>Ga0209400_1002033_pt1 | contig 15631 bp, 12 predicted proteins | sample M_130807_EF_Meta_FD_187313 | JGI IMG/M metagenome (GOLD analysis project Ga0209400, IMG submission 187313) | Freshwater microbial communities from Lake Montjoie, Canada to study carbon cycling - M_130807_EF_MetaG (SPAdes) (version 2) | ecosystem: Environmental > Aquatic > Freshwater > Lake... | reverse complement strand
CCTCTCTAAAACTCCCTTCAGGCCTATTTTCAGGACCAGTTTCTCGTTTTACAATTGAGGGCGCAAATATTGTATTAGGGTCAGCATTAACAGTTTCAAACAAATTGAATCTATTGGGTGGAAACTTAATTGGCTCGTCAGTAAACTATGTTGCGGTTACCAACAATCAACCGGACGCCATTTCAAGAACAAAAGGATTTATCAACGCGCCATTGACAAGAACAATTTCAATGTTATTGACAAATGGACCTAATTATACTTTCCCAATTGGAAAAAATACCTACAATGCTTTTGAACTGGTAGAACCAAATACCAATGGTTTTGGAGATTTTGACTTAAAAGTAAATTTGGTCGATACCAATACAGGTGCTACATCTGGAACTGGTATGAATTCAATTCGTCCAAATTTGATTTGGGATGCACAAATTGTAACAGTAAACCACAGTTTTGTAAGTACCAAAGTGAAATTAAATGACAGCAGTATTTATGCAGGTTCAAATAATGGATTGGCAAGTTCTCAATTGATAAACGGAGCATTTGACAATGTTACTTCTTCAATTCCTGATAGCTTCCAAATTGTTTCAAATAATCAAATCTCCAATTTAGGCTACTTTGCGCTTGGCGTTAAAACACCTAGCTTACCAGTTTTAGCTGAATTGAAGTTAAAGGTTTTAGTTCAGGGTTTATACGTTGGAAATGGTAAAATGGCATCTGCTTTGTTTAATGCTGATCCAACAGTTTCAGATACGCTTACAGATTCAATAGAAGTTGAATTACACGAGAATAACAGTGCAACAATTTACACAGCAATTTATTCTCAAAAGGCAGCAATAACAACTTCTGGAAATAGTGTCTTCAATTTCCCTTCTGCGGTTGTAGGCAATAGTTACTATGTGGTCATCAAACATAGAAATTCAATTCCAGTTTGGACTGCTGCCCCAATCACTTTAACATTTAACAATACAGTTGATTTAACTGCAAATGCGTCAGATGTATATGGTTCAAATTTGGCTGAACTAGAAACTGGAATATTTGGTATGTATTCAGGAGATATCAATCAAGATGGTTTTATTGATGGAAACGATTTTATTGATGTTGACAATGACAATACAAGCTTTGCTTCAGGTTATTTAACAACCGATGTAAATGGAGATGCATTCGTAGATGGAAACGACTTTGTTGTCATTGATAACAACAACACTTTGTTTATTGGTGTGGCAAATCCATAGGAAGTATTTAAAATTTTATTCATAAAAAAAGGGGCTATGCCCCTTTTTTTATGAATCCTTTTGTGCTTCAGCCATCATGGCTTCAGCCAATTCTTTGCCTAAATAGGCATCTATTATTTTGTGAATAAGATACAGGAGGGGAGTAAGTGCAACTGCAACAACAAATTTGTAGATATAGTTTACGATTCCAATTCCAATGACCAATTTTAAATCCCATCCTGCCCCTATATAAAATGCGATAAACAAAACAACAAAGCTGTCAATAAACTGAGAAACCAAAGTTGAGCCTGTTGAACGAAGCCAAAGCATTTTATTTCCTGTTTTGTTCTTTAACAAATGAAATACATGAACATCTATGATTTGACCAAACAAAAACGCCACCAGTGAGCCTATAATGATCCATAAACCTTGACCAAAAATTTGACTGTAAGCAGCTTGCATATCTATGGTGCCAGAATTTGTTTCTTTGAATTTCCAAAAGTCAGCAGGCTCTAGTCTGATGGCCAAAAACAAAGTCAAAAAAGTATAAGAAATAAGTCCTATGGCTATATAGGTAAAAAGTCTTACCCCACTTTTACCAAAGTATTCATTAATGATATCCGTCATGATAAAAACCATGGGCCAAAGAATGACACCTGCTGTCATGTTAAAAGAGAAGACATTGCCCAACAGATCTATGGTGACAGGGCTGAAACCAATTGTTTTCTCTAGCGAGAATATTTTCACGCCAATCATTTCAGCAATAATTGCATTGGCAATGAAAAAGGCACCTAGTGCCAAAAATAATTTGTTTCTTTTAGGTTCTTTACTCATATTTATTGCTAAGGGCTAAATTTTGGGTGAATCTATTAAACAGTTAAAAGAAATACTACTAATGAAAAGGTTGAATTGACAAATCGTATATTTCTATTGAATAAATTGACAAGTAAATGATTGAATTAAAGATCAATATGTTTAAAGTAATTGAACAAAAATAATGAATTTGAAAGTGTAAAATTTGTTTCCAATACTAGACCGTTTCAAAAATTGATTGCAATTATTTGAAATAAATAAGAGGATTTCGAAAATTAGCTTGAAAATTTTGTATCAGAGTCCTTTATTCTTTATGAAACCAATGAAATGAAGCCAGTACAATTTTGTTTATACTTTACATCATGAAGTATGGTCCATCACAATAAACCACACTTTTTTAATTTTCTTAAAGTGCAAAGTAAAATAACCTCCCGTTTCAGAATTATCTTTCTTTATTTTCCAAGCACCTACAACCAATGCATCTGTTTTAGAGAGTAAATCTATTGAATTTATTTCAAAGCTTAAACTGCCCATACTTGTGTCTGTTGGGTATGATTTTAAGTAATTGTTTTTGATTTGCTCCCAACCATAAGTAATGCCTTTTTTACTGATAAATCTTAAATCTGGGCTGTTCCAATAATATTTCATGAAACCCTCAATATTTCGTTGATTCCAAGCAAATACTTGTTGTTGCAATACGCCTTTGATAGCAGCTTTGTCTGGGTGGATATGTTGTTGAGCTGAAGTTTTGAAAATACCTAAAACACAACTTATTAAAACAATCAATACGATTTTTTTCATTTAAAATTATTTTAGTGAATGTACAAAAAAATAAATCATTTGAACATAGGCCTTTGAATGAATACCTTTGCGGTCATGATTTCAGAAAAAGAATTAGTAGCAATTGTTGACCAATTTGGGGCCCCTGTTTATGTGTATGATGCAGATACTATAGCAGATCAATACAAACGTTTAAAAAATGCATTCAATCCGATTGATGTGAAAATTAAATATGCTTGTAAAGCCTTAAACAATACCGCAATTTTAAAGTTGTTGAAATCAATGGGAAGCGGACTTGATACCGTTTCAATCAATGAGGTGAAATTAGGTTTGCATGCTGGATTTGAACCTCATGAAATCATATTCACCCCCAATTGTGTAAGCATAGAAGAAATTCAAGAAGCAGTTGAATTAGGAGTTCATATCAACATAGACAATATTTCTATTTTAGAACAGTTTGGTTCTTTATATGGGGATACGGTTCCTTGTTGTATCAGACTCAATCCACATATTTTGGCAGGAGGAAACAATAAAATTTCTACAGGACATATCGACTCAAAATTTGGTATTTCAGTGTACCAATTAAGACATGTTTTAAGAATCATTGAAAGTCAAAAAATAAAAGTAAACGGCTTGCACATGCATACGGGTTCAGATATTTTAGACGCAGGTGTATTCTTACAAGGTGCTGAAATATTATTTGATGCGGCCATTCAATTTAAGGATTTAAGCTTTATTGATTTTGGATCAGGTTTTAAAGTTGCATACAAAGAAGGCGATATCACTACGGACATTGAAGAACTAGGGAATTCAATTACAAATAGGTTCCAAGCGTTTTGTGCAGAATATGGAAAAGCGCTTGAATTATGGTTTGAACCAGGAAAATATTTAGTGAGTGAATCTGGATTGTTTTTGGCAAAAGTAAATGTGCTGAAACAAACAACTGCAACTGTATTTGCACGAATTGACAGTGGTTTGAACCATCTAATAAGACCAATGTTGTACGATTCGTATCACCATATTGTCAATATTTCTAATTCAAATGGAAAAGAGAGAATATATACGGTAGTAGGATATATCTGTGAAACCGACACTTTTGGATGGGATAGAAAAATCAATGAAATCAGAGAAGGAGATATCCTTTGTTTTAAAAATGCTGGCGCTTATGGCTTTACCATGAGCAGCAATTACAATGCAAGGTTTAGGCCAGCTGAAGTTTTGGTGTATAAAAATGAAGCAAGGTTAATTCGTAAAAGGGAAAGTTTCGAAGATTTATTGAGAAACGAAGTTGCGTTTGAATTAAACTAGACCCTATCTTACCAAGGTAACAGAGCCTCTATAATTGAATTCTTTTCCATTGACGCCTTTGGCATAAATATGGTAATAATAAACACCTTCGGCACATGCTGAACTTTTATAATTTCCATCCCAACCTTTGTTTTCTGCAGCATCATCTGATTCAAAAATCAACTGTCCCCAACGGTTAAAAATTTCCATTTTGAATGTTTTAATACCAACTGATTTGGCATAAAAATACTCATTCAATAAATCGTTATTAGGAGAAAATACATTTGGTATCATTAAGGATGGCTGGTCAAATACCTTATAAGTTTTTGAAAGGGTATCTACACAGCCAAACTGATTGCTAACAGTCAACAGGGTTCTGTAAGTACCTTCAGCTACATAAACAGTTTTGGGATTTTGTAAATTACTGGTATCTGAATTGTCAAAATCCCAATGATAAAGCTGAGCATCAGAACCAGTAAATGTGAATTTAACGGAGTCAAGGCTAATTGGCTCAATAGGATCATGATCAAAATCTGCTTTGGGTTTGGGATGAACTACAATGGTCACTTTAGCACTATCAGAACAAATCCCGTTCATGATTTTATAAACAAGTTTGAATGTGCCAACTGAATCAGGATAAAAATTTAATAAATTCAATTTAGCACCAGAAAAAATACCACCAGTTTGAAAAACTTGAAGAGTAGCCGCGGGATCTTTTAAACATAAAATACTATCACTGACTATAAATTTCGCATTGGGTCTTTTGAGAACATGTAGCTTTTGGCTAGTTGAATCTTTGCAGCCAGCATTGTTTATGATGTAAATAAAATTGAACCATCCAGAATCTGCAGATTGAAAGCTATTCCCTGAAAATGGGGTCCCCTTCCAAATACCTCCTGTTTGTATAGGTACTATTTGCACCTTTTGGTCATTGCAAATTTCCTGGCTACTCAATGTGAATTTTGCATTGGGAATTGCATAAACTTGAATGGTATGTATTGTTGAGTCAACACAGCCTTTCTCCTCAATTAAATATTTAATGGTAAAAGTACCTGTATCTGTAGGGTTAAATTGATTACCTGGTTGCTGAATAGTTGCTCCGGAGAAAGTACCGTTGTTTTGAATTGGGTTTAATCCAATAGGTAAATCGCCTTTGCATAAACTGAATTTATCAGGACTGAATTTAGAATTAGGACCATAGAATCTAATTTTGATACTATCTGCAATTGAACCGCAAGAGTTTGATTGACTCACTTTGAACCAATATAAACCCTGGTCTAAATTTTTATCAGGTAAATAAAAAGCATTCAAAGACGTTGAATTGATCAATATGCCATTGCCCGAAGTTGACCATTGTACAGGGTTTGTAGTACTTGAATTGGCTGCAATTTGTAATTGACTGTACTTACACCATACAGTATCTGTACTTGAAATAGTCAATGTGCCAATTGTTGCAAAAACATCAAACAAAACTGAATCTATAAAATCGCCACAATTTTGTTTCGCAACCAAGTACAATTTACATTTACCCGTAAAATTGTTTGCCAATTTAAAGGTAGTACTTAAATTCAATGAGTCTGCAAATTTACCAGCAAGTTTATTCTCAGCTTTCCAATAAAAACAATTGTTACCAGTATAAGTTCCACTCAAGTTGATGGTACTTCCTGCACAATAATTTGCAGCAGTTGTACCAGCATCTAAATTTTGAATTGGAACTGGAACTCTGCAGCCCGGATTGGTATATGTTGCAGCTCCACTGAAGGTATAATTAACTGTAGCACCATCTTCAGGACCTTTTGAAAGCGTCTGGTCTAATAATTTATTTGCATCATAAGAAACAGTATCTATACAGGTGCCACCTAACAAAACAAACTTTCTGAGTTCAGTTGATGATTTGTAATTTACAAAATGTCCTGCTTGGTTATCAGCAGGGTCAGCTGATTGGAAAATCACATAAAGTGTATCCTGTAATGTGCTAAAATCTTGAGCAATTGGATTAAAGGCCGTGCTGGTGATGATCAATAAATTGGCAGCAGCAGGTATATAATCTGTTTTGTTCTTTGGAATTAATATTCCACAATTGCCTTTGGCTTTGATGCGTTTATTGATGGTATCAACTTTGATTTGTGTACTTGAAGTGATGTTTGCCCATCCAAAAAATCGATTTGTGGTAGAGCCAACGCCCCAATTGACTGTAGTTCCAGGAATGCAGGGTCCAGGAGCAAATGTAGAAACCAAAATTGGATTGGGGCCAATTTTTAAACGAATCATTTCGTTTTTGCCTTCATTGCCACCGTCACAGGCATCTACCAAAATACCCATAATTTCAAAGCATTTGGTAGGGATAGCTCCAGGTCCACTTGCATTGGTACAAGGTTGAGCTATTGTCAATTTACTTATAAAACCAAAAACTATAAAAAGTAGAATTTTAATTCTTTTGTTCATTCGATTTGTTTATTGCTACGAATTAAATGGAATATAAGCAAAAAAATCAGGTTTGGCTAATAGGTAACGAAAACTTGATGAATGATGTTTTATTGATAAGATGATTCTCTAAGTTGTTTGATTTCCTCGCTTGATATGTATTCGTCAAAACTCATTCTTTTATCAATACAACCTTTTGGTGTAATTTCAATAATTCTGTTGGCGATTGATTGTGACAAGGCATGGTCATGCGAACTAAATATGGCAACATGTTTCCAATCTGTTAGTGCATTGTTTAAAGCGGTAATAGATTCTAAGTCTAAGTGATTGGTTGGTTCATCCATCAACAAGCAATTGGCATTGGTCAACATCATTTTAGAAAGCATGCACCTTACTTTTTCACCACCAGACAATACATTGGATAATTTAAAAACCTCTTCACCCGAAAACAGCATTTTACCCAAAAAACCGCGTATATACGTTTCATCTTTCTCGGTCGAGAACTGCCTCAACCAATCAACCAAATTTAAATCACCTGTAAAATATTGAGCGTTTTCGTTTGGTAAATAGGCTTTGGTAATGGTTTGTCCCCATTCAATTTTGCCTGCATCTGCTTGTAAATCGCCGTTTAAAACCTCAAAAAAATGACGAATAGCCAATTGGTCTTTTGAAATTACTGCAACCTTGTCATTTTTATCAAGCATAAAAGAAACATCCTTAAATAAGAATTTACCTTCGCTAGATTTCTTTGCTAAACCTTCAATATTTAGAATCTGGTCACCAGGTTCTCTATTGGGCCTAAACAAAATTGCTGGGTATTTTCTGGTTGAAGGCTTGATATCATCTATGACAAGTTTTTCTAATAATTTTTTTCTACTTGTTGCTTGTCTTGATTTGGATGCATTTGCAGAAAATCGCTCAATAAATTCTTGAAGTTCTTTACGTTTGTCTTCAACTTTTTTGTTTTGGTCTGATCGTTGTCTCAATGCCAATTGAGAACTCTCGTACCAAAATGTATAGTTTCCTGTGTACAATTGAATTTTACCAAAGTCAATATCCGCAATATGAGTACATACTGCATCTAAAAAATGCCTGTCGTGAGAAACAACAATAACCGTATTTTCAAAATCAGCCAAAAAATCTTCCAACCAAGTGATGGTATCAACGTCTAGGTCATTGGTAGGCTCATCCAATAACAAAATATCAGGGTTGCCAAACAAGGCTTGCGCCAATAAAACCCTTACCTTTTCTTTCCCGTTCAATTCACTCATCAAAGTATGGTGTTTGTCTTCGGTAACACCAAGTCCGCTAAGCATTTGAGCTGCATTGCTTTCGGCATTCCAGCCATCCATTTCGGCAAATTGTTCCTCTAGGATACCTGCTCTATTTCCATCTTCTTCTGTAAAATCTTCTTTGGCATAGAGCTTGTCTTTTTCTTCCATGATATCGAACAATTTCTTGTTTCCCATCATCACCGTATGCAAAACAGTGAAATTGTCAAATTCATAATGGTTTTGTTTCAAAACACTGATTCTCTCCCCGGGAGTAATTGAAACATGACCTGCAGTTTGGTCAATTTCTCCCGCTAAAATTTTCAAAAAAGTAGATTTACCGGCTCCATTAGCTCCAATAATCCCATAACAATTGCCAGGTGTAAATTTTACATCTACATCTTCGAACAATACCCTTTTGCCATACCTGAGCGCCAAATTAGAAACTGAAATCATATTTTTAAAAAAATTGAGAGTGCAAATGTAGCTCAATTCTCTCTAATTTAGAACAATTCTTCTCTGCTAAATCAAAACTGAGGCCTTCAAAAATATTTATTTCAATGTGTTTTGATTCAGGTCTTTTTTGAATTGTTTTTCAATGGTTTGAATGGTTTTCATTCCCAAATTTCTAGCTAAATTGAAGATTTGATTTTCTTCCAATACCAAATAATAGTATTTATTGTAGAGTTGTATACAGTTTTCTGGTTTTTCTTTTGCCCAAGCCGGAATTTCTTCTTTCATTGTTTTATTCAATTCAATGAATCCACTAGTGATGCTGTCTTCAATTAAAATAAATTGTTTGAGTTTACCTTTTAGAATGCCACCTAAGCTTGCTTTGAATTGGTACACTCCATTTTTAAGATCAGTTTCATTTTGAAATACTTTGAATTCTACTGATGGTTTTGTCAATCGATAGATAATATTGGAATTATTTTGACTTGAAATAGCATACTTATTCCTTTCAATTTCTGCTTTCATAAATGCTAAAAAACTCCGGTCGAACAAATCAATTTGCTTTGGTTGTAATCTAAAGTTTCCTATCGTTTTGGTTTGAATATAATTCAATGTTGAATCCTCAAATTGAATGTTCAAGCGCTTGAATGTTGAACTGAACATAGCACAAGAGCTATGGCATAACAGGATGATAAAAATTAATATACCTGAAATTAGATTTTGTATAAAGAAGTTAAACTGCCTCATTCGTAACCACAAAGTAAAAGATTATGACCTTTCTTATTGTTATCATTAATTTTATTTTTCAGTTTGATCGGTATCACGTATTTTGCGACTATGATCAATATAACATTACCAGATGGGTCCGTTCGTTCGTATGAGCGGGGCATTACCGGACTGGAGATTGCAAAGTCAATCAGTGAAGGTTTAGCAAGAAATGTACTTGCAGCAAAAATTAACGGAGAAGTTTGGGATCTTTCTCGTCCTGTAGATTCAGATGCCAATTTACAATTGCTCACTTGGACTGATAAGGAGGGAAAATCAACCTTCTGGCACAGTTCAGCACATTTGATGGCAGAGGCTTTAGAAGCTTTGTACCCTGGTGTGAAATTTGGAATTGGTCCTGCAATTGAAAATGGATATTACTACGATGTAGACTTCAATGGCCAATCATTTTCGGTAGAAGATTTGAAGAAAATTGAAGATAAAATGCTAGAATTGGCCAAAGCCAATAACAGTTTTGTTCGTAAAGATGTAAGTAAATCAGATGCAATTTCTTATTTTACTGAAAAAGGAGATGAATACAAATTAGAATTGCTTCAAGATTTACAAGATGGCAGCATTACCTTTTACGAACAGGGTAATTTTGTAGATTTATGCAAAGGCCCACATATTCCCAATACAGGCTTTATCAAAGCCATTAAATTAATGAGTGTTGCGGGAGCTTATTGGCGTGGCGATGAAAAAAACAAACAACTCACTCGAATTTACGGGATTACTTTCCCTAAAAAATCGGAATTAGAAGAATATTTGGTGATGCTTGAAGAAGCAAAAAAACGAGATCACCGCAAACTGGGCAAAGAATTAGAAATTTTTACTTTTGATGATGATGTAGGTCCTGGTTTACCTTTATGGTTGCCAAATGGTGCAGCCATCATTGAGCTTTTAGAAGGTTTTGCCAAAAAAACAGAAGAAGATGCTGGCTATGTAAGGGTAAAAACGCCACATATTGCCAAAGAAAGCATGTATATCAAAAGCGGACACTTGCCTTATTACAAGGAAAGTATGTTCCCTCCAATGGAAATGGATGGCGATACCTATTACTTAAAGGCAATGAACTGTCCACATCACCATAAAATTTTTGCTGCAACTCCAAAATCTTACAGAGATTTACCCTTAAGATTTGCTGAATATGGTACCTGTTACCGTTACGAGCAAAGTGGAGAACTTTTTGGGTTGATGCGCGTGCGTTCATTACAGATGAATGATGCTCATATTTATTGTACCGAATCACAATTTGAAGAGGAGTTCAAAAGCGTTAACAACCTGTATTTGAAATATTTCAAAGTATTTGGAATTGACAATTACGTGATGCGTTTTTCAAAGCATGATCCGCAAAAATTAGGTCAGAAATATATCAATTCACCTGAACTTTGGTTGAAAACTGAAGACATGGTTAGAAAAGTACTTCAAAATTTAGGCGTAAATTTTGTGGAAGTGGAAGATGAGGCTGCTTTCTATGGTCCTAAAATTGATATTCAAATTTACAGTGCTATTGGAAGAGAGTTCACTTTGGCTACCAACCAAGTTGATTTTGCACAAGCAGAAAGATTTGACCTAAGCTTCAATAATGAGAAGAATGAGAAGGAAAGACCGCTTATCATTCACAGAGCACCTTTGAGTACGCATGAAAGGTTTATTGGATTTTTATTAGAGCACTACGCCGGAAATCTTCCAGTTTGGTTGTCTCCAAAACAAGTTTCTGTGTTGCCAATTAGTGATAAGTATGTTCCTTATGCTCAAAAACTTGCAGAAATTCTAAAAAAATCCGATATTCGCGCCCTCTACGATGATAGAAACGAGAAAATTGGTAAGAAAATTCGCGATGCAGAAATGAAAAAAATTCCTTACATGCTAGTTGTAGGCGAACAAGAAATGCAAAACGAAACAGTTTCGGTAAGAAAACATGGAACCGGAGACATTGGTACCATTTCAATCGAATCTTTCATCGAGAAAATAAAACAAGAATCAACCATTAACTAAAAAATATTTGGCAGCACCAGTTACACCAGGCGGAGGCTCACAACCCGGACAAAGACCAATGTACAACAGAGGTAGAAGAAGTCTAGAGCCCGAGCACAAAATCAACAACCGAATTCAAGCTTCACAGGTTCGTTTAGTAGGAGAGAATATTACAGTTGGCGTATATTCTCTATCTGAAGCTTTAAAAATTGCAGATCAACAGGAACTCGATTTGGTTGAAATTTCTCCAAATGCAGATCCCCCTGTATGTAGGGTTGTAGATTACAAAAAGTTTCTTTACGAACAGAAAAAGAAGAAAAAGGAACAGAAAGCCAATCAAGCCAAGCAAGATGTAAAAGAAATTAGGTTTGGTCCAAATACAGATGAGCATGATTTTGAATTCAAACTCAAACATGCTGAAAATTTTATTCAAGAAGGTCACAAAGTGAGAGCTTATGTGTTTTTCAAGGGTAGAGCAATTGTTTACAAAGAAAGGGGAGAGGTGTTGTTGTTACAGTTGGCTCAAAGATTGCAAGAAATTGCAAAAGTAGAACAGTTACCTAGGTTGGAAGGCAAAAAAATGTTTTTAATGTTGAGTCCAAAAGGTAAAGTAACCAAGTAAAAAGCCGTTAATCACTATAAAAAAGGAGAAATCAAGAAGATGCCAAAGGTAAAAACAAACAAAGCCGCTGCGAAGCGTTTTAAAGTTACCCCAAGTGGTAAAATTAAAAGAGCGCAGGCTTACAAAAACCACATCTTGACCAAGAAAACCACCAAGCAAAAGCGTGCACTTGCCAAATTGGTAACTGTATCTGATGCTGATATGGGATTGGTTAAGAACTTGTTAGGAATCGGCAAGTAAATCAACGAAAGTTGAGATTCCATGGTTTATTTATTTCGTTAACCCGAACAAAAGCCCCAAAGAATTAGGAAACTAATCGCTTAGTTCAAAAACACAAAAAAAACACTATGCCACGTTCAGTCAATTCAGTAGCGTCTCGCAGACGCAGAAAAAAACTCCTTAAGTTAGCCAAAGGTTACTGGGGAAAAAGAAAAAATGTATTAACCATAGCCAAGCATACCATTGACAAAGGTTTAGGGTATGCTTACCGTGACCGTAAAACCAAAAAACGTAATTTCCGTAGTTTATGGATTGTACGTATCAACGCGGGTTCAAGGTTACACGGCTATAGCTATAGCCAATTCATGGGTATGGTTCACAAAAAAGGCTTAAGCTTAAACAGAAAAGTTTTAGCAGATATGGCCATGAATCATCCTGAAACCTTCAAAGCGATTGTTGATTCAGTAAAATAAGTTCATTTAACGGCTCTGAAAGTCCCTCAATGAGGGACTTTTTTTTGACCCTTGCTGGTCTCATAATGGGGAAAATCTGTGCCAAAACAGGATAGAATTGAATGGTTTAATTTTTAATAATTTTACTAATACCATGGATTTCAGCCTAGTTCCATATTTGGCATAAGACTTGCAACACGTGTGTACGCATGCACAAATTAAATACATATCTGTTTTTCATATCATTGAGCTTTGTATTTTTGGGTGCATGCCGTAAGTCCTTACCCCTAAATGATCATTCGTCAGGTTCTGATGAAGTAGTTACAGATATCCATACAATCAAAGTTCCAGAGGGTTTTAATTGGTCAACAACCAAAACATATCAAATTTCTGTCAGTTTAAAGACACCAACAGACCAAGCGATAGCCATGGCTGAAATTAGTTTAGCTGCAGATACCCGATCTAAAAATGGGAAAGTAATTGTGAAAGGTTTGACAAACGAAAACGGAATTTTAGTGGCATCTGTTGAAGTTCCAAGTTATTTTGATAAACTCATCTTGAATACTGATCAAATCAGCATCCCTCAAAATATTTTAATTCGACTTACTCAACCTAATATTTCAATCAATCTTGGAGGAAGCAAATCAGACCAATTTGAAACTGTGATTGAGAACAGTTACTCCACTCTTGGAGGTTCTGGCAAAGGAGATAAGGACGAAGGTGCTGAAGATGAGATGGAGCATGACAATGACAACCCTAAAAGTATTTCTCAAATTGAAGAAAGTTTGAAGTTTATAAGCCCGTCAACTAATACTTGGGACTCCGATGGTAAACCAAATTATTTAGAAGGGAATGATAATTTTTCAAATGATTTTTTAAAACAAATAAACGAACAATTTTCAGGAAGTACTTACGATTTAAATTCATCGTTTTTTTCACCATCTTGTAACAGATTTATAACTTTAAACCAAGATGCAGCGGTCTATGTAAGTTTGGTAGGTGAAAGCACCGATAATAAAAATGCATTGCTCTATTATACGTATGACAAAAATAATCCACCAGCTTCAGTAAATGATATCAGTAAATTACATGTTGTTTTTCCTAATATGTCATTTGTAGGTTCTGGAGGTGGCTTGTCTAGTTCAAATCGAGTTAAAATAGGAGATTTTAAGTCTGGTACAACCATAGCGTATTGTATTGCCACCAATGGTTGGAAAGGTGGCACTGTGGGATATAAAGGCATTACAAAAGGTAAACATCTCATTTATACCAATCAGGATTTTAATCAAGAAAGTGATGACAAGATCAGACAGCATGTTGTTTCATTTGTTGATGAGAGTAAAAAACGTTTCATCATGGGTTTTGAAGATACCAGAAGAGACAATGGAAGTGATGAGGATTTTGATGATGCAGTCATTTGTACTACTTCAATTCCTAGTAATGCAATTGATAATTCCAACAGCTGTGTCTTAGCTGGAGGTACAGATACGGATGGGGATGGGATTTCTGATGCTGTAGATGATTTTCCATTGGATGAAACAAAAGCTTTTATTAATCCATCAAGTGCTGGTTCTATCTCTTTTGAAGACAATTGGCCTTATACCGGAGACTATGACATGAATGATGTGGTAATAGATTATTTATACAATATAGTTACCAATGCAACAAACCAAGTTGTAAGAGTTGAAGGCACTTTAACCCTTCGTGCAACAGGTGGGGCATATGGAAATGGTTTTGGAATCCAGTTTCCTCTAACAACCAATAAAGTATCGGGTGTAACGGGTGCTACTTTGGAGCCTGGTCAAAGCAAAGCGGTATTGATATTATTTGATAACATGAGAACTCAAATGAATGATTGGAATACCTTTGCAAATAGCGCTGGAGATGTGAAAGAATTCAATATTGCATTCAATGTGACGAATGGTCCAAGTTTAAATGCTTTCGGTTTAGGCTGTTACAATCCTTTTATTTGGAATGGAAGCATGGGCAGAGGTGCAGAAATCCATTTGCCCAATTATTTACCTACAGATTTAGTAGATAATACACTATTTGGGAAAGCTGAAGATGCAAGCAATATTGCCTCAGGTTCAACGTATACAAGTAAAGAAAATCATTTGCCTTGGGCAATTCATACACCAGAACCGTTTGTATATCCAATAGAAAAGGCCCCAATAGTTTTAGGTCATAAAAAGTTTGCAAATTGGGTGAAATCAGGCGGTACAACTTACCCAGATTGGTACACTAACCAAGATGGATACCGAGACCACAAAGAGCTCCATCACAAGAAATAAAAAAAGTCCTCAATAAATTGAGGACTTTTTTTGTACCCAGAGCCGGGGTCGAACCGGCACGAGGGTTGAGCTCACTGGTGTTTGAGACCAGCGCGTCTACCAATTCCGCCATCTGGGCATCTATTCATTGCTGAACAGGGTGGCAAAATTAACTTTAATCGGGAATAATCCAAACTAAATACTTTATTTTAAAAAGATTAGTGATCAGCAGTTTTACTTTTACTGATTAAGCTTTTGATTTTCACGGCAGGAACCCAAATTTTTGAAAGAAAATATTTAAATGGATTTTCTTTTTTTACATGCCAAACAGTTGTTCTTGGTGCTTCTAATTGGTCTTTATGCAAAGTATATGCATAAGCTGCTATAGAGGTTCTGAACATATTTTCTGGAAATTGAATCGGGTCATAGCCATGAAGCGTATAACTTCTGCAATGCATGATTGCTAAACGATTGAATGGAACATCTACTTCAGTTTTTTCGCCGGTTCTTCCATCTTCTAATTTCAATTCACCTCCGTATTCTTTTTTCCAATCTTTGTTGATGTAAACCAATAAATTCAGGTTTCTGAACCAATCTTCATTCAAAGGATGATAATTGAAATCGGCGTGCATATCTAAGAAGCTTCCTTTTTTACCTTGATGAATTCCACCTCCGTAAAAACCTGCATCTATAAAAATATTTTCATTGGTGATATATGAAATCAGATTTGCAAATCTTTCACTTACCAAATCATCATATAATTCTTTGAAAACACCGCCTAATTCCCAGAATTTACTTTTCTCAAATTTTGCTTTCGCAAACACATAATCAGCACTAGGGGTTTCAATATTAGGAATTTGATCATAGAGTTCCAATAACTTAGATTCCTCACAAAAATGATCAATGCCAATATGTGGGAATGGTTTTGCATTTAAGAAATCCTGTCTTAGTTTTTCTTTGTTTTGTTCAAGATACTCAAATCTAATCATGGCTCATTCAATTAATTCTTAGGCAATGTTAAGCAAGAATTTGTTTATTTTATATGATTTCAGTCACGAATTTAGCAATGTTAAAAATAAAAAAAAGGATA
>Ga0209400_1002029_pt1 | contig 15636 bp, 10 predicted proteins | sample M_130807_EF_Meta_FD_187313 | JGI IMG/M metagenome (GOLD analysis project Ga0209400, IMG submission 187313) | Freshwater microbial communities from Lake Montjoie, Canada to study carbon cycling - M_130807_EF_MetaG (SPAdes) (version 2) | ecosystem: Environmental > Aquatic > Freshwater > Lake... | reverse complement strand
CATGGCTTTTCGGTGATTGTGTCAAGACATATTTCTGAAATAGAATGGGTCAAGGCATTAACAATGGCACAACAAGACAAGGTGTATTTTTGTGCAACCATTGCAGAAAAGGTTTTTGCATTGATGAATCAAATGGAAAAAATAAAACAAATTGAAATTATGCAGCAATTAACCATTTATGATAAATACATATTAGTCAGAATTTGTCAAGAAGCATCAAGTAAAGAAATTGCCAATGAGGTAGGACATAGCAAAAGAACCATTGAAGGCCACAGAACAAAATTGATGCAGCAGTTTGACGTTAAAAATTTAGCAGGACTTGTTAAAATAACTTTTTTAACAAAATTGTATGATCACTATTTAATGCATCCAAGTTTATACGATGTGGCTTTGTGTAACAAAACATCCGATGTGCAAATTTGATTTTACGCATCGGATGTATACTATTGAGTAAATTAGTTTTACTAATTTTTAAATACCCCAAGTTTTTATTCTTTCTAAATCTATTTTAGCAGATTCAAGTGGTGTTTTATCTTGATAGGACTCTTGTTCAACAATATAATGATGTGCGCCACCAATTTTTTTAGCTAATAATGCAATTGCCTTTGGATCCACTACGCCATCGCCTAGGATCGTGCTCTCATAACCATCACCCATTTCGCCTTTGGCAACTTTAATTTCATCTTTAACATGTAAGGACGGAAAACGGCCAGGGTACTTATTAATCCAGTCGTTACCTCTTGCACCCGCACCGTACATATTACCAAAATCAAGTTGTTGTACCACTAATGAAGGATCCGTATGTTTTAAAATTAAATCATAAATTAATTCTCCATTTACTTTTTCTTTAAATTCAAAATCATGATTATGGTAACCAAATTTCATTCCTTGTTTTTTACATAACTCCCCACACTTATTAAATAATTCTACTTGAAACATAAATGCATCAAAAGATTTTCTCACTTTGGAATCAATGGAAGGACTAATCACATAAGTTTGACCAAGTGTTGCTGCATCATCAATCGTATATTTCCAAGCATCTGTAAAATCATTTTTTGCTTTATCAAAATGATTTAAATCCATAACAGTGTGACCACTTGGCATATGCAATCCCAAAGAATCTAATACTTTTTTAAATTCAGTAGCAGTCCAACCATAAAATTTTCGATTAATATAATTGGCGTGCTCCACATGCTCATATCCCATTTTCGCCAATTCGGTTAAAGTGCCTAAAGGATTTTTACCCATATCTGCACGAACAGAATATAATTGTATACCAATTAAGTTTTTAGTTTTCGCAATGGTGTCATTTTTTGACCATAACACACTTGGTTTTAAACTTGCCCCTGCTAATACCAAGGAAGCGCTTTGAATAAATTTTCGTCTTGAGTTTTGCATATACCTGTTTTTAGAAATTAAATTTACAATAAAATAAGTACAGTTAAATCAACGTTTATGTAATTCAGGGCGTCTTTTGTTTAAATATGGCTTGCTCCATTTTTAGTTTTTTGTATAGTGGTTAAATTGTTATTGATAGGATCCCAAATAGCGAAACCCCCGTTCATATAAAAACCTATATTTTGGTTAAACTATACACCAAAATAAGCGTCAAAAGGCGGTTGCTTACATGCCAATTTAGCTTTGAATAGCGCTAAAAGGGGCTGTTTCAACCGAATTTAAATTTAAAATTACCGCTTATCCAAAAATGAGCTGTTTTATATAAAAACCGGGCCCTAAAAAGCCGACAAAACCGATAGTTACGAATTCTGTCGTAATTTTATAAAATGAATAAATTAATCAAAATGAAAGGATTTTTGTTAACGATGTTTTTAGGGATGAGTTTGTTGGGTATGGCACAAACATTTACCATTGAGGGGACGGTAGTGGATAGTGTAAGCAAGCGCAATTTGGCTTCTGCAACCATTTCAATTGTAAAAGCAAAGGATTCTTCATTAGTTAGCTTCGCAAGGAGTAACGAACAGGGATTTTTCTCCGTGAAGTCGGTTCCAGTCGGAAGCTATTTAATATCCATCTCCTATGTTGGCTTTATTCAACAATGGATTGCCTTTAAAACTGGCAAGAATGCTAAAATAGATTTATCGAACATATATATGCAAGATGCAAGCAGTTTGTCGACAGTCACAGTTACTGCAAGAAGGCCTCCTGTGGTGATCAATGGAGATTCTATTGAATTTAATGCGGAAAACTTTAAAACAGCACCCAATGCAGTAGTAGAGGATTTATTAAAAAAGATGCCAGGAATTGAAGTAGATAAATCAGGTGCAATTACCGTAAATGGTAAAACAGTAACCAAGGTATTTGTCAATGGTAAAGAGTTTTTTACAGGTGACCCTAAAATGGCTACGCGTAATTTACCAGCGGATGCGATTGATAAAATTCAAGTATACGATCGCAAATCCGATCAATCCATGTTTACAGGTATTGATGATGGTAGCGAAGAGACTGCTATTAACTTAAAGGTTAAAAAGGACAGAAACCAATCCAATTTTGGAAAATTAACCGGCGGTGGTGGTGTCCCAGAACGTTTTGATTTAAGAGGCAATTTAAATAGGATCAATAATGATGAGCAGTTCTCTATTATTGGTTCTGGTAATAATATTAATCGTCAGGATTTTTCAGCCCGTGACTTTTCAAGCTTCTCTGGCGGCGGCGGTGGTGGTCGTCCAGGTGGTGGCGGTGGTGGAATGTCCGTTTCATTTGGTGGCGGCGGCGGTGGTGGTGGAAATGGCGGTGGTGGCGGCGAAGGTGTTGCAACAACTATTTCAGGTGGCGGTAATTACTCCAATGTATTTAATGATAAAAAAACTGATTTTAATGCGAATTTATCCTTGAGTGATATAGATCGTATTAATAAAAGTAATTCCTATACGCAAAATTTAACGCCAGGAAATATATTTAATAGATACGATAATTCTGAAAGTAAATCAATTAGTAAACAACAAAGTATTGGAAGCACGATTGATCATAAAGTATCGGAATCCTTTTCCTATAAGTTAACGCCTAGTATTGGTACTTCAAATGGCAATTCTACAAGTGAATCAAGTTCAGACACTTATTTACCAGATGGAACAAGAACTAATAATACAAAAACAAAATCTTCAAGCGCAACGGATGCAACTAATTTCAATAATACATTGTTGTTAAAAAAGAAGTTTGCAAAAAAGGGCCGTACCATTTCATCTACCATTACCAATGGATATAATACCTCAAATTCAAATGGAGATCAGTATACTACACAAGGATTTTATACTGGGGGCATTAAAGTAAAAGATTCTATTTTAGACCAACAAAATGTCCGCAAAGGAAATACGACCACCTATTCGGCGAATGTGATTTATACAGAGCCATTGGGTAAAAGATCCTTATTGGAAATGAATGCATATTTGAGTCAAAGCATTGGAAGTAGTAGTAAAAAAGTGTACGATAAAAGTTCAAATGGAAACTACGATGTTTTAAATACGCGTTTAACCAATGAGTTTAATAGCGAGTATACGTATTCGGGTGGTGGAATGAACTATCGCACTAACCAACGTAAATTTAATTTTGCATCAGGTTTTGCAGTTCAAAATGCAAAGCTGAATGGAGAAAATGTGAGTGCAAAAACAAAATTGAATCAGGACTTTAAGGACATCTTACCTTCCGCAATGTTCCGATATAATTTTTCTCAAACTAAAAATTTGAATATTGATTATCGTACTTCAACCAATCAACCTTCCTTAACCCAATTGCAACCGGTATTGGATCAAAGCAATATCAACAGACAAACTATTGGTAACCCAGATTTGAAGCGCAGCTACCAACACAATATCAATATAAGATTCTTCTCCTCCAAAGTGATTTCTCAAAAGAATTTCTTTGCTACTGTGAATGCATCTACGACCAATAACTCCATCATCAATTACGATAGTATATTACCATCAAGGGTAACCCTATCTAAACCAGTAAACGTTAATGGTGCTTATCGTGTATTTGGATCATTGAATTATGGTTTTGGTTTAAAGAAAATTTATTCAAGATTTAATTTTGGATTGAATACAGGATTGAATAACAATATCTCTTATACCAATGGTTTATTAAATACGATTGTTACAAAATCATTTGGACCCTCCTTCAGGTATAGTTTTCAAATTGATGAAAAGATTGATATAGATTTATCAGCGCGTTACTCTTACAATACAACCAATAATAAAATAAACTCAGCGTTAAATACCAATTACTTAACAAAAGTGTTCGGTGCGGAAATGGATAATTATTTACCATTTAATTTTTTATTGAATCAATCCTTGAATTATACCATTAACTCGGGTCGTGCAGAAGGTTTTAATACAGCTATTCCTATTTGGAACGCAAATTTTTCTAAATTTTTCATGAAAAATAAACGTGCCGAATTAAAAGTAAGTGCATTTGATATCTTGAATAAAAATGCGGGCATTAGCCGTAATGTATCTCAAAACCAAATCGTGGATCAATACTACAATGTTATTAATCAGTATTTTATGGTCAGCTTCATATATAGCTTACAAAAATCTGGTTTAGGTGGTAATGGCGGAAGAGCTGGAGGAATGACAATTAGAATGTAAAATTAATTATCTTTATAAACACATTAAAAATAGCATATGCGTAAAATGATTTTATTGGTAACGATGGTTGTATTATCGATATCACAAACAATGGCTCAAGTAAAAGAAGGAAAGTTAATTTTCGAAAGAAAAATTAATATGCATCGAATGATTACCGATCCTGAAATGAGACGTAATATTCCCGAATTTAGATCTGAAAAATTCGAACTTATATTTAATGAACAAGCAACTGTTTTTAAAACCCTACCTAATGAAGACGCACCTGATCCTTTTGCAAATAGTGGCGCACCAGGCAGTGGCGGTTCAAGAGGTATGAGTTTTATGTTTAGAATGCCAGAAACAAATACGTATACTGATATTGCCTCTCAAATGCAATATGAGGCGCGTTCGATATTTGAAAATGAATATTTAATCATTGATACCTTAAAGCCAAATAGCTGGAAACTATCAGATGAAACTAAAACGATTGCTAATTACGTATGTAAAAAAGCAACTACCTCAGTAGCTCCAATGGCATTTACCATGCGTATTGGTGGATTTGGTGGAGATCGTCGTGGTGGTGGTGGAAGAAACGGAGATACTACAAAGCAAGCAGAAAAAAAACCAAATGAAATTCAATTAGTGGTTTGGTATACAGAAGCGATTCCTTTATCTATTGGACCTGATACCTACAGTGGCTTACCGGGTGCTATCTTGGAAGTAGATAGTGATAATGGAGGAAATGTAATATCAGCCATTAACTATATTCCTAAATTCTCCGCTAAAGAATTAAAACAACCAACCAAAGGGAAAAAATTAAACCGTGCACAATTCCAAGTGGAAATGCAAACCATCATGAAGGATATGCAAAGAGGTGGTGGAATGGGAGGAATTAGGATTAGTGCAGGTAATTAGTATAAAAAGTAACGCTCGTATAACGACGGTCTAAAAAATATAAAATAAGAAGCCCAACGGCTTCTTATTTTATTATATGCCATCTCCATCCAATGGTAATAGATCTTGCATCACCTAAATAATAGGAATACGCGCTTGTGCCTTTCACGCTAAAATTTTTGGTTGCCATTGTTGAATAATACGCATTCGTTAGGTTTAACACATTTAACCATAGTTCATTCCTTTTTAAAGTATAGCCAAAGCGCATATTTATAACATCAAACCCCCCATAGCTTGTGGTATTTGTTTCATCCATAAAATACTTGGATTGATGCAATTCCTCGATGGATAATCTCCATTTTGAATTAGGCTTCCAAGTAGCAGTGATGTTTGTAAAATTACGTGGCGCGGCATTCATTTCATTCCCACTTACGTCTGTTCCCTTGATCAAAGTATTGACATAAGTATGTTTTGTGTTGGTCCCATTAATGAGTAATTCCCATTGTGCATTTAATTGATACCTTAGTTGATATTCAATACCAATATGCTTGGTTGCCCCTGAATTTTGATTTAGGTTAACACCATCTGTTTGTCGCACCGAAATAATTTCATTTTCGCCGTTGAGCTGATAGAGGGAAACTTCTGCGTATATTTTTTTGCTTTGATACCAGCTGCCTAGTTCAAAATTTTTAAATTTTTGAGGCAATAAAAAAGGAACTCGGACGGCATTGTAAATTTCAGTAATCTGAGGTGGTACAAATCCTTCGCTGTAGTTAACATACACGCCATGATGATTACGATTAAAATTGATCCCTAATTTTGGCGTCCAATTGGTAAAATGATTATTGGCAGAGGGGGTACCTGTAGGCAGTTGATTATTAAAAAGATAGGTAAAGTCATCGTAGCGAATAGATGCATTCAAACGAATATATTTATTGATATCAAAAATATAATTTGCATAAATGGCTTTGTTATTTAATTCTGTCTCGTAGGAGGTAATTAACGAATCCTTCGTTGGATAACTGTATTTGGTATATTTGCCAATGGTGGTATCCTTGAAAATATCAATATAATGTGCGATTAAATTTTGTGGCGTAAAATCCCAGTAGCCGCCAACGAACAACTTACTATTCATTGCTTTTAAATTCCAGTTATGTTGAATATCTAAAACATAGGCATCAAACTGATTGCTATTAATTTGACCTTTGAATTTAGTAGGGTTACTGGTGGATGCAATGGAGTAAGTGGGGTTTTGATCCATGGTATTATTTCGATACATCAAATTAATGATCGTGCTCGCGTTTGTATTCCAATCATACTGCAAATTTTGTCTTAATCGCAAAGCATTAATTTTACGAAATGTGAAAGTTTGTTGCGAGCTAAAATTTTGTTGAAAAAATTTAATGCTGTCCAATGACCCCGTCATTTGTGTGTAATAGTCAATATAATTAAGGGTTTGGTAGCCCTTTAATTTTTTATTGATAACAAAATCTTTTTTAATTGAAAATGCTTTTTTATTATAGTCACTATATTCTGTCGCGCCATTTTTTTGATTTATAAAGGAGCCGTTCAAAGTCCAACCTCCTTTTTTTGTGGGTATGCCACCCGCAATATCTAATTTTGTAAAACCGGTATTATTGATTTGAGAAGTTAAATCAAATGTATTTTTAGTTGGTACTGGTTGCGATAAAAAATTCACTACTCCGCCAATGGCTTCTGCGCCATATAAAGCGCTTGCGGGGCCCTTGATCACTTCAATGGAATAAATATTAGCGGTATTAATTTCAATAAGGGAATTACTACTAAATAAACCACTGGTTCTGATTGGCATGCCATCCTCTAAATATAAATACAACCCTTTTAATGATATGGGTTGTCGTATGGACATCATATGTTGTTCGCCCCCAATGGTGGGCATGTATACACCACTTACTTTGTTTAAAAGGGCATCTATTCTTTGGGCCTTTGTTTCCTGAATCAGTTTTTGCGATAATATTGAAATGGCAATGGGTGCTTGAGAACGCTTTTCTTTTAATTTATTTGCAGTGACAATTACTGGAGACAAATCACTGTAACTGGAATCCTGGGCGAAGGAATTATAATGAATAGTAAGAAACAAAAAAATGAAAAGGCGCAGTTTAATTTGCATGCACAAATTTAGGCCTTAAAACATATTTAGGGAAGGAGAATTACCATAATATTTGGCGTGTAGCAACCAAATATTATGGTAATATCTTATTTAGTAAAATAACTAACGATGAAATAAGTAATGGCAGCTAATACACCACTTACAGGGATGGTTAATACCCAAGCCCACAATAGGTTCGTAGTGACACCCCATCTTACAGCGCTTAATCTTTTTGTAGCACCTACCCCGATGATGGATCCGGTGATGGTATGTGTCGTTGAAACAGGTATACCCATTTGGCCAGTAAAGAAAAGTGTAAAGGCACCCGCAGTTTCAGCAGCTACACCCTCTAAAGGGGTTACTTTGGTAATGCGAGACCCCATTGTTTTAATTATTTTCCAACCACCACTCATGGTGCCCAAACCAATTGCTAAATAACAAGCAACAGGTACCCAATTGGGTAGTTGTCCAAAATCTTGAATACTTCCACTAGCAATTAATGCGGCTCCAATGATACCCATTACTTTTTGCGCATCATTACCACCATGACCAATACTAAATGCAGCGGAACTAAATAACTGTAATTTTTTAAACATATATGCAACACTACGTGCTGTTGGTGTTTTTATTTTTTCAACATATATGTAAACTAACATGAATAAGATGGATGATCCAATAATTCCGTAAACAATCATAGAGTTGTCTGCTTTATCAATTTCACTTGAAAAAGTTTTTTCAATATTGAATTTGGTGATTTTCGCTTTAACCTTATCACTATTTTTTGATTGAATTGGGTAAATACTATTCACTAAAATAAGTGTCGAATCTAGGTCAATGGCTCCTTCCAGATATAGTTTTAAAGGAGCTTTATAACCTTCGGTAGTTGTTTTAGCAATAGTGTATTCTGCTTTTGCGTCTTTATTTTCTGGCGCCATAGCTTCTAATACCAAAAAGTCATTTGCATTTCTTACTTCATCTTTTAATCGACTAATCGCGACAGTTTTAAGCCAACCATTCGTACTTGCCATTGCAGCAATTGAATCAGCACCGAGTTGATCAAAGTTTTCAATTGAAGGTTTTATTTGTTCGTAAAAAGCAGTAGCCTTAGCCAACTTCTCTTCATTTATTGCCAAGTTAGCCAATAGAGTCGTATCTGATTTGTTCGTCTTAAGTTCTTCTTTAATATTAGCAACTTCTTTTTTGTACTTATCAATACCGTAAAATTTTTGAACATTTTCGTTCATTTTAGAAGCTTCAAAATGATCAAACATCAAAACAGTTGCTAATGTAACCACCGAAATGATACATAAACGTATCCATACATTACGCATAATGGTGACCACTGTAATAAAAATGGAAATAATAATTCCAATGATGGGTGCTAAAAATATAAACAATATTGTTTTTAAAATAGTATCTGCATCCACAATTTTAGCCCATGAATAATCAATCCCTTTAATCATAAGTGCATGTGCAATTGCAGCACCAGCAAAACCACCAATTAAAGTATGTGAGGAGGAAGAAGGGATACCATACCACCAAGTAAGCAAGTTCCAAAAAATAGCAGCCAACAAACCTGAAAATATTACAGGCAAGGTGATGAAATCCTTGTATACAGTTTTGCTAATTGAATTAGCTACAGCATGATCTTTAAAAATCCAAAAAGCAACCGTGTTAAATAGCGCTGCCCACAATACTGCCTGAAATGGCGTCAATACTTTTGTTGAAACTACCGTAGCTATGGAGTTTGCCGCATCATGAAAGCCATTGATATAATCAAATATTAATGCTAACGCAATAATTACAATTAATAGGGTCATCTTGAATTAAATTAAGCGTACTTGATAATAATGGATTCGATCACATTTGAAACATCTTCAATTTTATCAGTAGCAATTTCAAGTACTTGATAAATCTCTCTTTTCTTAATAACCTCTTTAAAGTCATTTTCTTGTTCAAACAATTTTTCGATACTCATATCAAACACATCATCCGCTTGATTCTCGATACTATTTACTTTAATCATCGCCTCGGTCATCTCCTTAATATTTTTCATATTGCGTAAACCTAATACAACCTTTTTGGTTTCAATGGTACCTTGTAAAACTAATTCTGCTAATTTATGTATACCCGTATCATTTGGATTTACCTTGTAAAAATTAATTTTTTTAGCAGATGCATAAATATAATCAGCAATGTCATCTAGTGAGGTAGCTAAATAATGGATATCCTCTCTATCGAAGGGCGTGATAAAATTGCGTCCTAGTTCAGTAAATATATTGTGTGTTAAATCATCATTGATATGTTCTAGGTTTTCAATTTGTGCTAAAATGTTTGCTCTTTTATCAGCATCTGGCTCAGTCACCATTTCCTTTAACTTAACACCCATTTCATAAACATGCTCAGCTACATCTTCAAATAATTGAAAAAATACACGATCCTTTGGAAGGAAAATTTTAAAAATTGAATTCAAGTCCATAAAATAGGTTTTATTGTTAATTTAATAAGCCACGCAAATTTCCTTGATTGGGGTTTGATTACCCTATTCCCAATATTACCAAATTGTTAAGAATAACTATCGTATTGAAAATCAAGTATTTGCAAAATTATAACCACGAAAATAACCTATTGAGGTCGAGTATTGTTTGATTGTAAGTTTTGAAGCCAATGGGGGAGTAATGGGGGTGTATAGTAGGGTTAACAAAATAAAAAAGGGAGCTGGTTTCCCGGCTCCCTTTACAAAATCCATAGCTTTCCCCCAAAAGCTATTGCGAATATCATTGATCTCAATAATCTTAGATAGTTATTATGTTACTTATTGAGTTTCTTTATAGGTTATTTCTTATTTTTGAATTGTATTTATTTATGTCATATAAGTTATTTACCTATTTTAAAACTGATATTCAATGAGTTGTGTTAAAAATATACTTTTGATCATTTTTCTAAATATCTTAGGGTTAACCCAAATTAATGCCCAACATACAGAGTTAGACACGGTTTATTTTGTCAAAAAAACGCCTTTTTTAGAAAAAATTCTATCCTGCCAGGACCTCTATTCCAATATCAATCTTAGCCCTGATAATTATATCATTCCTGTTCAGGGGACGCTTTATGGTCCCAATGGTCAGGAGGTGATTAAGGACGAAAACAGTTTATATGTCAATATTCAGCAAACTGGTTTTGTTTACCAGCTATTTAGTCAAATGGATAGTTTATTCGAATTTAGAAGAATTGATAGAACCATCAACATAAACTATAATATTGGCTGCTATCATTTTTTACATCAGGATCAATTATATAGTTATGGCGGTTATGGTTTTTGGAAAACGAATGGACATATCCGACAATTTAATGTAATGGATAAGCAATGGGATATTGTCCCCATGAATTATGAAATTTTCTCAAATGGGTATCGATGGTATTCCAATAAAGAGGCAAAACTGTTTGTACCATTTCAAACTATCATGAATGCTGGGTTAAAAATTATTCCTGAAAATAAATTAGAAAGCCAGTGGGAAAGTTACTATTTGGATTTGAAGCAAAAAGCATGGTATACATTGGGGGTGGTAGATCCAAGTGTCAAAAAAATATTTGTAGAAGATAAAAATCCAACTGCTTTTTTGTCCGTCAATAATGGCTTTTTGCATATCATTAATGATGAAATATACTATTTCGATTTTATTGAGAACAAAGTTTTCAAGTCAACAAAACCCGATTATAACCAATTTTTTATACGACGTATAGGATTCCGAAATACGTTTGAATATAAAGGACAGATCTATTTTTACTATCCATTCAGCAGGCAATTTGAATCAGTACCTTTTAATTTGTCCAATTTTGAATTATTAAAATTTCCCATTTGGAGAAGAAATACTGGTAGCGATAAATATGTCGCATTTGTATTATTATTTATTTTAATAGTGTTTTTCATCACGCGCTTTTTTAAGCAAAAAATTCAACAAAGAATAGTTTTGTCGCAGCTTAAGCATTTAAAAGCAAAATCAGTAAGTCAAGCATTTGTAGGCACTGAAATTTCTTTAATAGATATGCTTTTACAAGCTTCATTAGCTAATGAAAAAATTGAAATACACCAAATAAATCATGTATTAGGTATCAAAGATAAAAATGTGGGACTGCAAAAAAAGGTAAGAAGTGATGTGATTAACGGCATCAATGATAAATATCAAATTATTACCAATGGCCCAAATCCATTGATTGTTAGCGTTAGAAAAGAAGATGATAAAAGATTCTTGGAGTATTTTATTTTACCTTCAGAGGTAAAAGAAATTCAAAAAATTATTAACAAAAGCAAGAATAATTAAAGTATGACTTAGATCATCATTTTAATTTTTTTCCTTGGTTATGTCATAGCACTGTCATTTTTAGCATGACTATATTTATTTTTTTAATTAATTACGAAATTAATCTTTTTGTAAATCGGAGCTTTGTGTTCCGATGAAATTAAGGTTATTATATTTTTTAATATTTACACCAATTTGCCTTTTTAGTCAAATTCCATTTGTAAAAGATACTATACAATTACAAGGCGATAGCGTAGTGGTTACTGCAACAAGGTCAGAGAGAAAATTAAGTAATGTAACCGTACCAGTGACTATTATCAATGCAAAATCAATACAACAAATTGGCGCTTTACGTTTAACTGATATTTTAAAAGAACAACCAGGAATAACCATGACGAGTGGTTTTGGTGCAGGGGTGCAATTGCAAGGGCTGAATCCTGATTATACAATCATTCTTATTAATGGAGAACCATTGGTGGGTAGGACAGCTGGCGTATTGGATTTAAATAGAATTGCACTAGGAAACATTAAAAAAATTGAAATCGTCAAAGGGCCATCCTCTAGTTTATATGGAAGCGAAGCTATGGCAGGTGTTATTAATATCATTACGGATGCGACCACTAAAACACCGTTACAAACCTCAATTAGATACGGAACCTACAATACAATTGACGCAGGGGTAAACAATACATTAGCTTCTAAATCTATTTTTTATCAAGGGTATTATAATTATTATGCTACGGATGGTTATAGTATTCGTCCAAGTACGGCTTCAAGAGTAACAACGCCCATAACAAGGTTAGCAACGAATCAACAATTCAAGTATAATTTAACCCAAAACACCAATCTACTTGTAGGGATGAGGTTTACGAATGAGCAAATTAAAAATGAACTATCTGTAACCAATGGGGGTTTAACGATTAATTCCAATGGCACCGAAAAAAATACGGATTATAATGTATCAAGTTCATTAAATCATCGATTTTCAAATTCCTTAAAAACAAGTTTCAGATCCTATATCACGCGATACAATGCAACACAAAATTTATTAACTATTTCTGGCGCGCCTTATACTGATATATTAGACCATCTATTTAACAGACTTGAAAATCAAACAGACTGGGTAGTAAACAAAAAACTTACGGCGATTGTTGGAGGTGGCGCGGTCATGGAAGGTGTCAAAAGTAGCCGGTATGATAGTGAAAAAATAAGAAAAACCAATACTAATCAATACGCATTTAATCAGTGGGAATGGACCCCTAATGCTAAATTAATTTTGATTGGAGGGATTCGTTTTGATCAAAATCAAACCTATGCTTCTGCATGGAGTCCGAAGGCTTCCATGTTGTATAAAATAAATAAGCAACATAGAATCAGGCTAAGTATAGGGCAGGGATTTAAAGCACCTGACTTCAGACAGTTATATTTAAATTTTACCAATGCAGCAGCAGGTTCGTATAGCGTATTTGGAACAGCACAAGCGCAAAAAGTGATTGGGCAATTAAATTCACTGGGTCAAATTGGCAGTTTGTATAATAATTTTTATCAATTAAAATCCCTACAACCTGAATATGCTACTGGCACACATTTAACTTGGGAATTTGAACCCAATGCCAAAAGCTTTTATAGTTTTCAATTATTTAGAAATGATATTCGAAACTTAATCGAAGTACAACAGGTGGGAGCCTATGTAACTGGGGCTCAAATATATAGTTACTTAAATATTGGCCGAGCTTTTACAACTGGTTTAGAGATTGAAGCAAAACATCAATTTACAAATCATTTTTCTATTAGTACTGCGTATCAATATTTAGAGACAGGCGATAAAGATCAAATTGCCCAAATAAAAAATGGCACAGTTTACACTAGAGATGCAAATGGGTTAAGCCGGAAATTAAATGTGAGTGAGTATGTGGGGCTTCCAAATAATAGTAAACATAAAGCGCAGCTAAAATTTAATTATAATAATCAAAATGGATTGTTTGGAAATATCAGAGCGCTATATCGTAGTAAATGGGCTGTAAATAATACCAATGGCAATGAAGTTTATGACGCAGGTGATAGTTTTGCTAAAGGATATATCGCCTTACACCTTGCTATCGGTAAAGATTATTTGAATGGTATTGGTTTCCAATTTGGCTGCGATAATATGTTGAATTACATAGATGCACTTAACCTACCCAATTTACCTGGAAGAACTTTTTTTGCAACACTTAAAATACAAAAATCCCAAAAACATATATTATGAAACAAATCTTAAAACCCTTTTTGTTATTACTTACCTTAAGCAGCATCTTGTTTTCTTGTACTAAAGAAGAAACAACTATTGAATTCCCAGTAACAGCAATAACAGTGAGTAACCTTCCTGCGGATACAGTTTTAGGTATTAATGCTGTAACTGGTATGCCATTTAGCGCTGGTAAGTATACTTTTTATAGCTTAGAACGAAATGCAATTGTACCTAATGCCGATAGTGCTAGTACTAAGTGGGATTTGGCTTTTGCAGGCACAAAAATTTTAATCAATGGCGGTACCAGTGGAACCGGCTTGGGCGGCGCGTTTATTTATACTGGATTGTTTGACAATGTAAAAACAATTTCAAACGATTCTGTTTTTAAAACTGACAATGCACCTGCTTCCTTTGCAGTTACGTATGGTAGTGGTAAAGGTTGGTATGTATATGATCAATTAACAAGTTTAGTTACACCTTTAGCAGGAAGGGTTCTAGTAATTAGAACAGCGTCTGGGAAATATGCCAAGTTGGAAATAATTAATTACTACAAAGGTGGCGTGACTTTGCCAATTACTGCATCAGATAATGATAAATTATCCAAGCAACGTTATTATACTTTTAGATACACTTACCAACCCAATGGTAGTAAAACGTTTTAATAGTTTAAAAGCTGATTATATATATTTACTTTTAGCAAACGCTATAATTAAACAGACCCGCTCCATTGGAGCGGGTCTGTTTGTTATTTGACAATACTATTGAATAGCAATAAAAAGTCCAAACCTATTTAGCTTTAAAACTCCAGGTGATATTAAATTCGGCTACAACCTCATTAGCGCTGTTTTTACCTAAGGATTTACAAACGATTGTTTTGCCTTCCCTTGTTGCAATCGCATCATTGATTGCATTTTGAATCATTTGCCCATCTTCACAAGTAAATAAAATGACGCCAGTTGCTTTTTTTACGAATGCCACCTCCATTTTCACGACCAGCATACTCACCTTAGGTGTTCGTTGATACACTTGCCCAAATGCCAACATGCCACTACACATTTCGGCAGCCATTGCTTCCACTGCAAAGTAAATGGATTTAAATGGGTTCATACTAAACCAAGAGTAGCGAATACGAACCACACATGTGTTTTCGTCGAAGTGGTGAATTCGTAAACCAGCAAAAAAGGCGGCTGGTAGTTTTGTAAATAAAAAGAACCGAAACTTAATAGGATTGGTAATGATTTGTCTGAATTTATAAAAACTAGGGTTCATACATTATTTGGTTAATAAACAATTAGTAAAAAATATCAGTTACTGACTCGTTAAAATACATGGCAACCTTGCATATAATTTATTAGTCACCTTCAAATATATTAGCAGCTTAATGCATCGTAAATCACCACTTTTTGCCATAGGTGATGATAATTTTCTTTGAAGGCATCATGAAGTGGGTGCACTTGATATTCCTCTTCTTTTTCTGGGGATTCAAAAAGACAAAGCCATGAG
>Ga0209400_1002027_pt1 | contig 15639 bp, 16 predicted proteins | sample M_130807_EF_Meta_FD_187313 | JGI IMG/M metagenome (GOLD analysis project Ga0209400, IMG submission 187313) | Freshwater microbial communities from Lake Montjoie, Canada to study carbon cycling - M_130807_EF_MetaG (SPAdes) (version 2) | ecosystem: Environmental > Aquatic > Freshwater > Lake... | reverse complement strand
CAGCAACGTATCCCTTCGGAATAAACATCTGCTTGGCATAGACGCCGCCTAAGAAATGATGCTCCACTTGTGGATCGGCATCAAATCGGCCAGCAATCCCTTTTACAAAATCATCGACTTTCATTAAGTATACAGCGGCAAATAATACGTTGTACCGTCAGCTACAACCGGAAGCCATTTTGCAATGACTGTGTGGGTTCCAGTTGCTGCCAGATTGTTGACCGTCACGGTGCTGGACGTCGTGAGCGTGGTTGCACTAACTGACGTGCCAGCAATTGATCCACCTGTAATTGCAACGCCGCTGGAATTCTGTGTGGCCATTGTGCCAGCACCAGAGACGTCGGCAATTGGCACCGTCGCGCTTGCCGTGAGCGGTGTCGTGCCGGCGCCTTTCACATATCCGGTCAGCGTATTAGCGCCCGTTCCACCAGATGCCACGTTTACAGTGCCGCCGAGCGTAACCGCACCAGACGCTGCTGCTGTTGGAGTCAGACCCGTTGTGCCACCGTTAACAGAGTTAACCAGACCAACGCCAACCGTGATCGTTGAGACGTTAGGGTTTTGCAACCAGATCAACCATTCACGCGCCGGTCTTTTAGTGACTGGATCTAGGAATGGCGATTGTGGATAACGTAGATATGACGTTGCCATCAGTTTTCGCCTACGCTGGCTTTGAGATTGGCAGAGACGATTGCCGCCTTGACGGGATCGCTAATCGACACTTCCCAAACACGATCTCTGGCCATGCCAAGCCGACGCCAGATTGCTCGATTTTGGTACTTGCCAATCTTGCCGATGGTTGTCCAATGTTCATTTGAATAAGTGGAGCCACCGTCATTTGACCAACGCAGCATCGCTTGTGGATCTTTACCCTGTCCAGTGCTTAGACCAACGCCAGGCTGGAATTGGATTTGCAGCTCCTCAAAATACTGTCTCTGAAAGTCGGAAACAATGTGAGGAGTCCGGCGCAATCGTCGAATTGGATTGCCGCCCTCGGTGTACACCTCAGTATCTACAATGTAGATTTTGCCGTTTTGGTAGTCGCCAACAAGGTTATAAGTATTAAAGAACGTCGCGCAGTTTCCGCGATTGCGCTGGAAGTTATTCAACGGGTCTAAGCTCATCCACTTAAACCAGAGCTTAGTGGTTGAATCGTAAACCCATGTCAGATTGGCCTGCGGGAACGTGACGATGTACCACTCATGTCCCGTGATCTGCATTGAGTAGGCAATAGCGTCAGAGACGTCATAGCCAATCAGCGAGTTCTCAACAGCGTGCGTCGACAGCCGGACAAACTGATAACCGTTGATGGTGCCAATGGTCGCGTGACCAAGCAGATCCCGCGTGACAAACATAAACGTCTCAGCCCATCGCGCTACGCTAAACGGTGCGTTGATGCCGTGCTGGATGAACGTACCGCTGATTGGCGTAAACGGGAAACTGGCAATGGTCGGATCTGGTGGCGGTGACTCAACCCAGACCTCGGTCGTATACTCGCCAAACAGGAATAGCTGCTGGTGATCAAAGAACAACGAGACAAGATTGTCCGACCCGCCATCCTTGCGCCCGTATAGCGTGCTGGTCGTATAAGCCGAGCCAGGATCGGTTACCGTGAATAACTGACTGTTGGGCTTGTTGTAAGCAACGTAGCCGTTGGCGTAGTCACAAACCGTTGCATCAGCCCAGGGTCCATCGCTAGACAGTTGAGTAAACGTGCTGGTTGTCAGATTGTAGATATACCGCGCAGACCCATCAGCGATGTAAGCCACAACGCCGTTGGCAGCGCCATCGTCGGTCGTTTGCGTCTCGGTGATGCTGACGGGTCCAGACGAAGTTATAAGCGTGCCTACCTCGGTATATGACCAGTCTGCAAGAATGACGTATAACTTGTTAGCTGCGACCGCAACCATTTGATTGAACGGGTTGATCGCTCGCATTCCGCGCACAGGACCGTTTGGCAGCGTGACAATGGTGCGATAACCTGGAGTCGGCAGCAGAGCGATGACGCCTCGAGCGCCTTCGGGTTTTACTGGGTCGATTTCTGGATACCAATTGATGCACTCTTGCGCATCCTGATAAATGGTTGGAGCTTCGTAAGACGCCCCAACAAACCCAAAGTCAGCCATTACACAAACCCGCCGGTCAAGATCCAGCTTGCATCCTTGGCTTTACCGCTAAACAGCACGTCAGGGAATTGAGCAACCATGCTTGGACGCATATTGGTGCGCTTGAGCGTTGCCTTGGCTTGAGCTGCATAGGCGTTAATCATCGCCAGTTGGGTTGTCGAACCTTTGCCGTACATTGGGCATAGACGCTCAGCTAGGCACCAACGCAGAGCCATCAGATAGCCCTGTGGCAGCGCTATAGACTCGTACAGGTTGCCGTAGCGCCGGAACATTGTGTCGGCAAATACGTGCATCTCGCCTTGCGCCGGAGCTGGCCAAACGTAGATCGTTCCAAGAAGCTCTGCCGGTTGGTAATAGAGTGCTTTGGGCCACGGACCGTTTAGATTCTTGAGACCAATAAGCTCGTATTGATCTAGACCAATGACTGCAACAGGGTAATCCAGCGAGTTCTGCGACGTGCCGCCGCCACCAGCAGTATTGATCACGCGCACAAATGCGCTATTGATGCTGACTGGACGCTGATAGCTTGCCGTGATTGTGGTGCTGGCAACCGTTTGGCTTGTGCTGACAATATACGTGCCGAATTCGTTGACGTTGCCACCTGCGCCGGTGACAAACTGCACGATAGTCGTGCCAGACGCGATGCCAGAGCCAACCAGCGTTTGCCCGAGCTGCACCGAGCCGCTGGTCAACGCCGTGACCGTTAGCGTTGTGCCGGAGATGGAGCCGGTAAACACTGCGCCGACCTGACCACCTGGCCCGATGGTGTACTGCACCTGGTTCTGGACAATTGGGAAGATGATCTCAGTCTGATAGCTGATCATCATCCGTTCGTTGGACCACTGGTCCAGAATGTCGTTCAGCATATCGAACGCATCTTGAGCTGCATCGCTTGTCGGCGTTTCGCCGGCCTCAAGCGCCCCAATGTCTTTCAGAGACCGCGAAATGATTTCAATTGGCGCAGTCATGGTCAATACTCAATGATCACGTAGCCATTGAGCGTCGGAGGAGACGCCCCATCGTATAACGCTTGAACCGGCACAATGTTGGTTGTTCCTCGGCATTGGTTTGCCAGTGCCCCGTCAAATGTCTTGGTGATGTAGTTTGCTGAGCCAATTGAAAATGTTGAATTCAACGCAGAACCACCCGCCGGCCCTGGCGTTGATCCGGTCGGACCTTGTGCCGTCAGATATGAGCCAATGCTTGTGTTGCCGGCAGCACCACCATTGGTGATCGCAATTGATGCGCCAGGAGTAACGGTAATGAATCCAGCAGCAACCGTATAGATGACGGTTGTGCCGTTTGAGTAAACGCCGCTGCCGATTGTGGCTCTCAATCGAGTGACGCCAGACGGGACCGTAAACGTGTCCGATCCGCTGGTGACCTTGTAGTACAAGCTGAATTGCAAGACGCCGGTGCTGATCGTTGGCGTCGTGGCAACAGCGCTGATAATTTCGTTGTTGGTGCCGCCAATGGTGATCGTCGTTCCATCAGGTCGCAAGGCACCGATCTGAGCTGTCGTGGCAACCGGAAGCGCTGCACGCTTGATGATTGCGTCGTAATTAAGCGCTGACGATACCGAGTCACGGTACAAATAGCCACCGCCGCTGCTAGGCAGGGATTGGCCAGTCGTGGACAGCGTGCTTCCGACGTAGCTCAGCCCTGAACCAATCGTGACGTTGCCGATGCCGCCAGATCCATCGCCACGCAGAATCGACGATCCGCTTGTAATGCCCGTCAGATCATTGATGCCAGAGACGTTATCGTAAGTGCCAATCGTGACCGCAGCAGCAGTCTGAAGCACAAACTTATAGGACACTCCGACCGTCAGCCAAACCTCGTTGGCAATACGCCCAGCAGCATCCAGAACAATTGGGTTGGCGTTGGCAATGGTTCCCGTGTTGCTGGTGTACGTCGCTTGTGGCGTCGTGGTCCCTGCCGTGTATGTGTACAACAGACCACCGGCCAGCGGTACTCCGAGATTGTCGAAGAACTGCCAACCAGCGCCAGCTAACGGGGAAAGTCTAACGGCCATGATTTAACCTTGGCTGATTTTGTAAGCTGAAACCAGTGCGTCATAGTTAGATCCAATCTGTGCCTTAAGCACGTCACGGATGCGGATTGATTTATTTTGTTCAGCTTTTTCGGTGCGAACCAGAACGCGCAAACGGTCGCGGTATTGAAAATCGCCAATCTGGGCAACCTGGTCGTCGCTCAGATCGTGCGGCAAGTCTTCGGTTTTGATCGTGCGGAATGCTTCCAAGTCTGACGGCCATTCGCCAGCCGGAAGCGCCTCAAGCATTGCAGAATAATTGTCGACGTTGAGCTGGTAGCCGTAGATTTCCATTTCACGATGGAAAGCATTCATGACTAAGCCAGCTTGTTTTTCTTGGTCGGTGATCATGATTTACCTTGATTGATTTCCAAAAGATACGGTAGCGGCAACGCCAGGAGCGGTGCCAGGATCTGAGTATTTTGCACCAAAACCGCTAGTTGACCATTGATAAACTGACGTATATGGGCTTGCTGTTTTTTGCCCTGTGGCAAGTGCATTGCTGGTGCTAGAGAAATCCATCGAATAGCCATATGGTGGCAGTACCGCAGGATTTGCGTATTTGGTTCCAAACCCAGCGCCCCATTGGTAAGCGTTAACCGCTGGAATGCCGTTGTTCACCGTTGCAACCGACGCCCCGTCTGCGCTAAATTTTGTTGAGTAAACCGGACTACCTAAAGCAGACGCAGGATTTGCATATTTAGTCCCAAATCCAGCAGACGTCACGGGATATGCGAATACAAACGGATTAGCATTAGAGCCGCAAATAAAGTCGTTGGTGACTTTGTTGAACGAAATTCCAGCTTCAGGAGGAGGCAAGCCGTTTGGCAACGTCGATGGGTTTGCGTACTTTGTGCCAAAACCACTAGAGCTAGACCACGGATAAAGCGCAATCCATGGGCTAGCAAACTGCTGAAATGCAACCAAAGTGCTGTCAGCGTTAAGCGTGACGCCACGACCTGACGCCAGCACCGATCCGTTGGAATACTTGCTACCAAACCCGCTGGCAGCACTCCATGCCCACGCTTGAGGATTGGATGGCGCATTATTGTTAAGAGTCAGCAGCGCATCAAGATTGGTTGTCCAAGAAAACCCAGCCGGACCAGACGAGGCAGGATTTAATACACTACCAGGATCTGCGTATCGCGTACCAAATCCCAACGATGACCATTGCCAAACGTAAAAATAAGGAGCAACCCAGAACGATGCGGAAAAAGTAGAGTTGTCAGGAACAAAAGAAACTTGATGAATCTCTGCCGGAATTGTTGGAGTCGTAAAAGCAGAGCCAAATCCTGCCGATGAATCCCAACCGTAAACCGTGATGCGCTTACTTGTTGTTGCGCCACCATAAGCAATAAAAGCTGATGGAGTAACCGGAGGAGTGCCGCCAGACGCTCCACCGGCAATGATTAGGCCCAGAAAGCCGCTCATGTAACGCCGGTCCCGCTGCAATACCAAGTGTTGACCGCAACCTTAATCAGCGTAGCAATCCCGTTGCTGGCCAATGACCTAGTGCCAGCCGAGCTTGAGTTTGCAAGCTGAAGCGTCACGCCAGATGCGGGAATTATTGTTAGCGCCGTGCTGTTGCTAACAACGGTGATTACCGTCCCAACATCAAACGCCACCGATGAATTCAGCGGAACCGTGATGCTGCCGGTGATGTAGTAGTGCTTAGCACTATCAGACAGAACCAACGTGCCGCTGGTGTTGCCCGACTGAGGCATTGTCCGGTAGCCAAAAGCGTAGCTCGTTCCAGAGCTGTCTTGGACCGTTGAAGCACTTGCCAACGCGGTGACGGTCTTGTTAGTCAGCGTTTGGGTGCCGGTCAGCGTTACGACCGTCGAATCAATCGCAATCGTGCCGGAACTGGTGATCGTGCCGCCAGACAATCCCGTGCCAGCCGTGATGCTGGTTACAGTGCCAGCGGCAGAGTAGTTGGGAATATTTAGGACGTTGGAAATCAACGTCGCTGCGCCCGTCGAACCAGTCGTGGTTAACGAGATAGGCGATTGGAAATCGGTGTTAGCAGTCGCTGCCGAGATCGCCGTGCCGTTGCCTTTGAGCATTCCGGTAATGCTGGTGGTCAACGTGATTGCCGGCGTCGTGGTAGCTGTTGCAACCGTACCAGCAAAGCCGTTTGCGCTAACAACTGAAGCGCTGGTGACCGTACCAGTACCAGCGCCGGCAGCGTAATTCGGAATGTTAAGCACGTTAGCGGCAAACGTCGCTGCGCCACTAGTGCCAGTCGTTGTCAGGCTAATCGGAGCTTGGAAATCCGTACCCGCTGTCGCATTAGACAAAGCGCCACCAGAATTGCCCTTGAGCAACGATGTTCCGCTCGGTGGTGCCAAATAGTCCGTTCCTGCTGTGGCAGCGCTGACGCTCGTGCCATCGCCCTTCAGAACGCCAGTAATAGACGTGCCAAGGGTAATCGCTGGAGTTGTCGTTGCATTGGCAACCGTGCCAGATAAACCATTGGCCGAGGCAACGCTGACGGTCGTGACCGTGCCGCTACCACCGCCACCACCGCCACCAGCAATTGCCCTGAGAGCCATTAGAGGCCCTCGCCTGGGGTAATTTCAAAAGCGCCAGCAGCGTCAGCTTGAAACCAAGCGTTTGCAGGAATGCCGCCAAAAACCTCAACAGAGCTAGGCAAAAACCCCAGCGTCTGCTTTTTAGGGCTTCCCGCTGTCGGAGCTGCTACCGTGATCGTTGGCGTTGGATTGCCAGGAGACGGTGCATACCAGGCTAGATACTGCGCCGATGCGCTAGTGTTGCGAACCCGATAGCTGGTTGGGTTGTCATTGTTTGTAGATGCTACTTGCACCGGAGACGTGCCAACAAGGTAGGTCGGGCCAAATGGCGTAAATGGTGAGTTATACATTGATCAACACCCAAGAAGTTGTTTCTTCGTCCCAGTTGTAACGCTGACCGTCAGTAGGCATTGGCGTTGGAGCATTCCACAGGCAAGTATCTTCGTTCAAAACCCAAGACGAAAACGGTTGCGGCGGGATGAATGCGTCGCGGGTTGCGTCGTATGTAAAACCAATACCGGCAAAATGTTTGCGAAACCCGTCCGTCCTAGTTCTCTTACAAACTTGACCGCGGAATTCACCGTACCATTGTTCCCAATCTGTATTGTCTGCTCCTTGGTCTCTGCCGCCAATAACTTCTGTTACAACATTGTTTTCATCAAGGAATGCGTAGTAATCCATGATCATTACCAAGTAATAGAGCCAGTACCGGCAGTAAATGTGTACACGCGATAACCAGTACGGCTAGATGTGCTAACGGTATAAGTCAATCCACCGGGGATTGAAGAGATGGCAGCATAGGTAGACGGATAGGCAAGAATAACAACACCAGAAGCGCCGTTTCCACCTGCATGAGCATTGTTGCCACCAGATCCACCGCCGCCACTTCCGCTATTTGCAACCGTTGCTGCGCCTCCATCACCTTGTACTGGCCCGGTTCCACCACCACCAGTTCCACCTGCACCAGTGGTTCCGCTTTCTGTACCTCCACCGCCACCTCCAGCATAAGTTACTGAAGAACCGGTGATTGAAGAAGCAGAACCATTACCACCAGCACCACCACCAGTTGGGGGCGAAGCACCACCTACCGCTCCTGCGCCGCCGCCGCCGCCCCCCGCGTATGTGCCAGATGAAGTCCCAAGTCCCCCAGCGTTACCTTGACCAGAAGTTCCAGAGCCTCCAGCAAAAGTATTACCACCGCCTCCTCCAGAACCTCCAGCAGCACCAGCGGTTGCTTGAGATGCGCCACCCCCACCGCCTCCGGTCGCAGTTATGGTTGCAAAAACGGAATTACTGCCACTTGGAGCAACAGATCTTGAACCAGATGTTGCACCCGCTCCAAATGCACCCACAGTAACTGTATAAGACGTTCCGGGTGTAACAGAATAACCTACAGCCGTTAAAAACCCACCCGCACCGCCACCGCCACCAGATCCGGTAAATTGAGCATTAGCACCGCCGCCACCGCCACCAGCAATAACAAGATATTCAATAGGAACTGTTGCTACAACAGGTTTGCCACCCAACACAGCAAGCATAATTCCACTCATGACACGTTGCCCGTCAGTACGCAAGTGGTGGCAGAACTAAACAGAACGGTGCAAACACCGCGAGTTGCAAGCGTGGCTGACGTTACAACCGTGTTGGTTCCAGCAATATATGCAGTTGGAGCGGAGCAAGTGATTGTCGCGCTTGATGCGGTGTTATTGTAGATTGAGATCAAATCGCCGTCGCTGAACGTTGATGTTGGGATGACGATTGCACCCGACGCACCGAGTTGGACGTATTTGCCAACGTCGCCAACCGCCAGAGTGTAGCTGGCCGTTTTTGTACCAACCGGGGGAGCGTTTAGGTAGCCAAGCGTCACCGCATCCGTAGATGGCAGCGTCTGGGTAAGTGTGCTGGCGGTATTAGCAGATTGTAGAACAGAAGTTCCAGCACCACTAGAATTGCCTTGAAGTTTGATTGAACTCATGTTTGATCCTTTAAGCAGCGATGAGCCAAACTTGGCCCGTAGGTACAGTCATGGCAACGCCAGTCGCCACAGACACGGGACCGACGCTAAATGCGTTAGACCCTGCCGTCACAGAATAATTTGAACTAATTGTCTGATAAGACTCAAGAACTGGCCCAGAAGATCCACCAGCCGGCGTAGCCCAAGTGCCGTCTCCACGCCAAAACGTCGTGCTAGATGCAGACGTTCCACTATTCAAATTTGCAACCGGCAAATTGCCGGTTACATCAGCAGTTAATGATACAGCGCCAAACGTTGGGGCTCCTGAAGCATTACCATGCAGAACGGTTGTGGTTGTTCCGGTGCTTCCAAGCGTGCTTGGAGCGGCACCCGCTCCCCCGCCAATCACTAAAGCATTTGCAGTTAGCGCACCGCTTGAGGCCCAAGCATTGCCGTTCGAGAAATAAGGGATGCCGCCAGACGTGCCGGCAATCGTAAACGCTGGCGTAGTCGTAGGATTGGCAATAGAAACTATGCCGCCCGTCCAACTAACCGACGTAACCGTTCCCGATCCACTTCCTGCCGGCGTTGCCCAAGTTCCATCACCGCGCCAGAAAGTGCTGGCCGATGCGCCCGTACCGCTGCCGAGGTTCGTCACCGGCAAATTGCCGGTCACTTGGCTTGCCAAATTAACGCCTGTAAGCGCTCCACCCAGCGTCAGGTTGCCCGAGCTGGTGACATTGCCGGTAAGCGTAATGCCGTTGACCGTGCCAGTGCCGCTAACCGAAGTGACCGTACCTGCGCTTGCCGCTGGAGTTGCCCATGTCCCGTCACCACGCCAGAAAGTCGTAGACGATGCGCTAGTGCCTGAGTTCAGATTGGTGACTGGCAGATTGCCGGTGACGCCAGTCGTGAGCGGCAATCCCGTTGCATTGGTCAAGACACCACTAGCAGGAGTGCCAAGAGCTGGCGTCGTGAGCGTTGGGCTGGTCAGCGTCAAGCCAGTAATCGTTGATGCTGTAGCGCCAAGCGCCACGCTGGTCGCTCCAATCGTGACCGATGAATTGGTTAGCCCAGCATTAGGAATAGTCGTAGAAGCCGTCACAGCGCTTGCGCCGTTGGCATACATATAGCCCGTCAAACCCGTGACGGTAAGCGTGCTAAACGCGCTAGAACCCGATGCAGCGACCTTCTGCCAAGCTGATCCGTTGTAGACCGCCCAATCGCCAACTGCCCACGTGCTGATGCCGTTTAGCGTTGTTGAACCGGCAACCGAGACAACGTAGTAATACCCGAGCGTTCCAACGCTCGATGTAAGCGTCGGCGTGTTGGTCGAAGCATTCCAGGTGCCTTGATAGCTGTTGCTGGTCGTTGCAATGACGCTGGCAGCGGTGATCCGGCCCTGAGCGTCGACGGTGATCTGGGGAATGCCGATGGACGTGCCATAGGTTCCCGCCGTAACCGCTGTGTTTGCCAGCGAGATCGTGCCGGTTGACGTGATCGGACCGCCCGTCAGACCAGTCCCGGTTGCGACGTTTGAGACGCCACCAGCGGTTGATGCGATGGTAACCGTGCCGCCTGGACCCGAATCGGTCAGCGTGATATTTGTGCCGGCTGTCAGAACCCGCTCGTTTGGCAAGGTAGTCGACGCGCTCAACAGAACATAACTATCGGATGATCCTGCGCCCGAGCTGATTGGCTGGCCACCGGCGCCAACCAAAGTAATGAAATTTCCGCTGGCGTCATAAGTTGCACCAACTGGGACCACGTTTTCAGACGTGACCGTGTTTACCTGATTGGTCTGCGACATTTTTTATTCCAAAATTAAAGAAAAAAGCCGACCCTTTGGAGATCGGCTTTCCTTCTCATTTGCCCAGATTAGGGCTGGAACGTGAGATCGTAACCGTAGACAAAAACGTCAACGGTGGCAGGGTAAGACGCTGCCGTGCCGACGTTAAAGTATACGTTCTGACCCGTCTGAGCTGCCGTGCTGTTGATTGTTCGCTGCGACACGACCGTGGAGCTGGTCAAGGCATTCAACGTCGCATTGGAAACGATTGCGGTGCCGCTTGCGCCAGGTGCTGGAAACACGCCAGCAAAAGGGACAGTTGCGGTACTCAGGTTTGCCGAAGCGTTGGTCACGATGACGTTAGAAACGCTGTAGCTGCCCGTGTTGAGGATCGGCAGAACGGTGTCACCCGTTACTGCCAAGCTGACTGACTGAGCCGATGCCAACAAACGCAGAGCTTGGTTCGTGCCAAGGTTCTGTGGATGATTGGCAACGGTAGTTGCGGGTCCCGGATTCGCCATGATTTATTTCCTTAAATCTTTGTTAATTAAGCTGCGACTCGGCAAGCCAGCTCTGGGTAGAGCATTGCCCAACCGTAAAGCACGTCAAGACGGCATGGAACCGAGTCATTGTTAATTGTGTACTGACGGACCACACGAATCGAAAGCCCCAGCTCTTTATCCGATGCACGTCCAGCAAACACAACGCCTTGTGGCAGCTCAAGGTCAGCACAAGCCAGCGTCTCTGCATTGCGATGCAGGATGATGTTCTGTGGCGATACCGTTCCGGTGTTGTTGAACGGGGTAACAACAGCAGAGCTGCTGGTAGCCGAAACAAACACGTTCTGGAATTGACCAGCGGTGATGATTGCAGGAGAAACCGTAACCGATGCCGAGCCACCTGAGCTGATGGTTACAGCCGAAGTCACAACAAAGTTGCGAAGACGGTTTGTGCCATATGGCTGGCGGTTCTGTGGGTTAACAGCGTAGACGTTAGCGATGGTGATCACGTCGCCCTGCTGGATCGGTGCTGCTGCCGAAGCTGCTGCAATAGTGATCGTCGATGACGATGCCCAACCTGACGTCAACGAGCCGGTGAAGGTCGCGGTATTGGTCGACAGGGTTGCAGTGGCGTAGGAACCGAACGTTTGCGAGACCACGTTCTGATCCATTTTCCAGCGCATACCAGCGCTGTCCGTACCCATCATGCCCTTTTCGTACTGCTCGCTGATCTTTGCTGAAGGCATAAACAGCCCTTTCAAAGAATCGACGATGGTAGCCGAGGTAAATGGCTCGACGATACAAGCACGGCGACCGTCGCGTGGAGCGCCTTCTGAGTCCAGATAAGCCTGGCCAGTCAGGTAGGTCAACAGCGAGGTAGGTGGAACGCCAGCGGTACCAACAATGTTTGCCACGTTGTTCTTGGCAAGCACCAGACCGTCACGGTCGATCTTGTTGGCGATAGCAGCAACGCCAGGTTTGATCACGCGATCCGAGAACATATCCAGAGACAGAGCCAAGTCAGCCGTGCTGAATTGGGTATCAACGTGAAATTGCGTGGTCAGCGTGACTGGAATTGAGGTTTCGTTGAAATCCTCAACCGACAGCGCTGGTCCGGTTGTACCAATAAACCGTGCTGGTTTACGGACGTTAACGGTTGCCCCAATCTTTGCACCGGCAACGGCGAATTGATCGTCATATTCGCGGTTAACTTCGGAGGTAAAGGTGAGTTCGTTTTCCAAGACCATCAACGCTTCGTTGGTGATCTTGCTGATCGTTAAAAGGGTATTGGCCATTTTATTTCCTTCGCGTCATAGACGCATTAAATCTGTTTACCTGATCTTGCCGGCTTGTCTAGCCGCTTTCCATGCTGCGTAAGTCCCATGAAACTCCCCTTTGGAATTCACAAGATTATCAGCGGTTGCGTTGCTTGACTTGATAGGGTTAATCGGGGCTGGTGCCTTGCTTTTTACCACAGATCGCTCAGGTTTGCCAGTTTCAGATTTCTCAAACTTTGCTTCTAGCTTGCCAATAGCCCTCAGAGCTTGCGCTGCCGACATATCATTAAAGGTTCTGGCCTGATCTTGATTTGATGCAAGGTGATACAGGATTTGTGGTCCCACGTCTGACTCTAATATCGCGTCCCGAATGTGATTCGGCACAACAATATCGCTTGACGCCACCATTTCATCAAAATCATCAATCTCAGCCTTTGCCGCTTCAAGCCGCTTGGTCCAAGTCTGTACGACTTTTGCCTGTTGCTCTTGCGCTCGCCTTTCTGAATCCTGCCGATCTCGCTCTTTGAGTGCTCTTTCAGCGCTATATTCAGCCAATGCTTCTGCGTATTCAAACGCATCGGTGAATTGATCCGGCGTGGGCTTGGCATCAGCAACAGGAGCCTGTCTCGGCGCCTGTCCTTGCTCCAAAGCCGCTAGCCGTGCTTCCAGCGCTTCCCTGGCATCACGTTCACGCTGGGCATCTGCCCTGGCCTGCTCGCGTTGCCTTGTCAGCTCTGAAAACCGCGCTTTTAGCTTGCTAGGTTTCCCTTCGCTTTCTGTAGTTGGTGCTTCATCTTCCGCATCTGGCTCATTCTCAACCTCGGATTCGATTGGCTCTGCTTCTTCAGCAGCCTCAATCTCACCTTCGGGAGCTAAGTTCAGTTTCTGTGCAAAAAATTCGGCTTGGTTCTCGCTTGTGACAACTTGCGTTGTCTCTCTTGGCTCTGCTGACATGGTTACCCACGGATTTACCCGGTGAAACGCACCGGTACGATTGCGTTTATATAACCCGCTTTTGCATTGGTGTCAAAGACTATTGCATAAACGGGTTTTGCCCTTGATCAACGTCCTGCACGGCATAGGTTGCAGCCATCATTTGCTCAGCATTGCGTCGCTCAATCTCTCGAGCCAATGCGTCGATAGGCATATTGTGGATTAGCAGGTTAACCAGCGCATCAATCTCGGTCTTGTTTTGACTGGTGATTGACCGAGTGTTTTGATCATTGACCCGCACTTCAGCCATTGTCTCAGTGTTATGAGCCTTTGCCGTGACTTCCATGAGCTTGCGCTTGTTAGCACCTTCTTCTTTGATCTGCGCCACCTGGCCGCGATTGTTGATCTCGAGCTGCATTGCTTGCATCTGCTGTTGCATTTGCTGCACGGCTTGCTTGGCTTGGGCGAGCTGCATCTGGACCTGTGGCGGTATATCCGACTTCTCATCAATCTGCGCCAGCGGGTTCACTGCGGCCAGCCGGTCGGCAATGATTTCGGCACCAGGGAAATCCATCTGTCGGAACACCAGATCGCCGGCAGCTTGGAACAGTTCTGGGCTGGAGCCAATGAGCGGCATCATTGCATCGACCGCTTGAATGCGCCGTGATGCGTAGCCAGGACCCGTGTCCATGCTGACGTCATACTCGCCAACGGTTACGTCGTTCAGCACTCTCCCAACCTGGGAGGCTTCATTGATGGTAATCAAGTCTGGCTTGCCATCAACGCCAATGATGCGCATCACGCGCTCGCTGTCGTAGATTTTGGGAATCATATCCAGAATGATCCGACCAGTCTGGGCGATGGATTTGGTCAAATTATCGTAGTAGTGATAATTTGTCATATCCGTTTGTTGCTGCTGACCGTTCAGCGCTTTGCCGCTGATGTTGCCGGTCGGCAATTGCGCCGGATCAAAGATGCCCACAACCTGCTGTAGATCGTTGCTGACAGCCTCAGCAGCGCCCATGATGCCCAGCGGTGGTGGCTCTGGTTGCAGGCGCGTCGGAACCGGCGCCGTGCGTCCTTCAATGTCGGTCTGCTTGTAGCGCAGCACCGGCGTGGCTTTGATGTTAGCCGCCGCCCACTCAGTCTCGTGGCCCTCGTCTTGACCTTCGGCCAGCAACCACTTGGCTTTAGGAGCCAACGCAATCGCCTCGGTCATGGAGGTTTGCCAGAAGTTGTACATCTTCTGCGGATCTTTGGCGTAGCGCACCAGACCGTACTTGATTGACTTGCTGTCAATGACGATCCGACCGCCATAAACCGGCACAACAGGGATAAATTTACCTGGCCAATCGCGCTCCTCAAGAATCTCCATCGCGGTGAGCTTGCACCACTTGACCACCTTTTTGTAGCTATCGCGCTCGCCAACGATCTCAAGCCCATGAGTGGCCATGAACTCTTTGCTGGGGAGCTGGTCTTTGAACAGCCGTGATTTGTCGTTCAGCAGATAGAGCTTTGCCGGCGTGCGCTCAATGTAAAAGTATTCAGCGATCCGCACGTCCTCCTTAGTAACCCATTCTGGATTGCTATCGCCACCACCTCGAGCCGAGAAGTTACCGCCATCGTCGGCGTCGGGATACATCTCCCGAAACTTGTCCTTGCTCATGATCGTCGTGATTAAGCAACGCTCTTGGTCCGATCCGTTTAGAGCCGTGCTGTTGGGATCAAAGTAGACGCTAAAAGGGTTTTCGATTGGCTCAATGTAAATCTCCTGATCAAACGAATCAGGAGCTGTGTAATCGGTGACCACGCGCCAGTAGCCCCAGCCCATTCTGACGGCAGACTCAAACGCTCGGTCATAGGCGCTATCGGCGTCGCTGTTGATCTCAATGTGCCGACAGATACCCTCGACAACCTCGGCAGTCTCTTTGTCTGCATAGCTGTTGCACGGATGGACCTTGATGCGCGGACGCTGCTGACGCTGCTGGTTGGCAATCTGCCGGCAATAGGCATCCAATTTATTGATCGTCAAGCACGGCCTGGCTTCCAGGTTCCGGCTGTTCTGGATCTCGACTGGCCACTGGTCGCCGCTGACAAAGCGCAGATCGTCCAGCGCATCAGAGCGGTTGACGCTATCGGCTTCGCTTGCCAGACGCAGAAATTTCATTGCATCGGCAATGCGCCCGTCCTCGCCTTCGTTTTGATAATTTGCCATTTCAGCCCATCCAGTTCGTTGGTAACGTGAAGGTTACTTGTTTCTTACGTTGCTTTGGTTCGTTGACCATTAGTCCGATGTATCTAAACGCATCTGCGCCGTGCGAATAATGGTCGTGAAGTGGTGATTTTGAGAATCCACCCGTCTCTGGGTCGACTTCGTACCGATAGTGGCGCAAACAGGTAAGACCTTCCGCGCATCCATCTCGGTCGAACCAGCAGTTGTTGAAAATAGTTCGCGCAGCATTGATAGAGTCAG
>Ga0209400_1002025_pt1 | contig 15645 bp, 16 predicted proteins | sample M_130807_EF_Meta_FD_187313 | JGI IMG/M metagenome (GOLD analysis project Ga0209400, IMG submission 187313) | Freshwater microbial communities from Lake Montjoie, Canada to study carbon cycling - M_130807_EF_MetaG (SPAdes) (version 2) | ecosystem: Environmental > Aquatic > Freshwater > Lake... | reverse complement strand
ACCGAAACATCCTGAGCGTCTTAAAGTTTTATACAAAGCGGTAGATACCTCTCAATTTGAACGTCCCGCAGTCTTACCAGCCAATCCACATGGTATTACGGATAGTCGTCCGGTGTTATTATATGTGGGGTCTGATTTTCGTCGGAAGGGCTTAGACGATTTAATCAATGCCTTACCTTTAATTAAAACTCCGCTCCATTTATCAATCGCAGGAGTCACCGAACAACAATTCGTTAAAGAGTTTCCTGGATTAGCCCCTAGATTAAACAACACAGCTCACACTATTCAATTTCACGGACAAACCCCGCGTGAAATAACGAAAGCACTTTTCTGGCATGCGTATTTATTTTGCTTACCCTCTCGATCAGAGGCACTCGGGGTCGCAATTTTAGAAGCCTTAGCTGCAGGCTTACCCTGTGTGGCCACCAGCGTTGGCGGCATTCCTGAAATTGCTCAGGCACTTGGTGGATGTATTTTGGTTCCAGCTGATAATCCACCGAAATTAGCCTCTGCAATTAATCAAGCGATTACACATCCGCCAGCAGTTTCAAAATCAATCTTGAGCACCTCGCCTTTCTCCGTTTTGGCCATGACCCAGTCTTTACGTAGTTTATATTTAAAATGAATAAGCCTAGTTTAGCGCCTCGGTATTTTTACACTTTCACCATTGGATATGCGTTGAGTTTAATCCTCGATCCATCGGGCAACCTCTTGCCCTATTTAAGTATGGGCATGATCCTTTATGGGTTAGCTTGTGGGCTTAAAAGTGCCGATGGAGGACAATTTTCATCAATTATTATAATTATTGTATGTATATTTCCAATCGCTGCACTCAATTGCTTAGTTTCTACCAATCCGACCGATAGCGTTTTGAAATGGTTTCTCTGGTTAGCTGTTTTAATGGGAATGTCTTTAATGGCCTTACGTTGTGGGGCAAAATTAGATGCGCAGTTGGCTAAAAATATCGCCCCTGCATTCTTTATTGTATGGGCGATTTTAGCCTTAAGAGGAAATGCCATTGCTGATAACGCCAAAGAAAAGGCAACGGCGCTTCACCTCTCGGCGTTTTACGCAAATCTAGTTATTGCTTCAGGTATGTTCATTCCGAAGAAATCTTTGAGGATTTTAGTGGTTTTGATTGCTGCGGTGGGTGCGGTGACTTCAGGGTCTCGGGCCGCCTTTTTGTTTTTACCTTTAGTCTTCGCTCCTGGCTTAATCTATTATTACCGAATTAGAATCTCATCTTTAGCCCTGCTCGCCCTCGTAGTCGGTGCTTTGGCTTTTATTATGGATAATGAAGCCTTGCAGGCCATGACCTTCGGTCGCAAAGGCGAGGAAATTACCAATATGAATGCATTAGAGTTGGCGCAAAAGTCAGCAGGAGGCCGTGAGGTATTGCGTGAAATTGGTTTAGATTATATTAAGAAGCAACCTTGGGGTTATGGTTACGGACAGAGTATTGATATCGTTCTAGAGGGTAAGAGTATGGGAAATAATCTGCACAATGGTTATCTCAATGTAGCCAGCCAAATGGGCCTTCATGTGCTTCTGTTTTATTTAGGCTTCTTTATTTGGCTAATCTTCAAATTACTCAGCGACCAAAGGGTATCCAGACTCTCACGATTTTTTACACTAAGCATAATAACGTGTGTTTCCTTACGCGCGGTCAGTGAAAGTTTTAGTCTGTTCGACTTAGGGCACCCCGCTTCGTTTCTATGTATTTTTCTAATCTCTGTTTTTATTATTCGCACAAACAACCCTCGCAAACAATTTACATAATATGCGGCCCGCGTTACTTTATATTTCCGTTAACGATGGTACGGACACGAGGATTTTTAAAGAAATTAAAAGTCTGAGTAGGAATTTTGATATTACCTTTATAGGTGTCATCACCCCCACCTCGACACCGTCCATGTTGCCCGAGGGTTGTCGTGCTTTTTTAATCCACGGACTTCGTCGATCTCCCCTGACTATTGCTAAAATATTTTTCCGCTTAGCCTATTTAAGACCATGGAGCTTTAAGTCTATCCACGTCATCAACGAAAACCTCGCCCTCATTTTATACCCACTTTTATTGTTAAGCCGACACTGGGTACTCGATGTATTTGACTCATTCTTCTTAAAATCAGCCTCGCGATTAACTAGTTTCTTTAAAGCTCTTCTTCAGCGCATGATTTATAGTTCAGCGGACGTTATTTTAGTTACCGACGATGCCCGACTCAATTTATTGCCCGCCTGGTCTCGGACGAAGGCGAGGGTTTTACCAAATTATCCTCTTACTGATAAACATTCCATTACCGTCAAAGCCGAGCCTGCGGGTCCTTTAAAGATTTTCTTTTCTGGATCTATTGGGGTAGATCGTGGTCTTCCATTTTTACTCAATTTAATAAAACAGGACTCCCAACTACAGGTCCACGTTGCCGGTTGGCTATATGATCAAGCAGTGAAAGAGTTATGTAAGCACCCCCAAGTGACTTATCACGGAATTGTACATCAATCCGCTGCTGCCCAAATCGCCAAGCAATGTGATTATATTCTCTGCCTCTATGAGCCTAATATTGTTAATAATATCTATGCTTCCCCCAATAAAATTTACGATGGAATCCAGGCCGGCGTTCCTGTGATTATTAACCAAGAAGTTCTAGTTTCCACTTTTGTGCGTACGGAACGATTAGGTTATGTGCTGGAAACTTATAACCCCGCCGATGTGGCGACCATACTTGCAGAGTTGAAAGCGCAACGCGGTCAATACGGACATATTTTAAAACTCCACGGAAAATACACTTGGGAGGCCGTGGAGTCTGTTTTAATTAACGTCCATTTAAATAACTAAAATGACTACTAGCATCCAGTCACATTCCAAACTACTATCCGTCATCATTCCTTGTTACAACGAGGAGGCGGTGATTTCCGAAACCGTAAAAAGATTAAAATCTTTTGCGGCTGACTTAAAAAACTTAGAGGTAGAGTTTATTTTTGTGGACGATGGATCGGTGGACCAAACGCGCCCTATTCTTAAGTCCTTTGCTCACGCTGATGAGCGTATAAAAATTATCGGATTTTCCAGAAATTTTGGACAGCAGATGGCTTTAACCGCTGGTTTCGACGCGGCCCAGGGTGATGCCGTTGTTTTAATCGATGCCGACTTACAAAATCCCCCAGAATTTGTTCACGAAATGATAAAGAAGTGGGAAGAGGGATATGATGTCGTTTACGGAATACGTAGCGTGCGCCCCGGAGAGTCCTTCTTTAAACTTTTCACATCCCGATTGTTCTACCGTATTCTCAATAAATTTTCCTCGGTCTTCATCCCAGATACGGGTGATTTTCGTTTAATGACGCGACCCGTGGTCGACGTGTTAAAATCGATGCCCGAACAGGATCGTTTTATCCGTGGCATGGTAAGCTGGGTCGGCTTCAAGCAAATTGCCTTGCCCTATAATGTTGCCGAGCGTTTTGCCGGGGAAACTAAATGGTCGGTCTCCAAACTCGTGATGTTGGCGCGTGACGCGCTTTTATCATTTTCTAACAAACCGCTGGAGTTTATCTTAGCACTAGGTTTGGGCATCACCACTCTGACGACCTTAGGTTTGCTGGCGGTAATTGCCCAAAAAATAATCACCGGCTTATGGGTTTCTAAAATGCTCATCTTACTCCTAGTAATTGGGTTTTTAGGAGGAGTGCAGTTATTGAGTCTCGGAGTATTGGGACAGTATATCGGTCGGATTTACACGCAGATAAAAAATCGGCCTCGATATGTCGTCCAAGAATTTCAGGGATTTAAAAAAACACAGCACGTTGAAAAAACTCTCAGCAGTAAATAAAAATTATGTTTTCAAAAATCTTTTTTAAAAGAGGAGGACGTTTCCTCATTTCAGGGCTGTTTATTACACTCTGCGACTTTGCTCTTTTTAAACTACTAGGACATTGGGGCCTCTCGGCTTCCTTGGCCCGAATTATCTCTTTTGCTTTCTCTTTTGGGCTATCATTTGTCTTGCACCAAAAATGGACCTTTGAGTCGACCCAATCTTGGACGCAGTCTTTTTTGCCTTACTTGCAATCCCGTCTAGCTGGATTTTTATTAGCTCAAATTGTTTTCATGATCATGCATGACGGGCTTGGCCTTACGGATAATATTTCCTTTGCAATCCAGCTGCCGATTCAACCCGTGGTTAATTTCCTAGCAGGTTACTTTTATGTTTTTAAGGAGGGTAATTCAAAATTTTCATCACCCGACAAGCGATTGTGGTTCGAGGTTATTTTAACTCCGTTACTATTATTTATCGTTTTAGTAATTCCTTTTCACAATACTCGAATGCAGGGCCCCATCTGGGTTGTGCCCTATACTTCGGGTGCGGCGAATTGGTCTCCGGGTCAGCCTTGGAAGGTCGCTGTCGGTGATGACGTATTATATAAACAGAAAACAATTGAACAGCGTTGGGTGGACGTTGCTACTCCAACTTCCAATCCAGAAAAACTAATCACTTATTCTACACACGATGAAGGGTGGATGTGGGTATTGTGGTTCACGCGCAAGGCGTTCCCGTTCTTAGGCGATCTGCAGGGCGCCGTATTTCTAGCCATCTTACTGCACTTAACTTTATCGATGCTTATACTAAATAAGCTACAAGCAGGTTGGCAGAGGTATCTCTTCATTTTCTTTTTTGTCTGCAATCCACTTACGCTCCATTTAGTCACCTTCCCTTATTATTACTACTGGCAGGCCTTTCCCTCTCTCTTAGCTGTAATTCTTTGGCAATACCGTGAAAAAATAAATGTCTGGTACCTACCTGGGTTGGCTCTGTTTTTAGCGTTATGCACCGCCATTAGACCCAATGTAATTTTTATAGCCCTAGCTGTACTCGCTCTAGCTCTTTATTTTATCCGTCACTGGATTACCTATGTGAGCGTCGCTTTATTTGCGCTGTGTTTTTGTTTTATTCCAAAAACCAATAAGATGATGTGGCATACCGTTTACACAGGCTTAGGTGCTTACCCTAACAACTCGGGACTCTATTTATCCGACGATTGTTCGTACGCTTACTATAAAGATAAAACAGGCATCAGTATTGATATGTCATTTGGGCAAAATTATTATAATAAGCAGCTTAGGCATGATTATAATGAGTTACTCAAGACTGCCTCGATTGAGTATGTTAAAGAGAACCCACTGCGTAGTCTGAAAAACATAATTTTAAATCTAAGTATCGGAGTGCTATCTCCTTACAAGCCCGGCGCGGCCGCGTGGATTTATTATGTTCAAGCTTTTCTTGGATTAATCTTCTTCGGTTTCTTAATTTGGTTACGCCAGTGGCCTGTATTAATTGGGCTGGGTTTATCCTTGGGCTGCATTGCCATCATTTATCCTCCGATTGCGGCTTATGCTGTCGGCGGATTAGTTTTCACCGCTTGGGGTCTAACTCAAATTATTTCCCTTATCATTTCACGACCCAAAAAAGTGTAATCAAATTTTATGAAAAAAACTGTCGCTATCATCGCTGGCACTCGTCCCGAGTGCGTAAAAATGGCCCCGATTTATTTTGCACTCCAAGAGTCCAAAACTATTCAACCTATTTTTCTCTCTACGGGTCAGCACCGCCAGATGCTTGATCAGACCTTGGGGGTCTTTGGCATCAAGCCCGAGTTTGATTTAAATTTAATGCAACCCGGACAGACATTACCCGATCTCACGGGTCGCGTCATCCAGGCCGCTTCGTCTTGGTTTGTAGAACATAAGCCTGCCGCAGTTTTAGTGCAGGGCGACACCACCACGGTTTTAGCTTCGGCCATTGCTGCTTTTTATAATCGCATCCCGATTGGTCACGTGGAGGCAGGACTTCGTACGGGTAATATGGATTCACCTTTTCCAGAAGAGATGAACCGCCGCCTGACCTCTCCACTGGCACGTTGGAATTTCTGTCCTACCGAAATTTCTAAAGCGAATTTAGTTAAAGAGGGAATTAACCCAACATGCTGTTATGTCACTGGCAACTCAGTCATTGATGCTTTGCTTCACGTAAGAAAAAATCAAAGCACGCGGGGGCTGTCTGCTCAATCCGTCGCTGAAAAAGTCGGAATTCCTGCTGCCTTTGCCCAAGAGTTTTTAGCAGATGGCGCGCGTAAGCCATGGATTCTGGTTACTGGACATCGTCGTGAATCTTTCGGTGGCGGGTTTGAGCGCATTTGTGAATCTATTAATCGTCTTACACAAATTCACCCCGACGTGGGCGTACTTTACCCTGTGCACTTAAACCCACAGGTCCAGGGACCGGTTAACCGCATTTTAGGATCCAATCCACGCATCGCCCTCGTTGCTCCCGCTGCCTATGAAGAATTCGTTTGGTTGATGAACCGCTGCACCTTCCTGCTTAGTGATTCTGGCGGCGTACAAGAAGAAGCTCCATCCTTAGGTAAGCCGGTGTTGGTAATGCGCGACACTACTGAGCGCCCCGAGGGCGTTGACGCTGGTACCTGTCGTCTCGTGGGTACTGATCCCGAGGTGATTCTGCGTGAAGCAGATTTGCTTTTAAACAATCCAGGAGAATATCAACGACGTTCGAGTCTAAAAAATCCTTACGGTGACGGTCAGACCTCACATAAAATCCGACAAATTCTTGAAAGTAGCTTGAATCAATAAAAGTGAAAATACTTTATTTTCACCAACACTTCACCACTCCCAAAGGGTCTTCGGGCACTCGTTCTTACGAGTTTGCTCAAGCGCTCATCAGGCGCGGACATCAGGTAACCATGGTTTGCGGTCAGATGGATCGCGACTCACTCAATTTACCTTTTGATGAAAAGAGGGGATGGTCACGTGGATTAATCGATGGGATTGATGTGATAGCTCTACCTCTAAGCTATTCAAATCACGATGGCATTGGGCGAAGACTCATTACTTTTTTTAAATATGCGCTTAAGAGTATTAAAATAGCACTCGATTTTGAATACGATGTAGTTTTCGCAACTTCGACGCCACTCACCGCAGCGTTACCAGGAATTTTTGCAAGTTGGCTAAAAGCTAAAAATTTTATTTTCGAAGTACGAGATTTGTGGCCTGAATTACCCAAGGCTATGGGCATGAAAAACCCTATTCTCTTGGGCGGAATGTGGGCCATTGAGGGCTGTGCGTATCGAGCCTCCTCGGCTTGTGTTGGGTTATCACCAGGAATTGTTCAAGGCATCCGCCATCGTTCGGCAAAAAATCATTCTATCGCTTTAATCCCTAATGGCTGTGATCTCGAAATTTTTAAACCGCAGCCCAAATCCATTATAAAAATTGAGGGCATCAAAGAAGGCGACTTTGTGGCAGGTTTTACCGGAGCTCATGGTAAAGCGAATGGGCTCGACGCCATTATTGAAGCAGCTCGGGAACTTAAAAAAAGAAATATCCAAAATATTAAATTTCTCTTAATCGGTGATGGCTCAGAAAAAGCACGACTACAGAAATTGGCTACCCAAGAACAGTTGGATTGCGTTATTTTTCACCCCCCAATTTCAAAGTTAGCGCTCGCTCAAATTACCTCCCAGCTGGATTGTGGTCTAATGTTCCTAGATAATATCCCTGCATTTTATTACGGAACATCTCCCAATAAGTTCTTCGATTATATCTCAGCGGGTATCCCTGTGATTAATAATTATCCTGGATGGTTGGCCGGAATGATTACAGAAAATCAATGTGGAGTGGCGATTCCACCTAAAGATACACGAGCCTTGGTTGATACACTCATTACTTTATCACGCGAACCAAGTTCATGCATAAAAATGGGCCAGTCTGCTCGAATGCTTGCCGAAAAAGAATTTTCACGGGAAAAACTAGCAAACCAGTTCTGCGACTTTATTGAACATCAATCCCGCCTCAGCGCCTAAAATAAATGAAGATTTTGATTACATCAGCGGGTCGTCGGGTTGAATTAATAAACTGTTTTACCGCAGCTGCCCAAACCCTAGGTTTAACTGTAGAAATTTATACGGCCGATTTAAATCCTCAATTCAGTGCCGCCTGCCAAAAAAGTGGGCGCTTTTTTAGTGTCCCGACGGTAGATAAACCCGAATATATTGACAGTTTGCTCGATATTTGTCGGCGCGAAAAAATCGCCCTGCTCGTGCCGACCATTGATCCGGAGTTAGATTTATTGAGCCAACATTTGGAAAGTTTTACCCTAATTGGGACTCGGGTTCTTATTTCTCCAGCTTCAGTCGTGGAGGTTGCGCGAAATAAAATCAAAACAGCCGAGGTCCTTCAAGGTGCTGGCTTGCCGATTCCACAGACTTTACCGATTAAGCAGTTTATAGAGAATCCACCTTCTTGGGCTGATTCGATTATTGCTAAGCCGCTTGCTGGTAGTTCTTCCGTTGGAATCATCCAATCTCCTACTAAAGAAGATTTAGCGCAGTTGATTAATGAACCCTATTTAATTCAGGAAAAATGGGTGGGGCGTGAATTTACAGTAAATTTATTTTTTGATGAACTAGGCCGAGTTGTTTCGGTTGTCCCTCACGAAAGACTCGAAGTGCGTTCGGGTGAGGTTTCCAAGGGAATTACCACCCGCCACCTGCCTCTTATTGCCGCTGGTTTCACTTTTGAGAAAATTTTCCCTAACGCACGTGGCCCGTTGTGTTTTCAGGCTATTGTGCGCCCTGACGACACATTTTGTATTTTTGAAATAAATGCACGTTTTGGAGGTGGGTACCCGCTCGCCGATCAAGCAGGAGCAAAATTCGCTCAATGGATTCTCGAGGAATTAGCTAATCTACCCAGTTCCGCAAATAATGAATGGTGCGAAGGAGTGCTCATGCTTCGCTACGACGCTGCAGTGTTTACCAATACTCGATTAAATAAATAATGGTGATTGTTTTTGATATGGATGACACGCTCTACCCGGAGTCATCTTTTGTACTCTCTGCGTTGGCGGAAACGGGTAAGTATGCCGAAAATCGATGGGGCTATAAAAATTTTCAGTCTACCCTAGAGAAACTTTTTTTACAGGGTGAAAAAAAACATCTTTTCCAAAAAGCCGCTCTGTATAATCGGAGTCCTGAATTTAAACCTTCACAAATAGAAGAGTTGTTAAATTTCTACCGCAATCACAAGCCAGACTCACTGCCATGGTATTCAGATGCCTTAGAAATTGTGCCTCAACTAGCCGAGCGATTTTCGTTAGGGTTAATTTCAGATGGGTATCTTCCTGTTCAGTCTAATAAAGCAAATGCCCTAGGCGTTCAGCGTTGGTTTAAAGAAATTATTCTCACAGAAGAATTAGGACGCATGCATTGGAAGCCCGCACCGACCGCTTTTAATTTAATGATGCAGCGTTTTCCTGGCGAAAAATTTACTTACATTGGGGACAATCCCTGCAAAGACTTTGTCGCCCCGCATCAATTGGGCTGGCAAACTATCCAAATTTTACGTCCTGATGGACAATATTCTGGGCTAACTGATCAACCCACTACTCCGGCGGAACATCAAATTAACGACCTCCGCCAACTTAAAGATTTAGTGAAATGACAGATATTTTAATCCAACAGGTTGGTTTTATTTCTGAAGCGAAAGCCTGGCAAGGGTTCCTCGAACAATTTGAGTATACCGATTTTTACCATACATTTGATTATGTTTACTTGGAATCCCTAAGGATTAATGGCGCCCCTAAGTTGGTGGTAGTAAATATGCCCTCGGGTTTGGTTGGCTTAATTATGATATTCAGAAAAATCCCTGGAGAAAATAAGCATTTTGATGCTACCGCCGTTTACGGATATAATGGAGTTTTAACAACATCGGCCTTAACGGCCACAGATTATCATTTAGGAATCGCTCAAATTAAAAAAGCATTAGCCCGGCGTGGATGTGTGAGTTTTTTTAATCGCGAGTCAGCCTTCACATCACAGCGCCTACCCGAAGCTACCGAAGCAGGTAATACGATAGCCGTGGACTTACAGCAAAGCCCCGCAGCTTATGAACAATCTTTAGCGGAAGGACATCGCCAAGAGATTAAGTCGCTAATAAAACTTAACTATAGGGTGACAAACGCACAAAGTGAAAAACAGTTAGCAGAGTTTAAAGAAATTTATAATCAGACAATGCTACGACGTAATGCCGGGGCTCAGTATTTTTTCAGTCAAAAATATTTTAAGGCTATCTTAGAAAACGTCCACACGTCGACTGTTCTGAAAATGGTTTACCATAATGATCAAGTATTAGCGGGAGCCATTTTTACAACCCAAGGGACTAATCTACATTATCTTTTTTCGGGTAGTGCTAACAACCCCGCTCCCTATCCCTTAACAAAACTTATTCTTGATCAAATCATTAGAGAAAATCTGCAAAAAGATAAACAAAAGTACCTGCACTTAGGTGGAGGTCTGGCGGGCAAAAATGATGGGTTGTTAAAATTTAAATTTGGTTTTGGAAAAACTGTTCTACCTTTTTATACTACCCAATGGATTTTACTCCCCGAGGTTTACACTCGCTTGAGTGCTCACGTATTAACGGAGACCAGCTTCTTTCCTAAGTATCGTAGTGTTTAAGGTCTAAAATAGACATGCCAAGCACTCGGTAACGCTCCTATAATTAATGATTACACGTTCACAAATTTTAGTTATTATCCTGAATCGCTTAAAGTCCTTGGGCGCTGAGCTGCAGAAGCCTGCGTTAATTGAGGCGACCGAACAAACTCGACTCTTTGGCGATAGGGCCGATCTCGATAGTATGGGACTAGTAACCTTAATTGCGGACCTAGAATTCGATCTCCAACAAAACCTAGGCCGCACCGTTTCTCTAGTAGATGAAAAAGCCATGAGTCGACTCACCTCACCGTTTCGCCGTGTCGATTATTTAGCGGATTATTTAGTCGAACTTCTCAATGAGCCCAAATCTTAAAATGCCTAATGCTATCATTACAGGAACTTCGCGCGGACTGGGCCGGGCTCTAGCTGAAAAACTACTGCATGAAGGCTGGAATGTTTGGGGATTTTCCCGCAGTCCCTCGCCCATTAAACACGAACATTATCGCGAGCACTTAATCGATATTACGGATGAGGCCGGGGTGCAAAACGCTGTAAGTCTCATCAGCCAAAGTTCCATAAATATTGATCTACTGGTGAATAATGCAGGTGCTGCCTCGATGAATGCATTTTTACTTACTCCTGCTAAAACTGCTGAAGCCTTGATACGGCTTAATTATTTAGGGACCTTTCATTGCCTGCAGGCGGTGGGTAAATTGATGGTTCGTCAACGCCATGGCCTAGTTATTAATATTACAACGGTTGCAGTACCTCTGGTGCTTGCAGGCGAAGCTGCTTATGCGGCGAGCAAAGCAGCGGTAGATTCGCTGACCAAAGTCAGTGCTGAAGAATTTAAGTCACAGGGCATCACCGTGATTGGTTTGGGTTTTGGACCTATGGACACGGATTTAATCAAAGCCGTGAATAAAGAAAAAATTAACCAAATTAATCAGCGTATTAATCGCCCTGACGGTACCACGTTAAATCAAGCAGTAGATTTTATTTTCAAACACCTAGACAAGAAATCTATCAGCTCGGGCGATTTATATTATTTAGGTAAAATTTCGTAGATGAATTTTTGGTTACACGAACGATTTAAAAAATTTAATACTAAGCCAGCCCTAGTCGGCCCTTGGGGTGAATTTTCGTATGCCGACTTGGCAAACTTAACCGAAAAAATTGAAAGTGAGTTTAGGAGTTTAGCCGGATCTACGCCCACGACGATTGGCCTAGTGGGAGACTGCTGTCCTGCCAGCGTTGCTTGGTTAATCGCCTCCGAGCGCTTGCAGCACTGGGTTGTGCCGATGATGGATCATGCGCAGGAGACGGCCGAAAAACTTAATCAAATCCACGCGCAATGGGTAGTCATTGCCGACGGTGCGACCTGGAAAATTTATCCACGCGCAGCTGCAGGTAAATTAGAATTAGATAACACCCATTCACTTCCGGCATCACACGCTGGATTGGTTTTATTTTCTAGTGGTACGAGTGGTAGCCCGAAGGCCATGCTGCAAGACTTGAGTAACCTGTTAAGTACTTACGAGTCTCGGCATGAAAACTCTTTAATCATCTTAAGTTTACTCGGCTTTGATCATATTGGTGGGATTAACACACTATTAGGAGGATTAGCAGCAGGCTCCCTTATTGTGATTCCTGAAAGCCGCGCACCCGATCAAGTTGTTGCTGTCATTAAAAAGTATCACGTAGCGATTCTTCCCGCGACCCCCACTTTTCTGAATCTACTTTTACTAGCCGCGACCGACCACTTAACAGACTTAGCTTCACTCCGTTTAATTACTTATGGAACTGAACCAATGACTGAGGCCTTGTTGGCTCGTTTACGTCAAGTACTTCCCTCGGTGCGTTTAATCCAAACTTTTGGTACAACGGAAACCGGAATTTTAAAAACCGAAAGCCCAGACGGTGATTCTAATTTTTTAAAAATTAATGACCCCAATGTTGAGTGGAAGATAGTGAATGATGAGCTCTGGCTAAAAACGCGTACTCAGATTCGTGGATATCTAAATGCTTCGAATGAAAAATTTACGGACGACGGTTGGTTTATGACGGGCGATAAAGTTGAGGTTGGCCCCAATAACACTCTGCGAATTTTAGGACGCTCAGGTGAGATGATTAATGTCGGTGGACAAAAGTTAATGCCCACTGAGGTTGAATCGGTTATCTTAAGTGTGCCGGGTGTAGTTGACTGCAGAGTCTTCGGAGAGAAGAATGCGATGGTTGGTCAAACAGTCGCCGTTGATGTTGTTGCCACCGTCGGACAGGATTGGGAAACGCTACGCGCTCTAATTAGGCAAACCTGTCGCCAAGCCTTATCCACCTACAAAGTGCCCACGCGCTTGAACTTAGTGAGTGCGATTTCTACAAATCGCCTTAAAAAACAGAGAACGAGTTAAAAGCCCGCAGTTCTATGCAAATAACACTTTCACATTTTCGTCTGGCCGGTTTGGCTGTTTCCACAGGGGCCGACACCCGAGACTATATAAAAGACGGACTAGCTCATGGTATCAATCTCGCCCACTTAGAACGTGTCGCTAAAACGATTGGATTAAAGGAACGTAAGGTAGCTTCGCCAGGTGTGACGGCGTTGGACTTATGTGAAGATGCTACGCGTCGACTTCTGGCTGCGATGGATATCGATATCTCCACCATCGATGCCATTATTTTTGTCACCCAAACTCCCGATCATTCTCAACCCAACAACGCTTGTCTTTTGCATGGTCGCTTGGGTTTGGCTAAATCTTCCATCGCCTTTGATTTATCGTTGGGTTGTTCAGGCTGGGTTTACGGATTGCATCAAGCAGGTTTACTTTGTGCTCATGGCGGGGCAGGCCGCGTTTTACTATGCAGTGGCGATACGCTGAGTCGATTAACTCATCCACAGGACCAATCTATAGACCCGCTATTTGGTGATGCTGGATCGGCTGCTATTGTGGAACGCACCGGCACGCACACTCCTTGGTATTTTGTTTTAGGGTCTGACGGAAAACTCTCCACGACCATTAAAGTACCTGCAGGGGGCGCCCGTTTACCGGCTTCATCGGAAACTCGCGTAGAAAGCAAAGACTCCAACGGGAATGTTCATCACGCTGAAAACCTAATGATGGATGGTGCCGAGGTTTTTAATTTTTCCCTCCGAGAAGTCCCTGCCGCTATCAATACAGTTATTAAAAACGCTCAGTGGAATTTACCAGAGGTAGATGCGTTGGTTTTACACCAGGCTAATAAATTTATTATCGAAAATATTGCGACCAAGTGCGGATTAAAGTCTGCCCATGTTCCGTCGAACTTAGTTGAGAAATATGGTAACCAGAGCTCGGCCTCTATTCCTGCTGCAATCATTGATGGCTTAGGGGAAAAACTCGCAAGCCGATCACAAAAAATTGTGGGCTGCGGATTTGGGGTAGGCCTTTCTTGGGCAGCTTTTGCTTCCGAGATTGGTCCAGTCATCACGTGTCCTATTCAGCCTTATCCTTCAAAATAATGTCATTAACTTTCGAATCCTATCTCCAAACACTTCAAAAAGAAGTCGACGTACTCGTGGGAGTGTCACCTGATGCTCCCTTGAGTGGATTGCCGCAATGGGACTCACTGGCGATTTTATTAGTGATTTCTCATTTTGAGCAGACTTATAAAATGAGTGTCACGGGGCGAGAAATCCGTCAGTGTAAAACGATTCGAGAACTCATTCAACTTATCCCTCAATCATGAAAAAGCTTTATATCGTTGGTGCTGGAGGATTTGGCCGTGAGTTGAAATCCTGGATAAGTCAGCACCCATATTTTTTAAAGAATGTAGTTTTTACGGCATTTTTAGACGACAACAAGAATGCCTTGGATTCATTTTCAAATTTTGCCCCTGTTCATTCATTGGGCGATCATACTGTCAGCCCAGAAAACATTTATCTTTGCGGGATAGCAGTCCCATCTCTAAAAGAAAAATTAATCCCGGCCTTAATTAAGAAGGGCGCACAATTTGAATCCTTTATTCATCCGTCTAGTATTATTGGGGAAAGGGTTCAGTTGGGTCGAGGAAGTGTTATCTGTCCGCAGTGCGTGCTTAGCTGTGATATAAAATTAGGTGATTTCACTACGTTAAATATTGCGACAACTATTGGGCACGACGTTCAGGTCGGCGATTGGACCACAGCGAGCGCTCAAGTGGATTTAACGGGTGGGGTGAAAGTAGGGCGAGGGGTCTTTTTTGGCAGTCGAGCTAATGTTATTCCCCTTAAAACTATTGGAGATTATTCGATGATTGCTGCTGGTGCGGTCGTCTTTACATCGGTTCCGCCTAAAACTACTTTTGCCGGTAATCCTGCACGCGAAATTTAAATGAAAAAATTTATCCTCTATTTTGGCGGCTTTTTATTACTAAGCATTTTTGCTTTAGTCGTTTATACAGAATTTTTAAGTCCCCGTTCACGTCGCTTTACGGGAAGCTTGGAAAAAATTTTACCACCCGACGGTTTTGACGGTTGGAAATGTGAAGCTATTCCACTGGGCGATTCCAATGCGGCCAAAGCTAATGTGCAGGGTATTTTAAATTACAGTCAGGCCGTTCAGTATTTATACACTAAAAATAAATCACAGTTTCTCATTTATGTTGCTTATTGGGAGCCTTCCACGGTTTCCGTGGCTGATGTGGGTACGCATAATCCCGATTCTTGCTGGGTGAATAATGGCTGCACCCGAACCGATCGCGACTTTGGCGTAGCTGGTACGGTGGGCACTCGCGTGTTACAGCCTTATGAATACGGACAGTACATCACCCCGCAGGGCTCTCGTCAGAATGTATTATTTTGGCACTTGGTGAACGGGCAGCCTAACCGTTACGCCGATCAAGAACAAGGCTGGCGCGCGGGACTCAAGGGACGTATCGAGAGACTTCCCTTACTCATTAAAGACTTCAAAGAATTTGGACTTAATCAAAAGAACGAGCAGATGTTTATCCGCGTCTCTACTTTTTTACCCGTCAAAACTTTACTCGCCGATCCAGCCAACGAGAAAATTTTTAACGCGTTAGAGGAAATCGGAATCTTTCAAAACCAAGCTTGGAAATAATTTATGCCGCGAATCTATTTATCCGCACCTGATATCGGGAAACTCGAACAGGCTTATGTGAATGAGG
>Ga0209400_1002022_pt1 | contig 15657 bp, 18 predicted proteins | sample M_130807_EF_Meta_FD_187313 | JGI IMG/M metagenome (GOLD analysis project Ga0209400, IMG submission 187313) | Freshwater microbial communities from Lake Montjoie, Canada to study carbon cycling - M_130807_EF_MetaG (SPAdes) (version 2) | ecosystem: Environmental > Aquatic > Freshwater > Lake... | reverse complement strand
CGTCGGCGCCGTGCTGATGATTGCTGAGTTGATTAGTACTAAACCGAAGTCCATGACTCGGGTTGGTTCTTACAACTCGCTGACCCTGTAAGGAGAGAAACATGGCTCTCGCCCTAAACAAGATCCTAGTTGCCGGTGCTAACAGCAACACGGCTGGTGCTTACTTCACCACTCAGACTCTGATCGCTCCCGCAACCGTCGCCGGTAACGTAGTTCCCGCTGGCGTTTATCTGATGTTCCCCACACTGAACAGCCAGATCTACGCTAACAACGGAACCGCGTTGGTTTTGCTTACCCCAGCAAACACTGGTGGAGTTCTGATCAGTGACGGTGTGAACGTAGTTGCCAACTCGACTACGACTGCAAACACCATCACCTTCCTAACGGTGAATGGCGGTCTGACTGCAAATTCCACGTTTACTACTGCTTAAGGAGTAGACATGGCAAGCGCAGATGCAGTCGGATCAAACCTACCAGACTCTTTTGGTACTTATGCAATAGCACGAGTTAGCGGAGCGTCTTTGGCAACGGCTGGCAATGCGGTAGTGGCCATCCCATTCTTTCAAGGCGGTCTCACCAATGGGAACGCACTTGCAGGATCGGGTCAGGTAATTATTCGTCGGGTCACGGTACAGAACGCAAATGCTAGTGCATCTTTGGCTAACGTGAATATCACGACAACCAATGATGGCAACACTAGCAATGCGGTTGTAGCAACAGTCTCATTAGCAAATTTGACTGCTGTTAACAGGTTCCAAGACTTGGTAGTTGCCAGCCCCTACGCACTGACCACAACAGTCAACGGAGCAAATACCTCGGCATTGTATTTGAACGTCACCAACGCGGCATCGGCCATTGTTGACATTCGCATCTACGGTGACTCGGTTTCGTTCTGATGGAAGTCTATGTAACCAACTGTAGTGACACCGATCTGGCTGATCGTCATGCCGGTGTTGATTACAAGTTCAAAAAAGGTGTGCCTACGTTAGTCCCTATCGAGGCTGCTAGGCACATCTTTGGTTACCAAGATGGTGACAAGCTCCCATATGCAGTCCGGCTGGGTTTTGCGACCCACTCGTCGGATGTTGAAATCGGACTTGAACGGTTGGCTATGTTCCGCATCGGCCAACATTCAGCGCAGGACCGCATTCCCTCGGCGGTAGGCGTAGTACCCCTACCCGTCAAAAAAGTAGGGGTAGGGGGAAAAGTCTCCTGAGGGTTACAATAGGCAACTATGGCAACCCTTAATTCGTACATCACAGACGTTCGCAGGCTTCTCCACGATGCCAACGGGAACTTTTGGTCTAACGATGAGATTACGGATTACGTCAACGATGGGCGTGAAAGGGTAGTACGAGACACTGGCTGCCTGCGAACCCTGCAAATCTCCGCTACACCCCTCGCACCAGACGGCACAGCCGCAATTATCTGGTCTGCTGGCCTTGTAGTTACTGCCGGTCAGTACATATTCTCAAACATCTTTATCTATCAGATCACCGTAGGTGGGACGCTGGGCAGCACAGCCCCGCCATACCCCGCATCTGGGTCTAATTTCCCCCCGTCAACGGCATTTACTAACGGCACAGCAACGCTGTTGTACGTACAAAGTGCAGAAATCATCCCGTTTTCGTCGCTACCTAACGGTTCGCAGACTCTGGATGTTCTTAACCTGACAATCTACTGGGGAAACTCTAGAATTCCACTGCGCTACCTGCCCTGGACGAACTTCAACGCCCAGCTCCGGTACTGGCAAAACTACGTTGGACGGCCTGTGTGCTTCTCAACGTATGGTCAGCAGCAAATTTACATCTCACCCGTGCCTGACCAGTCCTACAGTATGGAAGTCGACACGGTTATTCTTCCTTCTCCGCTCGTGTTGACCAATCCTACGGTCAATGACGCCATCAACGACCCGTACACGGTTCCTGTGGCGTTTTACGCTGCTTACAAGGCAAAGTACAAAGAACAGAGCTACGGAGAATCTGAGATTTTCCTACAGCAGTACAACCGTCAGGTACAGGGCGTGTTGAATTCAGTCTTCACGCGCAGGATTCCGGACCCGTATAGCAGCCCTTACTAACATGGCATCTCAGGAACAGCAAAAAAGATACACTGTCCTGAAGACGTTTGGTGGCATAAACACAAAAGCCAACCGAACGGCCATTAGGGACGATGAATTCTCGTGGTTGGAAAACGCCATGCCTATTGGCGACTCCAACATCAAGATTGTTCCTGCTCAGAGTGCCGTTAGAGACAGCACAGGCAATGTTGTTGTCTTTTCCAATACAACTTCTTATCTAACGTCTACAAACATCAATGTTTCTGACTACATAGTCAGTTTTGAGGTGGACGGTAGAGCGCAAGCGTTTAATCTGACTAGCAATGTGACCAGCAACGTAGCAGTTGCAGGCACGTTCAGCAGCGCAAACGTCAGTGCCGCTCAGTGGAAGAACGAAAGACTGATTATTGCCGATCCAGACAACGGATTGTCTAGTTGGAACGGTGCTAACGTAGTTTCTATCGGGTCTGTTGGCCTGATAGCAGTATCCAATCCTGGCTCTGGCTACACATCTGCGCCAAACGTGGTGATCAGTACACCCAACGATGCTAACGGGGTGCAAGCAGTAGCCACTGCGACGATCGTCACCGGATCTGGTGGCATCAGATCAGTTTTTGTGACTGCTGGAGGTTCAGGATACACGGCTGTACCGGATGTGACCATCGGCGCACCCAACATTACGGGTGGAACCCAGGCCACAGCAGTGGCAAGCATCAGCGCAGGCGCTGTTGTTTCTATCGGTGTGGTTGAAGCAGGGTCTGGATACACTTCTGTGCCTGCCGTTACCTTCTCTAGTGGTGGCGCCACAGCCAACGCAGTCATTTCTACGGGTGGCGTAAGTAGCGTCAGCCTAGTAAACGCAGGTAGTGGATATACGTCATCTCCCACCATAACTTTTTCAGGTGGTGGAGGGTCTGGCGCCAATGCCATAGCCCAGATCGTTACATTCAGGACTGGCACGGTCAGCATCCTGCTCAACAACGGTGGTTCTGGCTATACGTCAGCACCAACGGTAGCTATTGGCGGTTCTAACGTAACCCCTGCTACTGCTACAGCCATTGTTTTGGGTAACACGGTCTCTCAGATCGTCATGACAAACCCAGGATCTGGGTACACCAACGCAAGCGTGAGTCTTTCTGGCGGTGGGTTTAGTACTGCTGCCAATGTCACGGCAGTTGTAAACACAGAACAGTTGGTTTCTACCGCTACGTTCTCGGGTAGAACTTGGGCGGCTGCTGGACGTACTGTCTACTACTCAGCGGCAGACTCGTACAGCGATTTCACCAGCGTATCTGCTGGGTCAATCACGATCACAGACTCTACGCTGCATGGCAACATCCGTGCTCTGCTCTCAGCCAACAATTTCTTGTACATCTTTGGTGAGACAAGCATCAACGTCTTCTCTGACGTTCGTGTTGACACCAACGGTCAAACTTTATTCACGAATACCAATGTCTCTGCCAGCGTAGGGACCAAGCGTATCTACGCCATATACCCGTTCTTTAGAGCTGTGCTGTTCATGAACGACTATGGGGTTTACTCCCTGGTCGGATCTACCACCAGCAAGTTGTCAGACCCTCTTGACGGGATATTCCAACTCATAGACTTTGACAAACCCATCAGTGGTGGTCAGGTCTTACTGAACAACATACTATGCGCGGCATTCTCCTTCACTTACAACGACCAGGTAATTGGAGCGAGAAAGGTCCAAGCCGTGTTTTTCGAGAAGAAGTGGTTTCTAACCTCCCAAGGAGCGTTGGACTACATCACTTCCGTCCCTACAGCGGGGGTCATTCGCCTCTATGGGACCGCAGGCTCAAGCCTCTTCCGTCTCTATGCTAATTCCACGGCTAACGTAGCCACTACGATCCAGACTGCCCTGATGCCTATGGGTGATCCCATACGGACCAAGCAGGCACTCAAGTTTGGTATTGAAGCTCAGTTGCAAGCATCGTCGACGCTCTTCGTTAGTGTGGACAATGAACAGGGGACCGGAGCAACTGGTGCTTATACAGTAGACAATACGGTCACTTGGCTGAATAATTACTACCAGCCGGTCACTTGGCAAAACAACAGCTTGCAAACTGTTGGGTGGGAGACTGCTTATGGCTACGCTCTGTACAAATCAGATGCCCAGCAGTACGGGAAGTACCTTGGTCTGACCATCAACAGTAACAGTGCTGGATATACAGTGAACACATTTGAGTTTGAACATGAATTGAGAGCGAGGTTCTAATGACCGTCCCATTTGCTTTTGCCAATCTAAGCGGGAACATTGCTCTCTCTAAGCTAGACAGCAACTTCAACACGCCGATCACCATCGGCAATACGTCTGTCCAGCTCGGCAACACAATCACTACGATCAACAACGTCACGCTTGCCAACGTCACCATAACAAGTGGCACGAGCAATGTCACAAACGTAAATGTGACAAGCATCAACGTGACTAACCTCACGGCCTCGCTTGCCAACATCACAACACTCAATGCCACAAGTGCGTTCATCACTACCGGCAACATTGCGACCGCCAACGTAGGCAATCTTTCGCTGTTGAATGCCCTGACCGTACCCAACGGTGGCACTGGACGAGTGACCCTGCCAGTAAGCAATGTGTTGCTGGGCAATGGAACCGGATCTATTACGTCTGTAGCCCCAGGTAATGCCGGTAACGTGCTTACCAGCATAGGTGGAATCTGGGTAAGTAACGCAGCCGTAGCAAGCGGCGGTGGTACAGGCACTGTCACCAACGTCAGCGTGGTATCTGCCAACGGATTCTCTGGAACGGTAGCCAACTCGACTACAAATGCGGCTATTACGCTTGCCGCTACGTTTTTAGGGATGGCGTGGGCCAACTCTACGGGACAACTTGGCAACGTAGCAGTAGGAAATGGACTTTCTTTCTCTACTACAACTGGTGTTCTGACTGCTACAGGGGCCGTCTCCAACGCAATCACTGCTGTTACTGCTACCGCTCCGGTATTTTCTAGTGGCGGCACAACCCCTGATATTAGTTTCCTTGCTCCCGGTACGGCAGGAAATGTCCTGACCAGTATCGGTGGTGTATGGACATCTAATGCAGTAGTTGCAGGCAGTGGAACTCCAGGCGGAGGGTTTACAACCGTCCAGTTCAACAATTCCGGTGCATTCGGTGGTACTGCCAACCTGACGTTCAACGGCACAACGCTCAACGCAGCGTCTGTCAACGTCTCTACTGGCAACCTGACGTTCACCACTACGGGTCAAAAGATTGTTGGTGACTTTACTAACGCAACATTCTCTAACCGCACCAATTTTGTAACCAGCACGGCTAATAGCACGACTGGTATCTATGCTCTGCCCAGTGGAACGGCAACGTCAGCAGCTTGGCAGGCAGCTAACAATTCTGACCCTACCAACGTCAGCAAGATCTTGATTGCTACCAACGGATCAACAGATGTTCAGTTGGTTTCTGGTGTTAACGGTACTGGAACTTATCTTCCTTTGTCGTTTTATAACGGTGGAGCAGGAAGATTTGTTATTGGAACGTCTGGCGAGTGGGGAATCGGGCCAACGGCTACGGTTTCTTACGGCACGGCTGGACAACCATTCATTTCTAGCGGGGCTTCTGCCGCTCCTGTCTACGGAACGCTTACTCCCGTTGGTGGCGGCACTGGATTAGCAACAATCCCGTCTGGAAACGTCCTTCTTGGGAACGGAACCTCAGCTGTCGCTGTAGTTGCACCAGGAACGGCTGGTAACGTACTCACAAGTATTGGCGGAGTCTGGACTAGCAACGCTGCTGTCAGCGGCGGCAGTCCTGGAGGGTCTGACACCCAATTCCAGTACAACAATCTTGGATCTTTTGCCGGTGCAGCCAATCTAACCACCGACGGTGCTAACGTCACCATAGGATCTGCAAACACACTAAGGTTTGCCAATCTTACGTCTACTCGCTATGTTGGATTTAGAGCCAACGCGATTGTTGCTGCCAATGTAACGTGGACACTGCCGGTTTCAGACGGTAGTTCTAACCAGTTTCTCAAGACTGATGGTACGGGAACTCTTTCTTGGGGTAGTGCGGCGACTGCCAGCCCTATTCTTGAGTCTTACCAGACAATCAGTTCTAATTACACTATTACGGCTGGATCTAATGGATTCAGTGTTGGTCCGGTAACAATAGCAACCGGAGTTTCAGTAACAGTACCTACGGGCCAAGTATGGCTCATTGCTGCTTAAAGGATTAAATATGAGTTCGCTTAAAATTCAAGGCAATGCGGCTAATACTGGCGTCCAAACGCTACAGTCTGCCAATATCAGCACAACAATTACCCAGACGTTGCCGGTAACTGACGCTGTAACTCTTGGTTATCTAAACGCTCCTCCTGTTGGAACCAAGACTGCCAGTTATACGTTGACTACGGCTGACGTTGGGAAATACGTTCAAGTAGGAACCAGCGGTTCTATTGTTGTTCCAAACTCTACCTTCTCAGAAGGTGATTTGGTTTCAATTTACAACAACACCACTGGCAACATTGCAATTACGTTGTCTACTAGTACTGCTTATGTAGCGGGTACTAACACCGTTTTAGGAACTGCAAACCTCACGACCAGAGGAGTAGCAACAGTATTGTTCTTCTCATCTACTGGTTGTGTTCTCACCGGAAATGCGAGCGCATAATGAGCGGAATTATGCTTGCTTTGTTGGGTGGCAAACTTCCTGTATCTAACGCTCCTCCAACTGTTCAATATTTGATTGTTGCTGGCGGAGGTTCCGGTTCTGACGCTGTTACCGGAGGTGGAGGCGGTGCAGGTGGATTGTTGAGTGGAACTACCTCTATTAGTTCTAGTACCACATACACCATTACTGTTGGCGGCGGCGGTCCTAGAACAACCAATGGGGTTGGGAATCAAGGAAGTTCTTCTTCTGCTTTTACCTTAACTGCAATTGGCGGTGGTACTGGTGGTGCTTATGGCAATCCAACTGGTGGCACAGGCGGTTCTGGCGGTTCTGGTGGTGGTGGTGGATTTTCTCAAGCTTCTGGGCAAGGGCAAGGTGGTCTTGGGACTTCCGGTCAAGGTAACAATGGCGGACTTGGTGCTACGGGGGGGACTCCAAATGGCTCCGGAGGCGGCGGTGGGGCTGGCGCGGTAGGAGGCGATGCCTCTCTTGTCGGTGGTAATGGAGGCGCTGGGTCTATATCAACCATTATTAGCACTACTGTTGCAACAACAAATAGCGTTGGGCAGGTTGTTTCTACAGATGTTTATTATGCTGGAGGCGGTGGCGGTGGAACTGAATATAGTTTAGGTGCTGCTTCTTCTGGAGGAAATGGCGGTGGCGGTTCTGGTTCCACACCTCTTGGTAGTGTGTCTGCAACGTCTGGAACAGCAAATACTGGCGGCGGGGGGGGCGGCTGTACAAATGGTATTACTCATCCAAACTCTGGGTCTGGCGGTTCTGGGGTTGTTATCATTGCTTATTCATCAACCTATGCGGCGGCAGCATCCACTACAGGCTCTCCGGTAATTACAACGTCTGGAGCAAATAGGGTTTATATATTTAAGGGCACAGGCTCAATTACTTGGTGACAAACATGGCCCATTTTGCAAAACTTGATCAAAACAATGTTGTAATTGAAGTTTATGTTGTTGACAACAATGAACTTTTGGAAAACGGCATTGAATCTGAAGCCAAAGGAATTGAGTTTTTTGTAAATTTGTTTGGTGGAAATGCCAACTGGAAACAAACCAGTTACAACGGCAGAATTCGCAAAAACTTTGCAGGTATTGGCTACACATATGACGCAACCCGCGATGCGTTCATTCCACCACAACCGTTTCCATCTTGGACGTTGAACGAGTCTACTTGCTTGTGGGATGCTCCAACGCCAATGCCTACTGACGGTCAGCGTTACCACTGGGAAGAGGCCACTACGTCATGGGTGGTAAATGTCTGACAATGTGGAGACCAAACTAGCCGTGCACGAAGCAATTTGTTCCGAGAGATACGGAAAGATTTCTGATTCGTTATCCGCAGGTGATAAGCGGATGACCAAGATCGAGTACCTTCTCTACGCAGTGATGGTAGCGGTGTTGTTTGGTCCAGGTGTGGCAGCAGACTTTGTTAAGAAGTTGTTAGGACTATGACTGAAAAACTGGAAGCAAAGTCTCAACTTATTGAGAAGACTGCATTTGCAGTGCTTCCTATTCTTTTTACCTGTGTCGTGTACCTGATGTCTGCGTTAGACAAGCTCACGCATGACGTAACCGTGTTGAATGCAAAGATCTCTCTAGTAGTCACTAGCGACAACAAGCAGGCAGTAAACTCTGGTGCTGAACTAGCAAGAGAAAAATTACGTCAAGATCTAGAGAAAGAAATACAGAGAAATCGTGACATGATTCACGAGAATCAAAAGAACATCAGCATCATTGAAGATCGCATGGCGAGGAAGTAATGGATGCTATCGACCACCTTCTGCGATTCTGGCCTGTCATTGCCGGGATGATCACAGTGGTGGTTGTTCTAGCGCAGCATCATCAACGCACTGCTGTGTTGGAAGAGAAGGTTAAGATGTTGTTCGACCTGTACAACAAGATGAAAGAAAAGTCATGAATATGGATGACCTTTCATACGTTGAGTTTGGAGACGTAGACGGTCTGGGAGCATTGCTGTTTGAGAACGGTGTACAGCACCGTTTGTTCTACGAACAGTTGGCAGACAAGGGCATCCTGATACCTCAGTATCCTTTGATAGACGCAGACCCGGATAACTTAGATGACTGGTTGTTTGTTCACAACCAAGAGCATGAAAGACTGGCAAGTCAACTGAACCTAGACAATCCGTTCCAGTTGATCAACGCAGACTGGAATGTTGAAGATGACTTCTATGATTGGATAGGGGTACATTTAAGCATCCATCAACAGATTGTCAAAGTATTAGGACTGTAATGGACCCTCAACTGGAACAAGCACAGGCCGCTACCCAGCAGTTCATGCAGCAGTATGGACTGGATGCCAGGACTATGGCGTCTGTGGGGCAGATGGCACAGGAAGCAATACAGGATCAGAGTCTGTATGCGCTCCTGCGTGAACAGTTGTTGGGCGCACAGATTCTCACAGAGAAAGAGTTGCCAGAGCAGGTTAATTACATGACCTTGGCTGCACTTGCGTCTATGGGCGCTCTGGCAGGAGGGATGTAATGGCTTACGATGCAGATGGTAACTTCTATAACCCGTACTCACCGGGAAGCTACGAGTATGAGATGGAGGAAGGGACTCGTGGTCAAGAGCCTGGAACCGGCGGCGTTGTAACTGTTGCTCAAACGCCTGACATTCTGAGGGTACAGCAAGCGGCTCCGCCACCGGGGTTCAATACATTTAATCAAGTTACAGCAATAATTTTATCTGTAGCTACGCTTGCAGTTCCCGGTTTGGGAGAAATGATTGGTGCATCAATCCTTGAAGGGCTTGGTGTTACTGGTGCGACTGCCGCTGTAGAAGCCGGTGTTGGCGCTGCTGCGCTATCTGCTGGATCTACTGCTGCACAGGGTGGAAGCGTTGATGACGTACTAAAGAATGCTGCTACTGCTGGATTCGCATCTGGTATTAACGTGGGCATGGGCGGCGGGGTTGCCGGTGCTGCCACAGGATCGTTTGTTGGCTCTGCCATCCAAGGTGGGAGCGTAGACCAAGTATTGACAAACGCTTTTGCAGCAGGTGCAGGGGCTGGTGTGCAGGGTGTTCTTGGACCCGCTGCTGGAACCATTGTTCGTGACTTGATCAAGACCGGAGAAGTGTCAGACCAGACGCTTATCAAAGCCGCTATTTCTGAAGTTGGAGCGTGGAACAAGGCGGGTGATCGTAAAGCACCTATTGTTGAAGGTCAGCCTATTGCTCCACCAGCAGCAGAAGAACCTGCACCAACCAGTATCACACTAGAACCCAAAGCAGAAACCCCCGCTGCCGCTCCTGCTGAAACGCTTGCGCCTGCCGCGCCTCCAACTGGTCCTGTTCTTGAAACGAAAACAATTGCAGAGACATCTCCAGTTGTTTCACCCGTAGTTACAGACCTCGATTTGGTCAGGCAAGTCGCTGCACAGCCTACTCCAACAGTTGATCCCAAAGCGTTAGAGCAAGTCATAGTTCAAGGTCAGGGTGCTAACGTAGCTAACGTGGCTCCTGTTGAAACCACCGTTCCTAGTACAACGGTTCCCTCTACGGCTACGGTTGTCACCCCTACTCCAGCGCAACCATTCCCAACACCAATTATCACGCCTGTTGCAGAGCCAGAGAAAGAAGCACCAGTTGTTACTGATATTCCCCCGGTAGAACCTCCACAAACTGAATTTGAAAGAAAATTCATTAGCGAAACTGTTCCTGGTCCAGTAACTACTGGGCCAGAATTCCAGCAAGTAACAATTAGAGAGACCGTTCCACGTCCGGTAGATCCAATTGAGTTTGAACAGAAAACAATCAGAGAAACGGTTCCCAGAGCCTCTGATGTGGTTACAGAAACTCCCGCTCCGCCTGCTGCTGCTCCACCTTCTGTTGCTCCGCCCACTGAGCTTGAAAAAGTTACTGTTACTGCCAAGCGTGACGAGGAACCTGCGCCAACAATCACAGACATTGTTGCCAAGACTATGGAGCCTCCGCCTGCTCCTCCCCCTCCTCCTGCACCAGAAGTAAAAGCAGAAGAGCCTAAGAAAGAAGAAGCACCTAAGAAAGAAGCCAAAAAGTTATATCCAACCGTTACTAGCGTTCCTCCTCCTAAAAGACCGGGGAGACAACCTATAATCACGGGTGCAAGTCCCGCTAGATTACTGGCAGACGCTCTGGCTGCTTACCGGCCAGCAGGTGCTATAGAAGGTGAAGAGTCTGGGAAAGAAAGGCAAAATGTCTGGAATGAGAAATCACTGCGTCTCAAAGACGCTCTGGGGTTGTAAATGAGTGAACTACGCAAGATGACCCGTATGGGTGGAGATCTCCGCAAGATTGCCCGTCTGCTGCAAGACAAGGGCAGGAATGGGGATACGATCCTGGCGCACATCAACCCCCGTGAGGCTGCACTCCTGCGTGAGCAAGGCGGTTCTGGTGATATCAACCCAGAGACTGGCCTTATGGAGTTCTCTGACTACAGCGAGGGTAGCTCAGGGTATGACCCAGCGCCTACAGCACCTGACTATTCAAACGTGCCAGAGGGTTTGTTTGAAGGTGCTGCTTATACACCAGAGCCTTCTGATCAATTGTTTGCTACACGCTCATTGGCTGGTGCACCACAAGCTGAAACTTTTTATTTTGACCAAGCATATCGTGCAGGTGCTCTTCCTCAACTGGATCGTGGCCCAATCCCAGACGCTACAAGGTTAAGTACTGTTCAACCATTTGATGTTACTCAAGAACGGATTGCCGCTGAACCACTCCGTACCGGAGCAGGCGCACCAGCAGAGAAGAGTTTCCTAGAGTCTTTGTCCGGTGGTGACAAAACTCGTTTGGGACTAGGTGCACTCGGTGGCCTACAGACTGCACTGACAGCTCGCAAGGCTCGCCAGGGTGCACAGCAGGCAGCACAGCAGATCCGTGATATTGGCGCACCTTACCAACAGCGTGGTCTGGCAGAACAGGCTGCTGCCGCTCGTGGAGAACTGACCCCGGTAAACCAGCAGGCTCTAGATGCACAACGTGCTCGTGCTGCCCAGGCTGGTGTTGCCCGTGGTGGCGTAGGCATCGCCCAGCAGCAAAGAGCAGAGGAAGATCTGCGTAATCGTCTGTTGGCAGCGCAGCAGGACTTTGGGTTAAAGTTGTCTGGTATTGGCGATCAGTACACGGCTGCTGCTATCAAAGAAGGCATTCGTGCTGATGCAGAGATCTCTGCCATGTACGGACAATACTTTGGTAACCTGACTCGATTGGCAACACCTACGATCATCCAGTCTACCCAACCTGCCAAGGCGTAATCATGGCTTTAGCCGACTATCTTAACAAGCCCTTGGAAAGCGGTGTTTCACCACTGATTGATGCCGCTCGTGCTCCCAAAGAAACCCCACAGTCTTTGGTGAAGATTCCTGCCGCACCCAAGTTTGGTGAAAACGATGTTGGCACAATGGAAGGAATGCTTTCGGCTGGAAGATCAAGGTTAGCTAATCTTCAGACACAAGAGACTAGTTTTTCAACAGAAAAAGCCAACCTGACATCTAGACTTGCAAATCTCACTTCTGAACAATTAGCATACAACAGACAAAAAGAAGAGTTTGGTGCAAAACAAAGAGTAGAAGAGTCAAGGGCAAATTACGACAACATCAAGAAAATTTTTGATGACGAGATAAACAGTCCCCAATACAAAGAAAAACAGCGCATTAACAAAGAAATTGCTGAGTATCAGGTTTTTGCTCCTACCGAAGTTACCGCTCCTATGTTGGGAGTGTTGTTTGCTGCCATAGGTGCGACTGGAATGTTGCTGGGCGGCAATAGCAAGAACAACGCTAAAGCAGCATTGTCAGCCATGAACGGAATGGCAGAAGGGTTTGGGGAAGGTAGAAAGCAATACGACAAAGAACGTAAAGCTGCGTTTGACACTAACGTCAAATTGTTGCAAACCAAGTTGTCTGCCATTAAAGACGGTCTTGAAGATGCAAGACGCGAAGCGGTGTTGAACAAACAGGCGGCAGACCAAAAAGTTAGAGAAACTCTTGCAGTTAATGAAGCTCAGTTTTTACAAGAGAACACCAACAAGCGTGGTCTTGAATCAACTATTGCTCTTGTTAATGGTCAATTGACAAACATCAATCAAGCGACGAACTTGCTTAGTTCTAAAATTTCTCAGTTAACCGGACAACTTGATAGTAAAGAAACGCAAATATTAATGCGTAAAATTGATGCTGCGAGCAGGGAATCGGAAAAAAGAATTGCAGCGGAACAACGCCAAAAAGAACTTGAACAAAGACAAAAGAAGTTGACGCCTGTGGGTATGCAAGGCGACAACATTGTTATGTCTGACGAATTAGGGAACATAACTCTTGTACCAACAGGAGAAGGTTTTGTTCCAAAAGCAGGAATCCAGCCTCGTCCAGAGCCAAGAACTCCTGCTCCAAGAACAGGAAAAGGGGAAGGAAAAGGCCAGCCCTCATCTGGTGCTGGGGGGGCTGTTCAGTTTAGATATAATTCTGCAATGGTGAATGCTGGAAACCAGCTTGCCATTGAGGTTGCAAACGCTGCCGATTTACCAGCCCTTGCAGCACCTCCAGCTTTTGCTGAAGTTTTGACCAATCCTTCTAAAGGATTGACTGACGCTGGTAGAGCCTTTTTTAGCCAGAAAATTACACAACCAGAATCTAGAGCCATGCAACAGGTCTTTGCCGGGATGCAAAGAGCAATGACAACAATTGAAGCAAGTGGGCGTCCGTCAGGAGCCAACGAATCAGCCATCAGAGAATTTGGCAAAACACTCCCAAGAGCGGGAGACAGTAAAATCAACACATATTTGTTCTTGGCGCAAACCCGTCAAGTTATGGAAATTCTTGAAAAAGATTTGAAAGCTGCCGGTGCTACAGACGAACAAATCAAACAAGCAATTGCAGCAAGAAAAGAAGTTGAAAGCGTTATCCCGTGGACTGTCAAAGACGTTAACAGAATTTTGTCTAAAGACGGGGCGAGGCTTGTTGATGACAGGACAAGAGCTTTAATGAGAAATTCTCAAACTTTGAGTGAATTTAATTCAGAGTTAAGAAAAAAATCGTCAGAAGGAACTCCTTCCTCTGTTCCAAGAGGTAAGGGCACTCCTGAAGATCCAATCAAATTGGATTAAAAATTATGCCAGTATATGAATATCAAGGCAAAAGTTACGATTTGAGCGAGACAGATCCTGTTAAAGCCAAATCTAAAATCCAATCGTATCTTGGTGAGCAGACATCGCAAAGGACAACCAAAGAACCTTCTTTTGGAGAAAAGGTTGGTGCTGGTCTTTACGGTGCTGCAACAGGTCTTGTTGGTGGACTTGGTGAACTGGAAAAGTTTGGCGCTTACGATCTGCCAAAAATGTTCCCAGAGGCCGCTCGTCAAAACTTGGCAACTATTGGCGTTCTTCCGGAAACAGACGAAAAACCCAAGGGTAGACAAACAATACTACCTACTATAAAAGAAGCAGAGAAAGGTCTTGAAAAAGTAGGTATTCAGCCACCTAGAGAAGAAGTCAGTGGATATAGAACTGCTGGAGAAGTGTTAGGTGGTTTTGGCTTGGCAACCCCAAGACTTGCTAGAGGCGCTGGGCGAGTTGTTGGAGGAGAGGCCACTCAAACTGGAGAGCGTTTGGCAAGACGCGCAGAAGAACTTGGGTTGCAAGTAAAAGCCCCTCAAGTTAGAGAATCCAGCCCATTGAGCCTTTCTAGCAGCAGGCAAAGCCAAACTAGGGCGAATCAACTTGCATCAGAAACCACTGGCGTTCCTGGTGTAAACGAAATTGATGATGCGTTTATCAGGAATCGCCTTGGCACACTTGGGAATGAATACGAAAACTTGTTTGCTAATCAGCAAATTCGGCTTGATCCGCAGTCAATACAAGCATTGCAAAATGTAGCCAACATTCAAAACTTGTTGCCTAATGCTGCTGCCGGGGTGAGTCCTGCCGCTCGACAGTCAGTCAACAACATATTAAACAATTATCAACAAATGGCAAGAAGGCCGGGAGCAAACCCAGCGACGTTTTCTGCCAATGGTCCTGAGTTGCAAAGTGTAAGATCTGGGTTATTGACTGCCGCTAGAAAATCCCCTGACATGGCAACTAGGCAGGGAATATTTGATCTGTTAGAAGGCATTGATCAATCAATAGCTAGGAATCATCCACAGATATTTGGTGAAATCCAAAGGTTAAATCCTTTGTATCGAAACACAGTAAACCTTGAGCAATTGATGCAACAAGGTGGAATTGTTAATGGTGATATTAGTCTTGAGCGGCTTGGCAATATGCTTGGTCAGCGCAAAGGTTCTGTTAGATATCAACCAACAGGATTAGATGAACTTGGCCTGCTTGGAAGAAATCTTGGTATGAGAGCAAGATGGGAGCCAACTGGACGTTTATATAGTCCAGAAATGGCTGCTGCTGGACAGGCTGCTGGGGTTAGGACTGGCGCTGTAGAAGCGTTGGCAAGGTTCAGTACTCCATTTCAAAGGACTTTGCAGAGACGTTTACAACCACCTGCTCCTGCTGCAACTAGAGCAGGACGAGCCGGTCAAGCGGTAGTTGGAGCGTTGGAAAGAAGTCCTGCAACCACGGGAACATTAAGTGGAATTGGCGTAAAACAATTCCAACCGGAAGAAGAATGAGTAAGAAGCGTGGCATCAGCCCAGATCTTGAGAAAGCCATCGCAGATATGCTGCGCGTGACCATTTCTGACCCGGAAGCCAGTCTTGATGCTAAGATGAAGGTTATCGACCGTGCGCTCAAGTTGGAAGCTCTGCGTCTGAAAGACGAGGGTTCTGACTGGGGTACGGGTTTTATGAACGATGACGATGAGTAATCTATATGGAAGCCATTCAATTGATCAAACTAGCCTTGACCGTGGTGACGGACAGGCTTATTACCATTCTGGCCCTGCTGACCTCGTGTGGTCTAGGATGCTGGACAATGTG
>Ga0209400_1002019_pt1 | contig 15675 bp, 24 predicted proteins | sample M_130807_EF_Meta_FD_187313 | JGI IMG/M metagenome (GOLD analysis project Ga0209400, IMG submission 187313) | Freshwater microbial communities from Lake Montjoie, Canada to study carbon cycling - M_130807_EF_MetaG (SPAdes) (version 2) | ecosystem: Environmental > Aquatic > Freshwater > Lake... | reverse complement strand
TTTAAATATGGCGCAACTACAATAGCCTCAATGTCTTCAACTGGAGTGATTACTTCAGCAACTAATATTATTGCAAATGGAACACCATAAAGGAAAAATATGGCAACGACAGTAACCCTAAAACCCAATGCGATTGACCTCTCTGGTTCGACTTCAGGGACAACCACATTGCAAGCAACTGCGGTGGCTGGTACAACTACCATCACACTTCCTGCGGCAACCGATACCTTGGTTGGTAAGGCAACGACAGATACCTTGACCAACAAGACCCTGACTGCCCCTGTAATCAGCACAATCTCGAATACTGGTACTCTGACCCTACCAACATCGACAGATACCTTGGTGGGTCGGGCAACCACAGATACTCTTACAAACAAAACTCTAACTACACCAGTTATCAGTTCACTTTCATCTGCATCTGCTACTGCGCTAACTTTGCAGTCTGCTGGCACTACGGCAGTAACTATTGATACTTCACAGAATGTGGGGATTGGTACTACGACACCCCAGCGTATTTTTGAAATAGCGGGAACTGAACCAACAATAAACTTTAAAAAAACCAATAATGCAACAGATGAAAAATATTGGCGTATTTATGAAAATAGCAGTTCGTTACAAATTGGCGCAGTTAATGATGCTTTTAGTGCGGGTGCTGATTGGCTTGAAGTTCAAAGAACTGGCAACAGCATAACTAACGCAATATTTAAAAATGGCTCTAGTGGCACAGAGCGTATGCGTATCGACTCCTCTGGTAATGTGGGGATTGGAAGTTCCACAATAACATCAGCAGACGGAAGTGCTGGTCGGATTTTTAAAATTTCGGGTGCTACAAATACTGTGTTGGTTGGAGAAACTACAGGCAATGGGGGCTTTAATGCACTTATTCTTGAGGCAAGAAACTCTAACAGAACAAATGCAAGGTTTGCACAGATTCAAATGCAAACTACTTCTACGGCTACAGATGGTGGGCTTATTTCTTTTTCCACTTCTGCAACTGGTACTGGTACGGATATAACAGAGCGTATGCGTATCGACTCTAGCGGTAGTGTGCTTATGGCAAAAACAGTTACTACTTTTTCAACTGCTGGTTTTGAATATGACGGAACTAATAAACAATTAAATTTAACAACTAGTGGTAATTCATCTTTACGAATCAATCGCACAACAAATGATGGGGTACTTGTTTCATTTCAACAAGATGCCGCAGAAGAAGGAACAATTTCTGTATCTGGAACTACTGTTTCTTACAATGGTGGTCACTTATCTCGCTATGCACAAACAACTACTGCCAAAGACGAATCACTTGTCAAAGGAACTGTGCTTTCCAACCTTGATGCAATGAATGTCTATACAAAAGACGGACAACCTGTTGCCAATGAACAGTTAAACAAAGTTAAAGTCTCTGATGTTGAAGGCGATGCAAATGTCGCTGGTGTGTTTGTAAATTGGTCTTATGACGAAGCCCATCAAGTAGACGAAATTAACATGGCTATGACAGGCGATATGATTATTCGTATTGCTCAAGGCGTAACTGTTCAACGAGGAGACTTGCTAATGTCTGCTGGTGATGGAACTGCCAAGGCTCAAGGTGACGATATTGTGCGGTCTAAGACTATTGCAAAGGTCACTTCCAATCATGTAACTTGCACATACGCAGATGGTTCTTACTGTGTGCCTTGTGTGCTAATGGCTTGTTAAGGATTAAATAATGGCTACTACTTGGACAATCTCACAACTAGACCGCCAAACCTCTAACGGGTTTGTAACTACCGCACATTGGACTGCAAGCGCAGTAGATGGGGATTACTCTGCATCTACATACTCTACAAGTTCATGGGCTGATGGAACACCTACAACCCCTTATGCTGACCTGACACAAGAAGAAGTATTAGATTGGATATGGGCTAATGGCGTAGACAAAGAGGTGGTAGAGGCTAATCTGCAAGCGCAGATTGATGCACAGAAGAATCCTGTAACTGCTACTGGAGTGCCTTGGTGACCCCAGAACTGCAAAAGTATTACGAAGCCCGATTTGACATGATGTCAAAAGAGGGTTGGAAAGACTTAATGGAAGATATTGACACAATGATTGAATCGTTGAACAATATCAGTACAATCCCTGACGAAAAGTCCTTGCAATTTAAGAAGGGCGAATTGTCAATACTCACATGGCTAAGAACCTTGAAAGAGGTCAGCGAGAGAGCATTTGAGGAATTGAATGAAAAGACTATTTGATTTTGCCTGTGAAAACGGGCATAAAACTGAGAGATTCTGTGATTATGAGACACGGGATTTCTTATGTGAGTGCGGAGCAACAGCCAACCGACTCATAAGCGCACCTAACTTCAAATTGGAAGGGTGGTCTGGTTCTTTCCCATCAGAGCATGGGAAGTTCGAGAGAAAACACCTTGACAGACTGAAGTGGGAGCAAAGTAACAACTTGTAAAAAGTGCAAGTTAAATGTCCTGAGAACGATAAACACGCAGGAAAAGGAAAAATATGTTGATTGAAAATGAAGATGAGACGCCAAGTGAGTTAGACGTAGTTGAAGAACAACAGCAAGAAAGACTCCCTCAGAATGAGCAACTTTCGGACATTCCCAATTTCTATCGGGATAAAAGTCTAGAAGATGTTATCAAGATGCATCAAGAGGCTAACAAGTTAATTGATCGTCAAGGGAAAGAAGTAGGCGAAATTCGCAAACTAGCAGATGAACTCATAAAGCAGAACCTCAGTTCTAACAAGCAATCTATTAAAGAGGAAGCACCAGAAGTAGACTTCTTTGAGAATCCAAAAGAGGCAATTCGTCAAACTGTCGATAACCATCCAGATGTAGTTGCAGGTCGCCAAGCGGCTCATGACTTCAAAAGGATGCAGATTCAGCAAAAGTTAGTGCAAGAGCATCCCGACTATGGTCAGGTTGCATCAGACCCAGACTTTGCAAATTGGGTGAAATCTTCACCTGTTCGCATAAATCTGTTTGCCAAGGCTGATGGTGAGTTTGATTACGATAGTGCAAACGAATTACTTACTACTTATAAACAGTTACGTGGCGTGAAGGCAAAACAAACGAGTGATGCTGGTGAAGCAACTCGCAAGACTAACCTGAAAGCGGCGGGTGTTGATATAGGTGGTAGTGGAGAATCAGGAAAGAGGATATACAGAAGGGCTGACCTTATTCGGCTGAAAATGACCGATCCGAACCGATATGAAGCCTTGAGTGACGAGATCATGCAAGCGTATTCAGAAGGTCGGGTCAAGTAATTAACTTATCGATTTTTGGAGATTTATCATGCCTTTAGGTACAAATAATGTGACAGTAACGACAGCGGCAACCTTCATTCCTGAAATTTGGAGTGATGAGATTATTGCGGCTTACAAGAAGAACCTCGTTTTAGCAAACTTGGTTATGAAGATGTCTTTCAAGGGCAAGAAGGGTGACACAGTTCACGTTCCTGCTCCTACCCGTGGTTCAGCGTCTGCAAAGTCGGCTGGTTCACAAGTAACTTTGATTGCGGCAACGGAATCAGAAGTTCAGGTAGCAATTGACAAACACTATGAATATAGCCGTTTGATTGAAGACATCGTAGAAGCACAGGCTTTAAACAGTCTGCGTAACTTCTACACAGCAGACGCTGGTTACTCTTTGGCTAAACAAGTCGATTCAGACTTGATTAACCTTGGACGTTCAACCAATGGTGGTGCTGGTACAAACGCCTACGCAACTGGTGCGTTTATCGGTGGTGATGGTACGACTGCTTATGTTGCCGCAAGCAACAATGAGACAGCCTTGACCGATGCCGCTATTCGCCGCACTATTCAGCGTATGGATGACACCGACACCCCAATGGACGGAAGATTTTTTATTATCCCACCATCAAGTCGTAATACCTTAATGGGTCTTGCACGTTACACAGAACAAGCCTTTGTTGGCGGTACTAACAATACCATCCGCACAGGTGAGATCGGTAACTTGTATGGTATCCCTGTGTTTGTATCGTCTAACTGCGATACAGCATCAGGTTCTGCCGCCGCCCGTGTTTGTTTGATGGGACACAAAGATTCTTTGGTTCTGGTTGAGCAAATTGGTGTTCGTTCACAAGTTCAGTACAAGCAAGAGTATCTTGCTACGCTGTTCACATCTGACACGTTGTATGGCGTTCAGATTCTGCGTGCGGCGGCAAGTGTGGGTGTGGCTAAATCTGCATCTATGTTTGCTCTCTTAGTTCCTGCCTAATTGCAGTTGCGCCCCCCGTAACTGGGGGGACTTTTTTAACCTAATTAGGAGAATCTTATGGCGGCGGCAACAGCAGTTGTATCACGTAGAGGAACTGACACATTCCGTGGGTTATTTTCAGATACGTTTTCAGTAGTAGCAACCTTGAACGCATCATCTCTAGCAGATGGTACGGGAGAGACAAACACGATAGCAGTCCCAGGCGTTAAGTTGGGCGATATTGTGATGAACATTAGCATGGGCGTAGATGTCTCTGGCATCTCCATCACTCCTTATGTTTCAGCGGCAGATGTGGTGTCTATTCGTTTCCAAAACGAGTCAGGCGGTACATTAGATTTGGCATCCACCACAGTTCGCTGTGTGGTTGTTAGATTAGTCTAAAGATCGGGAGGCTTGCCTCCCTTTCTTTTAAGGATAAATATGGCTTTGTTTCGTTGCAATAAATCTGGCAATACAGTCGAGTTTAGATATGACTTTGATATTGTCGAGATGCGTAGACACCCCGAATACACAGAGGTTGATACTTCTGCTGTCGTGGAGGTGGAAAAGGTTGATGGAACAAGGCAGACACTAACTTTGAAGAAACCTATGGGTAGACCCCGTAAGGAACAGTTATGAGCGATATTGATGCGAGAGATTTCGGCAGAATAGAAGCCCAAGTTGAGGCTCTGCAAGCGGAAGTTCACCAATTGAGCAATGATGTTCGTGCTTTACTTGAACTTGCAAACCAATCAAAGGGTGGTTTTTGGATGGGAATGGTCATTGCCTCTGCCTTATCTGGCGTGGTAAGTTTCTTTGCCGCAAGGTGGTTAAAGTGAAAGAGGGACTTCTCTCAGGTGTAGTTTGTCCTGTGGCAACACAAGATGTTTCTATCAATCTGAAAAACAGAAATCATGCTTTTAAAGAGTATGGATATGGCCCACCTAATCCTCTAGAGCCAAATGATGCCTTTTGGGTAAAGAAAGCCAAGATGTATAACGCTCCTACCAAGGATATTATGGATATGCGTTGTGGCAACTGTGCCGCATTTATCCAGACTCCAAAGATGATGGAGTGCATCCTTGGTGGACTAGAGAAGGATGAAGGTAAGAATGAGTTGTCCTATGACGAAAACTTTGTCAAGGCGGCTAATTTAGGATACTGCGATCTATTTCAATTCACCTGTGCCGCACTCAGAACCTGTGATGCGTGGAAATCAGGTGGCCCAATAACCAAGGAGAAACCATGATGTACGGAAAAACAAGCAAGATGCCTAAGAAAGATGCTAAGAAGGGTGTTCCTATTGCCATTATGGTGGCAGTTGGTAAACCAAAGGCTATGCCTATGCGTGGTCAGCGCACAGCAACTAACATGATGAAGAAATCAGGGAGAAGCAAATGAGTTCATTGTCTGGAGCAAAATCCCTTTTAAGTGCAGTAACTGCAACTGGTGCATCTCAACCTATTCAAGTTGATGGTGGTCAACCAGTATTTATGCAAGTCTCAGGCATTACAAGTGCTACTGTTGTTCTGCAAGGTAGTCTTGATGGTACTAATTGGGCAACCCTTGGTACTGCTTTGACTGCTGATGGAATGGTTACTGTTGCCAATGCACCTTTGTATATACGGGCGAACTGTACAGTTTATGTGTCTGGAACTATTACAGCAAAGGTTTTGTACTAATATGAAAACTAAAGCACAAGCCAAGATTAGTAAGGTTATGAAAGAGTATGGGGCAGGGAAACTGCACACAGGCTCTAAAAAAGGCAAGATAGTAACTAGCCAAAAGCAAGCAATTGCCATTGCTTTGTCTGAAGCAGGAAAGGCGAAAAAGAAATGAAACAAGGACTTTATGCCAATATCAATGCCAAACAAGCAAGAATTAAGGCTGGCTCTGGTGAACGTATGCGGAAAGTTGGTAGCAAAGGTGCGCCAACTGCCAAAGCGTTTATTGAGTCTGCTAAAACTGCAAAGAAACCAAAAAAGGTGAAGTGATGAAAACTCCTGCTTGGCAACGCTCCGAAGGTAAAAATCCTAAAGGAGGGTTGAACTCCAAGGGAAGATCATCTTATAATGCGGAAACTGGTGGTAATCTAAAAGCACCAGTAAAGTCGGGGGATAACCCTCGCAGAGCAAGTTTCTTGGCTCGTATGAGTGGCAACGATGGCCCTGAGTACGACAAGAAAGGTGAACCGACAAGACTGCTTCTTTCGCTTAAAGCATGGGGTGCATCCTCAAAGGCTGACGCAAAGGCAAAGGCTAAGTCTATTTCTGAACGAAATAAGGCAAAAGCGAAATGAGAGCATTATCAGTTGGCGCAAACCTCACAGCAAACACGCTGACAACCCTTTACACAGTACCCAAGGGGTATTACGCAAGGGTAGTATTGCTACGGGCGGTCAATACAGGTTCGCAAAAACATATTTCTTTCAGTTGGACAGATACCTCTGCGTCTGTCACATATTCTCTTGTATTTGAAACCGCTTTAACTACTAAAACCACACAAGATTGGGGTGGTACATCATATTTTGTGATGGAAGAAGGTGACGTACTTAAAGCACAATCTGAGGCGGCATCTACCTTTTCGGTAGTAGTTACCATTGAAGAAGAAGGGTTGACTAGAACATGACATTCCTAGAACTTGTAAACGATGTTTTGGTGCGACTCAGAGAGCCTGTGGTCACCACTTTCAACGAAACTACCTATTCCACTCTGATTGGCAAGTTTGTCAATGATGCAAAGCGTCAGGTTGAAGATGCGTTTAGTTGGAACGCCTTGGGTACAACCATCACAGTCACAACTGTTGCCAATACTTCTTCCTACTCCCTTACAGGGGCTGGTCAGAAGTTTCAGGTCATGGATGTAATCAATACAACTAGCATTTTTGGACTAACAAACATTAGTTTTGTGGACATGAACCGCAAACTAAACTTTGCGCCTGTTGCTACTCAAACGCCCACAGAATACGCTTTTGATGGGGTAGATGGTTCTTACGATACACAAGTAAAACTCTATCCAATACCAAACGCTGTATACACAATTAAGTTCATGTTGACTATTCCGCAACCAACATTGGCGTTAGATGCCACAGTAGTAAAAGTTCCTGATGTTTTAGTGGTGCAAAACGCCTATGCAAGAGCATTGGTGGAGCGTGGTGAAGATGGTGGTCTTTCTTCCTCAGAGGCATATAACTTGTATCGGGCAATGTTGTCTGACTATATTGCTTTGGAAGGCACACGCTATCCAGAGAATCAGGAGTTTGTCTCTATATGACGCAAAGATTGCAGACCTTTAGTGTTCAAGCCCCAGGCTTCTTTGGGCTAAACACGCAAGACTCTCCTCTGACATTGGAGGCAGGGTATGCGTCTATTGCCACCAATTGCGTCATTGACCAATATGGACGTATTGGCGCACGAAAAGGCTTCTCAAGGGTTAACTCATCCTCTGGAAACTTAGGTGCAAATGATATAAAAGTTATCCATGAGTTAGTGCAACTTGATGGAACTTTGACTGTATTGTTTGCTGGTAACAACAAGTTATTTAAACTCAGTTCCACTAATACAGTTACAGAGTTAACCTATGGTGGTGGCGGTACTGCCCCTACCATCACAGCAAGCAATTGGCAATGTGCATCTTTAAATGGCATTACCTACTTCTTCCAATCTGGTTTTGACCCTTTGATCTATGACCCTGCGGTCAGTACTACCACGTTTAGGCGTGTGTCTGAGAAAACGGGATATACAGGCACAGTTCCTTTGGGAAACATTGTTATTTCTGCTTTTGGTCGCTTGTGGGTGGCTGATACTACGACAGACAATGTAACGATTAGTTTCTCTGACTTGTTGGCGGGGCATAACTGGACTGCTGGAACATCTGGAACTCTTGATGTTTCTAGGGTTTGGGCTAATGGTGCAGATCAGATAATGGGATTGGGCGCACACAATAACTTCTTGGTTATCTTTGGTAAGCGTCAGATATTAGTTTACTCAGGCGCAACAACCCCATCCACAATGTCATTGGCTGACACCATAGGAAACATTGGTTGTTTAGCAAGGGATTCGATTGTTTCTACTGGTTCAGACATTGTTTTCTTGTCTAACTCAGGTGTGCGTAGTTTGCTCCGTACTATCCAAGAGAAGTCTGCCCCATTGCGTGACTTATCTAAGAATGTTCGTAATGACTTGATGACCTATGTAGGGTCTGAGACATTGGCAAACATCAAGGCTGTTTACTCAGAAGTAAACGCTTTCTATCTTCTAACCCTTCCTATTGCCAAACAAGTCTATGTCTTTGATACAAAGGCTCAGTTGCAAGATGGTTCTGCAAGGGTAACAACTTGGGACTCTATTGAACCAACTGCATTGTTGGCAAGAAGAAATGGTGATTTACTGATTGGCAAGAATGGATATGTTGGAAAGTATGGGACATATCTTGACCACGCGTCCTCCTATCGTTTCCAGTATTACACCAACTATGCTGACTTAGGTGATGCAAATATCACATCAATCTTGAAGAAAATCTCTGTTGTAGTTATTGGTGGAACTAACCAAATATTTACAATTAAGTGGTCTTATGACTTTTCAGGACAATATTACTCAGCCCAAGCAACTATTCCTATATCCTCAGTAGCAGAGTATGGAATGGCTGAGTATGGTGCAAATGGCATCCCAGTAGCATACTATTCAACAGGCATACAGATTGGCACATTGGTTGGTCAAGCATCAGGCTTTGGCAAGGTTGTGCAGACTGCTTATGAGATTGAGATCAATGGCTCGGCTATCAGCATCCAAAAGATTGAGATTCAGGCTAAAAACGGAAAACTTGGGTAAGGAACAAACATGGCAAATTACACAAAAACTACCAACTTTGCGGCTAAAGATGCGCTTGCGTCAGGCAATGCTTCCAAGGTTGTCAAAGGTACTGAGATCGACACAGAGTTTACTAATATCCAAACTGCTATTACTTCAAAAGCAGATGGAACATTTACAAACTTCTCGTTTGTTGAAGCATCCAATGTCTTGTATATCTACAATGTAGCAACGCCTGTGGCAAAGATTGATGCCTCTGGTAATTTGACTGTGATTGGCAACATCATTGCGAATGGAACAATGTAATGAAAGCATCAGAAATCATCAAAGCAGATGCGGTCAAACGCAAAATTGACCCTGATAAAGCCTTGCGTACTGTTAGCGCGTTGGTTAAGGCTAAGTCTGCTGTTTTGATGCAAGAGAGTGATTCTGTATTGCTAGTTCGTAAGATTAACCCAACATCCGCAGAGATTCACTTGTTTACTGAAGATAACCCCAGAACATTGGCAAAGGCTGTTATTGGCTTTGTCAAGAGAGGTAAAGAACTAGGTATTAAGACTGTCTACGGAAAAGCAGATAACCAAGGAATTGTGGAGTTGATGAAACGAGTTGGCTTGAATGTACAAGCATCTGACTTGCAACAATACAACTGGAAAGCACAGATATGAGAAATAGTCTTGCCCTATTAGGTATACCAGACCTACCAATCTATGCGTTTCGCCATGTGGGAGATAGAAGGATTCGGCCTCAAGGCGGTGTTTCTAGCATTGTAGAAAGTGTTTCTGATACTGTAAGTAATGCGGTAAGTAGCGTATCAGATGTATTGGCATCAGTAGATGACACAGTTAATGAGGTAGTGCCAGGCGGTTGGGCAACTGTTGCATCAATAGCCGTTCCTGCCGCCGCACCCTACATCCAAGCAACTCAAGCGGCAGTTGCATTAGACAAAGGTGCTAGTCTTGAAGATGTTGCTAAAAACTATGCTTTCTCACAAATTGGTGGCGAAGTAGGTGGACAGGTTGCTGGTGAAACTGGTTCTGCATTGGCGGGAAAAGTTGCCGCAGGAACTACATCTGGACTATTGAGTGGTGCTACTCCAGAACAAGCATTAACTGGTGGGGCTTTGAGTGCAGTCTCACCAACGGGTTTATTAAGTCAAGCAACATCGGGTACAACCCCGACAACGGGAGCGACAAACATGGCTGACAATTTTGATTATTCTCAAATATATGATTACGGGAATACGCCTACAGATATTACGGGTGGTATGGGTAACTACGATACAGGTACTGCGCCCTATACACAGGCTCAAATTGATGCTTTAACTCCACAGACCTACACAGGTACTGGTGGTGCTAATCCTCAATTGGACAACATGATTAAGTCTATGTTGGCGGCGGGTGGAACTGCGGCGGCTACTGCTAAGAGTTTCCTTGCTGAAAATCCTAATCTTATACAAGGTGGATTACAAATTGGTGGTGGTTTGATGCAAACCCAAGCATCTAAGGATGCGGCACTGAAAGCACAGCAAGACTTATTGGCGGCAACTGGTTCAGCAACTGCTGGTTCACAGTTTCGTCCAGTAGGCGTTACCACACGTTTTGGTTCATCAAATTTCCAAGTTGACCCTAGAACTGGTCAACTAGTAAGTGCTGGTTATACAGCCGCACCTGAGATAACTTCCGCTCAAAATCGTTTATTAGGACTTGGTGCTAGTTACTTGGCGCAGACTCCTGAAGAAGTTGCCCAACAGTACATGAATAAGCAATATGACTTGCTTGATCCAAGTAGGCAAAGACAGTTGGCAAACATTAGAAACCAACAGTTCCAAACAGGTCGTGGTGGTTTATCAGTAGGTTCTACTGGTTTGCGTCCAAGTGGCGCACAAGGCTTGATGGGTGCTAATCCTGAGTTAGAAGCCTATTACAACGCTTTGGCACAACAAGATGCTCAGTTGGCGGCACAAGCACAACAGGCTGGTCAGCAACAAGTTACGTTTGGTACGGGTTTGTTTGGTCAGGCTGGTAACTTGGAAAGCATGGCACAACAGCCGTTTACTATGGGTACTGGTTTGGGTACATCAATCTCTGGTGCGGGTGCTAACGCAGGTCGTTTAGGTATATTGGGTACAGGCATGGCGGCAGAGTATGGAACATCTGCTAACGCTACTAGAAACCCACTTGCAACTTTTACAAGTAGTTTAGGTAGTCCAACATCTACTTTAGGGCTAGGACTAGGGAACTACTTAACTTCTCTTGCACCACCAACAGGCGGGATAACAAGTCAAGGCATTAATTCTCCAACAATTGATGCTTATGGAAACTATGTGCCTTTAGGCTACGCAAACTTTTAAGGGGTAATCATGGCACAAGATATAGTGGGTGGATTGTTTGGTATTACTCCTGAGATGTACCAACAACAAAGAGCAGAACAAGGCTTACAAGAAGGAATAAATTTATCAAAGTTATCTCCTGGTGAATTTGGTAATGCAATGCTTTATGCAGGTGGCACACAATTAGGGCGTGGTATTGGTGGCGCATTAGGTGCGGTAGACCCACAGTTAAAACTAATAAGCGCACGAAATGCTGTAATTCAAGGAATTGATTTAAATGATCCAGAAGCATTAAAAATAGCATCTGGAAAACTCGCTCAAATTGGCGATATGCAAGGTGCTTATGGTTTGACTGAATTAGCCCAAAAACGGGCTGAGTCAGTGGCAACTATTGGTTTGCGTGAAGCACAGGCTAAGAAAGCCAATGAATATCAAATGGCAACTACATCATCTGAGCGTAATCGTAAGTTGATTGCAGAAGCAGATGTGGCAATAAAAGAGGGAAGACCATTAAGTGCTACACAAGAAAGTGCTTTGAGATTTCAAGTTGCTCAAGAATTAAAACCAAAAGTATTCCGTGATGCTACAACAGGCGAATTAACAACAATAGAACCATTAAATATCAGTTTTGCCGCACCAGAAGTTGCTAAATATTTAAAAATAGGACAAACAACAGGTACAACAACTGGAACTGGTGGTGGTGTTACTACCATTCAAACCCCTCAATCTCAAGAAGCGCAGGTTTCTCAAGCAGAGGCTTTGAATGAGTTAACCAGTAGAACTAAAGATATTAGAGACGTTATTGGAGACACTAAAAAATTGATAAGTGGCTATACAACAGGATATGGAAGTTTCTTGTCTGTATTGCCTTTAACAGATGCAAAAACTCTTCAAAACAATTTAGAGAGCATTAAAGCCAACTTGTCCTTGTCTCAACTTACTGCTTTGAAAGAGGCTAGTAAGACTGGTGCATCTGGTTTGGGACAAGTTACTCGTAATGAGTTTGATGCTTTGCAAAGCACTATTGCAAAACTTGATCCACAGTCTAAGACCTTTGCCGATGATCTTGATAAAGTTGATAGAACCTATGCAAGACTATTGAAGCAACTTGAAGGAAAGACTGTAAGAGCAGAGGAACGGGCAAAAATAACACCAACTCAAAAACCTGAATTGCCTGGCATTGCTCCAACTGACATTGCTCCACAAAAAAGCAGGTTTTCTGGCTTGAATCCTGAATTAAAAGCAGAAGAATCGCCTATGAGTGGTCAAACTAAAAAAGGTACTAAGTACCAAATCATGCAATAACGGAGTAAATAATGCCTAAATATCTTATTGAAGGTAAGACAGTTGTAACTGAGACTCCATTGTCTGAAGACGAAATAGATGAGATTGCATCATCTATTAAACCATCTATGCCTGTTGCACAACCTACACAACAGCCTTCTATGATGCAGGAACTGGGTCGCCAAGCGGGTTTGTTTGGTCGTGCGGCTTATGAAGGTTTAACTGCACCTGCAACAGTTACTTTAGAGGGTTTGCGTAGTACGTACAACCTTGGTGCAAATATAGTTGGCTCAGAAAGTAGATTGCCTTCTGTCGCTCAAGCCCAAAGTCAAATGTTAACTAAGGCTGGTTTGCCAGAGCCTCAAGGTATGCTTGAAAGAGCAGTTCAAACTGGCACTCAGGCAATGATGGGTACAGGCACAGTAGCGGCACTTGCTCCTAAAGTCCCTGCATTAGCGGCTAATCTTGCTCAACAAATTCCCGCTTCTGGTGCGGCTGGTTTGGCGGCTCAACCTGCGGCTGAAGCAACTAAAGAGGCAACTTCAGGTGTTCTTGGAGAACAAGGAAGTGACATAGCGGCTACGATTGCCGCAATGGGCGTTGGCGCAAAAGTTGGTCAAAGAGTTGGTGGAATTGCTGGTAAAGTTACTGGAGAAGCACAGCCACAACTTTATACAATGGAAGAAGTCAGACAAAGAGCAACTAGATCATATAACTCTTTAGATAATGCTGGTGTTTATATCAAGCCAAAAAGTGTTCTTGGAATGGTTGATGATGTTGAAGCAAATCTAAATTCAAATCAATATATTCCTCAAAATGAGCCAAAGGTAGCCAATACATTATCAAAAATGCGAGATATTGTTGGCGATAGATTTGTGTCTTTTCCTAAATTAGAAGAATTACGCAAAATGGCTAACAACTTGCGTAGCGATACTGATCCAAATACTAGACGGCTTGGAAATGTAATGATTGACTCTGTTGATAATTACATAACAAAATTAAATGGCAATGATGTATTTGCTGGTTCTGGAAAACTTGACGAAGCAGTTAAAAATGTAATGTCTGCTAGAAAAGATTGGCGCAATCAAAGTCGTGCAGAAATTCTTCAAGATGCGCTTAGTACAGCAGAGGGTAAAGCATTAGACCCAAGAGCATCTGAAAGCGAATTGATTCGTAGAGGATTTATCAATATTGCGGCAAACAAAAATAAAATGACTCGTTTTAGCGAAGAAGAACAAAATGTTATTAAGTCTGTTGCTAGTGGTGGGCCACAAGATAAACTTTTGTCTGCATTAGGTGCATTTAGTCCTCTCAGAGCAAGATTTATTACTGGAGGAATAATGGGTGCAGTTGGAACGCAAAGTCTTCCTGCCGCACTAACATTGGCTGGCGCAGGTCTAACGGCTGACAAACTACAAAGCGTTTTACGTAGACGGGCGGCTGAATTAGCGGTTAAACAGATAGCCTCTGGTGTTACCCCATCACAGCAACCTAACTATGGCTATTCAGGCTTGCTAGGAACTACCTTGGCTAACCCACAGCCGTAGGAGTAACCCATTGATCCTTTCAGTCTCCTACTCCTTGCTCAAGGTGCAGTCTCTGCCATCAAGTCAGGGTGCGCCATGCTCCACGAAGGAAGGATGGAAATTGTTAATGCTAAGAAGACAATTGAAGGGGCTGTTGGGGATGCAAAGGCTATTGTCAGCGAACTCTCAGGTTTATGGTTGTGGGTTAAAGGTCTATTTGCGCCAACTAACGACAGAATCACGCCAACTAGCGACACAACTGCGCCAAATGTAGCCAAGCAAAAGGTTGCAAAACAAAAACAATCGTATGAGGAATTGGAACTAAAACTAATCAGCGAAGTAGGTGCAAATATTGGTGTTTTGTTTGATACACAACAACAAATCAGCAATTACTATCACGAACTAGAAGAAGAATCTAAAACCAATTACAACCCTGAACAAAACACAAGCAAGAAGGCTATTGAGAGGGCGTTGATTGAGTTGCAGTTACAAAAGTTAATGGAACAGACAAGGGAAGCGATGGTGTATGCCCCTGCTGAGTTGAAGGACTTGTATAGCAGATTCTTGGTGATGCACAACAAGATAGAACAAGAGCAAGCATGGGCTAGGTCAGAGATGATTCGAAGGTCTAGGTTGGCTAGATGGAAGAAGGAACAAGAAGAAATCTGGTTTATTGAACTTATAAGTGGAGCAATTGCTGTGACGTTTATATCTATATTTATTGGGTGGATGATGTGGCAAATACGAAACTTATCTGGTGGATTCTGATAGGTGTATCTATATGTCTCATTGTTGGTGTAACTTCAATGGCGTATGTGGAAACCTTGTATATGAGAGCGCAACTTAAACAGGAAATGAAAGAGTTGCGTAAGTTGAAACGTGAACTAAAGGAAGAAAAATGAATGACCTACTCAATTTACTCAAGGGTGTCGCACCCACGTTGGCAACTGCTGTCGCTGGCCCTCTGGGTGGCATGGCTATTACCGCTTTGGCTAGTAAGTTTGGCGTTTCTGATTCCGTTGATGCTGTTGCTAAGGCTATATCGGGCGATCCACAGGCGGCTCAAAAGATTGCTGAGATGGAATTAGAGTTTGCCAAGTTAGCGGCAGACGCTATGAAGAACGAAGATAACAATGTCTCTACCCGTTGGTCAGCAGATATGTCATCTGACTCTTGGTTGTCCAAGAACATTCGCCCTATGAGCCTTGTAGCCATCTTTATAGGCTATTTCCTGTTTGCCATGATGTCTGCCTTTGGCTTGAACGCTAACGAAGCCTATGTCACTTTGTTGGGGCAGTGGGGAATGTTAATCATGGGTGCTTACTTTGGTGGTAGGACTGTTGAGAAACTTGCAGAGATGCGAAAGAAATAATTATGTTGCTCACACCTCACTTTACCCTTGAAGAATTGATTGCTACTCAACATAGAGAGTTTGACAATACCCCTAACAGTTCTGAGATAAACAACCTCAAGCGTTTGGCTGAGATGCTTGAAAAAGTTAAGACTTTGC
>Ga0209400_1002016_pt1 | contig 15687 bp, 12 predicted proteins | sample M_130807_EF_Meta_FD_187313 | JGI IMG/M metagenome (GOLD analysis project Ga0209400, IMG submission 187313) | Freshwater microbial communities from Lake Montjoie, Canada to study carbon cycling - M_130807_EF_MetaG (SPAdes) (version 2) | ecosystem: Environmental > Aquatic > Freshwater > Lake... | reverse complement strand
ACTCAAGGAAAAATACAACAAGGAAGACAACTACGACGCCTTCACGGCTGATCCTGCGGTGTGGAAGACCTATTCGCCGATCTATTACCTAGAGTCCAAGGAAATCCCAATGTTGGTGATGGAAGGGGAGTTGACCTATCCAGGAATCAAGTTGACCGTGGAGCGCTTTCGCAAGGCAGCGGAGGAAAAAGGATTGAAGTTGGATTACTCTTTTTATCCGAAAACCAAGCACATTCCGATGGTGACCCAGTTTTACTTTCCTTGGAGCAAGGGATACAAGGATGTGTTGAAGTTTATGGAAGTTGGTCAATAGAACTGATCTACACGTAGAAATAAATCATTTTAGGATGAGCTTGGTTGGATACAACCAAGCTCATCCTAAGTTGAATTTAACTCAGATCTGTTTGAGAAGCTTTTTGTAGGAGCTGTTAATTAGTCAGCTTTAACTCCACTCTTCTGTTTTTAGCTCTCCCTTTATCGGTATCGTTTGGAGCTACAGGTTTTGTTTTTCCAAATCCTTTTGTACTAAGCTGGCTTGGATTACAACCTTCTTTGATCAAGAACTCCTTCACCGCATTTGCACGTTGTTCGGACAGGGTTAGGTTGGCAGCATCTTCACCAACATTATCCGTGTGACCTTCGATGACCACTTTCAACTTATTCTCCTGAATAATTTTTGCAATTCGCTTCAACTCAGGAATGGAATTGGGGAGAATGGTGAATTTTCCTGTATCAAAAAATAGGTTGTTTATAGGAACAGTTGTTCCATCATCAATCATTTCTTGAAAGGTAACCAGGTCAATGTTTGAATCAATAGCAATGGGTTTGGAATTGTTTTTTAGGTCAATGTTGTTCGAAATAGGAAAATAGCCGTCTTTATCCACGTAATACCCATAAATTTTACCCAGTGGAAGTACAATGAAAAAGCTGCCGTCTGTAGGATCACTTTTGGATTGGCCTACACTTTTTCCGGTTTGCAGGTCCTCCCATCGTATTTCCGCAGATACGGGTTGGTTATTTTTATCAAGTAAACTTCCAGATATCGTAGCTACATAATCGGGGCGAAGGTGCTTGGGAAGATTGAGCCAAAAGATGTCATCATTACTGGATTCATCTCTGCCTTTTGAGAAATAGGCTTTATCCCCATCCGTAGAGATTTTGTAACCCCAATCCGTTCCAGAAGTATTGATTTCCTTCCCCATGTTTACAGGCTCACTCCAGCAATCCCAGCAAGATTCATCCAAACGAGTCGATTTGAACACATCCAATTCCCCCATACCCCCATGTCCGCTTGAACTGAAATACAGGGTCTTCATGTCTGGGTGAAGGAATGGGCTTCGGTCCGTAAAAATGGTGTTGATGGTTTTTCCCAAGTTGATGGGTTCAGCCCATTGTCCCCACTCATTCTTTAGGCTCACATAAATGTCTGAGGAATAATTTGCTTCGCCATGGTAATCATCTGGTCGGTTTTCCAAATAGTAATCCAGATTTCCCTCTCGTTTTGAACTAAAAATTAAGGCATTTCCATCACTGGAAACCATTGCATCGGCCTGCCAACTACCTGAATTGATGGAATTTGGCAATTCATCTGGGCTTTCCCATCCGTATTCTGTTTTTTCAGAAATAAAGAGGTTCCCATTTTGGAAAATCATGAGCGAGGTTCCGTCTGTAGAAACACTTTCTGGTGCATCATTTAAGGAGGGGTCAGACAAATCCGTTAAAATCTGCGCGGGAGATCGGGTTTTCAATCGGGCAAAATAAATATCTTCTGAGCGATTGCCATCTGGTCGATTTCTTCCGCAAAAATAGATGTAGCGCCCATCAGCAGAGATTACTGGAGAATATTCTCCTCCTTCTTTTGTATTTACCTCTGGTCCAAAGGATTGAATTTTAATTGTTGGGTCCCATTTTGCGGTCAGAATAGAAATTAGGTTGTCGATTTTCTTATTCTTTTCACCAAAGAAGGGTTTGTATAGGTTGACTTTAGTAAGTGCTCCCGTCCAGTTTTTTTTGTTGAGGTCGATGGATATCATCCGTTGAAGCGCAACAAATGCTTTTTCCTTGGGTGCTGCTTGTCTGATGTAGCTGTCATAGTAGGAGGCTTGGTCTTCAGAATAGGAACTATTAAGACGAAGTTCATCCCCTAGATCTGCCAATTCATAATCCTTAATTTTTATTTCATTTAGGGAAGCATCATCAAATTCGTTGTAGAATTCATCCAGGGTAATTCTTTCCCCATCACTAGTCATGAGATCGTGCAAGTATACCAGCGCAGTCTTTTTCTTTCCACCAGTATATTTTTTGGCAACATACTTTAAGGCTGGTAGATCTTCCGTTTGTTCGGCATAAAGAAAAATGCTGTCTTTGGCGCTTTCTATCCAGGGGTTGCTGGAAAATTTTTCAATAAAGTTTTGGTAACTCTTCCAATTTCCTTGGCTTGTGTTTTCAGAAAATTGCTGCTCCTGGTACAAGTTTTTACTTTCAGTAAACTGATTGCTTTCGGGATATTTATCCATATATGCCTTATAGGCTTTGGCTGAGTTCTCTTTTTTAGCCACTGCAAAGGCCAATTCATGTATTCGTGCCCAGGCCTCGTCTACTTCTGAAGCTATTGGATAGGTGGAAATAAATTTTTCATACTCCTTTATGGTGTCGACCTCTTTGGCGAGATTGAATGCCAAAACATTCCGTTTGGCAGTTGCCAATTTCGCTTGTTGGGCTGTCGGATAGGTAGTGATGAATGCTTGGAATGATGCTACCGTATTGAGGTTTGAGGCAATTTCGAATGCAGCAGTGTTTCTGTTTTCAATTGCTTTATTTTTATATTCTTGAGGACTTCTTTTGTAATACTCTAAATACGCATCATACCCATCAACGGTATTGAGGGAGTTTGCATCTGTGAGTGCTTCCTTACAGATTGTGTTTGAAACAGCATCAAAATATTCTTGGTTTAACGGAATCTTAACTAAATCCTTGATTTCCTTTTCATCTGTGAGATTGGAGTAATTAAGAATAGCCGTGGAGATGTAATCGTAGGCTTTAGTGGAACTGTAATTCGGGTAGCCACGGTTGATGTGTAAAAGCGCCATCGTGTACAGGGCAGCGATATCCCTTGGATTTTTTTCTAAATCTTTGGTGAGGTTTTTTTCTGCTTTTTCAAAATCCCCTTTGTCAATGTGTTTTTGATCGTTGGTTTGGGCTTTGGAAAAAGTACTTATTCCAATAAAAAAAGCGAGAATTAAACTAATTTTTTTCATTTGCCTATTTGTAACTAGTAGCAGTGTTTAAATTAAAAATGTACCTAATTTTTATTCAACAACAGCATGTAGGTCAACCAAAAATAGTTAAAAGTCAATCAGTTATGTTGAATAGGGAATTCAAATTTATTGCTTTGAATCTAAACCACCAAAATTACCATTTCCCACCCCTAAATTCTAATTGGCTGTTTCCAGATGACTTTAAACTTGACTAATTTTCAAGGCGATTAATTAAGATAAGTTAACTTTAGTAAAACAATCCTTATAAAATCGGAGTCATTACCTATATCATGATTAACATGAAGAAAATTATTTTTTTCATTGGCATTTTTGGTCTTCTCTTGGTTCAGGCAGGCTGTGTCTTTGTTCCCGAAAAAGTGATTGTTGAAGACGGAAAAAACATTCGTTTCAAATTCGATGAGGGACTTAACGAGGATCCCAAATTTAGGCTTCCCAAAGATGCGAATGGCTATTATTACATGACTTTGACCAAAGGGGGGCAAAACATACAACGGATTTCAGCGCGACTGCTCGATGGGGATAAAATAGTGGACACCAAATGCTGTGGCCCTCGGCAAAAAGTAACCTGGAATAGCAATCTGTACTGGTGGATTTTGGCAGGAGATACGGTTGCAAACATCACCAAAACGTATTTCAATACCTTTACTGGCCAGCTTCAGTACTCCAATTTACCGCCCTTAATCAATTGGAAGGATGAGCTGGTTCCCACCGTCAATTCTTCCACTTACACGGATGAATTCACTGGGCGAGGTAGTACAGTGATTGCTCCCATTGGCAAGATGAAAGGGGATACACTCACGGTCTATGCTCGGTATTACCACTCCATTGCGAGTTACACTGTCGGGTCAAAGTTCTACACGCCAGTGGGATCCAAGGTGATTATGGACTCTGTAAAAATTGTGTTGAGGTAAGGGGTTTTCAGTCCCTGAATAAAAGCAGGTGGTTTTTCTGCTTCCGTATCTGCTCTTGTTTCCTAAAAAAATCCCCTAGTTTTGTGTAGGACTCACCCTCCTTCTTGCCCACTTCCTTCTTTCTATTTATGCGCTTGTTGTACACGCTTGCCTTCGCGTTGTTTTTTGTATTCAGTTCCTGTGCCCAGGAGGAGCCAGCCCTCCGTTCAGCTGCTCAATCAACGGATTATACTCCTCAGCCTTCGCTCGGGTATACGATTCAACACAGCTACTACACGCTTTCTTACTCCAGCACCCACCGGCAGGCGGAGTATTCCTACTACTACCTCAGCCCCGAAAGCATTCTAGGTGGGCAGGCACGTACGGACGATTTTCGGGTTGATCCTAAAGTAACCGCCAATCCCGTCAAATCCACCGACTACCAGGGTTCCGGCTACGACCGCGGACATCTTTGTCCTGCCGCGGACATGTCCTTAAACTTAACCGCGATGTCGGAGACTTTTTACATGTCCAACATGTCGCCCATGGCAGCCTCCTTCAATAGGGGGATTTGGTCCAGGCTGGAAGACTGGGTTCGGGAAGAGGCCTTAGGCAATAGTGGATTGTATGTAGTCACCGGCCCGATTCTGTCGAGCAGTTGCGGCAGCCTGAAGGAGAGTATCACGGTGCCTTGTGCATACTATAAAATTGTTTTTAAAGAAGGTTCCCAACCCAAGATGCTGGGCTTTGTTCTCTCCAATGCGGGTGCTTCGGGATCCTTGCAGGCCTTTGCCGTATCGGTGGATGAAATCGAAAAGAAAACAGGCCTTGATTTTTTCTCGCAACTCGAAAACACCCTCGAACAAAGCCTAGAAAGTAAGGTGAATCTGAGTGGTTGGAGGTTTTAAGGGAGGAATATTTTTTGTTTAACTCCTTATACCCAAAAACATATTTTTTTAGGCTTTTCAGCATAATTATTAAACAAAATCTGATTTTTTAAGAGATAAGAATCAATACGCAACACCCGAATCGAACTCAATTAACATGATTTTTATCAGTGTCGAAAAAAAAACTTTTTATAATTGTCTCAACCATTGTTTATCGTTTTTTCCAATTTATTAAACAAAAAAAATCATGAAAAAATCCGCATTAATTCTTCTTTCTTGTTTTGCCTTAATTCTAGGAAGTTGCAGTTCGCCAACATTGTGCGATTGCTTAACTGCTCCAGGAGGAGATCCTGCTAATGACAATCCTTCAGGATGTAAGAAAGTATTTGAAGATCGTTATGGAACCACTAGTCCTTCCACTGAGCAGATGGAAAATGATTATTACGAATGTAAAGGGTAATTAAATCACCAATCACCATTTTAATAAATCTCGATCGAGATTTATTAAAATGGGAGGTTAGTTATCTCAAATTGTCGGTAAAAATTTACCTAACCTAAAGGATTAAGGTTTTTTAATTCAAGTATTGGTTTTTATTAGACTTTAATCAATTATTAGAAGTTTTCCATTTTGTTCAATTGCATTCTTTGGTTCAATTGAATTGTCAATTCAATTATTTGAATCTTTTAAATTCTTATTTTATCCTCTATCTCAAAACCATTATATCCCTCTCATTATGAAAAATCTTAAATTTAGTTTAGCCTACATACTGTTCACGTTGTTTTTAATTTCTTGTGGAGGAAGTTCAAATTCTGAGAACAGTTCTTCCATAGATTCAGAAGTTTCTAGTGATTTAGAAGAAAATGAAGATCCATGTGATGACATGAGGAGTTATGATTCAGGAATTGAGTACGGTACCAATGATGTTAGAGGAGCGAGAGTAGCTGAAATTCCAGTTTCATCTTGTGAAGAAGTTCTTAAGTATTACGATGATAATTATGACCAGAATTGCTTTTGTTTAGGCTTTTATAAAGGCCAATCTGAGGGCTAGTTGATTAAAAATATTTAATCTGGAGTAGTTTAATTGCCATAACAAAAAAAATAATCATACGTGGAGACCAGAACCCACATAAAATAACGGGGCTTATTCTGAAATGCCTTAAGGTTCGGAATTTAAATTATTTTCACATGTTAGGAAGTATAATAAAGTTTGTGACCTCACTTTTTGGTGGGGAAATTGCCGAGTCTTTAGGAGCGGGAGATTTGTTGGATACGGATGGAGATGGTATCGCTGAGAGTGTTGCAATGGATAGTGATGGGGATGGGGTAGTAGATAGCCTTGCTATGGACACCGATAATGATGGTATAATTGACAGTGTTTCTATGGATACGGATGGTGATGGTGTGATTGACAGCGTTGCGATGGATTCAGATGGAGATGGATTGGCAGATACAGTTGTAATGGATACCGATGGTGACGGTTCTGCTGACACTATTGGTATGGATACCGATGGTGATGGAGAGATAGATTCGATCCTGTAAGATTTTAATATTTATTTAATCACATGCCTTTTTTAGAAATTAAAGGCATGTGGGTAAATTTTTTGACCTTGATCTAGAAAACTTCAATCAAAACATGAAAATTAAAATCGCATTATTTATTTTCTTTACTTTTTCTCTCTTCTCATGCAATAAGCAGAGCCTTAGTGAAGAAGAAATTTCGGTCATTAATAAATTTTTGACTTGGCAATGGTATGATTTGGAGATGGTCACTTTTTCTGGAGAGACCATTCCAAATGAAGCAAGTTTCGAATTTAAGGTTGAAGGAGGAAAATTGAGACACCTGAGCAATACCTATTATTCAGCTTCTTTTGGTGACAAGCATTACCAATCCGAAGGAGATGTGAACTTATATTATGATAAGGAAAATCAGGGTATTGCTTTAGAATTGTTAAATGAAGAAGGTGAAATACTTCAGAGTGGTTTAATAACAATACCGAAGGATCAAATTATTTCAGGTCTAGAAAATCAAATTAAAAATAGAAATAAAATAGCTTCAATTCTTGAGAATAGGAAGTTCTCGCAACTCCCTTATGGCGAATTTGACCAAAAAGGAATTTTTGAAAGTAAAATTCTGAATAGCTTTCAATCGGAAGATTTTTCCATGAATTATATGTATTCCATCGAATCCCATCTGGAGGAATTAGGGGATTTTAAGCCTTACAAAATCGAGGGGTTTGTCTCAACAGCTGGCCAAAGTTTTATAAGCTGGGAGCTTAGAGAGGTATACAAGGATTCAAAAACTAGAGAAATAAATTATGATGATTTGAAAACTAGTTTTGACAAAGAGGAAGTTGCTAGTTTAATGATTAAACTTCAGGGGACATTGAAATTCTTTGATTCAAATATAGCAACCAAGGAATCCTTTAAATCTGGAGATTTTAAAATTGACTTTGATCCCAATTTTAGTTTGGTAATTAAAGATGAATATTCCTCATACGAGGAGCCTATTTCTGAACTGGAAGTTCCCATCAACGGTGATACATATTCTTTTTTAAATTCTTGGTATTCGGGTGAGGGTAATGCTTTGTTGAGTTTTGAAATTGTTAAAAGCGATAGAGAAGAGTACATTGTTGAAATTGATGGAAGTGATGCAGAAGATTTCAATGCTTTTGGCGAATTCAATGTTTTTGTTAATCTAAATAGCAATTTTAACACAGGTGGAAAAAATTGGTTAAGGATCTATCAAGACAAATTTGATCCTAATCGAGTTTATTTCTTTAATCAAAATAAGTATTTTACCCTTATTTCAGCTAACTAGTTTCTCACAGTTTGTTTTAAAATCATGAAACATAAGTGTCCTAATTGCGGGGAATTCAAGTATGAAGCTGGCTGGACTAGAAAAGGATGTGGTTTTAGCTTAGTATTTCTTGTTCCAATACTATCCTTGCTGACTCCAGGTATGTCTTCGTTTTATGGCGGAAGAACATCTTTTAGTGATATGATTCCGTTCACCCTAATTTCAATTTTAGTGGGAATTGTTGTTATTGTTTATTCATATATTGTTCCTCAAAAAACAATTTCTTATAAATGTTCCAATTGTAATTACTCAGCAACACACAATCTTTAATCCGGAATTTAGAATCTCTAATTTCATTTAATTTCTGTTCGGCTCACTAATTTTAGTCGGACAGCAATGAATAAAAATTTAATTAAGAAAAAATCTAAAAGTTAATTGTGTTGATTTTGAAAATAACATTTCATTTTTCAGGTTAGCCTTTCGCTGCTTTTTTTGGAGAATCTGGTAAAAACAATTATTGGTGATTATCACAAGTCTAATGAAAGACCAGCCACCACAGTGATTTATATCGTATCCAACTCGAATCAAGGTTTGCTTTTTGATTTTATTCGAATAATTATGGCTAAGACTTTAAACTAATTTTTTGATCTGATAAGAATTAAAAAATTTATTCTTGAGATTATTTTCAAGAGTAAAGAAATAGGTATTTTAAACAAGATTTAGAAGTAAGAAATAAACAAAAATAATCATGAAAAAATTAAGTTTCATCATTGTGCTTTTTTTCGGTTTAGTATACGCTAGTGCTGCGCAGACAGTAACCATCGGTAACCAAATTTGGATGGCCAAAAACCTAGATGTCAGTACTTTTCGTAATGGAGACCCAATTCCAGAGATTAAGACAGAAGAGGAATGGCAAATGGCAGAAGAGAATGGTCAACCAGCTTGGTGTTATTACGACAACGACCCCGCTAATGGAGAAAAATATGGCAAGTTGTACAATTGGCATGCGGTGAACGATCCGAGAGGCTTAGCGCCGGAGGGTTGGCATATCCCTAGTGAGGATGAGTTGAATGAACTCATTAATTTTCTGGGAGGAATAGACTTGGCGGGGGTCAAAATGAAAACTTCGCTAGGATGGGATGACTATATCAAACCCTTTGGAACTAAGGAGTCATGGAAAGGTACAAATGAAAGCAGATTTTCAGGTCTTCCTGGTGGATTACGTTATTCAAATGGAACTTTCATGTTTCTAGGGAGCAGTGGTTCTTGGTGGAGTACCGTAGGAATTGATGAAACTATTATACTTCGAAACTACTTTACCCTGTATCATAACTCTCCTTTAGTACATGGTTTTGATAGTGACATTAGTGATGGCATTTCTGTCCGTTGTATCAAGGACTAGCCGGATTAGTAAGGTGAGTTAATTTCAACCGTCACTTTGGTGGTTTGCATTTAGAAAGGATGTCTCCCAAAAAAGGGATTAAGCGTCCAGATTGAAGTCATTCATTTACTTTGTTGAAAATGGATCCAAAATTTCCTATTCCATCAGCGCCATATTTTTCGCTTTTCTAATGCTATTGGGTTGTATTCCTTCCAAAAATCAAAATTTACAAGTTCTATTTGGAGTGGATTGAGGAATAATTAGTTGATTACCCCCTTCCCATCCTCCATCTCAAGGATGCGTACAATGACTCTGACAAATTACTGGTCGTGGGTACTTACATTTACATAAAGCAAAATCTGGAAAGTTAGGTGAGTTCCGGGTAGGAAATACGACCTCCTCTTTATCTTGGCTACAGGCACCTAGGCTCACGAGGACTAAGAGAAGCAGAACTGTTCCGAGGTGTCGGTGAAAGATTGTTCCCGTAGCCATGCGCTTGCGTTTGGATGAATTCAAATATCCCCTATAGCAAGCAGAAATTACATGATAAAAGTCAGTTGGTGGGATAAGTGAGTGGTAGAGAAGAAAATGAGAGCAACCCTTTTTGAACATTTTTTTCATCTCCCATGTTTCCACTACATGAAAACTGTCATTTGGATTGCAGGTAGCGTATTGGTTTTAGGGGGAGTGATTTCTTTTTTCTCATTTAGATTCAAAGGTATCGAAACGCCGAACTATAAAGTAATTAAGACCTTGGGTGAGGTCGAAATCAGGGAGTATCCCCAAATGATTTTGGCACAAACCAAACTAGGTAGCAAGCAGTATGTTTCCTCTGGAAACAAAGGCTTCAGCACCGTGGCAGGCTATATTTTTGGTGGAAACCAGCAGCAACAGAAGATTGCCATGACTTCTCCTGTCATCATGAATATGTCGGATACGGACGCTTCCATGTCTTTCGTGATGCCCAGCCAGTACCAACTATCGGACCTTCCAACTCCCAATTCCAATGCAGTTTCTTTAGTAAAACAAGATACAATGACGCTAGCAGTCTTGCGTTTCGGAGGATTCAGTTCGGATGAAAAAATAGCCAAATATGCCCAAATCTTGACCCAGGTGCTGCAAGAAAAGAATATCACGACAAAGGGTTCGCTACTTTACATGGGCTACAACGCCCCTTGGGATGTAATCAATCGCCGAAACGAGGTGGCCTTCCAAATTGATTCAAAGCAAGAGTAATTTTTCAAGTTCCTCTTGCAGCTAGAATCTAGAGGCTACTCAAAAACTAGTGTAAAGTGGGTAGGAAAAGCTACAGCTGAGCTAAGACTCTTCGCTTAAAGTGCCACCGATACCCTACCAAGCGACCGAGATGACCGGCACGCTAAATAGAACAGCAATGCTAAATACTGCGATAATCATGGCCCCAAGAACAATAGCGAATTGTAACTTATCCTTGTGAATGACCGAGGTGATACCAAGCATAAACAAGGCAACTGCAAGTAGAGCGGTCAGCATTTGAAGCTTGTCACTTTGTTCGCTTGCGACCTCGCGTTCCTTTAGATAGTGTATCGCTTGGTTCATTGCTTCCTCTTGAGGTAGGTATAGTTCGTCCATGTAAGAAATACAATCTGGTAGTTGACTTTCTGGGCTCTCTAGTAGGCAGGGCAATGCGAATTTAAATAGCTCCGTCGAACCCGCGGAGTAGCCTGAGTAAATATCACCGCCTTCACTAAGTATTTTTTGCTTTTCTGCCCAAACAACCAGGTCAGTTCTGTATTTAAGTTCTGCGGTTAAATATAGGTTGTTGGATTTACTAAAACCTTCCATGTATGAAGACAAAGCATCATTGGCTTTTCCACCGAGCAGAGAGGATTGAACTCCTGCCCAGGCAGTGATCACAGAGATGACGCCGAGCAGTATAACAACCGCAACTTCTTGTGTGAATAGTTTGATAATTTTTTTCATGTTAAATTTTTTAATGACCTAGTGCCCATCATTTTTCATTGCAGACTAACTCGTTTCGTTCTTGTGAATCGGTTGATTGCATTTCATTTCTTTAGACAATTTGTCAATTGAATTTATCGTAAGTATAAAAAAAAGCATGTATTCGTAAGCAACCTAACGGCATTTTTAGCGATTTCTTTCCCTTCGTGAAGGTATTTTGGAAAAAATCATCCTGATTTTATGCAAATCGTATGCAAACAAAAAAGGAGCTACGAATTTTGACCTAGTAACTCCTTGATGTTCATATCGGAGTGACAATCCCGAAACTTATCGGGAGAACCTGCGACCACAGACCCCCCCCTCTAGAGTTGTGCGTTACCGGACTGCGCCACCTCCCGATGTGGATGGCAAATTTAGAATTTTCTATAAATTTTTACAGCCGCTGCCTAAATTTTGCTCGCCTTGGAAACTAGTTCACTCATTTCAAAAACTACATCGCTTTTCTTTCCATTCAACAGCCTTTAAAGTGGAACCCGAGGCTTTAAAATCCGCCTAAAAAAATCCAAAAATGCCTTGACTTTCAAACTTGGCAGAAAAGGGATTAATCGTATCTTTGCCGAATTATTTACAGAATCTAACACTGAATCCGACTAGTTTATGGAACAAGCGCTGATTTATTTAGTCCCTGCGCTGGGACTTGTAGGCCTACTCATCATGGCAGTAAAGTCTGCCTGGGTAACCAAGCAGCCCACAGGAGATGAAAACATGGTGGAACTCGCCGGTTACATCGCCGACGGCGCCATGGCATTTTTGAAAGCAGAATGGAAAGTACTTTCTTACTTCGCCGTGATTGCAGCCATCGTTTTGGCTTGGTCCGGTACATTAGTACCTACCTCTAGCCCTGTTATTGCTATTTCCTTTTTAATTGGCGCATTCCTCTCTGCCCTAGCAGGCTACATCGGAATGAAAATCGCTACCAAAGCCAACGTACGTACTACTCAAGCTGCTCGAACTAGCCTAAAGCATGCCCTCAAGGTATCTTTCACCGGCGGGTCTGTCATGGGTCTTGGTGTTGCTGGTTTAGCCGTTCTGGGCCTTGGTTCCCTATTCATCATATTTTACCAACTCTATGTGGTATCGGTAGGTGCCGGTGTCAATGGAATTGAAATGGAAAAAGCACTTGAAGTGCTTGCAGGTTTCTCTCTTGGAGCGGAATCCATCGCACTTTTTGCCCGTGTGGGTGGTGGTATTTACACCAAAGCTGCTGACGTAGGAGCTGACCTAGTAGGTAAGGTAGAAGCCGGTATCCCTGAGGATGACGTACGTAACCCAGCTACTATCGCCGATAACGTAGGTGACAACGTAGGTGACGTAGCCGGTATGGGCGCCGATCTTTTCGGTTCCTATGTAGCTACAATCTTGGCTACCATGGTTTTGGGACGTGAAATCGTATCCGTAGACAACTTTGGCGGAATCGCACCAATCCTATTGCCTATGGTATTGGCAGGACTTGGTATCATTTTCTCCATCATGGGAATGGCCTTCGTAACCATCAAGGATGACAAGGGTGATGTGCAAAAAGCATTGAACATGGGCAACTGGTCTTCCATCGTGTTTACTGGTATCGCCTCTTTCTTTATCGTGAAGTACATGCTTCCTGAGACACTTTCCATCCGTGGGTATGAGTTTACCAACATGGATGTGTTCTATGCAATTATCCTTGGCCTTGTAGTAGGCACCTTGATGTCCATCATCACCGAATACTACACCGCCATGGGCAAGCGCCCAGTGCTTTCAATCATCAAACAATCTGCTACCGGACACGCTACCAACATCATCGGTGGCCTTGCAGTAGGTATGGAGTCTACCGTACTTCCTATCCTGGTTTTGGCAGGTGGTATCTATGGAGCGTATGAATTTGCAGGTTTGTACGGAGTAGCAATCGCTGCTGCGGGCATGATGGCCACTACTGCGATGCAGTTGGCAATCGATGCCTTCGGACCTATTGCGGATAACGCAGGAGGTATTGCTGAAATGAGCCAGCTTCCTGAGGAAGTTCGTGGCCGTACCGACATCTTGGATGCGGTAGGGAATACCACTGCAGCTACAGGTAAGGGTTTTGCTATCGCTTCTGCTGCATTGACATCCTTGGCTTTGTTTGCGGCATTCGTGGGCATCGCAGGCATTGACGCGATTGACATCTACAAAGCAGACGTACTTGCCGGATTATTTGTCGGGGGCATGATTCCATTTATTTTCTCTTCCCTTGCCATCGCGGCAGTAGGTAGAGCGGCGATGGACATGGTAAACGAAGTGAGACGCCAGTTTCGTGAGATCCCAGGCATCATGGAGTACAAGGCCAAGCCTGAGTACGAGAAGTGCGTAGAGATCTCTACCAAAGCTTCTATTCGTGAGATGATTGCTCCTGGAGCGATCGCTTTGATTTCTCCAATCATTGTTGGATTCATCTTCGGCCCAGAAGTACTTGGAGGCATGCTTGCAGGGGTTACCGTATCAGGAGTATTGATGGGTATGTTCCAGTCTAACGCCGGTGGCGCATGGGACAATGCGAAGAAGTCCTTCGAAAAAGGAGTAGAAATCGATGGAGAGATCTACTACAAGAAATCTGAACCACACAAGGCATCCGTTACCGGTGACACGGTAGGGGATCCTTTCAAAGATACCTCTGGTCCATCGATGAACATTTTGATCAAATTGATGTCTATCGTTGCCTTGGTCATTGCTCCACACATTTCTGAAAAGCCACACGGTGCTGCTGAAGCAGGAGTGGTCAACAAAGAGGTGAAGAAGGAAATCAAAATGGTTGATGGCAAGGAAGTAGTTGAGGAAACTGTAACCATTACCAAGTAAAAAATAAGTCACCCACTCATTTTTTAAAAGACTCTCCCAGAAGGAGAGTCTTTTTTTTGTGGGGTTTTGTTGGTTGATTTTTTTTAAAAATGTAGCGCACCTCCGGAGCGCGCCCTAAATTGATCTTCCTATTTTTCTATTAATATATTGCCCACTCCGGGGCAAATAGCTGAATCCATTTTACTCATGATTTCCTTGAACAACTAAAAACTGCTCCGGAGGAGCATTAGGTTAATAGAAATAAGAAAAGAACAAAGTCAGGTGTGCTCCGGAGGAGCACAATTAGAAGCCAACTAATTGCATTCAGTTTCGAATCTTTTGTCATTAGAGGAAAAAAATGTAGCGCACCTCCGGAGCGCTCCCACCATTGTTCTTGCTTTCTTCTATTAATATATTGCCCACTCTGGGGCAATATTGCCAAAGTTATTTTATTCATGATTTCCTTGAACAACTAAAAACTGCTCCGGAGGAGCGTTATGTTAATAGAAAGAAGAAAAGAATAAAGTCAGGCGTGCTCCGGAGGAGTACAATTAGAAGCCAATAAATTCAACTTTCAAATCTATTGATCTTGAGTAGGGAGGGGGATTTTCACAAATTTATCCTCGAGGATTGCCATTCAGTTAGTAACTTCACCCCATGCGTTGGTCGATTGATTTTCCCATTCCTGCTTCCCCTTTTCCCATCAGCCACTCCTCCAAAGTGGTCAGCCTCGGCTCCTGCTTTGCGCAAACTATCGGCAAAAAGATGGAAGCGGCAAAATTTGAGGTGCTGATTAATCCCTTTGGTACGCTTTTTCACCCGCTCAATTTGGCCGAACTCCTCCAACTAGCCATTCCTGCCGCACCCATGTACCCAGCGGAAGTAGTGAAGCGCGAAGGTGTTTTTGTGCATTACAAGGCCCATTCTGATGTGAAAGGTGCCACGGTAACTGAATTGGAGGCCAACTATACCCAGCAGCTACTACTCCTGCATCATTCCTTGAAGAAGGCATCCCACCTGGTACTCACCCTAGGTACCGCCTGGCTTTACAGCCATCGGGAATTAGGGAAAGTGGCCAACTGTCACAAACAACCCGCAGCCCTCTTTGAAAAGAAGCTTTCAAACCTGGAAGAACTGGAAACTGGACTACGGCCGGTCTTGAGAATGCTAACTCAGCAGCATCCCGACCTGCAAATCATCCTGACCCTCAGCCCTGTTCGCCACACCAAAGAGGGGATCTCTGAAAATCAGTTGAGCAAAAGCCTGCTGCGCGTCCTATGTGCACGGCTGGAGCAAAATCTGGAGGCAGTGCACTACTTCCCTGCGTACGAGATTCTAGTGGACGAGCTCCGAGACTACCGCTTCTACGCGGCTGATTTGGTGCATCCCTCGGAAGAAGCGGAAAACTACATTTGGGAAAAATGGCAACAGTTTAGTTTTGGACCAGAAACCCAGCAAAAGGTAGCCGAAATTCAAAAAATACAGCTCGAACTGGCGCACCGTTCCTTCAATCCCAATTCTGAAGCACATCGAAAGTTTCTCCAAAATTTACTGAGCAAACTGGAACGTCTCCACGGGGAATTTGATTTTTCCGAGGAAATCCAAGACGTGAAATCCAGACTGGAACGCTAGGTCCGCTACCCAAACTCGAAATTTTCCATG
>Ga0209400_1002012_pt1 | contig 15704 bp, 11 predicted proteins | sample M_130807_EF_Meta_FD_187313 | JGI IMG/M metagenome (GOLD analysis project Ga0209400, IMG submission 187313) | Freshwater microbial communities from Lake Montjoie, Canada to study carbon cycling - M_130807_EF_MetaG (SPAdes) (version 2) | ecosystem: Environmental > Aquatic > Freshwater > Lake... | reverse complement strand
GTCGGTGAGGACCTTCCACAAAGGGAACCGGCCGAACCCCTGCACCGAGTAGGGGAGGCTGAACACCACGAGGGTTTGTAAGAGGGCCATGAAATGCATGATGGGGGATGATATAGTATATGAGCTCGGGGGATGGGGGTGTGGATGAGCACGGGTACTATATCATCGTAGGATGTTTCTATATGGGTTATGGAGTGGGACTTCAGGACCGGGGCTCGAACCATTCGGCATCCGGGCCACATTTGTTTTCATCACTACGGGTCACCATACAATACTCATACTTGGATTCATGTTTGGATGGGAAGACCGGTACGGTGCCCGTGACCCGGAAGAGCGAGATTTGCATATCCATCTCGGAATCTTGGGGGTCACTCAAGCAACGGCCAAAGTCGGGACCACTGTCACGGATATTGGGCGGTGAATAATGGCGGCACTGGTAACAAAACTTGGGGGTGAACTCCCGGTCGGGGGTGGGGTCGGGGGCTGGGGACCCCCGACGAACCCGGCCGGTGATGACTTTCCAGAGCGGGATACCGTGGAACCCCTGGGCCGGGAAGGGAAGACTGAACACCACGAGAGCAGGGAGGAGGGCCGTGATACGCATGATGGGTCGACTACGGGTACTATATCATCATGAGTAATGTTTATATCGGTATTGGAGATGGGGTCGGGGACCGTGAGGCCGGCTCCGCCGGCCGGTCTCGGTCTAGTAGTTATACGCCAAATTATGCTGGATACACCACTGGATACACTTCTGAATATTCGATTTGATCAAGTTCTGGATCTTGGTCCGATAGTAATTCCGTTGGTTGGGCGTGTCCGCCACACTCCCCCGGGCCGACTCGGGAAACTCGATACTCTCAATCCCCCGAAACGTCTCCTTCATGGCCTGGATATTGGGGACCTGTTCGAACATCGAGGCGGTCCGACTGTCCCCGTAGGGGGCCAAGAGGGCTCGGCTCTGGGGCATACATTCCCCCACGATGAACGACAGGGTCACATAGATATTCTCAATCTGAGCTTGGCCGAGGATAATATTAAACTCCTCCAGCCGGTTCATAAAATAGTGACTGATGGAGCAGTTATGGAACATTCGTGTGATATATTTGGTAGGGCCGGCATGGGCCAGGGGGCGGCCGGGGGCCGGCATGGACGGCGGGGGTGGGTCCGACAGTACCTTACGGAACGACCGGAACAGGACGGGAAAAAATTGGTACGACGAGCTATGGAGGAACCCCTTACACACCACGTATTTTTCCGAATTGGCGGACCGGCTCGTGTTCGGTTTGGTAATATACACCCGTTCGTACATCGAGGCGAGTAGCGCGAGCATATCCATGGTCTGCTGCATGAACACATCGAAAATCTTGAGGACGAAATGGCCCCCCTGTTTCTGCATACACAGGGCGTAGACGATTTGCCCGTACAGGAGTTTGGTCATGTTCACCTCTTGGTGGTCAAAGTCCGTGGAGAAATCGAACCCCCCGTCCGCGGTGATGAGGTCCATCGACGACCCATACATCTCATGGATATAGACGAAATTGTCGAGGGACAGGATGTTCCCGGTCTTATCCAAGCCGGCTTCGATATGCACATTCTTGTTCTCTTGGAGGAAATGCTGTGATTTTTTCCACGCGGGGATATTGTAATCATTGTTGTTCCGGTCGAGGAGGGTCATCCCGATATATTTATCGTCGGAGCGAGCCCGGTAGCGGACCATGGCCTCGATGAAGCCCCCCGGGCCTTCTGCCAAGTGGAACGTCTTCATGGCCTGGGGGCTATCGGTACCCAATTCGAAAAAGTGGATGAGCTCAATCATCTTGAAGAAGGAGCGGGACAGGGGGCGGTACCGTGAGATACAGTACTTCTTATACGGAATGGTGGTATGGATATATTCATAGGTATTGGTAAAGCGTTTGAAGGTTTCCCACATGTATTCATGGGTGGTAATATGGTGCTTGATATCATTCAAGTAGAAGCAGAGGGATTCGTTGATCACCGGCTGCGGAAGTTGGTCGGATTCTTGGGGGTCGATGAACAGGTAAAGTTTGGGGGGGAGCCTCGGGAGGAGGAAATGGGGCATGGTGGTGGCATGGGCCGAGGTCATGGGTGGGGGGTGGGTGGGGGGGTCGGGGCCGTGGCCGTGGTGGGGGCCTGACTACTATCTGTAGGAGTATGGGGGGTTGGCCTTATATCCATTTTGGCGGGTGCGACGGTATGGCGTCGATGGGGCGAGGTGGTCTTGGTCTTGGTGGTGGCCACCTTGGCTTTGGCCTTGGCCTGGACTTCTTGGACCATGGTGGTGTGTTTGACTTGGTACTCCTCGAAATGGTCACACACGTATTTGATGTCGTCGTCGGCGGTGAGGTGACTGGCTCGCTCGCCGGTACTACTGAGGAGGTCGGCGTCGGCACCCCGATTCAAGAGCCAGACACAGATGGGCTTGCGGTTGGCGCGGGCGGCCTTATGGAGGGGGGTTTCTTTACTGAGGGTTTTGATATTGATATCGACCCCGGCCTGGAGGAGGGCCTCGAGGATCCGGACCTCCCCCCACCGGGCGGCGTAGTGGATGGCCGACCACCCGTCCCGGGGGTCGGCCCAGCTGGCGGGGCACTGAGGGTTCTGGAGGAGGCGGAGGGCCAGGGTCACGTTCCCGAAATAGCAGGCGTTGAGGAGTTCGAGGCCGAGCTTGTCCCGGGAGGTGAGTTCGGACGTGAGGGCCATGGGGTTGGGACGGGGTTATATCCAATCCGATACCCAATACTATACCCAATCCGATATCCAATCCTATATCGTACTATGGAGTAAAAATAATACGATATATTTATGTGTATGTCCCTCTATATCTACTCTTATCACTACACCGGGGACCGGGACGGCGGGGCGGGGGAGACCGGGGCTGGGCCCGACGGAGGAGCGGGGGGTGGGCTCGGGCTCGGGGCCTTCAGGGGATTATCACACTGAATAGTAATCTTACGGGACAACTTCTTGGCCTTGGTCACCGTGGTCTGGGTGGGGACTTGGGTGGGGGCTTGGTCCGGGGCCGGTTGGGCGGCCTCCGGCCGCCGGGTGGGGGCTCGGTTCTTGATAATCTTATACAGATTCTCCGTGTTGACCGTATGGGTCTTCTTGAACACAAAGTACCGGTTCAGGAACGACACCGCCTGTTCTTCCGGTGACATGTCGGCGGCGGCCCCGTACTCCTCCTTGACGATACGCCGGCTCTGGAGGTCGTTCTGCATCCGCCGGTACAGCTCCTCGAACCGGCCCGACCCGGCGGGCAAGCCCAGTCGGTGGTGGGCCTCGTCGGCACTGAGGAGAGCGAACCCATACTGGTCCATCAGCTGAGTCAGGTATTTGAAATTGACCAGGTACTCGGGGAAGACCTTGTTGATACTATCCTGATACACATCGATTTGCATCCCGATACTCGTCTCATCGTCGGGGAAGGTGGCATCACTGTACCGTTTGGTAATCTCGGCGATTTTGTTATCTTGACGCATGACCGTCCAGGCCTCCCCCTTGGGCTTGTTCCGGAGGAGATCGAACACGGTCTGGCCGTCGTACGTGGTTCCGATGAAGTAGCCTCCCACCCGGGTACAGTCACTCACATTCCGGAGGAAGTGGTGGAGGGTGACCTCGTCGGAGAAGAAGTAGTGGACGGCGAACTGGACGGAGGTGATATCGAACCCCTGCTCACCGAGGCCGTAGGCCTTGAACACCCCAGGGGGTAGGTCCGTGGGGCTCTTGGGTACCTGACCAAACACGGCTTTCACATACTCCCGTTCCTTCTGGCTGGCCAGGGCGTCCCCCGTGTTACGGATGTTCTTCCCACTGTCCCCCGCGAAGAAGAGGCACCGAGGCACTTGGTCCGCGCCGTATTTTTTGACATCACTGAGGTACCGGCTACACGCACCGTCCACCTGATTCGTGATATTATCCCGGGCCACGTCGAGTCCGAGCACGAACCCGAGGCCGGCCTGCCGCCACTTGGAGAGGTCCCCCGCCTTACCACAGGCCAGGTCGAGTAGTTTCTGCCCCCGGTCCGAGACGGCCAGGATGAGCTGGCGCTTCACATACAAATTATGAAAGTTCCGGAGCCCTTGGGTGTTCGAATTCCGGCTCTTACGGTTGTAATACACCTCATTTTCGGTACTGGTCTCGGTAGGGATGTTCTCCCCCGTGGTAATCATGGCTTCGGTCACCGGGTTATGGATCGAGTGCCAGTTGGAATTGGCGGTATGGTAGGCATTCCCGAAATTACGTTGGCCGGCCCGGAGTTCGGCGGTCTTATCGTACCGGACCCGGAGCGGCACCCATTTCCACGCTCCTTCACGGTCGGTATCATACCGGAATTCGACAATCATGTTCTCCTCGAAATACTGGTGTTCCTCGGTGAGCAGAATCCCGCCGTCGTTCCCCTTCCCCAGGCCGGTACCGGCGTCTTGGACCCGCACATGGCAGAAGCAGGCGTTGGGGTCGTAGGGGTCGGTGGGCTGGAAGGGCACAGGACGGTAGCTATCGTCCTTCTCGGGGTCGAGCCCCCCTTCGGTAGTTTGGCTGGCGAGCCGGTCCTGGAGAACATCGTTGTACGGGTTGAGGTACCCGTGGCGTTTGGGATCATACCCACACTTGAGGATGAGGGTCTTGTAGGCCACGATGTTCATGGCGTCGTTCTGGAGGTTCCGGCCGTCGTGGGTCAGGTAGTTGATTTCGTCTTGGCCCCGCTTGTCCTTCTTGACGGTGACCAGGAAATCGATGGTATTGTAGACCGGGGGTTTCCACTTGAACGAGAGTTCCCAGGTTTCCTTCCGGGCCTTACCGGTGACACCGATACGGTCAGAGCCGACCCCGGTGAGGGCGGGGGTGAAGATGAGACCATCCGTGTTGTAGGGAAAGGCCCCGTCCTCCATATCCATGAGGATGGAGCGGCAGGCCTCGAAAATCTTGTCCCCGTCCGCCACGTAAAAGTTCTTCTTCCGGAGTTCGAAGCCACAGACGGTGAGGGGCTCTTGGGCGATCTGGGCGGGGAGGGAGTCGGGGGACGTCTTGGGGTGGGGGCCGGGGGGCTCGGCAGTGACCGGGTGGAGTTTGAGGGCCTGGAGGTATTTTTCTAAATAGAGGAACCGATAGTTCCCTCGGGTACGGCCTTCCAGGGTGAGGGGATAGAACCCCTCCTTACGGATATTGATCCCCTTGACATAATAGATATCAAACGCCATGAAGAGGTTGAGGGGGTTTCCGTGTTTATCGTGGGTGATGAATTCCCCGTCGAGGAGGGTATTATACAGGTCGCTGTCCTTACCCTCGTGGGAATTGGGGTTGGGGGCGGCCTGGGGATTCCGGGTCGCCATCATCCCCGTAAACATAAACGTCATGTTGGGCGAGATCATATACACACGTCCGGTGTCGGCCACGTAGAGGAGCCGGCGCTCGCCGTCCGCCTTGTCGGTCACCGTGTACTGGTGCCGGAGGTTGGGGAGGAGGGTCATCTGGGCATGTTCGAGGGGCACCAGGTTCTCGGTCTGGAGGGTGGTCGAGCTGGGACCGATAAAGTACTTGGGGAGGATGACCCCCAGGTCCCGCCGGACGAGGAGGGACTGGATGAACTCGGGGCTCGCCACCTCACCCTGGGGGAGGGGGACCTCGTGACCCGCCGTATCCGTGTCGAGGTGGATGAGCGTGAGGTAGCTCTTGAGGACCTGGTTCATCTCGGCAAACCCTACGGGGTACTTGGTCTCTTGGAGGGCCCCCAGCACCATACGAATGGTCTTACGCAGGTGGTTCAGGAGCGTGGCGGGGGCGAGACCCTGCATCCGCAGGTTATCGATCTCGAGCTCCACCTCGTAGTGCTCTTGGTTCCCGAGCACCCCGGAATCTTGTATGGTATAGTGGGGGACGGGGACGCCGTGGTTGGTCGTACGGGAGCGTTTGACGATGGAGATATCGATGAAGATGGGGATATCGGGGTGGGCAAACCGGACACGGTTGAGGTAGCGAAAGGTCTTCTTAGCGTTGGTCCAGTCGGTGATGATTTTACGGGCCAGGTCGGACCGGGGGCTATGGTACGTCTCATTTTGGTAGCTCACCCGAAACCCGAAATCGGGGAATTCCACGGGCTTGATGTATTGGGCCGCCTCGCCTTCTTGACGGGCCGTCTGTTTCTGGGTGAATTTGATCTTGTCGGCCACGGCTCCCGAGGTGGAGGGAAGGTCCAACAGCTTTTGGAGGTTGTTGGTACGGCAATACTCCTGAATGAGGTCGACCCCGGCCACTTCCGCCCGGATATTGGAGATTTTATGGAGGTTCGTGGTACGGTCGTAATACTCATTCTGGATACGGAGAATACTGTAGCCCTGGTGGTTCCCGTTCTCGGGGGCAAAGCCGGCATTATAGGCCGCCTGGACCACATGGTCGTAGTCGATTTTACTGAGGGGGCGGGACAGAGCATTCCGACCGGTACCGAACCGTACCTCGAGCTCGGGGACCTTACGGGTTTGGTGCTTGGCCCCGGTGATGGACGGGTTGGTACGTAGATACGCGGTGATCATATTCTCTAAGAGCCGGCTCGCCTCCTGGGAGGCCTGGGGGGCGGGCTTGGGTTGGCTCATGGGTGATTTGGGGGTGGGGTGGACCTAGATATGGAGTGGGACGTGGGGGTGGGGTGACCAATACCGATACTATATATATACTCGGAGATAGAACTGGGGGTGAGGTTTACACGGATAGTATCTTACAGGGGTGAAGATAGTATCCTAATCAATTTTCGAGAGGGGGGTTCGTGCCTTTCACCACCCCTCTCGAAAATTACGCCCAGCTCGATTTTCGTGAGGGGGTTCGTGCCTTCACACCTTGACTCGATAAGAATTTTTATTTCAAACCTATACCTTCACTCGGGTCAGGGTTGGGTGGGTGGGTGGGGGCCTTCACCGCACACTCCAGGTCAGCGTACAGTGGGTCAGAATGGCCTGGTAAATCTCACCCTTTTTCCACTTCTTGGTCCCCTCCGGGGGTGGGATACCCAGGTCCGTCGCGATTTTTTCTAAATCCGTCACTTTGTAATTCGAGACACTACGGAGGGGGTGATGGGGACTTTCGAGACGGACCATGGTGTCGTGGATCTGAGCCAGGGTATCGGCACGGACATGGGTATCGACCACGTAGTCGAACCGGCCGGGGCGGCCGGGTACCCGGTAGAGGAGGTAGACGGGGGTATCGGGGTCCGGCTCAGGGCTCGGGCGGAATTCGAAATAGGTCTTGGTAGCCTCGTCGATAACCCAAATATGGACCTTATAGAACATCGCAAAGACCCGCACCATCGTGAGTTGGGTCTCACGGTTGGTGGTGATGTCCCCCATGATTTCTTGGACCTGGTCTTGGGTGAGTTTCATGGATTTCATGAGAGGCCGGTTTTCGTTCATGAAGGTGACAATACGGAATTTCTCTTCAATCTCCCGATTCATATACTTATTACCAATCTGGCGGAAATCGGCGACGCCGTAGTGGGCGATATAGAGGGACCAGAAGAGGGAGTCGGGTTTACGGGGGGCGAACCGGGTCGAGGCCGGGGTGGGGGGCTCGGGGGCCGGGGTGGGGTCCGGGTCGGCCACGGGGTTCCCCATGATACCGGATATTATGCAGTCGTCGCTCGTAGAGAGCGGACCAGCACCAGTGGTGGACAACCCGACGGGGTCGGCGGCGGGGTCGGGCTCGGTGACTGGGAGGTCGAGACAGGTGGGGGTGGTCTCGACGTAGACGGGTACGGTCGCGAGGTCGGCTACCACCGTTTTGGACAATACCCCCCACTGGGGAAGCCCAACCGCAGCAACGTCGGTGTAACATGTGAACGAGGGGTAGTGATAGAGGTTCTGGTGGAGAAAGGGACTGATGTCTTTCGTAATCGTCATATACACATGGTTATGTGACGATGTCTTTATATGATTTTCACCCCGAGCCTCGGGGCACGAGGCCGGCTCCGCCAGCCGGGGTGGGCCTAGTGGCTATCCAAGAAAAAAGTGGACTTGAACTCCTCCTTTTGGACCTCGATGGTGCTCAGGTTCTTTTCTTGTTCTTCCACGTATTTGATATAGAGGTTGAGGTCGTCGAGGGTGGCCTGGGGGAGGTAGGACAGGTTGATATAGACCCCGTTCCGGTTCTCGTTGAGCTTGACGGTGGGGTACTTCTTGAGAATTTTGAGGACCTCGATATGCTGAATCTTGTTCATACGTTCAATGAGGTTTTTCATGGTGTCGAGTTGTTCCTCTTTGGCGGTGATTTCGGCATGGGTGGGGGTGGAGGTGGGGGCCGGGATGGGGGCAACGGCTTGGGTGGCCATGGATGGACAGGTAGATGGACAGATACATGGGTATGGGGGGTTGTTCTTATATGGGTTTTATGGGTGGGGTTTGGGGGAATGGGTGGGGCTTACGGGGCGAGCTCGAGGGCCGGGGGCTCGGACTCGGGCTCGGGCTCGGTGGGGACCTCGTCCACTTCCACCTCAATATCCTCCGGGTCCAGGTCAATCTCCCCACCCTTGATATGAATCCGCCGGTTCTGGAACCGGTTACTGTACTTGGGGGGAATCAGTTTCGCAATCACACAAATATACGGGTCGTTCAGTTCATACCGGGTACCAATCACACACGCATACACCTTGTCCCCCTCCTTGACATTTTGGAATTCCTGGCTACTGGTATGGTGGTCCCGGGCGATGAACACCGTGACCGGGATGTTACCGTCGGAATCGACACACTGGGCATGGATACCCGCCTTGGTAATCGTCTTGACGTTGGCCTCGAGTACCTGGCCTTCCACGGGGCGAGCCACTTGGCACTGATACACCACATGGAAATCGATTTGGTCGGCCCGGACGACACCGGCGGAATAGGTCTGGATCCGGAGGGACTTGGGGCGGATATACCCCTCTTCCACACACTTATTGGCGACCCGTTCGACCATGGCTTCTTCTAAATTTTGTTTGGTGGTTTGGCCGACCTCGTTGATATGAATGGCGACCTTGGCGGTGAGGACCGTGTTGGCATAGAGGTAGAGCTTGCCCGCCTTGGGGACGTCTTTTTCACAGGAGGCGGCGGTCTTATCGGACATGGGTTGAGTGGGGTGGGTCTGGAACTATATATAGGCGAGATATGATTCTATATGGGTTATGGGGGGATGGGTGATGAGGTGGGGTTGGAAATCAATTTTTCGTCGTCACACCGTTCAAACGGTTTGCGTATCGATTCATCGTTCTTCAGGAAATGGGCGGCCTTATACATCTTTTGGTCTTGGGGGTTATAGAAATAACTGTCCGTCCCCGTCTCGGTGTCGGCTTGATTCAGTCGGACATAACCGTTCGCTTCGGCGAATTTTTGGATGAACCCTTGGCGTAATTCGTGTCGGTCGCGGATGACCTTGGGTTCTTGGGAGGTGGGTGGTAGGGGAGTGAACGGGGCATAGGCCATTTGGTAGTGGGACATGGTATGGGTATGGGTGGGGATAGGAGGGTGGGTCTATACCCGTTTCTCGGTGGTGATCCGGATCATCGCCGCCTCCTCGGGGGTCACATACAACTTCTTGGGGGGTACCGGGGGGGTGGTCGTCTCCCGCGAGTGCCGGAGGAGGAGTTCCAACAGCATACAGAGTGCCCCTTGGCTGTACTGGTTGGAGAGGAGGTCTTGGAGCCGGGTGGGGGTGAGGGGGCGGCCCAAGAAGCGGTGGGCAATCTCCAAGACGTCTCCCACCCGTTTCTTACCCGCCTTTTTCATGTTCTCCCCCTTGGCGTTCCCCGACTTGGCCATCTTGGTATAGTCCTTGACTTTGAAAATGGAGGGGCTTTGGATCTCCGTGGGGTGTTCGGGGACCATGAACCCGACCAAGAGGGCCAGGTTCCGACTGAAGGGATCGAACGTGCGTTTGAGAGGGTCGACCACATGCTCCCGGACGGTTTCCAGGTCCGTGTATTCGGCCTCGGCCCAGGTGGTGGGGGTGTTGGGGTTAGGGTCTTGGGTGGCCCGGTAGACGGCCAGCCCCCCCGTGGCTTGGGGTAAGACCAGGTACGTGGCTCCCCGGGGGCCGGCCCCTATCACCCCGGCCACTTGGTAAGTACGTCGTTGAAAGTACGCTTGAACCAGGGGGGTGACGTCATGGCCGAGGCCGGCTGCGCCGGCCGGGGGGGCGGGGGTGGGGGCACTGGCCAGGGTCAATTTGGCATGGAGGGGGAGGCCGTCGACCGTATGGTCCACCATGTACCGGACGACTTGGTCCTGTGAGATCCCATACACACTTTGGAGTTCAGGGAGGAGGCTCGCCGTGTGCTGGTAATCCGTCCACTGCTGTTTGGAGACATTCTTGGTGGGGAGGGGGGTGAGGAGTTCTTGGAGTTGTTGTTGGATGTATTGGAGGAGGACGGGGGCGGAGGCCTGGGTGGGGGCTTGGGCTTGGGGGCCGGGGGCGGGGATGGCCGGCTCGCCGGCCGCGAGGTCCACGGGTTGGTCCGGGTCGTCGGGGGCGGTGGTGTCCTCGGGCGTGAACTCGGTGGGGAGCTGGAGCCGAATCTTGGGGACCTTGTACTCCACCGGGAACGTCCGGTCAAAGACGGAGATACCTGGGTCGGTGATTTCCACCGGCTGAAACGCGTAAATTTCCCCCCGGTTCACCAGGTTCCCCAGCCTGCCCCGACTATCGACCAAGAACTCGTTGCGGTTCTCAATCAGGTACGTCAGGGCATAATAGATTTGCTCGAGGGGGTACGGTGGGCCCGCCTCGGGGCGGAGGGCGGAGACCAAGACGTCGATGGGGTAGTAGGGTTGACGGAGGAACAGCTGGCGGATACGCTCCACAATCCGGATACGGTTGGTATTCATGTACTCGGTGGAATATGTGGTTCGGTTCTGACCAAGACGGGGGTCCGAGGGGGCGACGTCGGGCTGGCAGCGGTCGGGGCAGGTATCCAGATAATCACATACGGCAGTATAGGGGCGGTCTCCCGGGTGGTAGTCCATGTCCCCATGGGAAGTACGGAGGTGGAGGACCCGGTTTTCGGGGATCTGGGCGAGGTGGTCGACCGTGAACTGGTGTTGTTCTTGGTGGAGGATACAGTCGACGGAGGACTCCTTCATGAGCCGACTGACCCGGCCAATCTGCTTGGCCTTTTTGAAGGCGAGCTCGTACAGGTACGTATCCGCGGTGGGGGCACCGTCGGAGGTCTGGGTGGCGTACATATAGATTTCCACGTTACGTTCCTCGAACGGGAGCTGGCAGTGGCTGAGGTTTCGCACCCCACGCCCGATGATTTGTTCGATACGGCTCATGTTGTACCACGGTTCCATGATATGGATTTGACGGATGTTTTTGAAATCGAGGCCTTCGGCCCCCGCACGGCTGATGAGGACGACCCGGACACGTTCCCCATACAAATTCTCACGGGAAGTGAGGGCGGCGAGCTCGTCGGTGTTACTGGGCGAGTAGGTGCGGTTTCCGGTGATCATGGCGTAGGAGCCGAGGGTGGGGGGTCGGGCGGGGGGGCGGGCGGTGGTGGCGGGGTGGACCAAGAGGTTGGGGGAACGGTGCCGGGGGTGCTGGAACCGGGCGTAGCCCGCCTCTTCCAGGGCCAGGGCCAGGGGGACGATACCTGCATCGATGAATTCTGAATAGACCAAGACAATCCCGGAGGAGTCTTGGATGGCCTGGAGGATGGTGGCGATTTTTTGGCTATAGATGGGGAGGAGCTCGGGGGAGAAGACTCGGGGGGCGTCGGGGCGATACTGGAACTGGCCGTCTTTGAGGGGCTCCATGATCCGGAGGAGGCCGGCCTTACCCACATAGTCGTCGAACCGGGTGGGGGTGGGGGCCGTGGGGTCGGCCTCGGTGGGGAGGTCCTGATACACAATGTTGAGGGCCTGGATGGGGACACGGAGCTGCTCGTAGCCGACATTGTCGAGGGTTTCCAGGGTTTCCATGAGGTCGACGGCGGAGGGGGGCTCGGGGCCGGGACTGGTGGCCTCGGGGGCCGCCGCCGGCCGGAGGCCGGCCAAGATGGCCTTGTACACCCGTTCTTGGAGCCCTTCAATCTTGGTCAAGTAAATCGGGGGATAGGTCGGGGGGGTATGGGGTGGGAGGGTGGGGAGGTTGGACCGGTAGATACGAAAAGGAAACGTATAGGGATTTTCGCCGCGCACATACGATACATACCCGGTGAGTTTATGCCGGAGGAGTTCTTCTCCCACGGGGTCTTGGTCGGCCGGGGTGGGGGTCCGGAACTCCCCCGTCTTGGTGAAGACCTGGTCCACGGTGATTTCGGGGCGGCCGTCGTTGGCGTTCATGAGGTTCGTGAGCCAAATAATCTCCTTATAGGAATTGTACATGGGCGTGGCGGACAGGAGCACGAACCGGAGGTTCTTGGCCGCCTTGGCAATCCGATACAAATAATTGGCGGTGGTCAGGTCCTCGTTATCCCGGGTAAGACGAATGTTATGGACCTCGTCGATGATGATGAGGCGGTCGTTGAACATGGACTGGATTTTACGTTGGCGCCGGGGGTCACCTTCGGGGTAGCCTTCGAGGGCGGTGGCGACTTGGTTGGAGAACTTGATATAGCCTTGGAAATCGTAATACGTTTTGATGATGGCTTGGACATTGGCGATGAGGCGTTCCTTGTTGAGGTCTTTGAGGTGGGTGGGGTTGAGTTCGTTGAGGATGGCGTTTCCCACACACGACCGGATGTTCCAGACCCCGTTTTCGAGCTTGAGTTTGGAGGGGTCGAACAGTTGGAGACGGAAGTTTTGGATGACGTTGGGGGAGGCCAGCACCAAGATCCGGCGGTTCATCCCGATTTGCTTCATGTAGGAACGCATTTCTTCGGCGATACCAATGGCGGTGCAGGTTTTTCCGGTACCGAGCCCATGGTAGAGGAGGAGGGAGGTATAGGGGGTCTGCATGGAGAGGTAGTTCTTGATGAAGAGTTGGTGGGGGAGGAGCTCGAACTCGGCGCGGCAGGCTTGCTCGGCACGGGCCTGGATGGGGGTGAGGGTACCATCATAGCGGGTATCGTGGAATTCCTTACGTTCGGCGATTTTGATATTGAACTCGGGGTCGTCTTGGGTGGGGTAGAGGGTGGTGGGGGTGGTGGGGGTCTTGGTCTGGGGGACCGGGACCGGGACCGGGATCTCGACGGAGGTGACGGACTCGGGGGCCGAGACGGGGGCTGGGGCCTCGGGGGCCAAGGGAGGCCGCCGTTTCTGGGTGGTACGGCGTATAGGTGCCGCGGGGAGGGTGGTGGTGGTGACATCGTCCTTTTCCACAATCTGATACCCCTTCTCTTGGAAATAGCGTTGGTACTCGGGGTAGAGGCCCTTTTCGATGAGGAGCTGCTTGAACCCGAGAGGGAGGACTCGGATGTTGGTTTGACGCTCCCCCGTGGCTTTATCGATTTGGGGGTCCAACTGGAACGGTTTCAATAAGATATAGGTTTGTTTGGCATTGTCCCAGCGGTGATACTTGGGGCCCTTTTCACGTTTTTTACGGGTGCCGTTGTCGGCCATGATACATATATAGTATCCCTATACATCTATCTCATGAGAGGATTCGTACACGAGGTCTCAGGGGTGAGGTCTCGGGGGTGAGGTCTCGGGGGTGAGGTCTCGGGGGTGAGGTCTTATCCCAAGGTTCTCGGTGGGGCGCGGGCCACGAGGGGGACCGAGCTACGTGGGAGGAGCCAGGGGCTTGACCCCGGCTCTTCACACGTACAGCCGGTACTTGGACAGTGTCATCTCGATATTCGTAATCAGCCGTTTTTTCTCTAAATTGTACCCTCGGATGGACTTCATACACTCCTCGTAGGTCTTCCACTCCATCCGACTCACCTCACTCTTCTCGAAATTGTCCGTGGCCAAGGAATCTTGGTAGTTCATGTACATCAGGTAGTATCGGTGCTTATAGGACTTATAATTGGAGCCCAGGAAGATCTCGTCAAAGGGGAGGATATTCTTGATGTTCTTGACATGGTGGGCCGCGTACCCCGTCTCCTCCATCATCTCCCGGAGGGCACACTCGTAGTCCTTTTCTTGGAAATTACGCCGGCCCTTGGGGAAGCCCCACTCCGGCTCGGCCCAGCCTTCCCCGTCGGGGGGTGTCGGGTCCGCATTACACCGCCAAATCTCCGGGATGTTACTCACCATGAGGAGGTATTGGAGGATGGTCTGGTCCGTGGCGGACTGGCGGGTGATGATGGGGTGTTCACCTATGTCGGTGGGCTCCTCTCCCGGGCGGCCGAGGAGTTGGGGGGTGCGCCGGCTGAGGGGGACGCCTGGCCGGCCTTGGGTCATCAGTTTGGTGGACAGGTAATGGAATTTCTCCCGGGAGTTGGTCTCTTCTTGGTGGTAGACGGTGTTGGTGGTCGTGGTGGTGGGGGCCGGGGTGGTGGGGGCCGGGGCGGGGGCGGTGGGGGCGACCGGGGCAAGCCCTGGGGGTGGCTCGCGTGGGCTCGGGGGCTTCGTCGGGTCCTCCGGGTCCTCCGCATCGTAGGCCATACGGTCACTTTCCCAGAGGTCCTTCCAGAGCTCGTCGAACGTATAGGTGGCCAGCTTGGCCTTTTCGACGGCGGTCATTTGCTTGAACATATTGAGGATGTATTTATGGTTGGAGACCGAGTATTTACCTCGCATAAAATCGATATAACCTAAAGTGTCCTTACGGCGGATCATCAGATACTCACGTTGACGTTCCTGGTTGATTCGAAAAATAATGACCCCGAAACTGGTAATGGGGTTCTTACACTGTTTGAAGGTATGGCCCTGTTTCCCACAGTTGTTACAGACATCGTAATATTTGTTACGGGGTTTGACATACTCGGACATGGGTTTGGCATGGTGGGTCGAGGGGGGATGGCGTGGGGCGGACGAGTGTGTGGAGTGGTGGGTGGACGGAGGTGGGGGGACCCGGCCTGGGTGGGTCATGGCTTCGGGGCCCCGGGGGCGGGGTGGTGGCCGGGACGGGCCGGGGGCGGGAGTATGGGTCGAGCTGGGGGGCACGTGTTTGGTATAGGTCTTGGGGGGGCCTCGGACGGTGGGTGGGGGGCGAGGGATATCGGGGTCGTCGGGGTCGTCGTACATGGGACGGAGGCCGGGGGCGGGGGTTCCTATACCTATTCTATTATGGGAGGGGTGGTGAATCTCTATCTAGAAGATGATAGCACGATATTCTTATATGGTTTGGGCGGGGGGCGGGGTTGGTTCTTGGTTCTTGGTAAACATCCGATACACATGTTGGGGTTGATGAGTTTGGCGGCGAGGCGAGACGGATACAATCATGAATATAGACTTGACTTCCCAAGAAGACCAAGATGACCAAGAAGCCGAGAGGGGGGCGCCGAGCCCTATTAGTGTCGTGCCCCATTCTTATCCATTCATTCAAGTAGGGCTCGGCGCCCCCCTCTCGGCTTCTTGGTTCTTGGTAAACATCCGATACATCCTCTGGGAAGAGAACGACCCGGTCCAAGGTGTATGGATGGACGGAGATGGGGGTTATTTTTTCTATGTTACCAAGACGACCAAGATGACCAAGAAGCCGAGAGGGTGGGCGCCGAGCCATCACCCCAGCCATGACCAAGAAGCCGAGAGGGTGGGCGCCGAGCCATCACCCCAGCCATGACCAAGAAGCCGAGAGGGGGGCGCCGAGCCATCACCCCAGCCATGACCAAGAAGCCGAGA
>Ga0209400_1002009_pt1 | contig 15739 bp, 25 predicted proteins | sample M_130807_EF_Meta_FD_187313 | JGI IMG/M metagenome (GOLD analysis project Ga0209400, IMG submission 187313) | Freshwater microbial communities from Lake Montjoie, Canada to study carbon cycling - M_130807_EF_MetaG (SPAdes) (version 2) | ecosystem: Environmental > Aquatic > Freshwater > Lake... | reverse complement strand
CCACGAAAACCGACGCCCGTCGCAAACATCGGCCAAAGCCACCTTTATGCGCCGAGCAAGCGGACGCCTATGCCCGTGGCATCGTCGATGGCACGCTCGTTGCCAACGCTCGGGTGCGCGATGCGTGCCGCCGCTATTTGGCCGAGCGCCTCGATCCGGCGGCGGCGTCCGTTTGGTGGGACGAGCAGCTGGCTGACAGCGCCCGGGACTTTGCCCTGAAGTGCGGGCAGGGCGCGGAGGCTGGGGCAGGGGAGCCGCTCGTCTGGTTGCCCTGGCAATGCCTAGTTGCGATGATCCTCCTCGCTAGGCGGCGGGTGGTGAACGGCACCAAGACGGATACCCCTGCCACGAAGGCGCTGCTCTTGGTTGTGTCACGCGGCGCAGGGAAGACCGAGTTTGCGGCGTCGATGATCATGGCCGCGATGCGCGACCCGGAAACGCGCCTTGAGTTCGCGTCGGTCGCTCCGGACGGTCGCCTGGCGCAGAAGACATTCGAGCGGATGCAGACGATGAGTCACACGCTCGACGCGAAGGAATGGAAGGCGACGGGCGGCAGCACCCCGGCGCACCCGGGCAGGGTGAAGCACGGCGGCAACCGGTACATCTCGCTCCCCTGCACCGACAAGGCGCTCGACGGCCTCACGACCCGACTGGTCGTGGCCGACGAGGTGGCTCGCATGGAGTCGGCGTTCGGTCGCCTCCTCACCGGCTTGGCGAAGTTCGCGACCAGCCAGACGCTGCTTATCACGACGCCCGACCCGGAGCAGAAGACGAGGCCGATCTGGGGCTACTGGGACGCGTGCGAGCGGGCAATCAACGACGGGACGCCCTATCCGCCGGGCTGGTGGCCGCTGCTCTACGGGCTCGACCAGGACGATCAAGCCGCCGACCCGAAGGCGTGGCCCAAGGCGAACCCGTCGCTCGGCGTAATCGTCGACCCGGCGCAGCTCGAGCTGGCCGCCAGGACGATGCTCGAGAGCGGCGACCCGGCGCAGATTGCCGAGTTTGAGACGCAGCTTGCGTGCCGCTACCACGAACTGGCAACCACCGACGTGGACCTCGGGGTGCTCGAGCGGCAGATGCAGGAAACGGATTGGTCTCGCCTCGCCGGTGCGCCTGCAGTCATCGGAATCGACCTTTCCCGCGGCGGCTACGGGGCGCAGCTCGACCTGACCACGATCTGCCTGATGGTCGTGGACGGCAACACGATCCGCGCCCGCAATGTCTCCTGGTGGGCCGGGACGGACATCCAACTTGACGAGCGGCGCTGCAAGAACCCGCTCGGCGCGTGGGTGGAGCAGGGTTTCTTGCGCCGTATGCCTGGCGAATGGCACGACATGGCCGTCATCGAGGCCGAGATCGAGGCGCTCATGGCTCGGTTTGACGTGCGAAAGATCGGCGTCGACCCGCACCCAGCCCAGGCACGCGACATCAAACGGTGGGCAGACCGTGGCTGGCCAATTATTCCCGTCGACCAATCGATCCGCACAATGGCTCCCGCGTGGAAGTTGTGGGGCGACTTGCTCAAATCGAAGCAACTCATCTACGAGCCGGACCCCGTGCTGCGCTCGGCGCTCAACGCCGTGCGCTTGATCCGCGACAACGTCGGCAACACGCGCCCGGTGAAGGGCCGAAGCAACGGCAACACCGATGCGGTGGTCGCTGGCAACATGGCGGCGCTGCTGATGGAGCACCACCAGGTGCGTGAAGCAACTGGTCTCTCGACTTCATCGTGTCCCATTGGATAGACACGGTTACAAGAATTCCGGGTTGACGTTTCGGGGCAGAGTTGTTCCATCTGCTCCGTGGGCATCTTTGCACGATTCTTCGGCTTCAAGTCCGGCGTCGCGATCTACACGCGACCCGAGCCGATCATTGCGTCACCGGCTGACGCGATCCCCGCAGTCGTTCGTGCAACCAACCTAATCTCGGCGGATATCGCTCGCCTTCCCGTGTCGGTCTACGATAGCGAAGGCCAAGAGATCGAAGGCCATCCGGTCGAGATGCTGCTGAACCGCGACGCAAGCCGCTGGCAGTCTGGCTACGAGTTCCGCCGCTACACGACCTCCGTCGCGCTGACGCACGGCAACGGGATCGCTCTGATTCGACGCGGAAGCGACGGCGAGATCGCCGAACTCCAGCCGGTGCCAGCCGACGCGATGAGCGGCGAAATTACCGAGGAAGGCGTCCAGTACCGCATCGGAAGCCTGGTGATGAATGCCGACCAGGTGCTGCATATCGGTGCATATCCGGACCACCTCAATCCCTGCTGGTATCGCTCGCCGCTCGACGTGGCCCGCCACGCGATGCAGCTCGCCGCCGATGAGAACGGCGCCCACGCCTCGCTTGTGCGCACCGGCTCGATGGGCAAGGTCGCAATCTCGCACCCGGGCGCCATGAGCGACCAGACCGTTCAGGCGATCCGCGACGCATGGAACACCATGCACGCGACCGCCGATGGCGCCAGCCGACCGCTGATCCTGCGCGAGGGCATGAAGGCCGAGAAGATCTCGCAGGAGACGAGCGGCACGATGCTCGAATCCCGGCGCTTCAGCGTCCAGGAGATCGCCCGTGCGTTCGGCGTTCCGCCGGAGATGCTGTTCCAGCAGGGCGGCGGCGCCCTTGTCAGCCAAAGCGAAGTCGCCCGCGCATACGCGGACGGCGCGATCGCGGCGTGGGCTTCCGCGTGGGAGTCGGAGCTCACGCGGAAGCTCTGCCGCCCTGGCGAGTTCGTGCGAATTGACACGACGGCAATCGTGCGCGGCAACCTACGCGACGCGGGCATGGCGTTCTCGAAGCTCGTCCTGGCTGGCGTCATGTCGCCAAACGACGCTCGCCACTACCTCGGGCTGGCTCCGGTGGCCGGCTTGGACACGCCGACGGTCTCGATGCCCGGCGGCGCCAGCGCGGCGTCCGGTCCTGACAACGTGGGGGACGAAAATGCTTGAGCTTCGCACCGCGACCTTTGAGCGCAGCGGCAACAAGCTTGCCGGTTACGCCAGCGTCTACAACGCGCCGAGCCTCCCGCTCACGGTGCGCGGCGTCAACAACGGCAAGCCGTTCGTCGAGCGCGTCGCGCCCGGCGCCTTTGACCGCTCGCTCGCTGCCAACGTCTCGCTCCTGATCGGGCACGATCGGCGCGAGCTCCTCGCCAACACCAAGAGCGGGCTGCTCCAGCTCCGCTCCGATTCCAAGGGCCTCGCATTCGAGGTCGATCTCCCGGACACGCAGAAGGCCAAGGACGTTCGCGCCCTGGTCGAGGCTGGCGTGCTGTCGGAGATGTCGTTTGGTTTCTTCGTCCGCTCCGACGCCTGGATGGGCTCGGAGCGCACCCTCACGGAGGTGGACCTCCGGGAAATAAGTCTTGTATCCGACGGCGCTTATCCGCAGACCAGCGCCGAGGCTCGCACTCATTCGCCGAGCCTTGCTCGGTTGCGTCTGCGATTGAGGACCCTCACGTGAAGCAGCAGGAAATCATTGAGCGCCGCAAGGCCATCGAGACCGAAGTCAATTCCATTCTCGCCTCTGACCAGATCAGCGCCGAGGCCGAGGCCCGCGCCGACGAGCTGCTGAACGAGCTCAAGGACCTGAACGAGAAGCGCAGCGCAGCCGCGCTCCGCGAGCGTTTCGCGTCCCACGCGATCACGCAGAAGGTCGTCGCCGAGAAGCGCGAGCAGACCGAGGAGTGGCGCTCCAGCGGCGAGTACCGCGAGCAGTTCCTCGGCTGGCTGAAGGGTGGCCGTGCGCCCGAGCAGCGCGAGCTCATCACCAGCGCGAACTCCAACATCCTCATCCCCAAGCTGTACGAGGACGGGATCCTGAAGTACATGATGGCGCAGAGCGTCATCCGCAACCTGGCGGACCTCCGCACCGGTGTCCAGGGCTACGCAACGCTGCGCTACAACACGCTCGGCACGAACTCCTACACTTCTGCGTGGCAGCCGCCGGATACTGGGCAGACCAGCCGTCAGACCATCGACCCCGATTTTGCCGAGGTCGCGCTAGCTCCGGTTCCGTGCTTGCCCTACACGCAGGTGTCGCAGCAGCTCATGCGCCAGGCGAACTTCGATGTCGAGGCGGAGGTGATGGACAATCTCCAGCGCCAGCTCTCGAAGAACCTTGAATGGGGCTACATCGGCGGCACCGGCACCAACGCGCCGAAGGGCATCTTCACGGTCAACACCAACACCAACCAGGTCACGGACACGTCAACCGGAACGACCCGTGCCTTGGCAATCGCAAAGGTCACGCTCGCCAAGCTGCGCGAGATGCGCTACGAGAAGCTCCCCGCTGCGTACTGGGGCTCCTCGGCGTGGATCATCCCGCAGGACGTGTACGCGACCATCGCGACGCTGACGGTCAACAACGTGCCGCTCTTCATCCCGAGCGCGGACGCGGTCGGCCAGGCCGGCGCTGGCTTCACCCTGATGGGTCTCCCGGTCTACGTGACCGAGTACCTCCCGGTGCACGTTGCCACCGGCTCGACGGGCAAGAACTGCCTGGCCGTGCTCGGCAACATCTCGGACGGCTTCGCCATCCGCGAGTGGGGCGGCATCGGCATGATCCGCGACGAGATCACGGCGATGTCCTCGGCCCGCGTGATCTTCCAAGGCATGATGTTCGCCAACAGCGACTTCACCCGCGTGAAGTCCCTGGTGCAGCTCAACGTCACAAACGCCTGATCCTCATCCTCTCATCGGCACAGGTGGCGCTCCTTCGGGGGCGCCACCTGGCTGCGAGGTAGTCCGTGGCGATTGATATCTCCAAGTTCCGCAACTGGGCCCGGCTCTCCTCGAACGAGGACGATCCGGCGATTCAGATTGCGTGGGAAGCAGCGAAGCGCGAGCTGGAGGAGCGCACCGGCTGGTGCGTCGATCCGGTCACGCGGACGCAGTACGTGGCGTCGGAGCCGACCAACGACCAGCTGCTGGTGCGCCTGGAGCGCCAGCCGGTCACGGCGGTGACGTACCTAGACGATGATGGTGCAACCGGTTCCGCAACGCTGGTCACCATCAACGGGATCCAGTACGCAACGATGGCAGACTCGCTGGCCTACCCGGTCGTGCTGACGGTGACCGCTGGCACGAACACGCTCAACCCGCTGCTGGAGATGGCAATCCTTCAGCGCGTGACGCAGCACGTCGCAAGCCGCGGCGATGACACGGTGGCGCTCCCAAGCGACTACTGGGATAGGGTGTCCAGCATGATGGGGAAGGGCATTGGCTGATGCCTGGACACGTCCCATCCGGAATGCTGCGCCTCGCCATGACGGCGCAGAACCCCGTGCGCACGGTCGATGACTTCGGCCAGGCGTCGGAGTCGTGGGTCAACGTGGCGGTCCTGCATTGCCATATCGAAGTCGCCTCGACCAACGAAACAATGGACGACCGAGGCCCGGCTGTCCGCACGGATTGGCGCATCCTCGCGAGCTTTCACCCGTCCGTGAATACCCGTAGCCGGCTGCTGTGGAACGACCACGGCACCGAGCGCACCTTCAACGTGCGGGCTTGTTGGGACCGCGACCAGCGCCGTCGGCGCTTGGAGATCGAAGCGACGGAGGTGGTGCCATGAACACAACCACCAACGTCAAGGTCTACGTCGATGATAAGGAAGTGCGCAAAACTCTTGGCATGCTGTCGGTTTCTCTTGGCGAGCGTGTCCGCAAGAAGGGCGCCCGAAAGGCACTTGGCACGGTCAGAAACAAACTCCAAGCTCTTTGGCTTTCTGCTATGTACCGCGGCAAGTCACCGCATCGAAAGGCCATCGCCAAGGCGACAAAAGTCGACGTGCGGCGCAACGGCAAGACACCTGGTAGCCCGATCATCGCCGAAGTCGGTGTTGTGTACGGAGCCAAGGGCGGAAAGGGTGCCAAGGGGAGGCAACGTATCTGGCATCTGCTTGAGCACGGATTCCGTTCTCACGGTTCCTCAAACGTCTACTCAAACGCGCCGACGCATCTTCGCGAAGCAGTCCGTGAGCGTCGTTCGTGGATCCAAGCCAAGCGCAAGGAAATATTCTCCACCATCAAGGGTGGAAAGTTTGAGGCCAAGCGTGCTCGGTCCAAAGCCATGAAAGAGATGTACGCAGCTGCTCGTGAGCAATGGGCGGATGTCGCGACCTACCAAGGTCAAAAGCGCGAAACGATTGAACGGTCAAAAGCAGCTGGATCCGGTCACATGATTGCAGGATCAAAAAGGTCAACTCGATTCATTGCCGCTAACTTTCAGGCAATCATGAACGACATCTCTGCATCGGTGCTTGCTGAGGCAAAGCAGGTTCTTGGAGGTCGAAATGTCTCTTGAGAACATCTGCCGAGCAGTAAAAGCAGCACTTGACGGATCTGGTTACCCCATGTCAGTTGGCATGCGCAATGCCGGAACTGCGACACCTTGCTTGGTTTACGAGATCAACAGCGCGACGTGCGATATGCGCATGGCTGGTCCGATCGGACTTCAGCATTGGACAGTTGAAGTAGAGGTCGCGGCAGTTGCGGACACCGTTGAACAAGTGACCCAAATGGTCGACTCGGTTCTTTCCCTGTTCAACTCCGGGCCAATCAACGACACCACAAACGATTGCTCGGTCTCACTCGGATCTTTTGCGGTGGCGTTCACCACGGAAACTCCGGACGATGGCCAGCAAGATGCAGAACGAATCGGGACGATGAGCATGACGCTGCTCGTCCAGGAGGATTGATATGGCACTCATCGCAGGCTACGGCGGCGCAGTCACGCTGAACTTTCAGAGCAGCTCGGCAGTCACGTTCCCCGTCCGAAACATCGCGATCAACTTCGAGCGGTCAAGCATCGACACGACGCAGCTCTCTGATTTCCGCGAGAAGCGCGCGCCCGGGCGCGTCCGCCGCACGGCGACGTTCGACATGATGGCGCAGAACAGCAGCTCGGATGACGCCTTGAGGCTGCACATGTTCCCGACCACGCTGGCCGAGGCTGTTGGACGCAGCGTGGCATTGTCGTTTACCGACCAAGGCTCAATTGCCTACACCATCACCGGGCACCTGACTTCGGCGTCCCGTTCCGACGACGGCACCGGCCCGGGCATGTGGTCCCTCACCCTGGAAGAAGCCTGATGCCGTTCGACCTCACGAAGATTGCCGCTCGCCAGCGCACCGTCGAGATCGACGGCGTCGGCCCGGTGGTGTTCCGCGAGCCGACGCTAGCGGACTACACGCGGTCCCAAGTTGACCCGTACTGGTGGGGATCCTGCATCTCTTGCCCGGATGGATCGCCCTTCGTGGTGTCAAACGCCGATCTCGGCACGGTTCGTGCGGATGTGGCTGGGCGCCTTTTGGAGGAGGTCAACCGGCCACGCCCTACGGAGCCGGCACCCGCCGGCTGTGGAGAATCGCCAGCCCGGAGCAACGCATGATGATGCCCGTCGCCCTGGCACGGCTTGAGATGACCACCGAGGAACGGTGCGAGCACCTCCTCGGAGTGATCGCTTGCACCCTGACCGGGAAGCGCCCGCACGACCTCATGCCGTGGGTCCGCTCCGGCCTGGACGAGTTTGCACGGGAGGTTGGCCGTGGCTGACAAGTCGATGAAGGCAGTCATTCGGGCCGAGGTTGACCCGTCGGGCGTGGTCAAGGGCGTTGCCGCAGCGAACCGCGAGCTGCAAAAGCTCAACGCCACCAGCGCCAAGGCGGCGTTGGCAAGCGGCATCAGCGCCACCATTGACGCTGGGCAGGTGGCCTTTGGTGCCATCCGTTCCGCAGTCACCGCCTTGGACAAGCGGGCCGATGACCTGACAAAGATCACGACCACCTTCAACGTGGATGCAGCAAATGCTGCAACGCAGTCGGAAATCGAGAAGTACGCCAGGAACAAGCGGATCGCCGACGCGCTGGCGCCCGGCGTGATTCAGGGCATCAAGAATCAGGACATCATCGCCAACCGCGAAGCCGCGTCCATTGTGGCAAACGGCGCCGCAATCGGGCAGGGCATCGCCAACATTCAAGGCATCTCGGCGAGTGGACAAGCCGCAGTAAATCAGGGACTGGATGTCGGTCTTCAGGGCGCTGGATCAACCACGCTTGACGAGATCCGCAACATGCTTAGCAAGTGGTCCGGCTGGATGCGAGGGCAACCGTAATGGGAACGTGGTCATACATCGAATTGGCGGACAGCAGGATCTACGGGGTTACGTCGCCCGGCAACGAGCATTCGGTGGACCTTGTCTACCAAGTGAAGTGGACGCCAGCGAGCAGCGCGGACACCTACCCCGGTGACATCGAAATTTTTACTAGCGGCATTCCGCAAGTGCGTCAGCGCCTCCCGGCAGGTATTTACGGCAGCAGTGGCTTCCTAAAGTCCTACGTCTGCCGTTCCGTCGAGAGCGCACCGGTGCGCGAGGGCACTTTCGTGTTTCGCGTCACGTGCCGCTTCGGCTCGTTTGGGCCAACGGGCGACTTTGGCTACTGCCAGGTGACGCGATCGAGCTCGATCCGCCAGGCGCAGATGTGGCGCATGGGCGCGGCTTTCCCGAGCAATTACGACGCCGCGTGGCCCGTGTCGGCTGACATCGGCGGAAGCAAGGTCGACCTGCGCGGCAATCCAAAGACCTACGAGGTTCCGCAGCAGAACATCACAGTCGAGGTTCTTTGGGACCGTACCGCCGTTGTTGGAGGTTCAGCTCAAGGCGAACCGCCGTGGGCGACGTGGTCCGGCTACGTCGGCCAGCGCAACAGCGCCGCGTTCCTCGGCGCTGATATTGGGCAGCTGCTCTACCGAGGCTTCCAAGCTGCACCGCTCCAGGAGTGGTACAAGATCCAGCACAACTTCGTTTGGGACGCCTGGGGCCACCTTGAGCAGTTTGGCATCCCGCTGCCGACCGGAATGCCCCAATGCACCAGCGGCACCAGCGTGCTCGGCGTGACCATCCTCCAGGCTGACAAGATCGGCTGGATGCAGAAGTATCCGACCAAAAGCGCCATTTCAAACGTGCTCAACGCTGCGCAGTTGTCTGAACTTACGAGCCCCGTCCCGGCGTTCCCCTGATGGCCTACAACGCTCCCAACTTCACGCAGGGATTGCCAGGCGGTGCCAACCGCGTGGTGCTGCGCGATTGGACGCAGAGCGCCGGCACCGTCAACGCCAACATGGATGGCATCATGTGGGCGACGGCCAACGTCAACGCGCCGCAGTACTCAGCGTCGGCCTTGTGCGAGCTTGTGTCGGCGACACTCATCAGCGGCGCGTCCAACCGGTGGACGTACACGATCAAAATCTGGCATCCGACGCCGCTGACCGGAGCCGGCGTGACCGTGCCTCGAGACTACACGTTCGATTACACGAACTGCATCAACCTCCGAGAGTGGCACAACACGTCGACCATCGTGGATGGCATGGACATCACCAGCCCGCCGTCCACCATTGGCCCAGTTGGTAGCCGGTACACATCCGGCGCCTGGACAACCTCGGAACTGCTCGCCAAGGTCGAGGTGCACGTGGCCTACAACACCGCCGGCGGGGCGTTTGCGTACTTTGACCGACCGAACCCAATCAGGTGCACCTAATGGCAATTGGCGACAACAACCTCAAGCTCGCGTCCGGCATCGACCCGCAGGTGATGGTGCCTGGCGAGGTCTACGAAGTCTCGATGCACGTCCACACCGTGGCAGGGCAGAACTTCTCCTGGACAAACTTTACGCCCAAGATGCGCGTGGACGTCGGAACCTTGAGCACGACCTACAGCGGCACGGTGGTGAGCGCAGGAGGCGGCACCGCTGGCTTCTCGCTGACCGCTGTGCAGACGGCGACCTTCGCGTCCAACGCCTGGGGCCGCATCGTGCTGTACGCGGATCCGAACACCGGCAGCGAGAACCTGCACATCGCGACCATTGATCTTCGCACGACCAACGAGGTGATCCCGTGATTCAGAACATGATGCGTAAGGCGATGATTTCCGGCGACGGCGCTACCGTGTCGCTTGATTTCACCACAGGCGTACTCGATTCGCGACTCACGTTCACGCGCAGCACGACTGGAACGTTCATTAACAGCAGCGGCTACGTCACCAGCGCAGCAATTAACGCTCCGCGATTCGACTACAACCCAAGCAGCCAGGCTGCTCTCGGGCTGCTGATCGAGCCAAGCGCGGTCAATTACATGCTCCAATCCAGTAGCCTTTCGGGTTATAACAATTCAGGCATGGCAACTGTTTCCGCTGGAAGCGATAGCGATCCAACCGGAACAGCAAATTCTGCCATAGAGATTTATGCCACAGCGGGTGGTACATACCACGGTTTCTATCGAACTATTGCTGCAGGAACTAACACTCAAATCACGGTATCGATCTGGGCAAAAGCAAGAACGTACACACATCTCTTTCTTTCTGATCTTAATAGTGGTCGTGCTGCTGTGCGATTTAACCTTTCGACTGGCGCAGTCGACAACAATTTTGGGGCTGGTTACGTCAGCGCAAAGACAACCCAATTCCCGAACAATTGGTGGAGATGCGAAATGGTCGTGAATGTCACGGCTAGCACCTCATATGGTTGGACATTCGTAGGGGTTCCATCTTCCGGTGCAACGCTTGGCAACTACGGTGCGCAGTACACAGGAACAGGAAACGCGGCGGACGGTATCTACTGCTACGGATTCCAGGTAGAAGCAGGAGGCGCTGCAACTTCGTATATCGCCACGACCTCAAGCACCGGCAGCAGGGCGGAGGATTCTTGCGTGATGACCGGGTCAAACTTCTCGTCGTGGTTCAACGCCACGGAGGGGACGCTGCTCGCACATGCGATTCGCAGCCGCACCAGCGACATTGGCCGTATTGCGTCCGTCAACGACAACACGGCAAACGAATCGATCCAACTGGCCGCAGACACCACCGGCGAGTTCATCGTGGTGGACGGTGGAAGCACCGTGGCGACCATCTCGCCTGGAACGGTGACCGCCAATACCGCGTTCAAGATTGCGGGTGCCTACAAGCTCAATGACGTTCAGGCAGCGCTCGGCGGGACGCTAGGAACGGCGGACACGTCTGTCACGTTGCCGACCGTTGATCGTCTGATGATCGGCCAACAGGCAGGTGGGTCGCCGGTCTACCTGAACGGCACAATCTCGTTGCTGAAGTACTGGCCGACACGCCTCACAAACGCCGAACTCCAGAGCCTTACCACATGACCGACTACCTCCTCCGAGCAGACAACGAGTCCGAGATGGACGACGCATTACTCGCCGCTGGCGTGGCGCACGAGGTCGCAGACCTTGACGGTGAAGTCTTCGTGGTCGCAACCGCAGGGATCACGCTCGACCGCATCGGGCCGATCCCGGCACAGGTGGACGAGGACGGCGTGGTCGTTCGCCCCGGCGACAACCGCTACCACGTGAACCTCCGTGCGACCGTGCAGCTGACCGCAGCGCAGGTTGCGGAGCTGCCCGTGTTCACGCCGGCGCCAACCGTTCCCTATCGGGTGTTCATCTGATGAAGCTTGCCGCGGCCATCCTTGCGCTTTCGCTCGCCGGTTGCACCAACCACACGGCAGCGATCGCGCACTCGGCCATTGACGCCCGCCAGGCGGTGGGCGCGGCGATCGTCCACATGGACGCGGCCCGTGAGCAGCTGGACGGCCTCGAGACGTCCATCGAGTCCGTGCAGGAACACGTTGCGTACGTGTCCGACGAGGAGCCAGCGATCTTCTCCACGCTGAAGTACGTATCGGTCGCCGGAGTCGTGATCGGCGCGTTCGCCCTGGTCTACACAATCAAAAACTGGAAGCTCGTATGAACCTCGCACCCTGGCAATACACGCTCTGGCTGGTGGGGCTCATGGCCATCACCTTCGCCTCCGGTTGTTCCATCGGTCTCACCTTCGCACGTAAGCAGAAAGCGAAACCCCATGCTCGCAAGCGCTGAATCTCTCCTCGGTTCCATCTGGTTTGGAGTCATGCTCGGCCTGATCGGCGCGGTGGCCGGCTTCCTCTATTGCCGCAAGGGCAAGGCGAAGGAGTGAGCCGCCGCCGGTGCTGCGGCGGTTCAGAACCACCGGCTGACGTTCCGTGCGGCACAACCTCAACGGTACCGCTGCCGTGGCCAGACCGGATCTATACGCTTGCCATCTCTGGTTCTTTTGGGCCGACAATGATGCAAGTCACATTCAACGGTCAAGGACAAGACTGCCAAGCCGTGTCGGAACCAAACTGCCAAGAAGAATTGCTTGCCTTCTATTGGATTGAGCCGTGCTGCGGAGAGAATGAGTCCGGGTCAGCGCTGCGAAAAGTAGTATTGCAGGGAAGCACTAATTTTTCCGGAAGCTTTGAGTTTGATTCGACTGGACGTACAGGCAGCACGGCGACCTGCACAAAAAAAATCCCAGTCTCATATTCAAGCGCGACGCAATGGTCGGCAATTTGCGCAGCGGACATGCCTGGACCAACGGTCGTTGTGACTGAAATATCCGAATGCTCAACGCGCATCACAAATTGCGCCGACGGCAGTTCGGCGTTTGGAGCTAGTTGTCTTGATGTGTCACAGATCCGCGTGAACTTTTTTGCAAACATTGGTGCGAACTACACGCGTCGAGAGGATGATTGCACGACGAGCGACAGATGCTTTTCAGCGTTCCTTACCGGTTCTGCCATTTACCAGCGTGCAAAGTCAGCGACCGACACGCACGTTGCAGTCGGTGCCTACGACATGGTTTGGAGTAGCACGCCTTACGCCGATGATTGCGGACCGGGACTTGGTTACAAGAGCGGTTGCCCAGGCGTCAGTCAATTCCCGTCATCCATCACCGTTGGTATCAAGCCGTGATAGAGCGCAAGTGCCACAGATTGACTGACGGCCAATGGCATCAAGTTGATTGCCCGCAACTTGAGCGGACAACAACTGGCCTGGGCGACGTGGTAGCCGGTGCCGCCAAGGCGGTCGGCGTGAAGCCGTCCCCAGGCTGCGGGTGCGAGAAACGGCGCGAAGCGCTGAACCGCGCCACGCCCAAGATCGTTGCGCGATTGCTCGACGCGCTGCGTGGTTACTGGTCGGAGTGGTGAAATAAGGGAAACTTCCCCTTGGGGGTTTCCGCTGATCCTGTTACGGTCGGCGGAAATGGCAAAAAGGCCAACGAAGCAGCGGGTTGAGTCTCAGGGGAAGCCGGTCCTTTTGCGCGAAATCGACGCGAGGACGCGCCGCGCCATGAACCGGAAAGAGAACGCCAGAGAGGAATGGTGGATGGTCCGCAACGACGGCGACCCAAAGGGCGTCTGGTCGTTTACACTCAATCCGTACGCAAGTCCTTGGGATTGGAAGGTTAAGATCGGTGCCAATAAGCGTCACGTAGAGCGGCGCGTAACAATTGCGAAACACGATGCCGACAACAAGGGAAAACTGCTTGAAATCCGCCGGATCGTCGATAAGATGCGTCAGGCACCGAAATGAAACAGGTGTCGCTGATTTCAGAGGACGCGTGGAGTCGTTTTACATAACACGCAAAGCAAGTCCTCGTTAGCGGCCATTTCGGTGCGATTGAGAGGCGCACCATGTCAGAAAGAGCGATTGAGAGGACTGCACCGCGTTCTTATGGGAAGACGGCCAACAGCATTCAGGTCCGGGTCGATCTTGACCTTATGGACCGGGTGGCCCGGGTAGCCGCGAAGAACAAGCGAACGATTCGGGGCCAGGTTGAGCTGTTCATCGAGGAGGGCCTCGCGGCCAATCCCCGCCTGGAGACTCGCCGGGAAGGGGGTGCAGCGTGAGCGACCTCCTCGCACCGCAGGACCGGGTGAAGCAGAACGAGCAGCTCGTTCGCGCCCTCGGGACCATCGTCAAGCAAAACTACGTGATCCGTGTGTCCGGACGCGAGTATCTCACCGTCGCCGGGGCGCAAGCGATCGCCTCGGGCATGGGGCTGACCACTACGACGGAACAGCTCCGGCACGTCCCGGCGACGGATGGGATGACCGGCTACTGGGAGGCGACCTCGACCGTGGTCGACCAGCGCGGCGTCGTGCTGGGCCGCGGCGTCGGCTGCGTGTTCGATGACGAGAAGCCGTGGAACACGCGCCCGCAGTTTGCGCGACAGATGATGGCACAAACCCGCGCAACTGGTCGCGCCCTCAAGGGCGTGATGGGCTGGGCGTTCGCGCTGCTCGGCACCGCGTCAAGCCTCCACGAGGAGATGCCCGAGGAAGCCACTACGACGCCGCAGGACGGCACGGAGGGCGTTCGACGCCTTCCGACCCGTCCGAGCGCACCGAAGGCCTCCAAAGGCGATCCCTTGGCGCTACGCGAAGTTCGCGGAGTTTGTGCGGAGGTCGAGTGCAAGGTGAGCAAGGCTGGTACGAAGTACTGGCGCATCGGCATCGAGGCGGGCGAGAACACGGAGTGGTTCACCAGCTTCAAGCCGATCCCTGAGCTCGCCGGTCGGCTGCTGCTCCTGAAGCTTGTGCCACACAAGGACGGCGTCCTGGTGGAGGACTGCATCGACATGGAGGTGGACTGATGGCCAAGCATCACCCGGGTGAGATCTTCGCCCTGGGCGGCTCGTTGACGCCCACCGAGAAGCTCGTTGCGATTGCCCTCGCCGACTACGGCGAGCGGATCCATCCCAGCCAGGCGCATATCGCCATGAAGACGGGGCTGCACCTCGACACCGTAAGTGCCACTATTTGCTCGCTTCGTGGCAAGGGCGTCATCGAGACTTACGGCAGCGGGAAGGCGCTGACCTACCGGCTTGACCTCCGGTCTAGGACCGGAGGTACCTCCGGCTTTAAACCGGAGCACCTCCGGTCTACGACCGGAGCACCTCCGGTTTTAAACCGGAGGGATCCTATACACCAAAGAACCACCAAAGAACCACCAGCGGCTACCGCCGCGAATGGGGGGGTGGTTTCACCATGGGACGGGATCGATCCGGAAGACGTAACCAAGATCCGGCGCTGGTGCCCGCGTGACACCGACACGTTGTGCGAAGCGCAGCGTCGCGTGACCTTGCGCAAGCTCGCCGACCTCGGCATCCGAGTCACCGACCACGCCAGGTGGTGGCGACGCCTGGGCGAGCGGTGGGGGCAGATCGGCGTCCCGCCGTACGACCAATTGGCGCTGGAGCTTCAGTCGATCGGACACGACGTGCGAGACCGGGTGTCGGTGCTCGCCTTTCGCCTTGGACTTGGGAGGGTGGCAGCATGATTGAAGTTCCTTCGTGGGTTGCTGGGCCGGAATTGTGGCGCATCAAAGACGCACGTTCGGTTACCGCGGCCGACCCGAAAGCCGCATTCGCCGTCGAGCAGCTCCTCGCGATGCTGGTGCAAGCGTGGGAACACGGCCATCGGCAGGCCGACGAGCATCGAGCCGAACGTGACCGGCTGGAGAAGCTTGTCGTGAGCCTCGGCGGCGGCTTCGACAAGCGCGGCCTCGACACCGAGCCGCGCGGCCTGATGGTGCAGCACGGCATTCACACCGTGGTGGAGGACGGCTGACAACCCAAACCATTGCTACCCGCGCTGTTTAGAGACTCATTAACTACAAGGAGCACAACAATGACTACGCGACGAGATCGTGAACGCATGATTGCCGAAGGCACCACCACCGTGGATGCCGAACTGGCCGCAGTTGAAAACAAGTTGGCGCAAGCCATCCGTGAGCGTGACGAGGCGAGGCGGCTGTGTTGTGAGCGAGGAGGATGGCAAGTGAGCAACTTCGATCCCATTCCCCGACTACAACAGATTGCCGCAACCATTGAGGACGGAGGACACTTCGACGCTCCCGTTACCGCAGCG
>Ga0209400_1002003_pt1 | contig 15755 bp, 23 predicted proteins | sample M_130807_EF_Meta_FD_187313 | JGI IMG/M metagenome (GOLD analysis project Ga0209400, IMG submission 187313) | Freshwater microbial communities from Lake Montjoie, Canada to study carbon cycling - M_130807_EF_MetaG (SPAdes) (version 2) | ecosystem: Environmental > Aquatic > Freshwater > Lake... | reverse complement strand
CAGTTGTTGCTAAAAATAACCGGTCCAATTCGAATTCGTAAAAAATTATTAAAGGATTTAGGAATTCATTTAAAAAATGTAAATCTTATAATAGAAACTAATAATTTACGTTGTTTCAACGGATGCCGTGCTCCAAAGAAAAAACGAAAAAAGGGATCTAAAAAGTGGAGAATTTTAAAATAGCACACCGCTGGAAAGATGGCTGAGTGGCTTAAAGCATTGGTTTGCTAAATCAACATATAGTCAAATCTATATCATGGGTTCGAATCCCATTCTATCCGAAGAAATTGTATAAAAAATATTTGAAGTTTTTATGTTTGTTATTATTGCACTAGTTAAAATATTAATAGTAGTTGTTCCATTACTAATTTCCGTAGCTTATTTTACACTTGCCGAAAGAAAAATTTTGGGAGCAATTCAAAGACGTCGAGGACCCAATGTGGTTGGAGTTTACGGTTTAACTCAACCGTTGTCTGATGGATTTAAATTGTTAGTAAAAGAGACAGTTTTGCCAAGTAGTTCAAATAAGTTTATTTTTATTATATCTCCAATTATTACATTTGTAATAAGTTTAATGGGATGGGCTGTAATTCCATTTGATCAGTATGCAACTCTTGCAGAAGTTAATATAGGAGTTCTTTATTTGTTTGCAATATCGTCTTTAGGAGTTTATGGAATTATAATGTCTGGATGGTCTAGTAACTCTAAATATGCTTTTTTAGGAGCGTTAAGATCTGCGGCACAAATGGTTTCATATGAAGTATCAATTGGCTTTATTATTGTAACTATAGTTCTTTGTTCAGGCTCTTTTGGATTACAAACAATTATTGAATCTCAAAAAAATGTGTGGTTTGTTATTCCATTTTTTCCTTTATTTTTAATGTTTTTTGTTTCTGCTTTAGCAGAAACAAACAGACATCCTTTTGATTTACCAGAAGCTGAAGCTGAACTAGTTTCAGGATATAATGTTGAATATTCTGCAATGGGATTTGCATTATTTTCGTTAGGCGAATATTCAAACATGCTTTTAATGAGTGCATTAAATACTATTCTTTTTTTTGGAGGATGGTTGCCGCCGTTAAACATTTTAGCTTTTATTCCCGGAGCTTTTTGGTTTGGAATTAAAATTTGTTTTTTTGTAGTTCTTTATGTTTGGATGAGAGCAGCATTGCCAAGATACAGATATGATCAGTTAATGGGATTAGGATGGAAAGTGTTTTTACCATTATCACTTACATATTTAATGCTAACTTTTTCTATTTTGGTATCTTTCAATATGCTTCCGTATTAATCATCAATTAAATTTCTTTATCTAATTTTAGCTTTATTATAGAAAAAAGAGTAACAAATTCAAATAAGAAAACAAAAACGAATAAAAAAATCAATTGTGAAAAAACATCGGGAGGACTTAATAGTGTTGCAAACACAACATTGAAAAATGTAAAAAGTTTCTTCCAATATAATTTTTGCTGTAAATCTAAAAAAGACAAAATCAATAAAAATGCTAAAACTACAAAAGATGCTAAATTAATCAAATACAAAAATGTAAAAAAGAAATTGAAATACTCTTGAACTCTTAATTCTAACGAGAACGACAATAAACAATTCAGTTCATTTTGATGATTAAAAGCATTGAAAAAAGACCAAATATATGGAAAACAAATCAAAACACCTAAAAGATTTGCTAAAAATAGAAATAGAAATATTTTTATTACAATACTTTTTATGTTAAAATATTCTCCATTATAAAAACTTGATCGTAAAAAGTCTAAAAAATGCCAAATGCAATATGGAAATGTTAAAAGTAAAGAAAAATACAAAACTAAAGATAAATAAATTGAAAAAATTTCTGCAGGATTTGTATATATCAAATGCTCAAAAACGTTTTTCCCCCCATCTGCAACCAAGTTATTTAGCAAAGAAAATGTTAAAAGTGTCAATAAATTTTTTTTGTAAATCCAAAATACCACTAAAACTGTAAAAAAAGAAAATATTAAAAAATAAAAACGAAGATATAACTCTTTAAGATAAAGCATAATATGTTATTAAAAAATAAATCAACAACAAAGTTTGAAATTCAATTAAAGTCTATAGACAAAAAGTCATTGTCTTTTTACACACTTTTTTTAAAAAAAGTGTTTTACAAAGTCAATGCAATTTACTCACATACAAATTTACCAATAAAAAAAAAAAGAATAACACTTTTAAAATCACCCCACGTAAATAAATCTGCGAGGGAACAATTTGAATTAAGATGTTATAAATCTATTTGGAAAATCAAATCAAAATTAACTTACGAATTTGCAAAAGTATTGTTTAAAAACAAACCTCAAACTGTTAGCGTAGTTATAAAACAAATAGGAGGATAGTTTAATTGGTAAATCGTTGGTCTCCAAAACCAAATTTGTGGGTTCAAGTCCCACTCTTCCTGTCAAATTTATTCTTTGTCTGACTTATTATTTTTGAATTTAGTAAAATAATTTTGAAGCGCTTTAAAATTAACACGTAATTTTTGAAAATCACCAAACAAAAAAAAAATCAAAACAATGCAAATAATTACTTGTAAAAAACTTGTATTATACATAAATAAAATATAAAATTTTAAAGGCTTATAGTTTAAGAGGTAGAACGTACTGCTCATAACGGTTAAAACGTAGGTTCAAATCCTACTAAGCCTAAGTTCTAGAATAAAAGAAATATAAAAAAGCTCTATTTTTTGTTACGCTATGTTATTATTAGAAGCATCTCAAAAAATTGGAGCAGGACTTTCGACTTTTGGACTAGCTGGAGCTGGAGTAGGAATTGGATTAATTTTTGCATCATTATTATTAGGAATTGCAAGAAACCCTAACTTAAAAAATGAATTGTTTAGATTTGCTATTTTAGGATTTGCTTTAACTGAAGCTATTGCTTTATTCGCTTTAATGATTGCATTCTTAATTCTATTTGTTTAAAACTAAAACAAACAAATTAAAATGTTTATAAAAAATAAGTTAATTCAGCGCTAAAAGACTGTTTATACCCTGTGAAGTACTTTGCAAACAAAAAGCAAGTTTATTTATACAGTGTTTTTCACTTTTTAAATTAAATAATCCAATGTTTTTATCAATTAGAACAAAATGTTTCATTTTTAAAAGAATTATGCTTGAAGAATCTAAGTTTTTTATATCAAACGCTGCTTTATCTGAAAAAACAGTTAACTGAAGCGGGAATTTAAATTGTAGTGTTTTAAAATTATTAAAACAAGCTGAGTTTTTAAATGCGTATTGACTCAAACTAAAAGAATTTGCGTTTTTTTGACCTTTTTTCTTCAATTTAGTTTCAAGAATAAAAAACGAAGACGAATTTATTTGAGTAACAAGAACACTTGTGTTTAAGATTTTTTTGATGTTTTTCATTTTTTTAAATAAATTTTTTTAAGTGAATTTATTGCAGTTTTTTTTGTTAAACTGTTCGAGGATTTTTCTAACAAAGGTAATGTTTGAACAAAATTTTTAGAACTAGAATCTCCTGATTTAAATTTGGCTTTTTTTAAATAAGTTAAAAAAACAAAATTCAAAAAATTCATAGGCTTGCTTTTAGCAACTCCCAAACGTTTTTTATGGAAAACGTAAGAAAAATTTTTATACTTTGCTCGGGTTGCTAAATTAGTTTTGCCCAATAAAATAGGTAATTTCGAGGCACCATTTGCATAAAAAGAATGTTTTTTGTTTGTTAAAAAATTTAAGTTTGACAATTTTTTTTTGTCATTGTGCTCAAAAAAATGAAAAAAAGTTCGAAAAAAAGCTCGCAAAGTCTGTCTGCGAGGCAGGAAACCTTTTATTCCTCCTGAATAACAAAAAAAGCCACCTTTAACTGATTTAAGAATAACACAACTTGCTCTTTTTTTACTTTTATATTTTTGCAAAGAGTCAAGCCAAAAGGTTAAATTGTCAATTTCATTTTTATATTGAAATTGTTTATGTTCTAAAAAAGAATTTATTTGTACTGTATTATTTCGCTTGTTTTTAAAAGTAAATGAATCTAACGCAACAGATTTTCCTACACTTTCTGTGGAAGTTTTTAAATCTAAATATTTTTTATTTATTTCTTCAATAGTAAAATTAACAAAACTCTTATTATTGTCTAATAATTTAGTAGATGGATTACCTAAAACGTTAGCCCGAACATAATGTTTAGTGAAAAAACTATTCATTATTTTTTGCTCTAATAAAGATGAAGTTGAAGAGATGCTTGTTTGTTGTTTTATAGATGATGCGTACATAAAATTTATTAATTAAAAATTAATTTAGTTTTAAAAGGTAGACGAAGTTGGGCTAAAGTTAAAGCTTTTATTCCTAAGTCTAAAGTATTAGTTTCAATTTCACAAAGAACAAAACCAGGTTGAACTTTAAAAATCCAATGGTCTACATTTCCTTTTCCTTTTCCCATACGAATTTCTAAAGGTTTTTTTGTAATAGGAGTATGGGGGAAAGCATTTATTACAATTTTACCAGTTTTTTTGATAATTTTGTTTATTGTTTGTTGAATAGATTCAATTTGTTTACTAGTAATTCGACCAGCTTCTTGTGCTTGTAGCCCTAATAAACCAAAATTTAATCGATTAAATGTTATTAGTTTATTTATACGATTAAAAGATTTTCCTTTTTGTTGTTTTTTATATTTTGATCTAGATGGATTTGTTTGCATAAAATTTAATTTTAATTATTTATCACGGTACAACCAAATTTGAAAACCAAAAGCTCCATAAAGAGTGTACACATGTATCTTAGAAAATTCAATATTTTTATTTAAAGATTGAATTGGAATAGTTCCTACAGAAATACATTTAGAGCTTGAGCGCATTTTACCTCTAATTTTCCCGTTAACAATAAATTTTATTCCTTTTATAGTTGAAAAAAAAATATTGCGTTTTGAAGATAATTTTTTTATAAGAAGAAATTTAAAAACTAATTCTAAAAACACTAAAAAACGATTGTGAGTTTTTTTTGGTAAAACTTTAAAAATTTGCCCTAATAAAGACAAATACGCAGACACTGGAATTTTACTGACATACAAAAGAAATGTAAATTTTAAAAAATCAACAAACAAATTAAAACGCCTGTTAAACAACACATAAAAAAAAGAACGAAATGTACGAAAAAGTTGTAAAACAATATTTTTGTCAATAAAGTTATTCAACACTTTAAAATTAAAAACAAAAAGATTACTGTGTAACGTTTTAAATTGATTTAGAAATAAAGTTAACACTGAATTTTGTTTTGCAAATATAGTTTTTAAATTATTATCGTTTTTAAAAAGTGTTTTTTTTTTGTTTTTATAAGTTACAAGTTTTCTTGTTCTATAAAACAATTCTAAGTTGTAAAAACATTGATTATTAACAAAATTCAATGTTTTTTCAGTTAACAAGATGTCTTTGTTGAAAGTTACTGTATTTAATAACTCTAAAAACTTAAAACCATACAAAAATAGTTTTGAGTTATTTTTTTTTAGATTTAAATTTGACTTTATATTTCTGACAGTTAATATATTAGATTTTTGACCCATACAGTTTTAATTTATTTTTTTTGTGTAAGTTTTTTTGTTTTAATTTTTCTAGTAAACGCAAATTCACCGTACTTGAAACCTAATTTTTCTCGAGTGATAATAATACGTTTAAATTCTTTACCATTGTGAACTAAAACAGTTTGACCAAGCATCTGAGATGCAATAACAGAACGTCTTGACCAAATTTTTACAGAGTTTTTTTTTTTTTCATGGCAAATTAAAAATCTATCTAAAAAAGGCCCTTTCCAATTAGATCTACTCATTTTTTCTTATTTACAGTTGGTTTTCCTTTTGTTGGAATTCCCCAAGGAGTTACAGAAGGTCTTCCTCCATTTGTTCTTCCTCCATGCGGATGATCTACGGGATTCATAGCAATTCCTCTAACAGTTGGTCGAATTCCTTTTAATCTGTTTTTTCCGGCTTTTCCGATAGAGATTAAATTTTGTTGCGGATTTGAAATCGAACCTAAAGTTCCAAACGACTGCGCATCCACATCAATAATAACTCCAGATGGAAGTTTTACTTTGCAGTTATTTGCAAGTTTTTGAATTAATTGGCAAGCTGTTCCCGCAGAACGAGCGTATTTTACAGTGTTTTTTAAACTTAAACTATGAAAAATAGAACCTGTAGGAATATTTTGCAATAAAATTCGATAACCTAAATTAAGATCTGATTTTTTGTTTGTAGTTAAAACGACAGAGCCAGGCATTAATTTTGAAGTAGAAAGAATATTAAAAAATAACGAAGTTTTAAGATTAAAAATCAAAGAAATAAAAGAGTTTCTAAAAGGATCGTACATAATTGTTAAAACAATCCCAATAAAACAATTATTTGTAGTGTTTATTGTTCGAAAACGTTTTTTACAAGCACCACCTTTGTGCCAAACAGTGATACGACCGTTTGTTAAACTTCTCCCAAAAGAGCGCTTTATACCTTTAATTGAGACCTTAAAAATTTTGTTTGTTTTTGACAATAGATTTTTTTGGATATTTATTTGAAAACGAGTTCCACTTGTTGTTGGATTTAATTTTTTAAGTTTCATATTTGTTTTTAATTTTTTAAATGTGTACGTGTCTATACATGAATTTGATTTCTCTATAACCTCAAAAATCAAAAATTAATGAGATTTTTCAGCTTTAAAATTAGAAGTTTGAGTTAAAGTACTGTATACAATATAGAAAAAGAATAACGCTGAAAAAGCTGAAATATAAGATCCATAAGAAGCAACAGCATTCCAACCTGCATAAGCGTCAGGATAATCTGGAATTCTACGTGGCATTCCTGCTAATCCTAAAAAATGCATAGGGAAAAATGTTAAATTAACTCCAAAGAAAAAAATCCAAAAATGAATTTGTCCCAAAACTTCAGAGTATTGTAAACCAGTCATTTTTTCTATCCAATGATACCAACCTGCAAAAATAGCAAAAACAGCCCCCATTGATAGTACATAATGAAAATGAGCAACAACATAATAAGTATCATGCATTGCAGCAGTAATTCCAGAGTTGGCTAAAACTACACCGGTTAAACCTCCTAAAGTGAATAAGAAAATAAATCCAATCGCAAATAACATAGGAGTGTTGAAAATTAAAGAACCTCTCCACATTGTAGCAATCCAACTAAAAATTTTGATTCCAGTTGGTACTGCAATAATCATAGTAGCTGCTGTAAAATATGCGCGAGTATCAATATCTAAACCAACAGTAAACATGTGATGAGCCCATACAATGAATCCTAATAATCCAATAGACACCATCGCATAAACCATTCCTAAATAACCAAATACTGGTTTTTTAGAATATTCTGAAACGATATGACTAACCATACCGAATCCTGGAAGAATTAAAATATAAACCTCTGGATGTCCAAAAAACCAAAATAAGTGTTGGTACAATACTGGATCTCCACCTCCAGCCGGATCAAAAAAAGTAGTATTAAAATTTCGATCGGTTAATAACATTGTAATTGCACCCCCTAAAACAGGTAATGACAATAACAATAGAAAAGAAGTAACTAACACAGACCACACATAAAGAGGTAATCTATGCATAGTCATACCAGGTGCTCTCATATTAAAAATAGTAGTAATGAAATTGATTGAACCTAAAATTGACGCTGCTCCAGAAAGATGTAAACTAAAAATTGCTAAGTCTACAGCAGGTCCTGAATGTGCTTGAGCACTACTTAATGGAGGATAAACTGTCCATCCAGTTCCTGCTCCAGCTTCTACTAGTGTTGAAGAAACTAATAAAAACAATGAGGGTGGCAATAACCAAAAACTGATATTATTCATTCTAGGAAACGCCATATCAGGAGCTCCAATCATAAGAGGTACAAAAAAGTTTCCAAAACCTCCAATTAAAATCGGCATTACCATGAAAAAAATCATCAAAAAGGCGTGTCCAGTTACTAATACGTTATACAATTGATGATTTCCCATTAAAATTTGACTTCCTGGTTGCGATAATTCCATACGGATTAAGATTGACATGGTAGTACCTAAAACACCTGAAAACCCTCCAAAAATTAAATATAAAATTCCAATATCTTTATGATTGGTTGAAAATAACCAACGAGATGAAAAAGAATATAGATTTGACAACATTGATGTATTGTGTACTGCTGACATAAAATATTTTTTATAGTAGAAAATAAAAATTCACAATAAGTATATATATATATAAATTACGAATGAAAAACGAGAAAGACGGGGTTTGAACCCGCGGCTTTTAGCGTGACAGGCTAACACTCTACCTCTGAGCTACTTCCTCTAAAAATAGGCAACAGCGGATTTGAACCACTAACTTTCTCGTTGTAAGCGAGATGCTCTACCTGTTGAACTAGTTGCCTTTGGAGTATTAACACGATCTCAAATTATTATGAAAAAAAGGATAAAATATTATCTGAACGTGAAAGTTGACGAGAAGACAATTCTGACTTTCGTTCACTAGTAAATTTTAAAGTCAAACAAATTGCTCCGACCATCGCTACTAATAAAATTAACCCTGCTAACAAAAAACACGGTAAAAATCTATTGTATAAATGTTGTCCTAAAATATCAATACTAGTTAAATTATCAACAAACAACGAGGGTGTATAAACATTTTCTAACGGAATTACAAATGAAATTAAAAAAACTTTTTCTAAAAGAATTGATAATTCGGTTGAAAATGTAAATATGCAAAAAAATAACACAGGCAAATAGACAGAGCTTTGACTGTAATAAACTTTTACGTTTAACATCATAACAACGAAAAGAAATAAAACCGCAATTGCTCCTACATAAATAATAATAAAAATCAAACCCAAAAACTCTGCGTTTAACATTAACAAAATTGCAGCAGCATTACAAAAAGTAAAAATTAGAGATAAAACAGAATGAACTGGATTTTTTGTTATAAAAACAGATACTGCACTTACATGCAATAATAAAATCAAAATTAAATGTAAAGTTTGCATAATCAACAAAAGTTATTAATAAATTTTTCGGAATGATGTGATTCGAACACATGGCCTTCTATTCCCAAAACAGACACGCTACCAGCTGCGCTACATTCCGTATACAACTATAAAATTAACGAAAGTGAGATTTGAACTCACAACAAACGGATTATGATTCCGCTACTCTACCAATTGAGTTATATCGTTAAAATTACAATAAAAGATAATGTATTTATGGAGACAATCGGATTTGAACCGATAACCTTATGCTTGCAAAGCATATACTCTACCAATTGAGATATGACCCCATAGACACTAAATATATCTTAAAAAAATTAAAATCAATTTTTTTAATTTTTTAAAGCAACTTTTCCAAATGCAATCAAAAAAGATTTTGGTCCTTTTGGAAACAATTGTAATGAAGCTTTGTTTAAATTTGCATTAAGTAACATCAATTTTTTACGAATTTTAAAAGTTTCAAAAGTTGATTTTACATAATAACGTTGCATGAAAAAATAAAACATAAAAAATCCTGCTAATACCCAAAATATTTGTACAGAGAAACAATAAAAATCGAATTGTGGCATTGTTAAAAGTTAGTTTTTAGTTTAAAACGAGCGCTATATATCTAAAAAATTTAGCTTTAAAAAAGCTTGTAAAAATTACCATCTAAAATGTAAATTTGATCGATTTTTTACAGCATTAACAGTATTCTGTTTTTTTTTTTTTAAAACTTTTGATTGTGTGTTTTGAATTAAATTGTTCACTTCCAAGTATAACTTTTCAACCATAGAATTTTGTTGAGTATCTTCTTCTTTAATAGCAGTAGTTAACCATTTTAAAATTAAATAAGATCGACGTTTTAAATTGATCGAAAAAGGAACTAAATGAGATGCACGTCGCACACGCACATTTTTTACCTCCACAAAACTATTTAATTTTATAAAAATTTGTAAAAAAAGTTTTTGCAAATTCGTATTGGTTTTTAATGACAGTTTTAAAAAAGTTTTATCTAATATTTTCTTAGCTGCATTTTTATTTCCTTTTTTAGTTAGAACACCCAAAAATTTGTAATATAAGTTGGTCGTTTTTGAAGTAAATGGTTTTTGTTTCATAAATTGATTATCGTTATTTTAAATTTTTTTTAGTTCCATAACGTGAACGACTTGTTTTTCTATTTTTTACTCCTTGTAAATCATATTTTCCTCTTATCAAATGATATTTAACTCCAGGTAAATCTGGAACTCGACCTCCACGCATTAAAACAACAGAATACTCTTGTAAATTGTGGCCTTCGCCAGGAATATATGATTCAATTTTTGGACCATTAGCTAATTTTATTTTAGCTACTTTTCTTAAAGCTGAATTTGGTTTTTTTGGTGAACGTACAAAAACTTTTATACAAACACCTTTGCGTTGAGGGTTTTGACTTAACGCTGGAGTTTTGCTTTTAAACAGTTTTTTTGCTCTATAATTTTTTGTACAAAGTTGATTTATTGTTGACATTTTAAAAAAAGCTAAATTTTAATAATTTTATAAAAAACGTGTTTACAAATACACGTTAATAATTATTAATTAAATAATATCCTTAGGTAGGGATTGAACCTACGACCTAATGGTTAACAGCCATTCGCTCTACCGCTAAGCTACTAAGAATTATATTTAATTAACTAATCCCGACGACAAAGATGCTGCACGCAGATATTTTGTATAGCGTATTTGTTTGGGCAATGCTCCAAAAATACGAGTGCCAATAAACTTGTATTGACGATTTAATAACACAACAGAGTTTTCAAAAAACTTAAAGCTATCGCCTGAAAAAGAATGTAAATTAGATTTAGTTCTTAAAATAACAGCTAAACAGACGTCACCTTTTTTTACTTTCGAACTAGATTTTCTTTTACTTCTTAAACTTTTTACAGAAACAAATAAAAGATCACCTACGAAAGCGTATCTTTTTTTGTAACCTTTAACGATTTTAATGCAACAAGCTTCTTTAGCTCCAGAATTGTCAATAACATTTAAAAAAGTTCCGACTTGGATCATAAATAAAAAGCTAAAAATCAATGTTTAAATTTTATGTAAAAAACAGTGTATCACTGTTTTATGTTCGAAGGATAGAATTACCAAACGCCTTTTGAATAACCAGGAACAAGCCCGAATTGCATTAACTCACGCAATAAGCTTCTAGAAACTCCAAAGGGTCGATAAACACCTCTTGAACGATTGTTAAAAATGCAACGATTTGTAATCAAAACTTTTGAATTTTTTTTTGAATTTGTTTTTTGTTTTAAAAATAAAAGGATTAATTTTGATTTCAAATCTAGGCATTCTGTTCGATTTAAGAGATTAATAAATAAAAATTTGTTAATCTTTTTTGAAATTTCATCTTTAGAAACAGATTTTCTTAGCTGTATGTTTTTAAATTGTTTTGATATCATTTAATTTTATAAACTTTTTTAAACTATTCCCACTCTAATGCACCAACTTCCCAAGCATAAATAAATCCAATTAACAATTCAAGAATAAAGTCAATCATTCCCCATAAACCATCTAAATTTAAAAAACTTAAAGAAACACACCAAGGAAAAAAGTAAACGGCTTCTAAATCAAAAACAATAAATAAAATTGCAACTAAATAAAAGCGAACATCAAAAACATTTCTTGCGTCATCATAAGGATCAAACCCACATTCATAAGCTGAAACTTTTTCAGTATCTGGATTGTATGTACTTAAACGATACGACAAAAATAAAATAATACTTGCTAAAAAAACACTAAATAAAAATAAAATTCCAACTTTTGAAAATTCACTATAAAATAAAGTCATAATAAAATAAATTATTTGAGAAAAATCTCAATTTCAAAATAGAAAGTTTCTTGTTTTAGAGGAAATCTAGAACAGTTTTCTATCAAATATATGCGGACAATGAGATTTGAACTCATACCATCTGCTTGGAAGGCAGATAATCTACCATTAATCTATATCCGCAATAAAGTAAGTTATAAATAGTCTCTAAATTTTTTCAAATCAAAATAATGTAAAATTACAATATACAAGTCTTCTAAACTTAATTCGTTTAAATCTTTTACAACAACAATCGTTTTGGTGTAATAATCAATCTCAACAAAAGTTAAAAAAAAATTATGCAAAGATTTTTTAAATAAAATTGTAGACAATAGAAACGAACTTTCAATGCAAACGACATCACCCTTTTTTAAATAATAATTTCCATTAATATTTTTGTTGTTAACAAAAATTTGTTTATTGTTAACGGCTTGTCGTGCTTGATAACTACTTGCATAGAAATTCAAATTCCACAGAAGAATATCAATTTTAAACAAAGGTTTTACTAAAGTCAATACAATAACATCTTTTAAAGAGTGATTTTTTTTTGATGTTAATGTTTTCTTAAAAAATTGATGATGAACATTATCATCAAAAAGTTTTCGAATGTTATTTTTAATTTGCAATCCTTTTTTATAATGACCTCTTAGTTTTTGCCAAAATCTGTAGGGAACTTTATTCAAAAAGTTGTCAAAAAAAGAAGGATTTGCAATTTTTAATCGTTTTTTTTTTGCTGCACTGTAAAATAAAGATTGTTGAGCACGCAACAACTTATTTTGAAGTTTTTTCCATTTTGAACGACGAAAATTGAAAATTCGTTGTGGGTATTTTATTAATGTTGCACTTGATTGGGTATAAATTTTGTATTTAGAACGCAAACGCATAAAAAATTATTTATTTTGTATTTAAAGTTTGTTCGATTAACGCAATTATAAAAACAAGTTTTTTAAAATCTGACAAATCATTGTAAATTTTATAAGTGCTTAAATTATTATTTTCTAAGCAGGCATTAATTTTAGTTATTAACAAAATGTCTTGCTCAAACAAATATTTTAATGTTTTTTTATTTGCTGCTAATGTTCGATTTAAAGCAATTAAAGTTTGAAACACGTTGGTAAAAGTCTTATTTCGAAATAAATCTAACTCAACTTGAAATGAATAGTTTGTTTGATTATTTTTTAATAACTCTGTTAGTAAATGCTGATGTTGTTTGTTGTCAACCCACAACAAAAGCTTACCCTTTTTTTGTGATTTTAAAAACTGGAACAATCGAATGAATTGTTTTAAAGATTTTGACGTCTCTGTAAGATCTAGAGAAGTTATCCATTTTGAAGAATTTAATTTGATTGCAGAATGCACCAAAGAAATCTGTTTAGGTGATTTGTTTTGAAGCAAACAAAAATCTGATTGCACTAAACTTTGAAAAAATTTTTGTTGAAGTTTTGCTTTTGTTAAAGAAGTTTTCATTTATTTAATTATGTTTTATTTATTTCTTTTAATTTAATAACCTCATTTTTATACCAAAAACCTTTTCCTTTATAACTATCAGGGAATTTTAAATTTCTAATCTTATTCACAAAATTTCCAACTGTAACTTTATCAAATCCTTCAACTGTTAAATTGTTTTTATCTAAAATAATCTTTAACATGTCCTTTTTTATAGGCAATGAGATAGTATGGCTGTAACCAATTTTTAACTCTAAAACGCTGTCGTCATTTTTTAAAACCGCTTTATATCCCAATCCTTTTAATAACAATTTTTTTTTAAAAGGTTTTTCTACTCGTTTTAAATAATCTTGAAATTGTGAAATAAACTGATAATACTGAAAAATTTGAAAAGTATTTAAAATTGAAGTGGAAAAAATCAAATTTTTGCTTTTTAATTCACATTGAATAAAAACAGGAATTCTTAAATAATTTATCAATGTGTTTTTAAATTTAAAAAGAATAAAAGAATTGTTATTAATTTTAGCAAACGAAATTGTAGCTAGAGAATTTAGTTTTATTTTTTTTTGCATATGCTATTTTTTAATTTTTTATAAAGTAATAGAAATTTTTTAACAAATAAACAATAATTTTCCACCTAGTCCATATTTTTTACATTCATTTCCAGTTAACAAATTTTTATCTGTGAATAAAAATAAAGTGTATTTTTTATCAGAAATTTGACATAACTCAGAAAAAGTTAAAAAATGTACTTTAGAAGGAGTTGATACAATTTTAAATGTTTCAAAACTTGATTTGTTTGAAGGATACCTTAAATAAACGTCTGTTATTAAGTTTTTTGCTAAAAGACTCTTTTTAGAATTGCAAAAAGATTGTATTAGACCTTCTTGATACAAAGATTCTAATACAATGTTGTACGTTTTATTAGACACAATAGCAACATGTTCTTTTTGCGAATTTGATGCGTTTTTCAATTTTAAAAGAAGTTTTATAAGATTAATATTCATAAAGAATTAAAAGTTTATTTTGACTAAAAAAGTACTATTGTTCAAAAGTGGAATCGAACCACTAACCCATGGATTTTCAGTCCATTGCTCTACCATTGAGCTACTTAAACAAAGTATAATCTACATTCTACAGGAGTTGAACCTGTAACCGATAACTTAGAAGGTTATTGCTCTAGCCAATTGAGCTAAAAATGTAACTGTTCTAAGTATACTGGGAATTGAACCCAGGGCCTTTGGATTAAAAGTCCATTGCTCTACCTCTGAGCTATATACTTTTAAAAATATTATACCGAAAAGGGGAATTGAACCCCTACTCTTTTTATAGAATTAGAACCTAAACCTAACGTGTCTACCAAATTTCACCATTTCGGTTATCTTTTTACAAAAAGATTAAGAAGGGAATCGAACCCTTTTTTTTAGATTTGCAATCTAATACATTACCTTAATGTTACCCAATCACTGTTATTTGTTTAAAAAACTAAACATCAGTGTTTAAATGCGGTAGGATTCGAACCTACGTAGGAGTTTTCCAACAGATTTACAATCTGTCGCTTTTAGCCACTCAGCCACACATTTACTACAACTAGACTTTACTGCAAAAAAAGAAAAAACTGTAAAACAAAATCTTTTTGTAAAAATTTAAAGTTTGTTATCCTAAAATAAAAATTGTTAATTATTGAAAAATAACACACAAACCTAAATTTTATATTGAAAGAACAATACAGAAGTCGAACCAAAGAAATACATTAGCATAAATCTTAACACGATTATTAATTAGTTATTATACAAATTTAAAATTGCAAAAGCAAGATTTGAACCTGCGACCTCCGGATTATGAGCCCGACGAGCTAACCTAACTGCTCTATCTTACAAAAACTTAACGGAAAGGCACAGGAATAATTTTTGCTATGTTCGATTTCGAAGAAGAGAACATAGCAAAAATTATTCCTATGTATATATGTATATATATATAATACATAATTACTTTTTATTATGTATGTACTCTTCATTAATTATATTATATATGTATATTGTTCTTTTTTTTGCTCACGCTCTACACTTCGCCTCCGCTACGTTCAACTATATATTGTATTATTTATTTATATATATATATTAACTATTTATTTATTATTATATTACTTATATATACAATATACCTCCATACCTCCTTCATATACATATCTTCGTCGATAAATCTCCTTAATATGTATATGAAGGAGGTATGACTCTCTATTGCATCTTATTCTTACACTTCGTTTTAAGAACCTATTTTTTGGGGTTTCGTATCGTTCTTTTAGTAAAAAGTTAGGTCTATGTGTTATTTTGCAATAATTAAACATCAATAGCCTAAACGTTCTACTAAAAACAAAAAAGTATGAATTATTGAAAAAAATCCTAAATCTCATAAAAACAGGATCACATTCCTAAAACGCTTTTAATAATAAAAACTAAAAAGGGTTCTTACT
>Ga0209400_1001999_pt1 | contig 15770 bp, 12 predicted proteins | sample M_130807_EF_Meta_FD_187313 | JGI IMG/M metagenome (GOLD analysis project Ga0209400, IMG submission 187313) | Freshwater microbial communities from Lake Montjoie, Canada to study carbon cycling - M_130807_EF_MetaG (SPAdes) (version 2) | ecosystem: Environmental > Aquatic > Freshwater > Lake... | reverse complement strand
CGCGAGGAGCCACCCGCCGGCGAGCGCGTAGAGGAGTGGACCCTGAGCCGAGATGAAGGTGGTAACGACACCAAGCCCCGCCATGATGGCGACGAGGGCGAGGCTTGCGAGTGTCGCCCATGCGATAAGGCGAACGCTCTGTGGCCACTCATCGCTGCGGAGAGGATTGGGCAGATTCATAGGCTGATCTTAGTCCAGCGCTGCGCGCACGATATCGAGCGGGAGCGCCACGGCTGTGGCTCCATCAGCACCGCTCATGGTTTCCGCGGCAAAGAGCGCATCCAGGATTGCCGACTCCGTCGCGTCAGCGGTCGCCTCAAACAGTGCCGAGAGGTGCGCATTGACCACCATCGTGACCGAGGCTTCGAACGGCTCTTTCGCTTCGAGATCTTCTGCCGGTAGATGCCCATTCGCGGTGCTGAAGCTGAGCACGAAATCACCCGACGAATGTTCTCCAACACCACCGACGCGACCGATGCCGATGACCGCTCGCTGCGCGAGGCGATCAAGTTGCATCGGCAGGAGTGGCGCATCGGTTGCCAGGATCACAATGATGGAACCTGCGCCGCCGCGGGGATCATCGGGCTTCGGTACAGCGGCACCCTTCGTCTCCCACGGCAGAGGGAACCTCTCTGTGGAGAGTGGGCCGCCAGGTGCGCCGAGCATCGCGCCGTTGATGGTGAGGCGATGACGACGGCCGTGGTTCGCCTGCACGAAGACGCCAACGGTGTAGCCGCCAAGTTCTGCGGGGAGTCGGCGACTCGATGTGCCGTTGCCACCCTTAAAGCCGTGGCAGATCATCCCGGTCCCACCGCCCTGATTGCCGCGCGGCACCGGCGCGCCGTTCGGTAGTGCAGCGGCTGCATCGAGCGCCTGTTGTGCGTGCGCCGCGGTGACATGGAATCCGTTCACATCGTTCAGTACGCCATCCCAGGTTTCACCAGCGACAGGGAGGCTCCATGGTGGCGCTTCTGGTACGTGATCTAGCGACCAGCTGATCATGGCGTCATGAACCACGCCGACAGAATGCGTGTTGGTGAGGCAGATCGGCGAAGTGAGGAGACCAGACTCGCGAATCCACTCCAACCCCGTGAGCTCACCGTTGCCGTTTAGTCGGTGGGTGCCGGCGAAGAGTGGATGCCCCATCTCGGCGAGCGGGCGGGGAAGAATGGCGGTGACTCCAGTGCGAATTGGCCCAACACCGCGCTCAAGCGCGCCTTCGCCCTTGACAATGGTTGTGGCAGCAACGCGCACACCCGCCACATCGGTGATTCCGTCTGTTGGGCCAGGGGTAAACCGGCCGATGCGGATTCCAAGGTCGTTGGCGCGAGTCTCTCGTGGCATTGGGGTAGTGTGCCATCCCGCACTACACTCTCCCTATGTTGCCGCCGATCAAGCCCAAGTCCCGCACTCCGCGTGAGCGCATGCCGTTTCGCCATATCGGCTCAACGATCTTGCTGGCTACGTCGTTCATTCTCGCTGCTGGCGCACTCGTCACATGGGGGATCGATCAGCAGATCGGGCCCTGGGCACCAGGCGGGGTGGTGGTGGTCACTGAAGATCCCTCCCCCACTCCAGACGACTCCCCCACTCCAGAGGCCGACCCGTCCGACCCAGCAGAGCGATCGCGCACCACGCCACCACCCCTCCCACCGGTCGATCCAAGCCTGATCGTCCCCTCGGTCGCTGGTGACCCCGTTCGCGTCTTGGTCAGCGGCGTCTGGATCAACCTCCCTGTGGTGCGCCCGCCACTCGAAACGGATGGCTCGCCACGGTTCCCCTGGTGCCGCGTCGCCGAGTGGATGCCGAGCAAGGGGAAGGCCGACGGGAAGACGGGCATCCTCTTCATCTACGCGCATGGCCGCTACTGGGAGTTCGGTGGGCTTCTCGACAAGACGCCAAAGCAGATGCTCGGCCAGATTATTGAGGTGGATGTGCTGCCCAAAGGTACCGGTCAGCAACTGATGCGCGTTCGCTACCGCGTGACCGAGGTGCGACAGCACATCTCAAGCTGGGCCGACATCGCTGATGTGCCGAACGGTCGGGTGATCTTGCAAACCTCTGAAACTGTCCACCATGACGGAACAAAGTTGGTGATCATTGGTAAGTACATTGATACGACAACCTCGACGCGGCCAGTGCCGGTAGCAAAGCCGCAGATCTGCGAGTAGCCTGATGCAGGCTCCGAAAAACACCGTGGAGTTCCGCCCCGACATTGAGGGGTTGCGGGGCATCGCCATTCTTCTGGTTCTACTCTTCCATGCTGGACTCCCTTGGACGCCCGGTGGATTCATTGGCGTTGATGTCTTCTTTGTCATCAGCGGCTTCCTCATCACCGGGAAGCTCTGGCGTGAATCACAGCAGCCTGGCGGACTAAGCATTACCAAGTTCTACGCGTGGAGAATCCGCCGACTGCTCCCTGCGGCACTGGTCGCTGTGGCGATCGTCTCGCTCGTTGGACTACTGATTGCTGCGCCACTCAATCGCAGCGAGCTAGCGGCAGATGGTGCCGCGTCAGCGCTCTCCATCGCCAACATGCGTTTCATTAGTTCGGTGGATTACTTTGCACCAACCGCGAGCCCGTCGCCCTTCTTGCACTTCTGGTCGCTGAGCGTTGAGGAGCAGTTTTACCTCGTTTGGCCAGCCCTCATCGTGCTGCTCACGTGGCGTGGCGGCAGTTCGAGGCGCCTGATCGCGGCGCTCGTCATCGGCGTGATCGCCTCCTTTGCGTTCAGCCTGTGGCTTACCGATGCCTCACCGGCACGCGCCTTCTACCTGCTACCAACGCGCCTCTGGCAGCTTGGGGCTGGTGGACTGCTCGCCCTCATCGGCGTCGTTGGCACCTCGCGCCGCTCCGGCGCTCTTGCATGGGCAGGGCTCGCCGCTATTGCGCTTGCGGGCGTGGCCCTCACCTCGGAGATGCCGTATCCAGGGCTCGCCGCACTCCTGCCTACGCTGGGTGCCGTTGCGCTGCTCTATGGCGGCGCCGCGCCAGGCGGGCCGCTGCGCCTTCTCACCGCCGCGCCACTGCGCTTCCTCGGCAAGATCAGCTACTCGCTCTATCTGTGGCACTGGCCGCTCCTCGTGCTCCCCCTCATGTTCCTCGAGCGTGCACTCTCAGGGGTCGAAATCGTGGTCGCCGTCGCCGCAGCAATCGGCGTCTCGTGGCTGAGCTGGCGCTTTGTTGAGCAGCCCTTCCGCTACGGAGAGCGCTCGCGTCGTGCCACCTCATGGAGCGCGATCCGCATTGGCGTTGCGGGAATCCTCACCGTGGCCCTCTTCACGCAGGGCCTCGCCGCTGGGCTCGCTGCGCCCGCGACTGTTATTCAGCCATCACCAAGCCCCTCGGGTTCACCGGTGGCGAGCGACGGGCCGATCGCGCTACCTGCAGATCTCACCCCATCACTGACATCAGCACGAGCTGACGAAGAGCGGCTTCGTGGAGACGGTTGCCTCGCATTTGAGCGCGTCACAACGCCGCCAACCTGTGAGTACGGCGATAAGGGATCAGCGATCACGATCGCCCTTGTTGGCGACTCTCACGCGTCGCACTGGTTCCCCGCCATCGAAGCGATCGCGCTGGAGCGCGGCTGGCGCCTGCTCACCTTCGTGAAGGTATCGTGCTCGTTCACCACCCTCGCGCAGCGCAACTTGGCACTGAAGCGTGAATACCGCGAGTGCACCGCGTTCAACGAGGCAACAGTGGCGCGTCTCAATCAAATCAAACCGGAGCTCACCATCATCGTAAATCGCCGCACCTTCCGACCAATTGGCGGCGGTGACACGCCAGAACTGGCTGGGGCCGCGTTCGGCGCGATGGTCGCTCGACTCCCAGGGGCGACGGCGATCATCGTCGATACGCCAGACCCTGGCTTTGATGCTCCAGCCTGCCTCTCAAAGCATCCGAGCGACATTCGCCCCTGCCTCTTCACACAAGACGACGCAGATAACCGTGAGATCGGCATGGCGGAGCGCGTGGCGGCCACCGTTTCAGGGGCGCAGCTGATTGATCTGACGAGTGAAATCTGTGGCGCATGGCCCTGCTCGCCGATTGCCGGGAGCGTGCTGATCTATCGCGATGAGGACCACATGACGGAGACCTTCTCACGGAGCCTCGCCGCTCCGCTGGGAGTAGAGATCGCGAAGTTGCTACCGCGCTAGCGCTGCGCCCGCTCTGCTGCATAGAGCATGATCGCGGCCGCCACCGCAAGATTGAGACTCTCCGCGGTGCCAAGCATCGGAATCAGCGCAGCACTGGAGCAGGCGCTCCGCAGGTTGGCGCTTAGCCCATCGGCCTCGGTGCCGATCACGATCGCGGTTGGCGCCGCATAGGTGAGCTCGCTGTAGTCTGACGCCCCGTCAAGCGCTGTTGCGACCGTACTGCCCGGCCAACGCTTGAGCAGCGCGACCGCCTCTTCGTGTGTCGCACGATAGATCGGCACCGTAAAGATTGAGCCCATCGTGGCGCGCACCGTTTCAATGGAGTACGGGTCGCAGGTGTTGCCAATAAGAATCACGCCGCCCGCGGCACAGGCATCGGCGCTGCGAATGGCGCTCCCGAGATTGCCAGGGTCGCGTGGTGCTTCAAGCATCAGCCAACGTGCAGCGCGGCTCGGGTCGAGCGCGGTGACAGATTGCGCCTCTGGCACAGGGTCGGCATAGACGGCGAGCTGCTCCTGCGGGTTGTCACGCCCGGTGATCTTGGCGAGCACCTCGGTCGTGACTGAGAGCGATTCGCGAGCGTGGCTTGCTCCGCCGTCGATGGGGGCGCGCAGTGGTCCAGCGGTCAACAGCATCTCGGGGATCCAGCCGGCAGCGGTGGCCGTGGCGATCGTGCGCTCGCCCTCGGCCAGGAAGAGGCGTTGCTCGTCGCGACCCTTCGGTGTGCGCAGGGCGCGCAGACCCTTCACGACCGGGTTGGAGAGGCTCTCAATGCGCAGCGGTTGCATGGGGGGAGGATACCCCTAGGGGGCTGCGACGGTTGCGCCAATCACGCGCAGGAGAGATTCGCTGCCTCGCGCATCCTGCGACAACTCCCAGATCATGATCCCGCCGACTGACTGCAGGGCAAGTTCGGTCTTACGCTGAATTGTTGATGGCCCGTTGTAGTTCTGTTCAACCCCATTGAAGAGGACTCGATCGCCACTGGCGGTCGCTGGGTCGTTCGCGAGCAGCGTGCGGTAGGTGGCGTTCCCTGGTCGTCCGTAGAACGGCACACCGAGCACCAACTTTTCAGGATCAACGCCTCGAGCAAGCCAGCTAGCGATCGATCGCTCCGCCATTGCATACGAGGAGTGGTCGTCTCTCGGCCCGTCATACGCCATGAGATTAATGAAATCGAGATGCCCAACGGCGTCGGTCGAGATCCCCTCCGCATCCGTGGCATCGGCAAGGACTGCCGCCGTAACGAGCGACCCAGCCGGGAGCTCCGAGCGGAAGGCGATCGCAAGTGCGGCGAAGTGTGCCGTCGACGCACCGGCGTTCGGATACTCCCAGTCAATGTCAACGCCATCGAGGTGATAGGTGTCACAGAACTCAGCCACGCGCTTCGCCAGCTTTGCGCGGACCACCGGATCAGCCGCGAGCGTCTCAAACTCCTTATCCCAGCCCCAGCCCCCAACAGCGATGAGCACCTTGACGTCATGTTTCTTTGCTTCCGCGACGACCGCACGCAGATGGTTCGGTGCGCCGAACGGTCGCGTGGTGCCATTCGCCCGTGGAATGAGGAAGGAGTAATTAACGTGTGTCAGGAGCGAGAAGTCAATCGCGTCAATGTTCGCGGCGGGCGTGATGTAGCCGACCACTTTGAACGGTTGCGTTCGCGTTAATGGTGGGCTCGGTGACTCGGTTGGGGCCACCGAAACAGAACAGGCAACGAGTACGAGGGCGAGAGCCACAGCGCACCATGTTGCTCGTACTAAACGCCGCATCAGCGCAGCGTCTTGATCGCGCCGATGTCAATGCGTGGGGATGGCCCAGCCGGCGCGGACCAGGCAACGAGGGTCACCTTGTAGCTGACCCCCTTCACGAGGCTGGTGATCGTGCAGTGCGCCGAGGTTCCTACGACTGGGGCTACCGTTGATCCGGCAACGGTGCAGCTGCGCGTCGTGCGGCCCTTGGCGGTGGCGGTTGCAATCCAGCCAGTTGCGAGGGTGGAATCGGCAGGGAGCGTCCAGTCGACGCGAATCGTGCCGCGACCCGCCGTGAGTGTTGCGGCAACGGGTGCGCCAGGTGCCTGAGTCGCCCAGACCCCAATGCAGCGCCCACCGTTACCACCAGGAGCTGCGCTCCGCACTCGTGTGGCGGCATAGACCGTTGCAAATGCGCTCGGCGCGAGGGCGTCGGGCTCAATCGCAAGTCCAGTACCGATGGTCGTATACCGCTGCGTGATGGGATCCCACACGGCAAGGTTCGGTGAGTCCAGTGCGCCGGCTTTTGCAAAGTAGCCACCAACCGCAATGGTGCCGTCGTTGAGCGTGGCCATTGCTGTGACCCACGCTGTGCGTCGCGGATAACTCACGCCGCCGCCCAGCGCGATCCAGCCGCCAGGTGCGGCAGGTTCAATCATCTGAACCGCGTCGCCATACCATCCGACCCCACGCCCGATCAGCGGATGGCCGAGCGAATCCACGACGATGCTCGTCGGAAGGTCAGAGAAGAGCCGCGCGTCACCGATCGAGCTCCAGACTTTTGTTGTGGGGTTCCATGTTGATACCAGCCCATCAACAAACCGACCGGCGGCGTAGACGGTGCCGTCGCTTGCGACTGCAGCGGTGACCACGTCAGATTTCAATCCGGTGCCGAGTGCGAGCCATCGCTTGCGTGCTGGGCTCCACGTGGCGATGTTTGCCGAGGCGACGCCGCCCGCGCGCGTAAAGTGGCCCCCGACCAGCAGGTTGCCGCTCTCCACATCCAGCGAGAGTGACCTGACAGAGATCCCTTTACCGGTGAGCCCCGTGCCGACCTTCGACCAGAGCCCAGTTTTGAGATTGAGTTGGGCGAGCCCGACCGTTGCAACGCGACGGCTGCCCCGCGTGACGCTGCTGAAGTTTCCGGCGACGTAGAGGAGATTCCGCGAGGTATCGATGGCCAGCCCGTACACCGAGGCAACGCGTCCGTTGGAGGTCTTCAAGTTTGCGAGTGCCTGCCATGTGCCGGTTCGTGGGTCGCGCACGGCGAGCCCCGCCACCGATTTGCCTGCGGCCTTTGTGAGCCCGACACCACCAACAACGAGGCGCCCGTCGGGGAGTTCGGCCATCGCTGTTGTGCTTCCCACCCATCCGTCAGATGAGCCGAGTGCGATCCAGCGGGCCGCCAGCGCATCGCTGCTGCTGTTCGGTGTGGGATCGCCGCAATAGTCAACGGGAAGGACGACGGGCGCGTCGGGTGGCTCCGGGTCGCCACTATCGGCAGCGGTCAGGCGCGGCACGCCGCTTCCATCAACGGCGGGTCGGTCAATCAGCTTGAAGAGTTCTTGCGCGAGATCATCGGCGAACGAGTTCGTCGTCGGTGAGCCATTCGCCACGGCGGCGATGGTGACCCCCAGTGTCGGGATTCTGTGCAGAGAACTGGTGACGCCAGAGAATCCGCCATTGTGACCGTAGCTGCGCAGCTCACCGAGCCAGGTTCGATCTACCTGTGTGCCGTAGTTGTAAAGCCATGATGACCAGGTCTGAAAGGCGCTGCCATTCATGGCGAGTGTCGCCTCTCCCTCGGTGAGTCGATTCCCCCAGAAGAGTTCCGCGAACCGGGCGAGGTCGCGCGGTGTCGAGAGCATGTCTCCTGCACCACGCAGGACTGTTCCAACCGCCTTGCTCGGACCCCAGCCAGCGAACCCGTACGGCTTACCGCCCATATGTGGTCGCGCCGCTCCAACTTTCGGACCCCATCCCGTTTCAGTCATACCCATTGGGTCAAGCAGCAACGACTTCACCAGCGTCTTCCAGTCAACGCCGGTGGCACGTTCGGCAGCGATCGTAACGAGGGTGAAGCCCGAGTTGGAATACGAGAAGTTCCCAACCGTTGTCGGCGGGAGTAAGCCCTGCACGGCCGTCAGTGGCGTGACCTTCGCGTTCTGATTTCTGCTCAGCCACCCCATTCTGGAATCTTTATCGGTGAGCCAATCACTCATGCCAGATCGGTGCAAGAGCAACTGCGCGATGGTGACCTCTGGCTTCACGTCAGCTTCGGGGACAAGCGTCGAAGCGTGTGTACTGAGCGGCAAGATTCCGCAGTGATCTAGGAGCAGGGCAACTGCGGCGGTGAACGCCTTGCTCGTACTCGCAATGGCAAACGGCATCGCTGGCGTCACGGTGCGCCTGCTCTTGGTGTCACCAATCCCAGCAGTAGCGGTGAGGCTGCGGCCGTCGTCCCAGCGAATGGCAACTGAGACGCCTGGGTGGCGAGTTCGGCGCGCTTTCTGCCAGGCGACCACCTTGACGGTGAGGGCGTTAGCCAGCGTCGGGTCAACAGCGCGTGCCGCTGGTAGTGGTACTGGGCGCGCGGCACAGGCCCGCCAGTCGACCGGATCCGTCGCAGCCACCGGTGTCGCAACTGGGCTCGAGAGGCTGGCAACGGTGATGAGCAGCGCGAAGCAGAGACGGGCAGCGCGACGCGAGGTGGCGGCGAATGGCATGGGTAGATTCTAGCCCCGTCACCACAAAGTAAGGCGATAGAATCAGGGGAGCGGGCTATGCGGCTCGCACAAGTGGAGAGTGAAATGCCTGAAGTGAATGTGCTCGGAATCATCGCCGGAACCGCCGTCAGCTTTGTGAGCGGCTTCCTCTGGTTCGGCCCAGCCACCTTCTATTCCACCTGGTGGCGTCTCATGGGGAAGGGCCCGAAGGATGTACCAGGTGGCGGCATGAACATGGGGATCGCCTTCGGCTCCGTGCTGGTAGGTCAGATCTTGCAGGTCACCGTTCTCGCCCTCATCCTCAGCGCACTGCAGCTCACCGCCCCTATTGACGGTGCGCTCGTCGGACTCTTGATCGGTGTTGGAATTGTTGGTGGCAGCAGCTTGAGCCACCGCATCTTCGCCGGGCACGGATTCGGCGTGCTGCTGATTGAGGCCGGTAACGACATCGTGAATCTCGGCCTCGTTGGCGCACTCTTGGTCGCACTCCGCTAGTTGTGAGCGGCCCCTCCCGCGTTGAGCGGCTGCCGCGCGTTACCGGCTACGACGCCGTACGCGCGGCAGGGAGGGATTTCGAGCGCTACTCATCGCTCCATCAAGGCGACGAGGATGTGCGCACTTATCGGCAGCTCCCTCTGGAGTCGGACCCGCCGCTGCATTCGGCGCTGCGAGCGTTCCTTGTGCCGTTCTTCTCAAAGGGATCGCTCGCCCCATTTCAGCTAGGGATTGAGGCTGACGCGCGCGACCTGGTTGCGCCGCTACGCAGCGGCGAGCTTGAGATGGTGCGCGGCGTGGGCCTGCCACTCGTGGTGCGCACGATCGCCCGCCTGCTCGATCGCCCAGGCGACATTGAGGAATGGTCGTCGTGGGGGCCATCGGTCTGGGGGGACCACGATGGGCGACGCGACGGGGCTGCCCTCCTCGCCTTCCTTGAACGAGCGGTGAATGAAGGTGCGGTGGGAACTGGTGGGCGTCTCTTCAACCTGCTTGCCAGCACCCCAATCGCCGGAGTGGTGCTCACTCGCGACCAGCAGATCGGCGTCGGCAGTCTCTTACTGGCGGGGGGTCGCGACACGGTGATGAACCTCATCGCTGGTATCGCCTGGATGGTTGCCGCGCACCCGACGCACGTTGCGGCACTACGTGGCGACGTCACCACACGAACCGCCTTCATTGAAGAGACGCTGCGCCTCACGACGCCGCTCGGGCTCATGGAGCGCATTGATCGTGGAGTGGGCGGGGGTGATCCGGGGCAGTCACCGCACGTTGGGCTCGATTTCGCCTCCGCCAATCACGATGCAACGGTCTTCACTTGCCCCGCCGAGCTGCGTCTTGACCGCCCAGCTTCCTCTCCTCATGTTGCATTCGGGATCGGTCCACACGCCTGCCTTGGAGCACCACTGGCGCGCATTGAGGCGCACGCGGTGTTACACGAACTTCTCACCATCGCGCCAAACGGCTGGAGTAGTACGAGTTGTGATGCACAGTTCAGAGAGGTAGGGGGTGCAAAGATTCCTGCGAGCTTTCAACGGCTGGTGGTCGTCGCGGGTTGAAATCTGCGAGTAGATGTTAATCAATGGCTACGGCTGAATGGTTCCTGTATCTACAACGGAAAGGTAAATTGAGGTACGTCCCCACGCTTTACCTGTCGTAGCGCCATCGCGACCATCGCCATACGCGAGTACTGTTTGGCCGCTTGCGGTGCATGCCGCGGAGTCCGAAAGTCCGATGCCGTTGTGGCTACGGCCAAGCACCCGCGCGTTCCATAATTTCTTAGCCGTTTTGAGTGGCGTAGACCAGGTCGCTCCAGCATCAAGCGAAACAAAGGCATAGCCGCCGATGACCACTGGTGGCCGACGCGACGTTGTGCGGAGCTCTTTTGTTGTGAGTGCAGTGATTGTTCGCACGCCCACGACCACACGACCGTCACCGCAGGCTGTGACTACTGGTCGGAAAGATCCCGACGCGCCTCCGCCTTTACTTCGTACGCCCGCAACTTTAATCGGGGGCATTTCTTGCCAGCTCCACGTTACGCCCCCGTCCAGACTCATACCGAGGCGCACGAACGCTGCCGGCGGCTGCGTCGGCACAGTTCGAACATCACCTACCGCGAGGTAAATCGCACCGTTCGTTGGGTCAACGCTCAGTCCGTACGCCCAGGTTGGATCAGCAATGACGGCGTTCGTGCCTGGGTAGAGGATTCCTGAGAGCGCCTGTGGGCTCCGGGAAACCTCGGCCGCAATGACCGTTGGGCCGACGCTCATCGTGCCGCTCTCCCTGTCAACCGAAATCGCAGCTGTAGTAAATGCTTGGCGGCAAACATTGGCACTGCCCTTTTTGGCAAATGGGGCTTTGGCACTCCAGTTGCGCAGGTCTGACTGGTACCCGACGACATGCAAGATGCCATCGGGGCTCACAGCACCCCGATAAGAGATTCGCCAGGTGTAGGGGCACCCCTCCACGAGGGGAGCCGGTGGCACCTCTGCGCCAATTGACCATGACACGCCGAAGTCCGTTGAGGCGAGCACGCCCATCCCTGATCCTTTGTTTGCAGCGAGCGCGTGGTTGAACACCACAAATACATTGCCAAACCCTGGGCTCGCTGGAGTGTTATCCACGGTAATCGTTGGTAGGCCACCAATCCACGGTGCCGTGCTCTGGTTAATAAAGGGTTTCGACCAGGTGGCTCCTTCATCGTCGCTCCACGCCATGGTGACCGAGTGCTTGGTGTAATTGCATCCCGGAACGGTGGTGTTTACCCAGTAGAGCCGCGCACTCCCTTCAGTTGGGCCCGGGCCCCATGTGAGCGTCGCGTGATAGCTCTGCCCCCGGTTGCCACCAAGGCCGGGCCCTCGCTTCGTACTCTTCCAGGTTGCTCCGCCATCATGAGAGATACGCACAACGGATCCGAGCCCACAGCGCATCCAGCTCTCGCTCCCCTGGTAGACAACAGCAAGGGTGTTGGGATCGGTAGGATGCGTCGCAACGGTCGGCTCGTATGCACTATTTGTTGGCCACCCGCGGCCTGTGAAACTTGGACTAACGCGGTACTCCGTGGACGTCGGGGCCGAACCTACTTCGAGCGGATCTGCACCGAGCGGTTCACTCGTAGCGTGTGCTGGGCCAGCAGCACCAATGAGTAGCGTAATCGCCAGCACTGCAACGACCCACATTTCACGCATGTTATGCCAGCAGGCCGAACTGCACCGCGGCAAGTTCGGCGTAGAGGCCGCCCTTTGCGCGCAGATCCTCGTGCCGACCGCGCTCCACGATAGCGCCGTGATCCAACACGATGATCTGATCTGCGGACGCAACAGTGCTCAGCCGGTGTGCCACGGCGATGGTGGTGCGACCCGCCATGGCACGCTCGAGCGCCTGCTGCACATGGCGCTCCGAGACTGAGTCGAGTGCCGAGGTTGCCTCGTCAAGCAAGAGGATTGGTGGATCTTTCAAGAGCACGCGGGCAATTGCAAGGCGCTGACGCTCTCCGCCAGAGAGCTTGTAGCCGCGCTCGCCCACCACTGTATCGAGCCCCTGCGGCAACTCCTTGATGCGCTCTGCAAGTGAAGCCCCCGCAAGCGCTGCAAGGATCTGCGCATCGGTCGCCTCTGGTCGAGCATAGAGCAGGTTGTCGCGAATGCTGGCGTGCAGCAGATGCGTCTCTTGCGTAACGACACCGATCATCTCGCCGAGCGATCGCAGCTTGATCCCGCGCACATCCACGCCATCAAGCTGCACCGATCCGGCACTCGCATCCCAGAAGCGCGGGATCAAACTCAAGATCGTGCTCTTCCCTGAGCCTGATGGACCAACGAGTGCGGTGAGGCTCCCCGGCTCGGCGGTAAACGAGATGCTGGTCAAACCGAATGCGTCACGCTTCTGTCGGCTCTGCCCTTCTGGCGGCTGTGGATAGCGAAAGCTCACATCGCGCACGGAGACCTGCCCACGAACGCCAGCTCGCGTCAGCGTTACCGCGTTCGGTGCGTCGACAATCTCGGGGACTAGGTCAAGGTAGGCAAAGATACGCTCGAAGAGGGCCAGGCTTCCGCCAATCTCGACCTGTAGGCCAAGCAGTGACGCAAGCGGGAAGAAGAGTCGGCTCTGCAGCGTGGTGAACGCGACGATGTCACCGATCGTTGGCGCATCGGGGGCACCAGCGACGGCGAGCGAGCCAGCGGCGAAGTAGACCAGCGCTGGAATGCCGCTGAAGACCACCTGCACCACCACGCCGACCCAGCGGCCGGTGAGCGCCTGTCGCAGCTGCAGTGTGGCGAGCTCGCCGGAGCGTTTGGTGAAACGCTCGGCGCCAGCCTCTGAACGACCGAACGATTTTGCCAGCAGTGCGCCGCCCACGGAGAGGTGCTCTTCAGCAATCGAAGTGAGATCGGCGAGCGCCGTCTGCACCTCACCACTCGCCTTTCGGCGTGCGGCAGAGGCCTTCGACGTTAAGAAGAGGAAGAGCGGGGCGACGGCAACGCTCACCGCCGTGAGGCGCCAGTCGATGATCGTCATGGCCACCAGCGTTGAGGCAACGATGGCGATGCTTGAGGCGAGGTTTGCAGCCGCGTCGCTAACGACCGACTGCACTCCCGACACGTCGTTGGTGAGGCGACTCTGAATCTCGCCCGTGCGCGTCTCGGAGAAGAAGCGGATCGGCATGGACTGCACGTGGGTGAAGAGTGCGTTGCGCAGGTCGCGCATCACGAACTGACCAACCGAAGCGGTGAGCCACGCCTGGGCGAGTCCGATGCCGCCGTTGATGATCGGCACCACCACCATCAGCCCGGCATAGAGCGCGAGAAGACCGAGATCGCGCTGCGGAATCGCCTCGTCAATGAGGAGCTTTAAGAGATACGGGTTCGCAAGACCCAGGACGCTCGATGCAAGGATGGCCACCCCAATAACGCTGAGCCGCCCTCGATATGGTCCAAAGAACTTCGCCGCTCGTCGTAGCAGCGGAAGCGCCGCCCCAGCTGGCTTCGTTGGGCCGCTCGCGTCACCACCGAACATGTGGCCGCCGCGCCCTGGACCCATGCCGCCGCTCATCCGGGCACGACGAAGGGGGTTCGAGCGACAACCTTCACGGTTCGGGAGAGCATGGCGGGATTCTATCCCGCCGAGCGCTAGATCCCCGAACCCTCGCCTGCAACCTCGTCGGTGCGCACGCGTGCCTGCGAAAGCTGACTCCCGCAGGAACGCTCTTCGTCAGCCATACGTTGCCGCCGATCGTTGAGCCGCGTCCAACAGTGATGCGGCCCAGAATCGTGGCTCCCGAATAGATCACCACGTCGTCTTCAATGATCGGGTGCCGAGGCTGGCCCTTTACGAGATTGCCGTCGTCACCTTTCGGAAAGCTCTTCGACCCAAGTGTCACGCCCTGATAGAGGCGCACGCCACTCCCAATGATTGCGGTCTCACCAATTACTACGCCTGTGCCGTGATCAATAAAGAAGCGCTCGCCAATCGTTGCGCCCGGATGGATGTCGATCCCGGTTGCGGAGTGCGCCGCCTCCGATGCGATGCGTGGCAGGAGCGGCACATTCAACGAGTACAAGAGGTGCGCCATGCGGTGATCGATCATCGCGCGTACACCAGGGTATCCATGCAGAATCTCCGAACGGCTGCGTGCCGCTGGGTCACCGGCAAAGGCCGCGGCGATATCGCCTTCAATGAGCGTGCGAATCGCGGGGAGCTCGGCCGCAAATGCGCTCGTGACGCGATCGACCTGATCAGGGGCGAGCCCTTCGCCTGGTCGCTCTGCCGCAAACAGCACGGTGCAGCGTCGAATCTGCTCGCGCAGACCGACGAGTGCCGCACTCAGGTGTGCGGCAACCGCCGCATCACCATCAGCGGCCACACCAAGCTCGCGCGGAAAGAGTGCCGCGCGCAGTTCGGCCAGCACGCGGGTAATCTCGCCGCGCGATGGGCGGTCGCCCGCCGCCACCGCACCGCCCGCGAGGGCGGCATCGGCAGCGGTCAGTTCACGACTAAGTGCAGCAGCATCAGCACTCACAGGGTGATGCCGTTCGCGTCAAAGAGGCCCTCGTAAAGCGCGGTGCTTAGATAGCGCTCGCCCGAATCTGGCAGCACCACTACGATGGTCTTCCCCGCGTTCTCTGGCAGGTGCGCCAACTTCAGCGCAACATGCGCCGCAGCCCCACACGAGATGCCAACAAGGATCCCCTCTTCGCGAGCGATGCGGCGCGCCATTGCGATCGCCTCTTCGTTTGTCACGAGCTCGACCTGATCGATCAGCGTCAGATCCAAGATGTCTGGCACGAAGCCAGCACCGATTCCCTGAATCTTGTGTGGGGCCGGCTGATTCGGCTGACCGGCAAGTCGCTGGGTGATGACGGGGCTTGCTGCCGGCTCAACGGCGACAATCCGCACCGCTGCTCCGCGACCCTTCTTCAGGTGACGCGCAACGCCGGTGATCGTTCCACCGGTGCCAACGCCCGAGACGAAGATGTCGATCTTCCCTGCGGTGTCTTCCCAGATCTCTGGGCCCGTCGTGGACTCGTGAATCGCCGGACCGGCTTCGTTCTTGAACTGCTGCAGCAGCACGTAACGGGCAGGGTCTGACGCGGCAATCTCTTCGGCCTTCGCGATCGCACCCGACATCCCCTTCGCGCCCTCTGTTAGGACAAGCGTTGCGCCGTAGGCAACGATCAGCTTGCGTCGCTCAATGCTGACGGTGTCGGGCATGGTGAGGGTGACCTTGTAGCCGCGTGCTGCGCCAACCATCGCCAAGGCGATGCCGGTGTTGCCGCTCGTTGGCTCAACGATCTCCACGCCGGGCTTCAGCACACCGCGCTTCTCGGCGTCGAGCACCATGGCGGTGCCAAGTCGGCACTTTACGGAATACGCAGGGTTACGGCCCTCGATCTTGGCGAGCACCGTGGCGGCGGCGCCGTCGGTGACGCGGTTCAGGCGCACCAGCGGGGTTCGACCAATCGTGATGGCGTTATCAGAAAAGATCTCTGGGTTCTGAACGGTCATGTCGGGTACCTCCGGCTATGTCGTGGGGTGGTGGATTACATCCGCCGCCCCCTCTGCCGTTTGGTCCCTGGTTGCGATCGCCTCAGCGCGCGCAGGACGGCCCGAAGGAGAGCGACGGGCATCGACAGATGCTCGG
>Ga0209400_1001995_pt1 | contig 15780 bp, 16 predicted proteins | sample M_130807_EF_Meta_FD_187313 | JGI IMG/M metagenome (GOLD analysis project Ga0209400, IMG submission 187313) | Freshwater microbial communities from Lake Montjoie, Canada to study carbon cycling - M_130807_EF_MetaG (SPAdes) (version 2) | ecosystem: Environmental > Aquatic > Freshwater > Lake... | reverse complement strand
ACTGGGAGATTATGCCGTTCATTTGCAACACGGGGTGGGGATTTATGAGGGGCTTGGGGACAAGCCTGGTGGGAAGGGACAGTGTTTAATGCTGAAGTATTCTGAAGGGGCCCGATTGTATGTTCCGGTAGAAGAATCCTACTTGGTTTCACGTTATGTGGGGGTAGGTAAAAAACGGCCGATGCTGGATACCTTGGGTGGAGGGAGGTGGGAGCGGACGAGGGCTCGGGCAGAGAAAGCTGTGGAGGACTTTGCAGCGACTCTATTAAGAACAGCTGCCGAGCGGGAAGCCATGCCCGGAATGGCCTTTCCGCCGGACCATGAGTGGCAGGGAAAATTTGAATCGGAATTTGTTTATACTCCGACCGGAGACCAGGAGAGGGCCATCTCAGAGACCAAGGCCGATATGGAGAGGACCCGGCCGATGGATCGGTTGATTTGCGGAGACGTCGGTTACGGGAAAACCGAGGTGGCGATTCGGGCGGCCTTTAAGGCGGCGATGGCCGGGAAGCAGGTGGTCCTGCTGGCGCCGACGACGGTTTTGGCGCAACAACATGCGCGAACCTTACGGGAAAGATTTTCAGAATGGCCCATTTCTGTGGAGGAATTGAGCCGCTTCCGCTCCATAGGGGAGCAAAAGAAGGTCATACGGGGTGTGGGGGATGGTTCGGTCGATGTCGTGGTGGGGACCCACCGCCTTCTTTCCCCCGACATTCAGTTCCATGATCTTGGATTGGTCGTGATCGACGAGGAACAACGGTTTGGGGTGAAGCAAAAGGAAAGACTGAAGGAAAGATTCCGCCGAGTGGATGTTCTGACCCTTTCTGCCACGCCGATTCCCCGAACGTTGTATTTGGCGATGTTGGGAGCCCGGGATCTAAGTCAGATCGAAACACCGCCTCCCGGGAGGCATCCAATTGAGACCGTGGTGGCTGAGTATGACGAGAGGCTGATCCGGGACTGGATCCGGAGGGAGGTCGGCCGAGGCGGTCAGGTTTATTATCTGCATAACCGCGTTGCTGCGTTGCCGGCCTTGGCATCAAAACTTAAGTTACTGATTCCCGGATTGCGGGTGGCCACAGCCCACGGCCAGATGGGGGAGTCAGAACTAGAGGATTCGATGGGAAAATTCGTGGCTGGAAAAGCGGATGTTCTGCTTTGCACGACCATTGTTGAAAGTGGGCTCGATATTCCAAATGCGAACACCATTATTCTCGATCGGGCGGATCGATTCGGTCTTGCCGATTTATATCAGTTGCGTGGAAGGGTGGGCCGGGCCCAGCACCGAGCGTATGCCCTTCTTTTGGTGCCGCGAGAAAAGCGGCAGGGAGATGCGGGCGAGCGCGTCGAGGCACTACAAATGCATGGGGGATTGGGGGCAGGCTATCGAATTGCCATGCGCGATCTGGAGATTCGCGGGGCCGGAAATCTTTTGGGAACGGAGCAGAGTGGCCATGTGGCGGTGATCGGGTTTGAGCTTTATTGTCGATTGTTGAGGTCTGCAGTTTCCAGGATGAAAAAGGGGGAGTGGCGTCCTCCGCCCGTGGTGCAACTTCGTCTGGATTTCCTGACTTTACGGGGGGCAGAGGCGGGGGATGGAATGGCCGGAGCCTATCTGCCAGCCGGATATATTCCGGAGGTCAGGGAAAGGATTGAAGCTTATCGGAGGGTGGCTGAATCCGGAAGCTTGAAGGAACTAGCAAGCATAGGGATTCATTGGCGGGACCGGTATGGACCTTGGCCAGTCGAAGTCTCCCTGCTTCTTGGATATCACCGAGTTCGAATCGCAGCCGGATTGGCGGGGGTCACCCGCCTCGAGACAGAGGGGGAAAAGATCCGGGCTTGGAAGGGGATGGAATTGGAGATGGTCGGGACAAAGTTGCCTCGTTTGACCGGTCAGACGGCACCCGATAAGCTTTCCCAACTTGAAGCATGGCTAAGATGAGAAAATATTTCCCATGGATGCTGGGGCTTTTTGCTCTTGGCGTGATTTCTCCGGGAATGGCCCAGAATACGATCAACAACGGGGTGGCTGCGGTTGTGAACAGCGAGGCGATCACGTTCCGGGACGTTTTGGCACAAACCCAGATGGAGGAAGACGACCTCCGTGCCCAACAACAGGCCGGCAAAATTACGGATGACGAGCGAAAGCAACGAATCAAGGACCGCCGCAAAACGGTTCTGGACTCCCTGATCGATACCCGGTTGATCATCCAGGACTATAAAAAGAAAGGGTATAACTTTCCTGACTACTATTTTGACCGGGAGGAAAGACAGAGAATCCGTGATCAGTTTGGTGGGGATCGTCAGGCTTTGGTCAAGACCCTAGAGGATCGTGGTATCACTCTGGCCGATTGGAAAAAAAACATCCGGGAAACCTTCATTGTTCAGCAGATGCGTCAGATCAATGCGAAACGCTTCATCACCATCTCGCCTCATATGGTGGAGGAGTATTATCAGAACCATGTACGGGATTTCCTGCAGCCAGACCGCGTTAAGTTGAGGATGATTTATCTCGCCCCTGAAAGCAGTCCGGAGGTTGAGGCCACAGCAAAGGAAGTGCTGTCCCAAGTGGAGTCCGGTTCGGACTTCTCGCAGTTGGCGAGGAAATATTCCGACTACAATCGGGCAGGCGGAGGCTTGTTTCAGGACAACAACGGCTGGGTTGAGAGGGATGGATTGAAAAGTGAATTAGCGGAAGCGGCGTTTCAGCTTCGACCCGGCCAGTCGAGTGGGCTCATTTCGTTGAGCACGGCCCAAGGGGCCAAAGCCTTTTACATTCTCCAGGTCGAAGAAGTGAAGAAAGCAACGGTCACTCCGCTTTCCAGTATTCGGGATGCGATTGAGAGTACTTTGGTGGCCGCAGAGAGCGAAAAAGTTCAGAAGGAGTGGATTGATCGACTGAAACGAGATGCCTATATCGAGAAATTCCTTTGAAAACCAGCGCCAGAATCCACCCGCCGAAGCGGGTGATTGGGATAACGATTGGGGATCCGGCAGGAATCGGGCCTGAACTTGTCCGATATGTCTCAAGAATATTGAGCCGAAAAACTCCTCTCCGGTTGATCGGTAAAACAAATGGGATTCGCCTTGGAAAGGCGAGCCTCAAAGGCGCACGGCAAGCCAGGCAGGCCCTGGAAGAAAGTGTGCGCCTTTTGCGAGCCGGAGAGATCTGTGCTGTCGTGAATGGGCCCGTTTCCAAAGAGTGGCTAGGAAAAGTAGGTTTTCGTTACCCAGGCCAGACCGAGTTTTATGCCCAAGCATTCGGAGTGAAGTCGGATGATGTGACCATGATGATGATTGGGCCTCGTCTTCGGGTCGCATTGGCGAGTACCCATCTTTCGTTGCGCCAAGCGGTATTGGGGCTTCGGTCCAAACAGATTGTAAGGGCGGGGAAGCATCTGGGGGAGACCTTAAAGAAGCTAGGGGTGCGTAGGCCCAGAATTGCCGTTTGCGGACTGAACCCTCATGCAGGAGAAAATGGAAAGTTTGGTAACGAAGAGAAAAAGATCGTCGAACCGGCGATCCGAGAGTTGAAGAAAAAAACACGTTACTTGATTTCTGGGCCCGAGAGTCCGGATGCTGTTTTTCGGAGGGCTTTGAAGGGTGAGTTTGATGGAGTGGTGGCTTTGTATCACGATCAGGGCCTGATTCCTGCGAAGTTATTGGATTTTGATGAAACGGTGAATGTGACGGCTGGATTGCCGGTGGTTCGATGTTCCCCAGATCACGGGACCGCATTTGCTTTGGCAGGGCAAGGGAAAGCGCGATCGGATAGTTTTCTCGCAGCGGTTCATTTGGCCAGACGGTTGGTGAAGCAGAAGTGAAAGAGGTGACGGGTCAGGTTGCGATTGAGCAGCTGAAACGATCGATTCCAGCGAGCGGGTTGTTTCGAGGGAAGAGTTGGAAGTGGTCGGATCAACCTTGGATGTTGGATCCTGAAGAAGTGCGGTGGCTGGAGACATTGGGAAAAAAACTCGCAGTGTTTCAAAGGGCGGCGGACAAACTTTATCGCGAAAGCCTTGTTGGGAATCAGCCGGGATGGGTGTCGGATTGGTTGGATCTGGGTAAACCGGAGGAGGTGATTCGGGTGGGGCGGGAGGCGAAGGGTGTTCTTCCAAGGCTGATTCGACCTGATCTGATCCGGACGGAGAGCGGTTGGGCTTTGACCGAAATCGATTCCGTTCCGGGTGGTGTGGGCTTAACAGCTTGGCTTCAGGAGGAGTATTCGAAGATGGGACACTCGATCTTGGGTGGACCTAAGGGAATGAGGTCCATCGGGGATGAGATTTTAGGCGAGCAGGGAGAGGTGGTGATCTCCGATGAGGCGGGGGATTATCGCCCCGAGTGGGAGTGGTTGGTTGGGAAAGATCGCGTGAAGAACGCGGAAACGTATCAGCCCAAAAAAGGAGCGGCTTATCGGTTTTTCGAAATGTTCGACTGGATGGGATTGGATGGGATTCGTAACTCAAAAGAGAATGGGGTGAAGTGGGAGGCGCCGCTCAAGGCGTATTTGGAGGAGAAGTTGTGGTGGGCGCTTTTCTGGATGAAGCCGCTGGAGGAGTGGTGGCGGAAGGAGTTGGGGGAAGGATATTTCAAAGAGTTGAAGGGGTTGGTTCCCCGGGCTTGGCCGTTACGACCCATAGAGCTTCCGCCGGAGGGAGTCCTGCCTGAACTGGGAATCCAATCGTGGAGCGAACTGGAGGGGTTTAGTCAAAAAGCGAGGGAGTTGGTCATTAAGATCAGTGGTTTCTCTCCCCGAGCATGGGGATCCAGAGGGGTCTTTCTTGGCAGTGATCATTCAAAGGAGAAATGGACTCAGGAGGTCAGGCGGGCGCTGGGTGAATGGTCGCAGCAACCGCATCTTTTGCAGAAATTTTCCCATCCTGCGGGGGTGACTCACCCTTTTTGGAATGAGGAGAGGGGTGAGATGGTCGTAGGGAAATGGAGATTGAGGCTTTGCCCTTACTATTTGGTGACGGGCGAAAAAGTGGAGTTGAAGGGGGCTTTGGCAACGTTATGCCCGACTGACAAGAAGTTGATCCATGGAATGGAGGAGGCGGTGCTGGTTCCCGTGGGAACGAAGAATGGGCCAAGCGAAGGCCCGTAGGCGGAGTTTATTTTTTCTCGCGGTGGAGAGTGTAGCGTTTCAGGAAGGGGTTGAACTTTTTCAATTCAATCCTGTCCTTCTGAAGCTTCTTGTTCTTGGTGCCGAAGTAACGAGAGGGGGGTTTCCCCTCCGCCCGTGCTTCTGTGCATTCGAAAATGATCTGCTCACGCATAAGGGAAAAGTATGAACGAGAAGGGGGTTGGGGTCAAGGCTTCAGGAGGTTTGGGGCGCGATCGGCAAAGCGGTTGACCCCCGAACTGGCCTGCGCGGGCGGGGGGCGGCGGATCTCCTCTTTGGCCGGTCCAAGGCTCATAAAGCCCTTCAGAATGAACACATCCACCCACATATCGGCTTGTGGCTCGTAAGCACGGTAGGGGGCAAAGGTTCCAAAGAATCGGTACTGATAGTTTTTATCGTCCTCGGGACGCGGGAGGAAGGTGTGGGGCAAAGGACAGGTTCCAGTGGTACCCTCCAGGGCCACCCAACGGGCCTGGCGCCAGGACTCCTTATCTTTTTTCACCCAGCCCCAACCGCAGTAGTCCTCAACCATGGTTCTTTGCGCGATCCATGACTCTCCATTTGTATCCCCATGCTTGGCGGGGGTGTGGGCGGCTGCAAGGGAGGCACGAACGACTTTTTCCTCAACCGGTTTTCGTATCTCCTCCTCTTCTTGCGGCTCCTGGACTTCCTCCGCAGGGGCGGGTGCGGGGGCTGCAGAATTGGTTTCAGCAGAAACTTGGGCAGAACGGGTGGGAAGCGGGGGAGCCAAACAGACGGCTGGGATCGCGATCCATACAAATAACGAAATCAATAGACCCATGATCCATCCTTGCCGGTCGAGAGTTTTGGCATCCCGCCGTCACTGTAATCGGTCTTACCGACTGCGCCCACCATGGGCCTTCCCACAATCATCCTCCAGCGTTGCGAGAACTCCTCGCCTGAATGGCAACCGTAGCTGACGCATTCCGCGTCTGAGGTGAAGCTTGAGCCTGAAATCTTCTCGAGATCATCGACATGAACCACGAGGGGTTCGAGGGCTCCTCCGTCCACCCGATTACTATAATCAAACATCCAGCACTTCTTGTTGGAATGGCCAAAGTATTCGAGCCTGCAAATTTTGGGCTTCTCCTTGGAACCGTCCCGACGGAGGAGGGTAAAAAGCTGGGTCTTGTTATCAAAATAAGTGGGAGAGAGACCGATTTTTGCGCCGCGCTCCTCGATGATTTTAAGATAGTCTGTCTGATCCTCCGAGGTCCGTTGGGTGTAGCTGGGGCGGAAGACCAGCCACACGATCTTGTCTCCAGACTTGAGATCCTTCCTGAGTTCTTCGCCACGGGTGAGGGCTGAATCGATGAAGTTGCCCCAGTATTTGTCGTGGGATGCCTTCTTGTATTTTTCAAAAGAACGAAGAGCAGGTCCGCCGGAAATCAGGACAACATCGTGTGCCTGCAAGGGGAGGCCCAACAGGTTTAACCCGCATAAGATCAGCAGAAGTCGCATGGGGTAATGCTACTTTTCTTTGGGGCAGGCTCAAGCGGGGGGTTTGGCGTTGACCGAAGGATACTGAACCGCAATTCTTTCCATCTTATGTCGAAAAACACACCTATCACAGTCGCCCGCGGGGACGGCATCGGCCCGGAAATTATGGAAGCCACGTTGGCGATTTTAAAGGGAGGTGGAGCTCGACTGGATATCGAAGAGATCGAGATCGGGGAGAAGGTTTATCTCAGGGGGAACACGGCCGGAATTGAACCTTCGGCCTGGGACTCTTTGCGCAGGACGAAAGTGTTTTTAAAAGCGCCGATCACCACCCCCCAAGGCGGTGGTTACAAGAGTCTGAATGTGACCACGCGAAAGGCTTTCGGTCTTTATGCCAATATCCGGCCCTGTATTGCCTATGCCCCTTATATTCGCACGAAACATCCGGGGATGGATGTGGTCATTGTTCGGGAGAACGAGGAAGACACTTATTCGGGAATCGAGCACCGGCAGACGCATGATGTGATGCAGTGTCTGAAGCTGATCAGCCGGCCGGGCTGCGAGAAGATTGTCCGTTATGCGTTTGAATATGCTCGGGCTTACGGGCGGAAGAAGGTGACCTGCTTCATCAAGGACAACATCATGAAGATGACCGATGGTCTCTTTCACAAGGTGTTTGACGAGATCGGGGCGGAATACGCGGATATCGAAAAGGAGCACTGGATTGTGGATATCGGGGCGGCAAAATTGGCCGATACACCCGAGGCGTTCGATGTCATCGTGATGCCGAATCTGTATGGGGACATTCTTTCCGACGTAGCGGCGCAGATTGCGGGGTCGGTCGGTTTAGCAGGCTCGGCCAACATAGGGGATGGTTGCGCGATGTTTGAGGCGATCCACGGATCGGCCCCACGGCGGGCGGGTCAGAATCTGGCCAACCCATCGGGCTTATTCCTCGGTGCCGTTCAGATGCTCGTCCATATCGGGCAGGCGGATGTGGCGGAGAAGGTGCATAATGCGTGGCTCAAGACGATTGAGGACGGTGTGCATACTTATGACATTTTCAAGGAGGGGGTGAGTAAGGAGAAGGTGGGAACCAAGGAGTTTGCCGCTGCGGTGGTCGCACGGATTGGGCAGAAGCCGAGTCACCTGAAGGCGGTGGATTACAGCAAGGCGAGCACACGTCCTTTGACGACCCGGCCTCCGTACAAGCGTGAGACTTCCAAGAGAGAGTTGGTGGGAGTGGATGTGTTCGTCTGCTGGCCGACTGGGACGATGGAGGAGTTGGCCAAGAAGCTGGAGCCTCTGGCTGGGGACGGGCTGAAACTGGAGTCCTTATCGAATCGCGGAATGAAGGTCTGGCCCGGTGGGCATAAGGAGACCTTTACGGTAGATTCAACCGCCTGCCGGTTTCAGTTGCCTGAGGGGAAGGGATCGGTTTCGCACACTGCGGTGGTGAAGCTTTTGGAGCGAATCACCCAAGCTGGGGTGGAGTTTGTGAAGACGGAAGGTCTTTACAACTTCGATGGCAAGGCCGGTTTTGCAAAAGGCTAATTTGTCTCCGAGTCCGGCTAAAGTTTAGCCAGCAAGGACACCCAACTGATCGCGGGCGCCGAGGGAGCGGGCGAGGTGGCTGGGATCTGTGTGTCCAGCTAGGGCTTCTCGATAGGATTGAATTAAACGCACGGCTTCTTCAGGAGATTCATCCAGCAACTCCAGACGGAAGTGGCGCAGGCCCGTGGTAAGAAGTTGGGGGAGGTGAGATGCGCCGGATTGGGGGCGGGAGTTAAACACGGTGTTGCGGCAACCGACATCGGCCCGAATGGGATGAGATTCTCCGACGCGGTCGCGGACGGCGATTCGGTGATGGTCGCAGGGGCGGCCGCAGGTGAGGTGATCTTTGCCTTGGGAGAGAAAAGCGGCGAAGACGCAGTGTTCCATATGAAACATTGGGATGTGCTGGTGGAGGGTGAGCTCGAACCAAGAAGGTGGAGATGAGCGGAGAAGTTCAAGGAGCTGAGTGATATCGAGGTCGTAGCTGGGTGTGAGACGTTCCAGTCCCTCGGAAATGAATAGATTAGCAGAGAGGGCATTCGCCACGTTGAGGGAGAAGTCGCCGATCATTTGGAGTTTTGTAGATCGGAAGTAGTCGAGAGCGCCAAGGTTGCGGATGAGGACTCCGTCGGGTTTGGCGTTCTCGATCAGGCGGAAAAATCCGGTCTCTCCGGCTTTTTGGATTCGGGGCGTGGCAAGGTAGATGGGCACTTTTGATTTTTGACGGATGGTTTCGACAGTGGGGGTGAAACGGCGGAGATCTTCAAAATCCAAATATAATAGGTCGGGAGCCACAGGAAGGAGGGCTTCTGCTTGGGCGGGATTGCGGCAAAGGACCGAGATCATCGGTTGAGTTGGCGTTGGGTGAGTGGATTTCTTATGGAGAATCGGCTGGAGCAGAGAGGGAAGGGTGGGAGGGGTAGCTTGGGGCGACGTTCCTACATTCCCGGGATTTTGGGATGATAGAGCCGTGGCAGATAGGCGGGCGACTAGTTCGCGACGGAGGCGGTTGAGTTCAGAGACAGGTAAAATCACAGGCTGGGGAAGGTCGACCGATAGGCCACCTAGGTGAAACGGGGTGCCGCCCAGTCGATTCAACTGATCCCGGAGGGAGTCAGGGGTCAGAGGACGGTTCCGGGCTGCATTAAGGGGGATGGTGGATGATAACTTGGCCTCTTGGTTTCCGGTCACGGCATGGACCTGAAGAGGTTGCCCAGGAAGGCCAGATATTTTCAGATGCACCGGAGTCGTTTCTTTTGGAGCTTCCTTGGAGCGTTCGGCCTTCAACTGTTTCTCTAACTGTGGATCCTTTGTTTTCCAGACGCGGTCGCCCGGTCTGGCGGTGTTGGCAGGAAGAGAGCCATGGCGAAAGAGAAGCCGGGTACCCTTCACGCCAAAAAGAAAACCGCCTGGTTCTTTTTCGGTGTCCGTTCCTCGATCGATGACGACTCCGTCGCCTGGATGAAGCGGGGTGAGCATTTCCTCGATTTCGATCCAGTCTGGGCCTGTAAGGCTGATCCGGCCTGCTAGAGGCCCGCGTTTTTTACCAAAACGCGCATGGACGAGTTGTTGATGGTCGACGCCATGGAACCAACCGGAGAAAAGGCCGCGACTGAAAGTCATCTCGAGTCGGTATTTATCCTCTTTGGAAGCGGGGGCAGGGTGGTTGGCTAAAGCACGATCGATTGCCTTTCGATAGACTGAGGTCACCGCCGTGATGTAGTCGGGGGATTTGAGTCGCCCCTCGATCTTGAAGGAGTGAAGGCCCAGTTTGATCAATTCGGGGATCTCATCCACGGCGGCGAGGTCTTGGGGGGATAAAAGGTAGGCCCGGTCACCAAGATCTTTTGGTTGTCCGTCGACCTCAAGACCGTACGGAAGGCGACAGGCTTGGGCGCACTCCCCGCGGTTGGCGCTACGGCGACCGAGGACTTCACTGGTGAGGCACTGGCCTGAGTAGGCAACGCATAGGGCTCCGTGAACAAAAACTTCCAAGGGAAGGCCCAAGGCTTCTGTGGGGGACGGGAACTTGGCAAGTTCACGGAGAGAGAGTTCACGGGCAAGAACAGCGAGGGAGATGCCTTGGCGCCGGGCAAAGGCAATGCCTTCGGGAGAGGTGAGGGTCATCTGGGTTGAAGCATGGATCTCAACTTGTGGGCAGACTTCCCGGGCTAACCGAACCAGTCCGAGATCTTGAACAATGATGGCATCGACCTTGGAATGGCCGACCCAGCGAAGGAGTCGTTCGGCTTCGGCGAGTTCGGAGGGAAAGATCAGTACATTGAGCGTGAGGTAACCGCGGCGTCCTCGGGTATGAAGGTAATCCATGACGAGAGGGAGGTCGGATTCAGTGAAATTTTCGGCTCGGAGACGGGCATTGAAGGCGGGAAGGCCAAAGTAGACGGCATCGGCACCGGCAGTAACGGCGGCTTTGAGGCATTGCCAATCCCCAGCCGGGGCGAGGAGTTCAGGTTGATGTGCCGAGGCCATCCCTAAGGGTAGCCTCATTGGGGAGGGGAAACGAGCGGAGAGGTCTTAGTCGAGGAAACGGACCTTGCCAGTTTCCACGTCGTAGACAGCTCCGATGACCTGCAACTTGCCGTCTGCTTTGGCTTTCTGAAGGAGTTCACTGTTTTTGATGAGTTCGATCATCTGGTAGCGCACAAGGGCCTCAACGGCATGATTGAGTTGATCCTCCTTTGAGAGATCACTGTGTTCCTGATGGATCTTATCGATGCCGGGTTGGAGGGCTTTCGTTAAAAGGGATATGTTTCCAGGGACGGGTTTGCCTTCGAGTGTGGCGGTGACGGCACCGCACTTCGAGTGGCCGAGGACGAGAATGGTATGCACGCCAAGGGCGGCCACCCCGTACTCGAAGGTGGCATTAACTTCCGGGGTATCAAAGCCTCCTGCGTTTCTGCATACAAAAAGGTCGCCCACACCGAAATCGAAAATTACTTCCGGAGGAGTACGGGAATCAGCACAGGTCAGGACGGCGACGGAAGGTGTTTGGCCAAGGCTACCCGTTTTCGCCACCATTCCCTTTTGCCAGTTATGGGCGAGTGCTTTTCCGTCCGTGAAACGTTGATTTCCTTTTTCGAGAGTGGCTTTCGCGCCCTCCATTTTAATTTCAGACCAAGAGAAAGAACCCGTTGCGAAAACAAGAATCAAAGGAAGTAGATTTTTTTGCATGGGCTATTGATAAAGAGGTTTTTTTTAATGACAAGCCGGACTGGTCGCAGGTTTTTGTTTTGCTAGGGTATGGGGATGGAACGGAAACCACCATGGTTAAGGGCAAAAATCCCCGGAGGACCCGGCTATACCAAGGTTCGGGATCTGGTGCAGGAAAACCGCCTCCATACGGTTTGTGAAAGTGCCCACTGCCCGAACCTGGGAGAGTGTTGGAGCCGGGGAACCGCCACCATTATGATTCTGGGGGAGACCTGCACCCGGAGTTGCCGTTTTTGTGCTATTGCGACGGGAAAACCGGGAGAAGTGGATTTTGGGGAGCCAGCCCGTGTGGCGGATGCGGTGAGGATCATGGGGTTAAAACATGCGGTGATCACTTCGGTGGCGCGGGACGATTTACCTGACGGGGGGGCCGAAATTTGGGCAAGGACCGTCCGAGCGGTGAAACATGTGAATCCAGAGACGCATATCGAAGTTTTGATCCCTGATTTTAAGGGGCAGGAACAGCCCCTGAATACGGTGCTGGATGCGGATCCCGATATTTTGAATCACAATATGGAGACCGTGCGACGGTTGCAGAAGCCGGTTCGGGTTCAGGCGCAGTATGATCGGAGTATGGAAGTATTACGCCGAGCCAAGGCTAGAGGTTTTGTTACGAAAACCGGACTGATGCTGGGCATTGGGGAGAAGGAGGAGGAGATCGAGGAGACGCTGGGCGATCTGGCCGCTGAAAAAGTGGATATCCTGACCCTAGGTCAATATTTGCGTCCGACGGAAAAACATCTTCCCGTGGATCGCTGGGTGACACCGGAAGAGTTCGCGAGGTGGAAGGAGAGGGCGCTGGTTCTGGGGTTTGGAGTTTGTGAGAGTGGTCCTTTGGTGCGGAGTTCGTATCATGCGGATGAACAGTCGGCCAAGTACACGGGCGTGGGGGAAAGTTTGCGATCGGAATAAAAGAAGAACCGATCATGAGGAAGGAGGATCTGATCGAGGAGTTTTCGCGGTCGGGCGGAAAGGGCGGGCAAAACGTCCAGAAAGTGGAGACAAAAGTTGTTTTGCGGCATCTGCCCACGGGAATCACTGTGGTTGCCCAGGAAGAACGAACCCGGGAAGCCAATCGGGTTAGGGCGAGAAGACGGATGATCGAAGCCTTGGCAGAACGGGAAAGAAGGATTCGACTGGCCAAAGCGGCAGAGAGGTCTCGGGAGCGAAGTCGGAAGGCCAATCGGAGTTGGGGGGCGAAGAGGGAGTTAGTGGAGGGGAAGCGCAACCGGGCCAAGATCAAGGCGGGTCGGGGAAAATGGCGGGGAGGTGAATGAGCGCTTGGGTTTATGTTCTGCAATGTCGGGATGGATCTTTTTACACGGGGTGGACAAATGATTTGGAAAAAAGGGTGCGGACGCACCAAATGGGCAGGGGCGGTAAATACACTCGAAGCCGATTACCAGTTAAACTGGCGAAGGCATGGAAAAAGAAAAACCGTAAGGAGGCGATGAGTGCGGAAGTTCTGTTCAAGCAACTCACCCGGAAGGAGAAAATTGCCAAATTGAGGGGTCTTGCAAAGAGACGAACTTCCGCCCGTGTCCGGTCACGGGCGGGGTACGTCACCCGTTAGACGCCGGATTTCTTGTCGTGCACCTGTTTCCGATCCGCTTTCCGGGCGGCCATGGCTGATGCGCGTTCCTCCCGGCTTAAGCGACCGTCCCCATCCTTGTCGAATTTAGCCAAGGCCTCATTTCGCTTCGCTTGGAGGTCGGCCCTCCGCGTTGCTTTTTCCGTATCGCTTAGCTGGCCGTTGCCATCGGCGTCATATTTGCCGTGGAGCCTTTGAAAGAGCTCCTGACGGGCATGATCCGCAGCTTTTTGTTCTTCCGGATCAATCTGGCCGTTGCCATTGGCATCAAAGCGCTTGAGAATCTTTGCGCTTTTATCCCCATCTTGGCAGACTTGGGCGAGGAGACGCGGAGTGGGGTTGAGTAGGGTGAAGGCGAGCAAGCCAAGGGCCAGCCCGCCACGGTGGATGATTTGTGTCTTCATGGTGGATTGAACCGTGGAGACAAAAAAAGGATTCGATTATTTTTTGAGGAATTTACTGAAGATATTGCCGGATTTTTGGGGGTCGGAGGAGGGGGAGGCTAGCGGAGGTAGGGTAAGAGAAGATTTTACAGCATTCGCCGGAACAGCGAGAGGGGAGAGAGTGGTGGCGGTGGTCGGCCGGGGGCCGGGGGCTTGAGAGGTTTGGGCGATGCCTGGTTTCTGGGGGACATTCAGTTTGAATTTTTCGGCATGGAGGGAGGCTGTCGCAGGAACAGGAACCGCGGGAAGGTGGGCGGCCATTTTTTTCTCATAAAGGGCCGTCAATTTTTCCACATTCTGATTTAACTGATCGATCTTCTGTAGAAGTTGCCGGGCCCACCCCGGTTCTTCTGCATGACTCTCAGAGGAGCGGGTTTCTTGGGCTTGGGTGGGTGGAACGACAGAATCAGCAGGAGTCGTTACGGAAGGAGGTTGGATGGAGGAAAAAGCGATCCAATCCTGTCCGCCCTGCTTCACCACCAGCGTTGAATCTTGAAGAGTGCCGGATGTGCGGAGTTTTTGTAATTCGGCAAGAGGCAACGGGCCGATGGCCTGATTCTGTGCATCGGCATAGTAGTAAAGATCGCCGGGAGTCATTTTGAACAAGTTTGGGTTGGATATAAGGGCTTGGCCAGACCGGATGAGGCGAGGGAATCCAGGTAATCATGGGCCTTTCTATAGCTTTTTGATTCGAGGAAGTGGCTTAAGCGGGGGTCGAAGTGGGCTGCGTGTTCCTCTTCGAGAGAATCCAGTCTTACGAAAAAAGGAGCTAGTTCGGGTGGGTGGGGAGATTTCTGGGCCGCGACGGCGGCAAGGTAATCCCGCAGGGCCTCATGCAAAAGCGTTTCACTTCCAGAAAGTGGCATATCTCAGATTAGGGGGATGCAGGTTGTGGTGTCGAATGCTTGAGTCGGCGGGGACAACGATTTAGGAATAGAGGATGGCTGAAATGTTGAATCGGATCGCAGTTTTGGCAGGGGACGGGATTGGGCCCGAGGTGATGTCCGCCACGATGCAGGTGGCAAAAGAGGTCGAAAAGAGACATGGGCTGGCCGTGGAGTGGAAAGAGGGGTTGGTGGGGGGCGCGGCGATTGATGCGAAAGGAAAAGCCCTTCCTGAGGAAACGGTCGAACTGTGCCGGTCGGCCAAGGCGGTTCTTTTTGGAAGTGTGGGTGGGCCGAAGTGGGAGACGCTGCCACCGAACGAACAACCCGAGCGGGCGGCTCTGCTTCCTTTGAGGAAAATCTTCGGCCTTTATGCGAATCTACGGCCTGCGGTTTTATATCCTGAACTGGTCAACTGTTCTCCCTTGCGGGCGGATCGGGTGGCGGGGGGATTTGATGTGCTGGTGGTGCGTGAGTTGACGGGAGGCCTCTATTTCGGTCAGCCGAAGGAGACGACGAAGACGGCGAAGGGGGAGCGGTCGGTCGACACGATGGTTTATGAGACACACGAGATTGAGCGGGTAACGGAAGTGGCCTTTCGGGCGGCGACCTTTCGCAAGAAAAGGGTGACCTTGGCGGATAAGGCGAATGTTTTGGAAACGAGCCTGCTATGGCGAAAAGTGGTGAAGCAGGTGGCTGCAAAGCATCCGAACATCACCTTGGACTTTATGTATGCCGACAATGCGGCGATGCAGTTGGTGCGGGATCCAGGGAGATTCGATGTTCTTCTTTGTGAGAACTTATTTGGGGACATGTTGAGTGATGAGGCAGCGGCGGTGGCGGGCTCGTTGGGAATGCTGCCGAGTGCTTCGTTGGGGGAAGGGAGCTTTGGTTTGTATGAGCCAGCTGGGGGATCGGCTCCTGACATTGCAGGAAAAGGAGTCGCCAATCCGATTGCGCAGATCCTGTCCCTCGCTCTGCTGTTCGAGATGAGTTTAGGACAACCCGAGGCGGCCCAAACCATTCGGCATGCGGTGGCAGGCGCAATCCGGGATGGATGGAGGACATCGGATATTGCGGCGTCAGGGGAGAAAAAAGTAGGGACTCAGGAAATGGCAAAAGAGATCGCCCGAAGGGTGGCTTTGGGGGCGGGAAAGAGTTAGAAAAGAGCCATGCCTTCAACCCTTTTGGAATTGATGCGTTTGGGTGGACCCATCATGTGGGTCATTCTGGGGGCCAGTATTGTGGCGGTGGCCGTTTTTACTGAAAGAATTTTGGAGTACCGGAGGATGGGGGTCCCTCTGGATCCGTTTCTGGATGGAATTGCCTCTTTGGTGAAGGAAAAGCGATACCAGGAGGCATTGGAGCGCTGTGACGAGGCTCATGGGCCTGCGGTTCGCGTGATTCAGGCAGGTTTGCTGAAAAGGGATATTCCGCTGGCTGATCTACGGGAATCGCTGCAGGAGGTGGCCCAACTGCAAGTTCCGA
>Ga0209400_1001990_pt1 | contig 15799 bp, 10 predicted proteins | sample M_130807_EF_Meta_FD_187313 | JGI IMG/M metagenome (GOLD analysis project Ga0209400, IMG submission 187313) | Freshwater microbial communities from Lake Montjoie, Canada to study carbon cycling - M_130807_EF_MetaG (SPAdes) (version 2) | ecosystem: Environmental > Aquatic > Freshwater > Lake... | reverse complement strand
AACGAAGGGTTATTAAATGTTATATATTCTATTTGTTTAAATTTACCATGTCCTAAATGTGCTGAACACGCAAAAACTCATTTAAACTCCATTAATTTTAATACTATTCGAACAAAAGAAGACCTTATTATGCTGTTATTTGATTTTCATAATCTTGTAAATTCACGTAAAAATCAATCTATCTTTAAATATGAAGATTTGGAAAAGTACAAAAACGCTATTACTAAAAACATTATATATAACTTTTTAATTGAATATAATAAAAAATCGAAAAATATTAGATATTTAGCAGATGATTTACATAGAGAAAGAGTTTCGGGTTCAATTAAAAAATGGTTTTCCGAAAATTATCAATATTTTAATAATTAATTACGCCATTTAACCTACCCACTTTAAATATTTTACTTTTTACAAAATATTTAATCCTTAACGTTTTCGACATTTTTACAAAATCAAATATTTTACTTATTTTAAAATATTTGACACAATTTATAGTGTAGTATCTTATAATGACCGATTAAAATAATAAAATTATTAACCCTGAAATCCGCGGGTTAAATCGTTAAAGGGTTAAATAACCAAATTAAATATTATTATTTCGGTTTACATCGAAAAGTTGTTCTTGACGGTCTAGAACATGTATTACTATTTCCAGAAGTAATATATTGTAAACTAGGAACTCCAAGTGAAGTTATTATAACCGCCCAAAGTACTCCTCCAAACCCTCCTAATATTACCCCAAAAAAGATAAACATAAAAGCATTATCATTATTTAAACAATTAAAATAAAGAATCCATGCTATTTCAACAATAATTAGTATACAAAACAATAATATCATTGGTACATTTTGTAATAGTGCTTCATTTATTTTTTCTGTTGATAAATCCTTTGTCTTTAAAATACCTATTGTTGTAGACTTTACATTAGCTGAATTTAATATAAATATTAATAAATAAAATAAAGTAAACGTATAAACTACTATGTTTAATGGTATTAATTTTGAGTAATATTCACCATTTTCACCCAATGTAATTGTTTTACACTTATGGTTTGGTGGTGCTGGTGCTGCTGGCGCTGGTGGTGGTGCTCCTGCTGGTGGTGGTGCTCCTGGTGGTGCTCCTGCTGCTCCTGCTGCTCCTGCTGCTGCTGGTGGTGCTTGTGCTTGTGCTGGTGGATTGCCTACTTGATATAACGCTAATAATTCACTAAAAAATATTGTTAAAATACACGTTAGTATAAGACCACATAAATAAAGAATACCTTTTAAGTCCCATAAAATTATTGATTCTAACACAAAAAATGAAACAATAATAATAGGAGCTAACCTAAATATAAGATATGGTAATTCTTTTATATTTAACCCCATTTTATATATAATCTTTATTATTTTAATTAAATAAACTTTTTTACTTATTGTTAACCCTTTAACGTTTTCGACATTTTTACAAAAATCAAATATTTTACTTATTTTAAAATATTTGACACGTTGTATAATGTAGTATCTTATATTTACCAATTAAAATAATAAAAATATTAATTCTGAAATCCGCGGGTTAAATCGTTAAAGGGTAAACTAAACTAACTTTATGTTGTAAAAGTACAAATTTATTATATTAACAACTATTTAATTGAGTAATTCCACTCCATTGTATATTATTGCTAGTTGCCCATTTTTTTTTAGCACAATTTGAAGACGTTCCTGTTGTTTCCCATTGAGGATCGCTTGTATTTATGGTTGTTGAACCTGTATTAATTAACCCTCCGTATGTAAAAAATGGAGGGGTTTTATCATATACTATTGTATTGGTATTAGTGGTTGTGGTAAAACCATTATAATTTCCATTATTACCCCCATTATAATGACAAAAACTACCGTCAGGAATCCATAAATCCGGACATTGAGCCGTATTAGGTGGAAAAGTTTGTGTTTTGTTTCCATTTTTAATCATTAATCCAATAAATGTTAATACCAATATTAAAACAACAACCGCTATTACACTAACGATAATATAAAAAAACTCCATTAATATATAATATTTATTATATTATATGTCACTATTAGGAACACCAATTGATTATTACGATAAAGAACCAATACTTACAAAAACAAATATTAAATATAATGGACGAGTTAATATTTTAGAACAAGAAGATAAAGACGTTCGATTTAAAATGTTTGAAAAAATTTCTGTAAAAAACAAAGCAACTGAATATAGAGAATCTTTGGTAAATGTATGGGAAAACAATGTTCTTGCTCAAGTTTTTTTTTCAAGTGAAAACATACAAATAATACAAAACGCAATACGTAAAGGAGTTTATGACATGTCTAAAGACAAATATATAGTGCCAAATCAAAATATAGATGCTCTAAAAATAATTATGCGTTCAACGTATTTAACTTATGCCGAACATCATCCTTATAAAATTACTGAACAAGTTGAACGTCTAAATAAACTGGTTTTAGACTATTGTGTACCATTTGTTTACAATGAAACAAAATTTTATATGAAGTATTTAGAAGACCAATCAACAATTGCTGTTCCATTTGATAAAAACAATAAAAATGATCGGGTATATAAACAACTTGAACCAAAGTTTTGGTTTTAATTCCGGGAAACCTACGGTTTCCCCGGACGCCCCTTCCCTTTCCCCTGAGCGACCGAAGGGAGCGATATAAGAATCCTTTCCCAAAATATTTTCCCCTGAGCGACCGAAGGGAGCGATATAAGAATCCTTTCCCAAAATATTTTCCCCTGAGCGACCGAAGGGAGCGATATAAGAATCCTTTCCCTAGATCTTTTCCCTAAGCGATTAATACTAACTATAAAAAATGTATTTATAATTTTACATATTATTTACATATTTATTTACAAAGTCGGTATATTATTTACATATGGTCGCTTGTGTTTTGATATAGCACAATATACTTATACTCAGTGTTTAAGTCAATATCAAATGTATCTCTATTTTTTTCATATGATGTAATTGGTGACTGGTTGCGAATATTACAATATAATTCACAATTTGTTAAATTTATCAAGTTTTTATAATATACTAATCGGTCAATTTTATCCACGTTTACCCAGCCTAGTTCCTCATTTGTTATTGGATTTTCTCTTCGGTTTTGTATTGAGACGAACTGTGCTACTGCTATAACTTTTCCACATTTCTCGTCACTTGCCTTTTTTTGTACAACAAACCATAAAATATCATTTTCCCTAACGTCTAACACAAAGGTTTTATTACGTTTTTTTACACCCCATATAGATAAATGAGAACTATTTTTAAAATTTAAACCATTCGCTACTCGAATTAGCCAATTTCTACTAGGTGTTTCCATTTTATTCTTTAATTAACTTTTAATATTGTATTATTTTACGGTATTGTTAAATATGCCTATTGCGATATTTAATTTTAATAATCAATTTTTTAACATGCATTTAACCCTTTAACGTTTTTGACTTTTTTACAAACATCAAATATTTTACTTATTTTAAAATATTTGACACAAGTTATGATGTAGTATCTTATACTGATTGATTAAAATAATAATTTCATTAACCCTGAAATCCGTGGGTTAACCAAGTTAGTGTATTATATACTATTCTTTAATATTTTTACAAATATACAAATTAATTATTATAAAATATTTGAAACCATATATGGTATTTACAATCACACCAATTATTTACCGATAACTTGGTAAAGGGTGTCCACAAATCTGTAGTTTTTGTTGGTAATATAAAAACAAAAAAACGTTCCAGTCACATCCAAAGTCGTTTATACACGTGTAAAAATAAATTAAACACTAGTAAAGTTCAACACAATTAAAATAAATCGCACGTTTAAAGAATTAAAAAATCTATATAAGTTTTGTTCTTTGAATTTTTATAAATAAATATTGAAAAAAAGGGGCGTACGGGAAAACCTATAAGTTCCTGTATTAAACATCAAACCGAATTACTTTAGGTTCTTCTATTAAATAAATAAAATTATCTATATTATATTCACTTTGTATTAAAGAACAAGTTGGAGCAACAGTTAAACCTTCACCACCCTCTTTTTCCACTAAATCACACACAACCGACATCGTTTCATATTTAACATTTCTTAACGCAACCACCGCAGGTATTAAATCCTTTTGTTGAGTTTCCACCGCTTCTCTTAATAAATCATTATTTGTTGGAGTTTTTTTATACTCAACTAATTTTTCATTAATTTCTGATAAAATTTCGTATATACGTTCATTTTTTAAACGTAAAAGTTCTATTTTTGCCGGATTTTCATATATTTTTTTATATTCATCATAGAGAATTGTAAATCCCTCGTTATAATCAGTGTATTTTTTTAATGCCCGTTCAAATAATACTGTTGCTTTTTTATCTGATAAGTAATTAAATAATACATCCATTTTTTGTTTAATTATTTCTTCCATACCTTTTTCAGTATATTCTTTAAAATAATGCATGTCGTCAAAGAAATTATATGAAACTCCATTAAATATACGTATATTTAACCGACATGGATTACGTCCAATATCTCCACATATAGCAATATAATGGTTATTTTTCTTTTTAAAAATAGTTCCCACGTTTCGTTTACAAACTATACAATTACCTTTTACAGAAGACAGTAATAAACGGCGTTTTTTTTTATCGTCTTTTGTTCGATTTTTAATTTTTGATATTTTAGATTTTATTCCGATTTCATAATCTCTTTTCATTTTAAAATATTGATTTATTGCTTCTTTATAATTAATGTCATTCACCTTATTATTACTCATTTCTTCTTCAATTTCTTCCACATCTTCATTTTGGTTGTCGGTGTTATTACTTTTATCTACCAAATTTTTAGTTTGATTAACTACCCCACGATCATCATATATAGCTAAATTTGGTATATAATTAAACGCATCTATTTCTTTTAATGGATTATTATAATAAGATACATGTTTTAAAGAAGAAGGAATATTTAATATACTTACTATTTTATTGTTGTTTATGTAAAGATGGGTAAGTTCTGTAGCCCCTTCTAAATCCAAAAATCGTATTTCATTGTAGGAACAATTTAAGTATTTTAATCCTGATGGCAAGTTTTTTAATTCCTGAAATTGATTATTTGATATATTTAATTTCTTTAAATTTGGTATTTGGGAAAAATCTATATCTGTCATTTCATTTCTTTCGATATTAAGTTCCTTTAATACAACAGGAAGTGATAAAATTGACTTTAATCGATTTCCTTCACATGTTAGTACTTCAACCGTTTCGGGTATATTAAATATTTCGCTTATTCCACCCATCGATGGTGTTCCAGCATCCTTAAATCGAATTTCTTTAACTTTGTCATAACCTTCATTTTTTAAAATAGATAAATCTAATTTTCCATTTAATACTACATTTATTTGTATTGTTGTTGTAAATTTAGGAATTGGGGGAACAACCGATACTATATTTCCTTTACGGTTTTTTATTATTTTTTCTCCTAATTGTTCTTTAAATACAGCGGTTGCCGTATCAATATTTGTTTCATCATTTGTATCCATTGTTATATTTTATATTATATTTATTTTGTTATAACGCTATTTTATATTTTTACATATTTTTATTTCTTTGGAATTTTACGAGTTTTATTTTTTTGCGTCTATAATGTGTGTTTTAAATCTGCTAAGGTGTAATAAAAATGAATACACCACAGTTAATTGAAAATAGTGTTAAAAACTATTTGTATTACTCTCTTCAAAAATGTCACGAAAATAGAGTAAAAATATATTCTATTATTTTAAATGTAACTGTATTTATTGGGTTTGTAGTTGTTTTTGGAACAACTTTATATTTTTGTTGGAAAAAAAAACCTAATAAAATAGATTTAGAAAGAAAACGTGTTAAAGAACAGGAAATGGTTCTTGAAAAAATACGGTATTTTCAACAGGTTAAACAACACCAAAAAGAAACAATGAATAGTTTGTCAAAATTACCTATAACAGATAATTTGGCAAATTCTTTACGTGATTTTTAAATATAAAAATTAAAAACTTTATTTTTTTTTATTTTTTTGTCTTTAAATAGGTTCGTTATATAAATAAACCAAAAAAATTGTAATTAAATGTAGGTTTCCTGTATATCATATATAATATGGGATTAACTACAACTGAATTAAATTTATTAAATGTTATTCAACCAATACCAATTGTTTCTATATGGGGGGGTATATTTGCTCTACTAACATTATTTTTTATAAATACAATTTCAACTACAAGAGTTATTGTAAAAGTATTTATAATTTTTGTAGTTGTTTTTATTCTTTTATTTTTATTTATTGTATTTTGGATTTATTTTTTTTGTTTAGGTGGCGAAAATATAAAAAAAGCATGTGTTGTTACAACAATTATACTATGTTTAACATTAGTACCAACCCTTTTACTTTTAATAAGTACTGATTCTTTTGTAAACGTTTTTTCAAATTCGGTTGGATATTTGTATTACTCAATAACAGAAAATAAAACGATTAACGAAATATTTGAATTTAATAATGAAATATTAAATAATGATAAAATATTTAAACTAAATAAAAATGTATTATTAACAAAATTTAATAAATATAATACTAATAATGAAAATACAAATAATTTATTAAATATTGATATTGAATCTTTTAAAACATATTATAGCAATATTAATATTAATGTTCAAAATATAGAGTTTTTAAATAAAATTGTTTCTGGTAAAAACACTATAGGTATTTTATCTTGGTTTTATATTACAACCGTTTTTACGTCTATTATTAGTATAAAATATTTATCAACTATATAAAATGGATTTTCAAAGAACATTACAAATACATAAGGTTTCCTTTAGTATATTGGTGTTTATCGTTTTTCTTTTAATACTACATATTACTCGACCCGCGATTATTTACAACAAAGATGGTAGTTTTAAACAATTTGGAATAGGATATATGAATAAAACAGTTGTTCCTATATGGCTAGTTTGTATAATATTCGGTATTTTTTCTTATTTGGTGGTTTGTTGGGCCGCAAGAGTTGAGTTTTAATTTTTTAATGTTTTCAATATTTTTACAAAAATCAAATATTTTACTTATTTTAAAATATTTGACACGGTGTATAGTGTAGTATTTTATAATGACCGACTAAAATAATAAAAGCATTAACCATGAAATCCGCGGGTTAAATTGTTAAACTTCGCCAAAATCACGGTCTTCTGCGGAATCATCATTACCGTAATAATTACCATCCATATAATCCTCTTCAATGTGTTGTATACCCCATTCTTCAATATTATATTCATTGTCCGTTATTTGTTTTTCTTCCATTTCTAAAACTGCTACACTCGATTGTTTTTCTTCCGGGTGAATTACATAATCATTTAATACATTTGTACTTGAACCCTCCGTAGATAATAAATTAACTATATCATTGTGTTCTTTATCATATATACCTTTATCATATTCAAATACTCCTTTTTGCATTCCTAAATTCCAACGACCCATTTTCATTTTTTTTAGTGTATATTCAAGCTTTCTTTCATCGTCCAACATATCTTTAAAATAATCGGTAATTGTCTTTTTTTCATCCAGCCTCGTTCTTATTACACGGTCATTAACTGTTTTATATGATTTATTTATTGCGGTTTTTGTTTCTTTTTCAATTAATAAAAATGAAACTAACAATTCCACCGTCTTTTTCTTTATATTTTCTAATTCACCTACTTTCAGTTGTATTTCATTTAATCGTTCGAATTCATTTTCAGTAACTTCACCAACCATCCCGAATATTTCAACATCAGCACCCTTTGTTTCTTCGGTTGAATCACCGTTCTTTTTATTATTATCCCTTTTTTTATTACGAATATTAATACTATCCGTTTTTACTACATCTGGATCGTTACTTTTTTGTAAATATTCATATAATACAGAATTTAAAAAGTACTTAAAAAGCAAATAAATAGTGTCTTTGTCAAAAACAGAATAAAATGTATATTCTTTGGTATTACCATTATCGTCAATTCCCTCCTTTTTTAACGAATTAATAACCGGTATATAATTAATAAATTTGATTAATACCTTTAATGACTCCGACGTTTGAAACAATAGCTCGTTTATAGAATTATCTCCCATAAATTTTAACAAAGGAACATAATATATTTCTATAAATTTATCAACGTCTCCTCTATGAAATAACGACAAATCCCAATGATTTGGAACGGTTTTAAAAATTTGTTTATTTTCTCGTATCATTGTTGGAAATATAACTGACAAATTTTGTATTACATTTTTAGTAAACCTAACCATTGTCGCCATTTTTTCGTCAGTGTCATCCTCCCATACAGCAAACTCATGTATAAATACCTTTGCGTCTTCTATTCGTCGCAAATCAATACTTCCACGGTATTCATTAAAAAAGTTATATATTGATTCTGTCATTTTACCATTCGAATATATCAAATAATTTTTTAAAGAACCTATTTCTTCATTGTCAGTTTGAGTCATTGTATTTGGACGATATTTAGTAAGAACCGCACGAAGGTGTTTTTTAAGAGGGTCTTCAATTACACCTGTAACTTGTTGTGCGTCATCTAAATAATTAATATACTCAATTATAGCATCAATATTTGGTATTTGAACGGAAACCGGAATAGCGGAAGCGGTTGAAGAATCTACGCTTTCAATACTATTACGATTATTTACCAATCTTAGTAATCGGTCAAGATCAGATATTGTATAATTTTTACCATTTTCTTTTAAGTATTTTGTTTTTTCCAAAGTTGACCAATTAGGGCTATAATCCAATGGAGGTTTACTTGAAACAAATGTCTTTAAATAATCCGGTATAGGTGCGGTTTCAATATCAAATTTACAATAATGAATAAACGATTGGTATATATTTTCTATTGAATGACCAGTTAATGGTATTATAGTTGATTTACGCGCGGTTTCAATCGCATGAACAAAAATATTGGCTAATGAAAGAGCATTATTTAATTCAATTGATGTTGACAATTTTGTTACAATATCTATATATTTAATAATATCTTTTTCCTTATTGGCAAAATAACCCAACACGGTCTGGTTAGGCTCTTTTTCATTTAATTCTGATGAAATTGGTTCATTACAACAAGCATTTTGTAAAAAAGGAACGGAACTAATAGTATTTAATAGAGGGGAGTTTTTCTTTACAACATTGTTAATATATTCTATAATCGCAAAAGTATATTCAATTATTTTTGTTTTTACTAACCCGATTTCTTGCCACTGTATAGAATCTCCTTTTGTTAAAGATTTTTTAAATCCCTGAAAAAATGTTTCAGAAAGCGGATTTCCCGTTAATTTAACGGCAATTTTATAACGAATTAACGGCGGTAAAAAAGTTGTCCATCTTTGAATAGTATGTGCTTTTGGTACTCTTCCTTCACCCCCTATTTCACTATTGGGGTTTAATATTAAAAATTCACGTTTCTTTGAAAATAATGTTTGTACATCCTCTCTTTGAACCACATGTTTTGATATAGATTTTATCATAGCATCCATAAATGTCTGAACGGGGTTTTTAATCGACTGTATTGACGACCACACACCAATTGAACTCTTTGATATATTTAAAACACATGCCAAATAACGTACACCATCAGTATTTCCGTCCTCGCCTCCTTCTAACGGAAACCCCTCAAATGAAAGAATACATCCTGGAACGGGATTTTCAGGATAAAAAGGGGGCACAGCAGACTGTATGGCCACTAGTGTTACAAAAGCAACAATTAATATAATATTTTGATTTCGATACTGAATATATGGTTTCGGTTTTTCCACTTTTTTCATTTTTTCATTATACTTTTTTTCGTTAACAACCACCATACTAACAGTTTCACTTGAAATACGTATAACATCATCTTCAATACCGTCAGGATAAATACCAATATTACGACATATAGTGATTAATATATTATATATAGTTTCATTTGTTTCGTTTTCAAATACGCGATGAGTTTTTATGCTTGTTGTAGTTTTGTTAATAATGTTATTTGAGCTACTTAGCGCATTACTTACTATATCATTTATATCCTTTTCTATTACTGTTTTCGTTTGAATTTTAAACCCTGCGTCATTAAATAATTCTTCTTCAACGAAATCTATTTTTTGTATAACTCGACCACTTCCACCAATTCCATCCACAATAGAATCACCGTCCTCACTTAATGTTCCATATTTACGTACAATTTCTTTGAGTTTTAATGAATAATCGTCGCTTCCACCAACAACATACGCTTTTGCCAATTCATAAATATATATAGGTAAAAGTTTCAAATTTGTTTCACAACAATAAAACCAATAAGGGGATTCGTTCAAGTTATCAATCATAGGTTCTCGTGTAAATTTGTCAGTAAATGTTAATATATCGTTTTGTTTTTTAATAAAATCTGGTTGCGAAAGAATTTTTTCTAATAATACTTCCCATTTTGAATGTTGACCCGTTCCTATATTATTAGAATTTTTGTCTATTTCCCCCAAATCAAACGCATATTTATTTTCTTTAAATAATTGTATTTTTTCCATTCTTTCAATCTTTTTTGAAAAGGTAATATTGGTTTTTAATTGTTTTTCTAATTTTTCCTTTAAAATTTCTATTGATTCAACAATACGTTCGTCAAATTCTTTAAAAAGAGATGCCCTTGTTTTTGCTAATATTTCGCGACGGGCTTCTTCCGTTTGTTGACAAATGTCGGTTTTTGTTCGTTTAACGCAACGATCTGTTTCAGTTAAATTACAAAGAAGTGTATTATTATCCATAAATACGGTATCGTCAACCGTATCGTCTCTTTTCCATACATTTTTTGTTCGAATATAGTATGTTTTTACTATATCGTGTTTTTCAATTATTTCATTCTCATTTATATTTCCCTCTTCCTCTAATCGTTTACCTTTAACAGAAATAACTGGATATGTTTCTAATACAGCATACTCACCGTCCATCACCAGTTTTTTTCCTCTAATAATATTATTTGCCATTTCAAAAGAAATGTTACGTGGAACACCTGATTTTTGAACAAGAATTTCCGCGAAATAATCCAAAAAATTGGGTGCGGGCATTTTTTCTTTTTTTAATTTTAAATCTTTTGTTAATAAATCATATGAGGTTTTATCAAAATCTTTGTCGTAATAAATTTCTTTGTGATTATCATTTTGTAAATCCCGTAATGATTTGTATTTCTTAGTTAAAAACCGGCGTGAACAATCGCTTGGTTTTATTTTTTCTATTTCATCCGGAGTTAATTCTTCACTTTCATTTAATACGTTTTCAATTAATTTATCTGGAATTGTCAAAGAAGATAATATAATACGAATAGATGTAGCTACCGTTTTTCCGCAATCAATATTTAATATAGTATTTAATATTTCACTTGTTCTTAGTCCCATTATTTGAGAAGGTATAATTGTATCTCCCAACTCATCGTAAAATATCATATTTACTCCTCTTGATCCTACTTCGGAATGTCCAACCCCCCGACGAATAAACTTTTCAAAAGCAGTTTTATAATTTGTATAATATTGATTCTGTAATTCTTTATTTTCTTTAAATAAATCAAAAAAAGGTTGTTGAATATTATCTCCTCCTTCCCATTTTTTTTCACGAATAAGCCTATATTCTTTTTGATAACCGGATTGTTGTGTTTTCCAATTTATTATTGCCTGTTTAATAAAATAACGGATTCTAACATAAGAATTATATGTTATATTTGACGAATAAATGGCAAATGGTTCAAGCAAACTAAGCATTTCTAAAAAAGAAAATCCGTTTAATTTTGATTTCGGTAAATATTTTTGAATAAGTGATATTAAATCATATGTGGTTGGAACAATATTTTGTAAAAAACGTTCGTATTTTTTTGATTTTGATTCTTCGGAGTCTTCAATATTACTTTTTTCTTTTACTTCTTCCATTTTATCAATAGTAAAATCCTTAAAGTTTGAAAGAAATGGTATATTTGTTTCTATTTCTCTTTTTTCGTGGTTAAATTCAATGGGTACATTAGTTTCTTTTTTATTATGGCCTTTTAATTCAATATTTACATGAATTCTTTCCAAATGGTTTTCAAAATTACTATTAAAAATTTTATATGTCATAGGATAGTTTTGTGAATAAATTGAACGTGTTAAAATACTTGTATTGGGCAAATCTATTTTTGAAAACCGGACTATTTCTTCAGGCATCATTAGTACGGATTTTATAGATATTGTTTCATTTGGCGTTAATTGTGTTTTTTTTGCGTGTTTTTTTCCTTCTATCCAATTTAATGATGTTCCCAAATTATATTTTTGTATTACATACTTCTGTAAATTAATTTCGGATTTTTTATACACAATTGTTTTAAATTCCTGTAAATTATCTATTATTGCTTCTATATCCGATTCAACCTTTTTTTGTTCAATTATGTTTGTGTTAAATGAATCTTTTTCATTGTTTGAATAAGGAAGCAAATTTTTTTCCGTTAATTTTATTAATCTTGAGTATTTTGAAATAGCGCCATCATTATTGGTATTTTTAAAGTAACTATTTTGAATATCGGCAAGTTCTTTTAAATTATCAATAACGTTTGTAACTTGGGGTGTATTTATTTGATCTATATTTTCTTCTCCTATTCCTGCTTCAAATAATGTTGGTTCATTTTCTGTAACTTCTTCTGTATATAGTGTTTTATTTATTGAAACAACTGGAATTATCCATCTTAAGTTTGATGAAAGAGACTGTATTTTTTTTACTAATGGTTTATATTTAACACCAAATATTAATGGTGATTCAATATTACCGTAATTGTCCATTTTTGAAAATTCCGTACGTAAACGTTTAAAATGAACAATAATACGTTCTATATTATCCATAACGGATTTTGTTCGTGAATTGTTTGGTATAGTTGAAAGTAATTCATCCAATAAATTAGTTACTTGTTCATCCAAATTATAAATCTTATTTTTTGAGTCCAATTCAACCACTTGATTTACAATTTCTATATCTTCCGTGTCAAAAACAATGTCATTTGCGTCAATATACATATTGTGTAGTGTGTCCTTAATATTGGTTTCAATTTCGTAATTTTCAGGTATTAGTATTATAGATTCATTTGGTTCATTTGGTTCATTTGGTTCATTTATTTTATTTTCATCTTCGTATTCTTCGTCAATACCATTATTATCAAAGTTAACCTCTTCTGGCGTTAAATCCTTATTTTCTTCGATATATTTTGGTTTTTGTCGAAGAACTATTTTTTCAATCGATTTATCATCAGGCAGTCCTTTATATTCAAAATCTATATATATTACTTCTAAACTAGGGTATAATGTAACTTCCATTTGATCATCCTGTATTTCAGTTATTTCACCTGTAAAAATTACTGGAAAATCTCCTCCAAAATGAATATCAATCCATTTATGTAAATCCAACCCGTTTTGTAATATATACCCTTTTAATGGCGATTTCCAAATAATTTCTATTTGTTCTATTGATTCGTCCCTTAGTTTACTTAAATTTTCTTCATTATAATAAAGTATATACGGATGTAATGTGGATGTGTTTATTAAAATAACCTTGCTAGTAGAATCTATATATTTAATAAAAAAAGATTGTTGATGAAGTTCAATATTTGATGGTGCGTGTATTTTAATTATATCACCATATTCTAAATAAATAGGAACTGTTTCTTGTTCATCCATTTATATATAATGTTTATTATATTTTATCATAAAAATATTTTTAATCTTTAATAATTTATTGGGTTAATTCTTTTAAGACGTGAAAAAAAAGCTCCTACCGTAAAATAAAAAATAAGAAAAAGAAAAAATATTCTAAATGAAAAAATGAACGATAGTTATTTTCAAATTGAAAAATGAAATAATTAAGATGTGAAAAGAAATAATGAATGAGAAGTGTATTAAAATTGTTACGTTTAAAAAAGAAGAAAGAAATGTAGCGAATAGCATCTAATAAATCTAAATTATAAACCAAAATATCATAAATAATATCCCGAAACTGAGAATAATAATTAAAAAAAGAATTAATATCAATAGAAAGTAAAAAATTAATATGTAAAATAATATTATCACAAACAATAAAAAATAAATCATTAGAAATATCATCCTTAGATTTCATAAATGAATACGAAAAAACATCTTTAAGATTACTAATCTGATTATTATTATTAAAAACAACTTTATTATTAAAAACAACTTTATTATTATTATCATCATTATTATTATTATCATCATTATTATTATTATCATCATTATTATTATTAAAAGAGTGATTAGTATCATTATTAAAACCAACTTTATTATTATTATCATCATTATTAGTATCATCTAAAATTTGTTTAATTTTAATAATGTTTAAATTATTTCTGTTAGATCCAAAACATTGACAAATTTTTTCTTTAGAAGGACGAGAAAAGGATTGAATTTTACATTTTTTTAAAATATTGTTAGGAATAAAACTAATATGTTCGGTAAGTATAATAAATTTAACGTCAATAAATGAATTAATAGGTTTGTTATAATTTGTATAATCAGAATCAGACGTTTTTTCATCAACAATAAAATTACGTTGTATAAATGTGGAACTGAATGATAAAACATTCATATAACTATAAAATATGTCCAATAACTCGTTATGTATTTCATGAAAATTTTTACATACTATAAAACCCTTCTTATGTGGTTTTAAAGAAATAATGTCAATAATTTGTGTAAAAATATCATGCCATATAATTTTAGAATTACAACCTAATAATCCCATATCAACTTCATAGTGAATATCACTAATATTAATAAAGTAATTTTGTTTATCTAAATTAGAGTAAATTTTATTTTCAAATTTTAAACCAGAAGGACTATAAGACTTAATTAAATTTATCATTTGTGAATATTTACCATAACCATGTCCCCCATAAAAAATATAATGATGAAAATGATGAGTAAAATCAGGATGTAAATTATTAAATGATAAAGAGTGTAAAAAAGAATCTAAATGAGAATAAAATAATTTCATAATGAAGTAAATAAAAAAAGCATTTAACCCTTTACCGTTTCAGCCCTTTAAAATATTGCTTTATTTTCTATAAAACAATAAAAATGATACCATATATAGTAATTACTAGTATTTACTATATATACCTTATTACACCCACACCCACACACACACCCACACCCACACACCCACACCCATACCCCAAATTATTACCGACAAATTCAATTATGAATTTTTTACAAAATTTTTTATATTCTTTCAAAGAAAATCATTCAATAAAATAATTCTATATTACATTTTCAAAGAAAATCATTCAATAAAATAATTATATATTACATTTTTCAAAGAAAATCCTTCTTTCAAAGAAAATCCTTCTTTCAAAGAAAATCTTTCAAAGAAAATCATTCAATAAAATAATTCTATATTACATTTTTCAAAGAAAATCATTCAATAAAATAATTCTATATTACATTTTTCAAAGAAAATCCTTCTTTCAAAGAAAATCTTTCAAAGAAAAACAATCAATAAAATAATTATATATTACATTTTTCAAAGAAAATCCTTCTTTCAAAGAAAATCTTTCAAAAAAAACAATAAAATAATTATATATTACATTTTTCAAAGAAAATCCTTCTTTCAAAGAAAATCTTTCAAAGAAAATCTTTCAAAGAAAATCTTTCAAAAAAAAACAATAAAATAATTATATATTCCAATTTTCAAAGAAAATCCTTCAATAAAATAATTATATATTACATTTTCAAAGAAAA
>Ga0209400_1001985_pt1 | contig 15823 bp, 4 predicted proteins | sample M_130807_EF_Meta_FD_187313 | JGI IMG/M metagenome (GOLD analysis project Ga0209400, IMG submission 187313) | Freshwater microbial communities from Lake Montjoie, Canada to study carbon cycling - M_130807_EF_MetaG (SPAdes) (version 2) | ecosystem: Environmental > Aquatic > Freshwater > Lake... | reverse complement strand
CGGTTTGTGCTTCGCTTGTTTCTGTACTTGCTATAACAGCCTCTGCCTCAACTGGAGCTTCTACAGCTACAGGTGCCTCAGGGGTTGTTGTTTCTACCGAGGCAGCCACTGCCTCAGGAGTTTCAACAGTTACTACAGGAGCTTCTGGAGCTACTACAGTCTCTGCTGGTGTTGGTACTTCCTCAACTGCAAGTTCAGCAGCTGGAGTTACCTCCGCTGCGGCTTCTACGGTTGGTTCAGTTACGATTGTTGTTTCTGATACTTCAGTTGAAAGTTCAGATGCTACTTCTGCAGCAGTTGATGCTTCAGCCATTGGTTTTTCCTCTTCCTTTTTGTCCACGGCAGGAGCTTCTGGAGCTGGCTCTTCAGCCGGCTTCATATCTTCTTCCATAGGGGTTTCGGTTTCGCCTTCAGGCATGTCACCTTCTGCTTCACCCTTAACACGCATAGCGGCTTCGGCTGCACGTGTTGCTAGCTCTTGAGCTAAAGCTTCACGACGGCTTACTTCACTACGAACTGTGTCAAGCATGTCAGCAAGAGATGTCATTGCATCTACTGTCTGAGGAGTAGGATCTTCCTTCTCAACCGTTTCAAATTCGCCGACTATGTCAGTCTGCAGTTGCGCGACATCTTCATCGCTCAACTCAGCCAGCATGTCAAGCTGTTGTTTTATACGGTCCACTGTCCCTCCTCCGGGCCAGTCATGATGAACGAGGTTGTTCATTCGCTAATCAGTCCAAGGCCGAGGGACTCCGAACGCATCTGTGCGTGGGAGGCACTCCACCTGGATTGAATAATATATTACTTTCTAAGTTAGGAGTCGAAGAAGTTTACTCATCTGGGATGAGATCTCAGCCTGGGAGTAGTAGTCTCCACCGGACATGAATGACTTGAGGTCTACAGTCGCCTCGTCCGCATCCTTCTTTCCTATCTTGTCTTCAACCCTTGAGATCATGTCGTCGATAAGACCTCTAAGGGCCGGAGGAAGGTCGCTGTAGCGAACCTTCTCCGTATCACTTCCAAACGGTAGGGGCAGGTTGGCGATTACCTCGCCTAGTGCCCTTGCCGAGGAACGAACGTTTTCTAGGGATTTTGAATCAAGAGCTCCCGTATCAAGTCGATCAACGATCGAGATGAGGTCTCCCGCCGCTCTAGCAGCGTCCATATAGTTTCCAGCATCATCTAAGTTTTCAACCTGCTCTATCTTCTTGATCGCCTCCTCGGATCCGGAGTCTCCAAGATCCTGCTTAATGCGTGCCAATACTTGACGGAACTTACCTTTTGCATCGCGCGGTTGAGTCTCAGGGGTGTATTTTCCCTGGTCTTGTACCTCAACCGCTAATACTTTTCCCAGGTCGTCTGACTCCTCGTTGTTATAGGAAACCTTGCTTATATGACACCTAGGGCACGTGCAACCTTGCATACAACCGCACGGTTGTCCTACACACCCTGGACATATGCAGCCAAACTCCCTGCACATTCCACATTCATCTACTGCAGCCTCTGCTGAGGCGGTAGTTGCTGGAATACGTGAACGAAGATCGTTTAGATCTTCTTCGATAAGTGACGCTGATGCCTTCTTCCACTTCTCTGGAATTAGATCAGCCTTGTCAAGAGCACGGGCACGCTTCATGATGTGGCGACGAACCGCCGCACGCTTTCCTGGCTTGGATCGACCGTAGGCTTGAATTGCATTCTTAAGCTCGTCCTCATTTCCAATTGGATATGAGCCGTCCGGTAGGGCATAACCCTTCTTTGCGAGTGCCTGACGTTTCTCACGGGATATGTAGCCAAACTCGTCGTCGTACTTTGCCTCGCCGTGAATACGGGCGTACGCCGCGTCAGCCATGGCTGAAAGTTGTGCCGCCTTTTGTTCACGAACTACGTTGAACTTCTCTCTTGCGGCCTCTGCCTTTATTGAAAGCTCTGTGTTTTCTAACTGCTCAAGTTTTTGTACACGAGCAGACAGTTCTGCGACAGGATCTGATTTCATGCGAGCAAGTACACCTGCACCTGCTGCAACCAGTGCCATAACCGCTCCGGATGCAACGCGGGCGCGTGCGATCGGGAAGCCTGGTACGTTTACCTGGCATACCGCCACGAGTTCTAGCTGACCCTTAACTGGGCGCCAGTCTCCTGAAGGTGCGGACGCACGAAGAGAGCGGACCTGCTCCGGTGTAGTTCCTGGGCGAAGTGCACCAGCAACCCATATACCGTAGGCATCCTCTCCTGCGTGTACGTCTGCGATCGCTGATGCCGTGTCGTCGTAGTGACGAACTGCCTCCGAGGCGCTTGCCTCAAGTGAGGCGTGACCTCCTGCTAATGTTAGTTGACCTACAGGAACGTCCTTGCCGCTGTCGGTGCGTACGACTCCTGTGTGGAAGTATGCGTACTTGCTTCTGCTGCGCGGTGGCTTGGTTCCAAAACTCATTCCGATGTGATCAACGTGCCATGCGGCAATGTGACCAAATACACGACCTTCGTCGTCAACGGTTAAAGGCGTTGCCTTATTTAGTTTTGGGTCTTCAAACCATGAGCTTGGCGGTACTACCGGAATAGATCCGGCAACGATACCGCAGGCTACCAAGGCTGAAGCCTCGACCGCGTCCATTTCATCGACATATGTTCCATCAGGAATCATATTGTCCTCCTGTTTCTCGTCATCGACGAGGTAGATTTGGCACTCTTGGAATGCCGGTTTAGGCACTAGAGTTACCGCCATCACCCGTGCGTGAGTAATCACGAGCTTGTCGGTACCAATCTTACCACTATCTTCTTGTTGATTATCTTTTTGATCAGTCTCCTGGCTTGCCTCGAACTGATCTAGATCCGCGGATACTCCACGGATAAACCCATTGCGAACAAGACGCTCAGCCTCTTGCCCGTATTCTCCTTGGTCAAATACGCCGGTTGCGTTTCCGATACCGTTTTCAACTCTCTCCATCTGATCTATGCGACCAACCACGACTGAGCCGTTATGTCCTTCAGCCGTCTTTATCTGCCACATTAGAGGAAGTGGAAGCTCGCGAATCTCAATCGCGCCTTTTTCAAATCGTCGTCCGTCTCCTGACTCGATCTCCTCGGGAATCACAAGAGGAATACTAAACATTCCGCCATCAGCGTACTCGACCTCGGCACCTGCGGTTAGCACACGGTTACGCGCGCTGTTTGCCCTAGCTGAAAGTATTGAGGCGTCAATGATCTGCTCCGAGGTAAGAATATCGTCCATGGAGAAAACTCCATTTTTAATTCCAGGGTTGCGCTTGTCTCCAGGCCACATACCTGTCATCTCCTTGTGACGTAGTGAGCAGTATCCCTTAGCTCTTGGACCCATGTACTTCTTTAAGTTGCGGTAGCAGCGTGTCCAGTCTCCAGGTGTAGCCCAACGAATCTTAAGTCCACCCTTGCCGATCGTCCAGTAGCGACGTAGGTTCTCTGCGTTACCGCGATTTTTATCTAGTCCGCCAGCTGCCTGCATAGGCTCTTGGTTAACAACTCCGTCTGGTATCAAGGCAAATCTGCAGTATCCCATAGGCTCAACTGGTTGCTCAATGATCTTGCAGACATCTCCTCCTGCGTAAAGCATGCAGTTCGCACAGTTAACTCCGATGTCCTTTATATTATTCTCAGCGGCAGGAGTGTACCCAGCCCATACACCTGAGTCATCCTCATTAAACTTTCCATACTTCTGTGTAATCTCAATTAGTGCGTCGGCAAGTTCCTGCTCCTCGGCAACTACTATTCCAGCCGCAAGAAGAGGATCGTTGTTTTGATTGTTAAGAATGACTATGATGTCCTCATCAGGCTCCCAAGTTGAGTCAAATAGGTCATCTTCTAGACCTAGGATGTCGTCTAACTCCATGTCCATGTCATCTTGAGTTACATCAGTAAAAGGCTTCATTGTTAATGGGTCAAACGGAGTTTCCATCATTAGCTCTTCAACTGAGTTATTGCGGCCTCTGTCTCTCTTTGCATGAGTTGCGGTATAGAACCCTAGGGCATCCTTATGACGTAGTTGACAGTATCCTTTGGCGCGTGGTCCAAGATATTTTGCTAGGTGTCTTACGCAACGGCTCCAGTCACCCTTTTGTCCCCAACGAATCTTTGCGGCACCTTTACCACGTGTCCAATAGATACGCAGGCGTTCTGCGTTTCCACGGTTACGGTCTGGTCCTCCTGCGGCAGTTAGGAACATTACGTTTCCACCCTTGCCCCATAGAACTGTGATGAACTCCTCATCTGGAGTTATACTTGCAGCTACCGATGTGATTCCATCGACCTGCTCGATTACAGACTTTAATGCATCTGCATCAAGTGGAACAACAGGAGGTGGAGTTGGAGAATTCATGTCAACAAGAACTGCCTCGTCACGCACCCACTTCTTTTCCTTGCGAGTATAAGTCATCGCATCGGTGGTAGTAGAGCTGGCTGGAACAAGTGATACTAGGTCAAGAACTGCACTTGGATCATCCTCGGATACGATCGCAAAGAACAAAGGTTGAACGTCACTTGTTTCAGGCGACATCTCAACTGAAGATCCAGGAGTTGCTGCCGACGCTGTTGTTCCTTTTGGTACGGCTGATATTGCTGGTTGGTAGTAAAGTTTATTTGGGTAGTAGTACTTTCCGTCTGATCCTTTTACCTTCTTGTTTAGAAAGTTCTTTAGCAGAGGATGTTCGTATGGATCAGTTATAAGTTTTACACCTGTTAAAGCTTCTAGGTCCTTTAGGAACTGTGGCTTCTCAAACTGATGAACTTGTCCAGGACCTGTGATTAGCTTATTTCCTGCTGTTCCATTTGTCTTTCCAGCGTTAAAGGAATCGCGCTGTTCCTTAACAAACGCAGGCCAGTCACTTTGCATCTTTGCTATGTCCTCTTGGTTCATGCGAGGAAGAGTTCCAGGTAACTGTGCGTATGGTCGATCTACCGGTGTGCGAGGTTGTCCAAGAATTCCTGTGGTGTCTAAACCAAGTACCTCTGGCAGAGGAGCTGGTTGAACGCCAGGGACTGTAGTACCTTCTGGTTCTGTGATGTTTGCTGGAACCTCAACGGTTTTTCCTGTTGAGTCAAGTTTAATAGTTACGCTTGACTTCTGTGGATTTATAGCAACGATACTTCCACGTTTAGTTGAGTCACCTGCGACAACGACACGCCCACCTTGCTTTGCAAACTTACCTGTCTTGTCACGTACCTGCTTTTGAGCCTTCTGTGATCTTTCCTCGGGAGTGTAGACTCCATCACCTTTAGGTGCGGATGCTGCCGGAGTACCTACGGCAACTATCGTCTTATCAAGAAACTCTAGGTCAAGCTCAGACGCTGCCTTAAGAATTAACTCTGCCTCCTCGTAGTTAACATCAAACAGTGACACAGGATCGTTTGGGTTCTCCTGGAAGCAGGCAGACAAAAACAGTGCAGACTCTGCATCAATCTCGATGTGGCTAAATTCAACGTTGCTCTCAAGCTCATCGAGCGCTAGGTCGTAGCTGGCTAGGTCAGGGTCAACGTCTCCAAGTGTGTACCATTGTCCTGCGTCCCACACCGCAACTGATAGATCCTCGTCGATCTTATACAGACGATCAATTCCTGATCCATCCATGCGCATGCGAGCAATAAACTCAACGCTACTAAGATTAAATGAGTCTAGATCAGCATCGTAGTTCTTTTCATTAATAAAGTTATATGTATCTTCATCGTACCCAGGAAGAGCGTAGCCGTCAGCTCTTAATGCTTTTTTGTTTTCTCGTTCAACGATCTGTTGTGCCCATCTCCACGCGGCGTCGCCACCCCAGAGAGCCCACGCGATACGGCCGCGAGATGGGAAACCCTGCTCACCTGGCTCATAGCCTTTCGCCTTCTTATCAATCTCATGACGCGGAAAATACTTCGCAATATGACGTACCTTCTCGATACCAATTTGTCCACCTTTCGCAAGTGTTCGTGCCGTGTTTACTCCAACCGGAGTTCCACCGCGCTTATACTCCTTACGCCACTCAAGTGCCTTCTTTGCCTCAACTTGCGCTGCCTTAGGAATCGTATAAAGACGAGACCCAGCTGCAACCACAGATATGTCTAGCGTTGTAAGAGCTGCCTGCGCAAGTTCATAGGCAGATGAATTTTTATCAAGGTCAAACGACTCCCAGGAGGCAGAGGCAGTTAATGATGATATTGATCCGGACTCAACTACTACGTTATCCTCAAGATCAACTACTACACCATTTTTATCATCGGTGAATAGAACACGGGATCCGTTCTTACCTACGTGATTCATTCCTGCTCTTTTCCTGTCTCGTCGGTTACGGGCCCACCAGCTATCCACGCGTCACATGTACGCGAGGCAGCACACTTAAAATCAAGCGCTTCGCAATATCCTAAATCACCCGCGGCAACCACGTCATAGGAATCTGCCTTGTTTTCATCCCCTTGCTGCAGTCCGTTGACGATACACTCCTTCATTTTTGAGGTTTGAATAAACGCCGCACAGTTTCCACAGCGACTAGTCTTAGCCTCCTCTATCGTCACGTTCCAGCGGTCAGCCTTGCCTCGCCAGAACTTGTCGTTAGGCTCTTCTGGGTTTAACGGACCATATCCGATGTTGTCGATCGCGTTTTGACGATTTTTTATGTTTAATACTATGTCCTGGGTAGCAGGAGGGCAAGCTTCAACGTCAACGGCAGCCGTAAGTGCGGCAGTGCTTCCGCCAATAACGATGTCATTTACGGTTCCTTTTGGAATTTCCTTTCCGTCAAGAACGTCAAGTAACCATGCGTTTGGTCCCTGCGGATCAATATCTCCAACTGCCGCAAGAACAAGCTCTAACATGCCGTCAGCGGTGATCTTTTGATCAGGATCATCACTTGACAATTGATCATATAGATCAGGATAGTCAGTCAATACCTGGTCAAGATCATCATTAGTTTTTACAAGAATGTCACTTATATTTGCTTCAGATATTGATCTATCAAGTGCCTTGTCAATTGAGAGTGTTTCCTCAGCAACTGCGATCTTTTCATTTTCCTCTTCACGAACATCCGCGTACCGAAAGAACGTAAGTCCTACAGTAGCCATGGCTAAGAAATCATCTGTCTTAAATCCAGCTGCAGAATCTCCAGCCTTTTCCATAAGCATCTGTACGCGTTTCTTAGAATCAAATAAAACGTTGCTTTTTGAGAACACATACTTAAATCCACTATCATCAGCGATTATAGAAAATATATGACTGTCATTAGACAGATCGTATGCACGAAGTACTTTTATCATTTTGTCCTATCCCCAGTATCCTAGATTCATTGCCGACTTTAACTCTCTGTTTGTGGCTGTTCCATCAGTGATTAGATTTTTTAGCCTAGTAGTCATGGCATCTCTAAACGCCTCGTATGTTCCCCACTTATCTATAAGCGCGGCAAGTTCCTCGCCCTTAGGCTTCACTAGTTCATTATCGATGTTATCAATGATCTTTTGAACCTCATTTTTATACATCGCGTACGCTCTATCTTTTCCGGCAAGCGCAACAAGCATAGGCATGTTGTTTTCATACACCCTTCCAACGTCCTCGCGCCACTCTTCGCCTAGAAAACTAATCATTTGATCTTCGCTATCACCTTGATCTATGCTAACCATTGAAAGTGAGTTATCTACAGGAAAGATAATTATCTTTTGATCTGTACTGTCGTACGCGACCATCCAGTTACCGTCATGACGGTCCTTGTTGTTTCCCATCATGTCTAGGATTGACATGCGCAGTAGATCCTCTGGGTTCTTTAGATCTTTAATAAATTTCTTAGGATCGTTACCGCGATACTTTTGTCCATCTGGAGAAGGAAGGCCGCTGCTTAGCATTTTAGATGCGTTTATAGGCTCTAGTGCAATAGGAAGGTTTGAGCCTGCGCGTGACATAATGATGATGTCTTCCTCTTCGCTAGACGCACGAACGCCGTACGTTCCGTTCATTCCCATCGCGTTCATGAGGATAGACATCTCTATCTCTCCTGCAATTCCACGGACACCGTTCCATCTTCTAGAAAGCTCTTCGTTCTTTACGTAGAACACCTGTCCGCTTGCGACGTGAGTTACCTCCCAGGTTGTGTTCATTCCACTCTCATCAACAGCAAGTTGTCTGTAGGTGTAACCAGCATTTTCAATCTTTGCACTATCGTTTTGGAAGTCATCAAATGTAAACTGAGAAAGCTCAGATCCAACCTCAAATGGATCAGAGTATGCGTAGTCAGCTTTGTACTCTGCATTTAGTGCGTTGCGAAGCTTAAACGTATCCTCAATTGGGACCTTGCTGTCCTTGTTTATCATCTCCGCGCTTACATACTTACTTAAGGCTGTCTTAGCGTCTGGAGACAACTTACCTAGAGGGTCATTATTTCTTAATGCATTTCTAATTTGATCAACGTACGGTGACAGACCTGGATTACTTGTTTGGAAATCATTGGTTGATATGTACGCAATTAACTCTGAACTTACGTTAGGCTTGTTTTGCCCAGCCTGTATGCGGCGCTCAGCATTTTTAACTTGACTGTAGTTTATTGCCTGAACCTGCTCTTTTGCGCTAGGAACTAGATTTTTAACACCGTTCCATGATGTCTGTGTCATTACTGACTTTCCTACCCAGTCGGTTGCTCCTGGGTACCAGCCAACCAATGCAAGTTCCATTGGAGTTGGAGCCTTTGAAAGATCATACTTACCGGTATCTCTGTTGTATGAGTCTGACAGCTTCTTTGAAAGTCTAGTTGCAATAGCCTTTTCATCTGCGTTCTTTGCATTTCTTGATATTTTAGTTATGATGTCCTTAACATCTGAACCACGATCAGATGCCCAACCAAATCCATTCAATGCCCAGACAAATCCACCTTGATATTCACGTCCGCCTGCTGCAAATACACTTACCTTCTTAACGTCGTTTGCGATGTACCAATTTTCCATATATCGGTTATACGCACTTGCAAATCCTTTTTTCTTATTTTTTCCAGTTATCTTCATGTAGCTATTTGAAGCTACAACATTTTTTGTTTTTGTGCCGTCAGGGGATATCAGTGTTTCTATTGAAAAGCCTCGACGCACATTGCCAACTATGTTGCCACTTTGCGCAAGTACATCAAATGAAACTTCCATCTGAACCTTTTTACTACCAGAACGAATCTCTTCAGGAGTTCCAAATCCATACACCTGTGCGGATGAGAACTTAAGTGTGTAGTACTCTGCACCAAACGATATGCCTTCACGAGCTCCATATATGTCTGCCGCAATTAAATTAAACCTATCCTGGGTTTCCTTAATCTTGTCTCTGTTGCGTTCTTCTCTTGCCGCGGCAACCTCGCGCATAGCACTCTCAAGTGCTTCAAGCTTTACTCGTTCATTAGCCGCCTTTGCGATTTCTGCGTCACGAGAACCCCAGGCGGAAAACTTAGTCTGTGGGACATCCTTCTGTGTTAGATCCTTAAGTTCATCTGGAACTTTACTATCTACGTCATTAACTCCAACCGTGTCTCCTGCTCTTGCAATTCTAGGCGCAATCGCTGTTGGACGGTCAAGTCTTTCAGCAACGTCGGTAGATGGTGTAGGCGAAATCGGTAATGAACCTTCAGGAGCTGCGACCGGTGCGGATCCATCGGCAGACGCTATTGCTCTTACCTTAAACGCAGAGCGAACAGCGGTTGTTCCGTCGTCAAACGCAACGCGAACATACTCTGGATCATTTTGAATACTTACTACGCGTCCTTGCTTTCCGTCCTTGGTTGCAACAACACGCATACCTGATGAAAGTACGTTTCCGTCAACGTCCAAGGTAGTGTTTGCGGCCGTGTATCCAGGTTGGCGAGGTCCAGGATAGTTAGCAACTGGAGCTGCTGGAGTTTCAGGTGCTGGAGCCTGTGGAGCTTGGCGTTCTCCTGTTGTCGGAGGAAATCTGCGCGCCGCTGGCTGAGCAGGTGCCTGTTCAAGTATACTAGGACCAGCAACTTCAGTAATTGCATCAATTATCTCTGCGTCGTCTGCCTCGGACCAATCAACAAGTCCTTTTTCATTTATAACGTCACGAATCTTATTAGCCGTGTCGTCATCAACGGTACCACCAGCTTGCTCTATAAGATCCTTAATCATCTGCGAGTGTGCTTGAAGAGCTGAGGAACCTGCGTTTTCTTCTTTAGATTCATCACGGATCTTAAACAGAATATCATTTGTGTTTATACCTTGGTATTGAAGAGCATCGCGCACTGCCTCAATAGGTACTATCGATATAGCGTCACCGCCAAATCTAATGAGCGCTGATCCTGTTCCGTCCTTAATTCCAACTTGAAGTTGCTGTATTAGGTCGGCTGACTCTGTCATGATCGCAATTAACTTAGGATTATCAGTTGCTCCATTTTCATCGATCTCAAGAACGGCTGGTATGTAAGGAGCTAGGTCCATGTTGTAGTAGTTATAGTAGTCTGGGTTGGTAAACTCTACAGGAATGTTCTCGATAAGATTTCCTGGAAGCTTTAAGCCGTCGTTCTTATCTAGTTCCTTGGAGTTTGCAATAACTTCTTCATTTTTAGGAGTTGCATTATCTATGCTCTTTATTTCTTTTTGAATATCAACTATAAGTTTCTCATCTGCAGGAGAAGGAACTCCGCCTTGTACCTCAATAAGTTTATTTAGATTTTTACGATCACCTATAATAGCGTCATATGCATTTGCAAGTACACGGTTAGGATCTCCACCTGCCATCCAAACTGCATTGTAAAGTGCCTCTGCCGGAACAAACTCTGATCCCGCGTTAAACTCAAGTGTTCCTGCTCCTGAGGCGTTTCCAATTTCAACCTTAGGCGCACGTTGATCTAGCACATCTCCAACCTCTGATAGATCAGGGATGTTCCCGTCTCCGTTATCGTTAATGTCAACGATGTCTTGAATAGCAACCTCATCTATATTTCCAACTACAGCCTCGGTAAGTGAGCGAATAAGATCATCAAGTGTAAATCTTGTTGCAAGCTTTGCCGGATCATCTGTAAAGTCAGTTGATTTTTCATCAATGCGACCTTCTGGCTCATATCCGTTTGTACGTAACCTAAATGCTCCGTTAGGAACATCAAACCCAGAAAAAAGTTCTGGTGCTGATGCCTCTACGGAGCTAGATACTTTTGGGCGTGTAACTTCAGTCTCAGCAGAAGGTACCGCTGCATCTTCACTAGGAATATCAAGTGGTTCTAATCTTAGTACAGCACGTCCTTTATTTACTTGTTCAATGATGTCTGGGACATCTGCTGTAACCTTATCCCACGAATCAACTCTCTTGCCTTCGTTAAACCACTCACCTCCTGTGCCGTAAAGTATATCTCCGTCTCTATCAACTACAGCTACTAGATACTCGTCCTGGCGCGTAGCTCCAGGAATATCTCTGTAGTAGTTCTCGTCGATGTTGTTTGGACTTATCTGCGAGTACCAACCTGCTGGGATATCACGTCCCTGTGAGTCCTTTCCACTCATCGCACGCTCAATCTGCGCGTCGATATTTTTATTTGACTCTTGGTTTGCCGGGATCTGGTCCTCAAGTTGCTTGATCTCACGTTGAACGTCTCTGTTCATTCTTGAGTAGCGGGGCTCAGGCTTAGCGCCGTCACCTAGCGGAAGTTGTCCAGACTCTATCTGCTCCTTGTACTTGTCGTATGACTTCTGATCGGCGTTAGCACCGTTTTGAACGTCTGCCCAGGTCTTTGCGTCTCCAACCTTGTCACCGGTATTTCCTTGTGGGTCAAGGCGATAAACTGTGTATCCGTTATCGTTTGGAACTACCTTGTAGTCGTCATCAGACGTAAATGAACCGTCGCTGTTCTTTGTCCATCCTGACGGTGCGTCAACCTTTGTGGCAAGAAGATCCTTTAGGTCTGGAATTGACTCGTCATATACTGATGAAACCTTATATTTAGCTGACCTATCATTTTTAACACCGGCTCTCTTAAGCTCTGCCTCTGAGAGACGCGCCTTAAATACCTCGGCGTTGTTATTTCTAATCGAGTAGATTCCATCAGGTATGTTACTGTTGCCCTTTACCTCAACAAGACCTGCGTTAGCTTCCTTCTTAAAAATATTTCCGCTATATCCTGCGTTTGAATCACTGCCAACGTATGTACCTGATCCGGTGCCTATACCTCCATCAGGAAGTCTAAACTTAAAGTCAATTCCACGTCCCATCTCAACCCACTTGCCGTAGCGATCACGCCACTGCAACGCAACTCGTGCGCGACGAGCCGCGGACGAGTTTCCATCACCAAATGAGAACGCGGCAACCAGCGCGAGCATATCCATCTTAAAGTACGCAGGTAGACTAGATGCCTTCACCGCGTTAAGACGAATAAATGCATGCTCGCGCTCTAGTGTTCCTGGCATCTGAGAATACGTGGCGGCAACAAGATGACGAACGTCGTCTGAGATTCCTGGGTCTGCAGAAAGCCAGGCAGAGTACTTCTCTAGGTACTCCTCAGTTGAAAGAGAATCGTTGTTATCTGACAGAGGATGTCCTGCAGGTAAGAGATCGGTGTGCTTTGCATACGCGTCGTTTGCACGAAACGTATTTTGACTTAACGATATAAACTTAGTTACCTCGCGAAGAACACCTGCCTCGCGGGACTCGTCGGAGAGAGATGAAAGTTCCTTCATCGCACGGGTCATAACGATCAACGCGTTGCGCGGCACAACATGACGCTCCGGAAGAGCCATCTTATTTGCACTTGCCACAAGCTCAATTACCTTTTCATTAAGTGGCTTAGATTTAGAATCAATGCCCTTAGCCTTTGCTGCCTCTCTAGACTGAGAGATGTTGATCATGTGATCGATAGGTGAGTCCACGTTATTCTCCTGATACCTGTCGACGCTTCTTAGGCAGAAGGTCTGAGTCCTTAGAGTTGTAAAGATTAGTTGCTAGCTCGTATGCACGTTGGAACGGTACGTCACCGTCACGCACGCCACGTAACCACGCGCCTCGTAGGGCTGGGATCACCTCGTAACCAAGTCCTGTGTATTCTGCCATTGAAAAAATTGCGTGCTCTGGAGATCCGTATTGATCAGCACTCTTAAGTGCAACCTCAAGAAGCTCGTGTTGAATTAGTGAGGCCTCACCGCGACTTGACCTAGGATGTGCCTTAGGGAGTAGATCATTGTCCTGCTTGTAGTTTGGATTAGAAGGACGTCCTGATCTTAAAAGCTTAAGGAACGCGTTAACGCGAGCCATTGCCCACTGGTCACGAGTCTTACCTGGCCGATGACTAGATGAGAAAGCTCCTGATCCGCGGCGGTATACTGCCTTAAGCATTGGAAGAGTTGCCTTGCGTCCAGCCGAGGCGTTCTTGTTATGTTCCTCAACCTTGTTGCGAAGTGACTGCTCAACCTTTGCGCTAAACTCTATCTTCTTTCCACCCTCAGCGGAGCCAGGCGCGTTTTTCTTTGAGCCATGAATCCGGTCCTTCTTTGGTGCAGGCTTAGAACCCGCCGCCATAACTACGTGGCAGTGAGGACAAGCGCACGCCTCGGAGCAAAGACAGATTCCTCCGTCGCATCCTGGGCACACGCACTCTCCGTAACCGCAAAGTGGACAACCATCAGCGTCGTTCATAAGCTGCTCAACCATAGGAGTAACCTTCTCGGTGTCTCCTACTACTACAGGTTGAACAGCCTCAGATTTTCCCAAGCTGTCCGCCTGGGTTGGGCTTAGGTACGCGGTTAACTGCCAGCGCCACTTCTTGTGCATATCATCTCGCTCGGCTAGGTAGTTTGCTATTCCCTGTTCGTCAAGATCGGACGCGATTTGAAACGCGTCGTCAATACACTTAAGCATGATGTTGTTTGCCTCGTAGAGGTCCTGAACCATCAACATTGCGTCTGATCCGCAGTCCATATCCTGCATTGAGGATAGGTTTGAAAGCTCGGCAAGAGTGTAAGGTGCAAGTGCACCAAGCTTACGCATGTCCTCGGCGATCGGATCAAACTGAGCAAGAATGTCCTCGTAGATCTCCTCAAAGAACTCGTGGAACTGTGCAAAGTCACGACCCATCACGTTCCAGTGATGTCCGTGCGCCTTAAAGTACATGACTACGTCATTGCCTAGAAGCTCGGCTAATGCCTCAACTAACTCTGGCTTTTGAACGATCATGTTCGGGTTAGAATTTTCTAACATTTTATTGTGGTGCTCCTTCCTGTGGTTGTTGTTCTGTTGGTGTTGGCTCGGCAGGAGCTACTCCCGCTGCCTCATCAAGTGCCTTTTGAATCTCCGGTGGTATCGGCGCAGGTGATCCTGCGTTTTGAACCTCGCGGATCTTGTTCATGAACTCTGGAGATATCGCGTTTATCATCGCCTCGGTGAGCTCTGGAGACAGAGATCCCTTCTCGATAAGAAGACGAATTGCAACCTCCTTTGCGTCAGGAGCATCTACTGATGAGAACCCGTGAGCTCTTCTCCATGTTTCCATGGAAACTGCCATCCGGTCATATCCGGCGTCAGCGTCGGCCGCACGGTCGTTTCTTGTCGCAACCGCTGAAGGATCGTACCAAACACAGATGCGCTTTACGTCGTCCTCGGTGAAGCCTGATGCGATAAGCGCTGGTCGTAGGTATACAACAGTTAGTGCGTCAGAGATTAAAAGCATCAACGGCTCAATGTGAGCTCTGTAAAGACTATCGTCAATTTGTTGAGCGTTAGTATATTTAACGTTTGCAAGACCTGTAATGATGTCCTTTGGAACGTCAAGTCCTTGTAGGATGCGATCTAGAACCTTATCAGAGCGCTCTGCGAGTGCTGGGTCAAATGAGCGCTCAAACTTAAACTGCTTAATCTTGTCGCCAAGCTCGGCAGGTCCACGAATAATTAAAGGTACAACCGCGGATGCGGAGTCCTCATCACGAATTGGAGTTGTCATCGCGTCGATGAGCTGATCCTCAAACTCGTCCTCAGCCTCCTCAACAGTAACGCCCGGATTTATCTCATTCTCGTCGTCGTAAGGGTAATCAGGATCTCCCTGTGCGGCAACTGAAAGTCCGTCAGGCAGGTAAAGTGCTCCTGCGTTTAACCGTGAGCGTGCGGTCGCACGAAACGTTCTGTTTAGAAGTAAAAGCTCGGCGCAGAGATCAAGCAAACCTCTTAGGCTTGAGTCAGCCTCCTCAGAGTAGCGTGGGTGCGCTCTCCAGATACGTCCAACGAACGCCTGGTTTGGAAGTTTAATCGCGTTGGTACTTCCACCACGACTTGCGGACGTTACGTCGCGACGTGGAATGATCATGTATGCGTTCTTTGAGTCAACCTGTAGCTCGTCTGTTGAGCGAATGTCCCATGACTCTGGAGTTCCTGTTCCTGCCTTTGCAGGGAACTGAACTAGGTAGCACTCTCCTGAAACTGAGAGATTTAACGCTGCATCGCGTAATAAACCAGCCTGTCCTCCGTATGCGGAGTCAAGTCTTGCAAGTGCACGCTCAGCTGCGGCGGCAAGACGAGGATCAATAAAGTTACTTGAGCGAACTGAAACTGGAGTCTCCGCTGGGTTATCAACTGCCGCGGCGTAGAGACGAACTCTTGAGACGACGGACGCAACTAAGTTAAACGCATACTTAACCTCGCCGATCGCGTCGTAGTACTCCCAAGCTTCACCCTGCCAGTCGCTTGATGCTCCGGCACGGCGTTGCTTAAAGTGTTCAACCTCACCCTTGTCGTTAAGAGGAATGCGAGCGGCAGCCGCCGTCATTGCTCGTGGCGTAGAGTATGGAAGTGATTGTGCAAAGTTTGATTCGCTTGTGATTAGCGTAACTTGAGTAGGAACAGGCTTGGCGTTGTTAACCGGGCGAGACGTTAGAC
>Ga0209400_1001982_pt1 | contig 15846 bp, 7 predicted proteins | sample M_130807_EF_Meta_FD_187313 | JGI IMG/M metagenome (GOLD analysis project Ga0209400, IMG submission 187313) | Freshwater microbial communities from Lake Montjoie, Canada to study carbon cycling - M_130807_EF_MetaG (SPAdes) (version 2) | ecosystem: Environmental > Aquatic > Freshwater > Lake... | reverse complement strand
TTTATTGCAGTATTTGGGCTATCGACTGTTACTAGATCTACATTACCATTTTCGTCTAATGTTAGTGTAAAGTAATTTCTAGTATCATATCCACTCTGCGGTGCAGCAGCTTCAGCTTCTGCTAATACACCGTCGTTAATTCCTTTTTCGATAGCATATGTACTCATGGCGTGACGTAAGCTAGCATCTTCTCCGAGTTGTCTATAAAATGCTGTATCAGGAGGACTTATACCATAAGCATCTGCTATAACTTCATATAATGCACCATCGTAACGAACAGTTGTTCCAGCATAGAAATTCTTACCATCTTCCCAAACGCCTGCATAGTTATCCATATCTTGCGGTAAGTCTAGTATGTCTTTAAATTCTTGGCTATCCATGATAGGCTTTAGTTTTAACCTATATAGATGTGGATACCAAGTCATAGAAAATCCTTCTGCTGCTCGGTTTACATCTTCTACTACATAAAATCTCTTTAGTGCTATCTTATAATCGTTTAACGCGAATTCATCTTTGAGGTGAGGCAATTCAATAACGTCACCGCTCATTACTTTTCGACCTAGCGTTTCAACACTGTTGTTGATATGTATTGTTATAAAAATAGTATCGTTTTGTAAGAACAATCCAAACTGACTTAGATTGAAATCGATATCCTGTACATTATAGATACCACGCATAATGTATACTGTGCTATCATACTTTCTATCTCTATTTTCTAGAAACAGTACATCTTGTATAGTTGTTGGAGTTGTTGCTTTGTTTGGATCACCAGGATCGGCAGGGCCGAGATACTTGTGCATATACACATCAGTACCTCCAATTTGGAACATCTCATAGACCTGTTTGTCTATAAATTTATAATCGTTACCTTTTTCGGGTTTGTATAAGCTGAGTCTAGGCATGTTAGTGTATTTATCGCTATTGATAAATATGATTTAGCAAAGTATTGGATACCGTCATGACACCGTTAACAATCAACATTGGAACTAGCCCGAACAGCAAAACTGGAGATACCGTCCGTAATGCGTTTGATAAAACTAACAAGAACTTCACAGATGTATATACAAAACTTAACCTATTGTCGGGAGGTGGGGCAGCAACTGCAACTGTTGACATAATAGGTAACGTATCTTCACTGTCGGGAACTGTGTTAGTTGATGCAACTACAGGAAAGATTACTACTGCTTCAGTTCCGGATAATGTTCCTTTGATATATCAATTCCGTGTATTGTTTGATGGTTCAGGAAACCTTAGCAGTGCTGCTAGTTTACCAAATGGTTGGTCTTCATCTAGGTCAAATAATCAATTAACTATAACACACACTACAGGTAGAACATTAAAAACGGTATCATACTGGGGTTATTCGGTAGCTATTGGATATCGTTTACGCTTCCCTAGTGCAGGATATGAAGTAAATATACCAGCTTCAGGCAATACAATGGTGTTTAATATAAATGCTGCTGTTACTGGAGCTGATCTAAGTCAACACGCACTAGTGACGGTAATGTTCTAATGAGTCAATTAACACCTACTAAAGTTTTATCAATTGATTTAACTGAGTTACTACCTACCGAACTCTACGGTTCGGAACCGAATCCTAATCAACCTTGGAAATTCCAAGGAACGATTACAGTTGACCCTCAATATCATTCAGATACTACCACTCCTACTCCAGGAATATATGATGGATTAGATGTTGCAGTAGGTGATTACATTACTACACAATCTGATAAAGTTCTGCACATAACTTCAATAGTAAGCCAAACTGCTGATACAGTGGTAGCGATGTTTGAAGATAAAGATAGACTTAATAGCACCACTGATCCTACACAAAGCGGCGATAGTAGTATGCAGCTTGGTGCAGGTATACTTTTTACTGCACCGTACGGACTTCCTCTATTTTATCCATTACCTGTTAATATAGGAACTATAACTGTTGAAGATTTAATAAATCTCCAGGGAAGATTCTTTTATAGTGAAGGAGTTGGATCAGGACAACCAGGACCAACTGGTCCAGCAGGGCCGTGGGGAGGACCACGTGGTGCTACAGGTGCTACTGGAGATACTGGTAGTCAAGGTACTACTGGATCAACTGGTCCTACAGGGTTAAGCATAACTGGTCCAACTGGGCAAAGTGGCGTAAGCATAACTGGACCAACCGGTAGTATAGGATTAAAAGGCGAAACAGGACCGAGCGTAACTGGACCAACTGGTACACAAGGACCAACCGGACAAGGTGTTACTGGACCTACTGGATCTAGAGGATTAACTGGAGATATTGGTCCAACTGGAACTACAGGTAGAACAGGACCAACAGGATGGACAGGTCCAAGTGTTACAGGACCAACAGGTAGTATAGGCCCAACTGGTAATGCTGGAGCAACAGGTGCTACTGGTACAGGGACGACTGGTCCTACTGGAAGTATAGGGTTAACTGGAACAACTGGTCCTACTGGATCTGTAGGATTAAAAGGTGATACAGGACCAACTGGTGTAACTGGTTCAACTGGTGCTATTGGAAATACAGGTCCTACTGGTGCAAGAGGATTAGTAGGTTTAACTGGTGAAACAGGTCCCACAGGTTGGACAGGTCCTACAGGACAGGGTGCTACTGGACCAACTGGTGCTAAAGGCGACTTAACTGGCCCAACCGGAAATATAGGACCAACAGGATGGACAGGTCCTAGCATAACAGGTCCAACGGGATGGACTGGACCAACTGGATTTGGTACGACAGGCCCAACTGGTGCTCAAGGACTAATTGGGAATATTGGTCCAACTGGTAATACAGGATCTACTGGTTCCGCTGGCTCAACAGGTGCTACAGGACCAACAGGTACTATCGGTCAAACTGGATTAAAAGGCGATACTGGACCTACTGGATCAAGTATAACTGGGCCTACTGGTACACAAGGACCTACTGGATCTCAAGGTGCTACTGGAGCTGTCGGTCTTAAAGGTGATACAGGTCCGTCGGGATTAAGCATAACAGGACCGACTGGATTGGGTGGTTCTAAAGGATCAACAGGACCAACGGGTGCTATCGGATTAAAAGGTGATCAAGGATTATCGATTACCGGACCAACTGGCGTTACTGGACCATCTGGATCTAGTATAACAGGTCCAACAGGTGCTATTGGATTTAAAGGTGAAACAGGTCCAACTGGAAATCTAGGTCCAACAGGTGCTACAGGTGCTACAGGTATCGGTACTACTGGTCCAACTGGAACTTACGGACCAAAAGGTGATAGAGGTGATACAGGTGGGTTGGGTGCTACAGGATCTACAGGTCCTACTGGCAGAGGAGCAACTGGTCCTACTGGTATGCAAGGACCAACTGGACCATATGGTGGTCCTCCAGGATCACCAGGTGAAAAAGGTCCTACAGGTGATGTAGGTCCAACTGGTGCAACAGGCCCTGCAGGTAAACTAGGATTACCAGGACCAACAGGTGCTGCGAGTGATGTTATAGGACCAACAGGTGCAACTGGTGCTAGTGTAACCGGCCCAACCGGCGCAGCAAGTAATGTTACTGGGCCTACAGGTGCAAGAGGGTTAATAGGTTTAAGTATAACTGGTCCAACAGGATCAGGTATTACAGGACCAACTGGTGCAGCAAGTACAGTTGCAGGACCTCAAGGTGATCAAGGATCAACTGGCCCAACAGGGGCAAGTGTAACTGGTCCGACTGGTACTGTTGGAGCAACTGGATCGACTGGAGCTAAAGGTGCTACCGGTGCTACAGGAAACACAGGTCCAACTGGATGGACTGGACCAACTGGCAATACTGGACCAACTGGTGCTACAGGTACTACTGGTGCTACAGGATCAACAGGACCTACAGGTTGGACTGGACCAACCGGAACTGCTGGACCTATCGGAGAAATTGGACCAACCGGACCGACTGGAAGTAGAGGATTAACTGGACCAACTTCGAGTATAGTTGTAGGCGATGTTATTACTGGACAAGCGGGTGATGATGTTTACATTACTAACTCCGGTGATGATTATGCGGCTATTTTCAATTTTTCAATTCCTAGAGGACCGACTGGGCCTACTGGAACGACTGGCCCGACAGGAACTACTGGACCAACAGGTTGGACAGGTCCTACTGGACCTACCGGTGTTACTGGACCAACAGGTAATACTGGACCTACTGGATGGACTGGACCTACTGGATGGACTGGACCAACTGGTGTAACAGGACCAACTGGCAATACTGGTCCAACCGGTGCAGGACTTAGAATTAAAGGAACTAAAGCAACAGTTGGTGATTTACCTCCAACCGGAAATGCAGATGGTGATGCTTGGGTAGTTATTGCTGATAGACATTTATACATTTGGAATTCAGTTTCTTGGGTCGACTCTGGATCTATTGGCGGAGTTATAACTGGACCTACTGGATGGACTGGTCCAACCGGATGGACAGGACCAACTGGATGGACAGGACCCACTGGCAATACTGGCCCAACTGGCAATACTGGTCCTACTGGATGGACTGGCCCTACTGGTTGGACTGGCCCTACTGGTAATACTGGCCCAACCGGAAATACTGGCCCAACTGGATGGACAGGTCCAACTGGATGGACAGGTCCTACTGGAAATACTGGTCCAACTGGAAATACAGGTCCTACTGGATGGACAGGTCCAACTGGAAATACAGGACCTACTGGTGCTAGCTTATTAATCAGAGGTAATGTTCCAACATACGGTAATTTACCAACTATTAATGATATAGGTGATTGTTGGTTTGTAGTTGCCGACGGACATCTTTATCAATGGAATGGATCTACATGGATAGATGCTGGAAAAATAGAAGGTCCAACTGGATGGACTGGACCAACTGGCAATACTGGACCAACTGGCAATACTGGACCTACTGGTAATACAGGGCCAACGGGATGGACTGGACCAACTGGCAATACTGGACCTACCGGATGGACTGGACCTACTGGTAATACAGGTCCTACAGGTACAACAGGTCCAACGGGTGCAGGACTTAGAATTAAAGGTACAAAATCAACAGTTGGCGATCTTCCTGCAATAGGAAACACTGATGGCGATGTATGGGCAGTTATTGCCGATAATCATTTTTGGGCATGGAATGCTACTGTATGGGTAGATATAGGATCAATTACTGCACAAATTACAGGTCCAACAGGATGGACTGGACCAACAGGATGGACTGGACCTAGAGTTACTGGACCAACAGGATGGACTGGGCCTACTGGCGTAACAGGGCCTACGGGAACTACTGGACCTACTGGACCTATTGGGATGGGGTATTATGGTCTTGCTTCCTTTACATCATTAGCTAATGCATCTGTTGGTTCAGGTGACAAGGTATTTACAGTTACAAGTGATTTTGGTCAACTAAGTTATGATATCGGAAACCGTGTAAGAGTTGTTTTTGAATTTGATCCTGTAAATGTTTGGATGGAAGGCCAGATTAAGACTTATGTTGGCAATGTACTAACATTGGCTGTTGATCTATATCGTCTTAATAATGGTGCAGCAACTTTTGATTTTTGGAATTTTGGTATTATCGGCGAACCGGGTAATACTGGTCCAACTGGACAAGGTATAACTGGCCCAACGGGACCTAGAATTACAGGCCCAACAGGGACAACTGGACCAACTGGACCAACTGGATGGACTGGTCCCAGTGTAACTGGACCAACTGGAGCAAAGGGTGATGTAACTGGACCAACTGGTTATACAGGTCCGAGTGTTACTGGTCCAACTGGGCCGAGAATTACAGGTCCAACAGGTACAACTGGACCAACAGGTCCTACAGGATGGACTGGACCAAGTGTTACTGGACCAACTGGAGCAAAGGGTGATATTACTGGACCAACTGGACCAACTGGATGGACCGGACCTAGTGTTACTGGTCCAACTGGAGCAAAGGGTGACATTACTGGACCAACTGGTTATACAGGGCCAACAGGTCAAGGAATAACTGGTCCAACTGGAGCAAAGGGCGATATTACTGGACCAACTGGCTATACAGGACCAACTGGTAGTGGAGCAACTGGCCCAACTGGAGCAAAGGGCGATATTACTGGACCAACTGGTGCTAGCTTAACTGGACCCACAGGTGCTAGCTTAACTGGCCCGACTGGATCAAAAGGTGATATTACCGGACCAACGGGTGCTAGCTTAACTGGACCCACAGGTTCTAGCTTAACTGGACCTACAGGTAGTATAGGTGCTACTGGTAATACTGGTCCAACGGGTGCTAGTTTAACTGGACCATCTGGACCAACTGGTACTACTGGTCCTTCGGGTAATACAGGTCCGACCGGTCCTGCAGGTGCTGGAATTATAGTACTAGGAACAAAAGCAACAACAAGTGCGTTACCTGCAACTGGTAATACCGCAGGTGATGCTTGGGTTGTAACTGCTGATAACCATTTGTATGTTTGGAACGGCTCGTTACCTTGGGTTGATGTTGGATTATTAACTGTACAAATTACAGGACCAACAGGTACAACTGGACCAACTGGCGTTACAGGACCAACTGGTACAACTGGACCAACTGGTATTAGCTATTATCCATTGGTATCAGATACACCATATAACACAACTTCGTTTACAACAAGAACATTTAACATTATTGGTCCAACAGGCCCAGGCGGTGGAGTTATCGATGCTAGCTTAACAGGCTACTCAAGAGGAACAATGATTAGAGTGTCCTCAGATACTTCTCCTGCTAGCTGGATGATGGGCCCTGTATTAACATATACAGGTCAAACATTGACAATGTATTCTCTACAATACAACGAAGCAGGTCCTGCAAGTCAGGTTTGGAGTAAATGGAATATAGTATTAACTGGTGAGTTAGGCCCGAGCGGACCTACTGGTAATACTGGACCTACCGGATGGACAGGCCCTACTGGTAATACTGGACCAACTGGATGGACAGGCCCAACTGGACCAACTGGTATGGGTTTCTACAAGCTATCTTCAACATCAACGGTTAGTGTAACTACCGGATCAAAATCATTTACTGTAGACCGTGATGCAACTACTACAGCATATAATCCAGGTAGTAGAATACGTGCATCTTATGTAATAAGTGGAAATGTTTCAGCAACTTGGTTAGAAGGAACCTTACAAACTTATACCGGAACTACACTTACTATGCTTGTTGATAAGTTAAACGGTTCAGGATCGTTTTCATCATGGAATTTAAGTATAGCAGGCGAAGTTGGACCATCTGGGCCTACTGGATGGACTGGTCCGAGCGTTACAGGACCAACTGGCGAAACTGGACCAACTGGTAATACTGGACCTACTGGTTGGACTGGACCTAGTGTTACTGGACCTACTGGTGAGACTGGACCTACTGGATGGACAGGTCCTACTGGTAACACTGGTGCTACAGGTGCTACTGGTGTAACAGGTGCTACTGGAAATACTGGACCAACTGGACTAAGTTATTACGGATTAACATCTGCTACATCAAATACAGTAGCAAAATTTGTACAAAGAAACTTTGTAATCAATGGTCCTATTATTAACGGACAAGTGGTTAATTCTAGTTTAACTGGTTATTCGAACGGTACACTAATACGTGTATCATCAGTTTCTTCACCAAACACCTGGATGCTTGGAATTATAACTTCTTATTCCGGAACAGCATTATCGATCTATACTGTAAACTATTATGAAGATGGTGCTCCAGGAACAAGTTATAATAATTGGAATATCGCATTATCGGGTGAACAAGGACCAATAGGTGCAACAGGGCCAACTGGAACTACTGGACCTACAGGCTGGACTGGACCTACTGGACCTACAGGCTGGACTGGACCCAGTGTTACTGGACCAACTGGCACAACAGGACCTACAGGTAATACCGGTCCTACAGGCTGGACTGGACCCAGTGTTACTGGACCTACCGGACACACTGGTCCAACGGGAACTACTGGACCGACTGGATGGACAGGTCCTACTGGTTGGACAGGACCGAGTGTTACTGGCCCAACGGGAACTACTGGACCGACTGGACATACTGGTCCAACGGGATGGACTGGACCAAGTGTAACAGGACCTACTGGTAATACTGGACCAACTGGTAATACTGGACCGACAGGCTGGACTGGACCTAGTGTTACTGGCCCAACTGGTAATACTGGCCCAACTGGTAATACTGGACCTACAGGCTGGACTGGACCAAGTGTAACAGGACCAACTGGTAATACAGGACCAACTGGTAATACTGGACCTACCGGATGGACCGGTCCAAGCGTTACTGGGCCAACTGGAGAAACTGGGCCAACTGGAGCTACAGGTAATACTGGACCTACAGGATGGACTGGACCAAGTGTTACTGGACCAACTGGAAATACAGGACCTACAGGAACTACTGGACCTACAGGATGGACTGGACCAAGTGTTACTGGACCAACTGGAAATACAGGCCCAACAGGACCAACTGGAAATACAGGGCCTACAGGCTGGACTGGACCAAGTGTTACTGGCCCAACTGGAAATACAGGTCCAACAGGTAATACTGGACCCACAGGTTGGACTGGGCCAACTGGATACGGTCCTACTGGCCCAACTGGTGTAACAGGACCTACCGGTGCTACTGGAAATACAGGACCGACTGGTAATACTGGACCAACTGGTGTAACAGGTCCGACTGGTAATACAGGACCTACAGGCAACACAGGACCAACTGGTAATACAGGGCCAACGGGTGTAACTGGACCAACTGGAAATACTGGACCAACTGGAAATACTGGACCTACAGGAGCAACCGGTGTAACAGGACCTACTGGTAATACTGGACCAACCGGATGGACTGGTCCTACCGGTGTTACAGGCCCAACTGGTGTTACTGGACCTACTGGCAATACTGGACCAACTGGTGCAGGACTACAGATAAAAGGCAATGTTGCAAATTATGCAAGCCTACCTGTAAGTAACTCAGTCGGTGATTGCTGGTTTGTTACTGGTAATGGACACTTATATCAATGGAACGGAACTACTTGGGTTGATGTTGGTCTAATCAGTGGACCGACTGGTTGGACTGGCCCAACAGGTAACACTGGTCCAACTGGGTGGACTGGACCACAAGGTACAAATATCACAGTTACTGGACCAACTGCACCAGCAGGACTGACTAATGCAGACAACGGTAAATTATGGTACAATGTTGAAACTGGCAGTGTTAGAGTTTACTATGTTGATGCGAACGGAGGACATTGGGTCGATCTAGGAGGTGGCCCACAAGGACCAACTGGATCGATAGGTGCAACAGGACCAACTGGAACTACTGGACCTACAGGCCCTGCGACTGGTACGTTTATAAATGCTACGTTCCAAAACTATACAGAAGCATCAACTGGACCAACCGGAGTATCTGCGCTATTAGCATCGCCGATTACATTAGATTTAGCAAATGGTACATTTATAAAATTATCATTGAGTACTAATACTACTATAACGATGCCTACAGCAGTTTCTGGTAAGAGTTTCATGGTTATGATAACACAAGGATCGGGAAATTATAGTGTAACTTGGACAACTGTAAAATGGCCAAATACTACTACTTCACCTACTCTCTCAGGAACAGCAGGTAAAATAGATATGTTTAGTTTCTTTAGCGATGGTTATAGTTGGTTTGGTTCAGTGTTGGGACAAGGGTACTAATGTTTAGTAGTGGAAAAAGCAGCGGAGTACTAAGAGATCCTAATTTTAAAAACACTGTTTTATTATTACACGGTGACGGAACTGCCGGTGATACTAATCGACTTATAACTGATTCAAGTTTAAGCCCTAAAACTTTTAGTATAAATCCTACTACCGGTACTATTAGAATGGGTCAAGGTAGATTTTCTCCGTATCTTCCTAACTGGAGCAATTATTTTAATGGCAATACTTCATATATTAGTATACCTGCAAATAGTAATTATACGATCGGAACTAGCAATTTTACCATGGAATTTTGGGTCAATGTTGTAGCGTTTGCTAGTTTAGGATTAGGAAGCGGGTTAGTAGTTAGCCATCAAAGCGGCGGCATGTTTTGTATAAATTTAACCCCTGCTGGAAGTATACAATTTATAGTAAATAATAATGGCGGAACTTCAGACACTAAAGTAGGACCAACATCAGCAACACTGCTTTCAAAAAACATTTGGTATCACATAGCGTGTGTTAGAAATGGAACTGAACTAGGTATTTGGATAAACGGTGTAAAAGATGTTAATACTATTACGCTAGATGCGAATACTAATATAGTGAGTTATCTCGGGGGCAGTGGAAAACCTTTTTATATAGGAGTCGGTACCGATGCTTCACCTACCTCAACTGCATCAGCGTCGGGTCCGTTTACAGGTTACATAAGTAATTTTAGATATGTATTAGGAACAGCCGTATATACTACAAATTTTACTCCACCAATTAGTACTCTAACTGCAATAACAAATACTAAAATATTAACTTGTCATAAGAATAGATTTATAGAAGAACTAGGGTCTACGGTTAGTGTTGTAAACACACCAATAGTTGTAGTATTCAATCCTTTTTCTCCCACAGTGCCTTATGATTCTACTTATGGTAGTCTTTCTCTCCCAGGGTTAGATAACCATTTTTTAAGATCAGATACTGCTTCGTACAATCTAGGAGATGGAAAAAATTCCGATAAAAGTGGAGATTTTACTATAGAAGCTTGGGTTTATCCGTACAGCGGTAGACAGGATTGGGTTGTATTAAGTACTGTTATAACAACAGGATCAACATTCAATACAACTGATAGAGCTTATCTATATTATGACGGAACTAATATAGCTTATGCTGCTTCTGAAAATTCTACTCTTAATACAGGTAGTCAATTAACAAGTGCTGCTGATAGATTATCATATGCAATACCTATGACATCTATTAGCAATCCAAATACCGGTACATTAGCGAGTCGATGGAGCCATGTAGCATTAGTTAGATCGCATCCAGGAACTGTTACATTAACAGCCGCACAGACTACCGGGTTTACTTTAGGTAGCTCAACAGCAGTGACTACTGTACTATATTCTGCAACGGTTGGCATTGTTAATGGTAGTACAGCATTAACATTATTAAATCCAGCTACATCAACATATCTATTTAATCTTGCTGTAGGTATGAAACTTAATGGTGCAGGTATTCCAGCTGATACTTTTATTATAAGTGGTTCAGGAACATTATGGACTATGAATGCTGCTGCAACTGCAAATGGAACTAGTACTGTATCAATATCTAACGCTGTTGCAACAGCAGAACAAGCAACAATAACAATAACACAAAATCTATTGTCAACTTCTACAACTACTGTTTTTCAACCAGTTGCAGGCGCAACTATTACTTTAGGTGCAGGTTGGAATCCAGCATCTACTACTGCACGAACTGCAACAATAACATCTGGAGTTATTGGGAAAAGCAGTGACACTGTTGCAGGCCTCGGTGTTATTACAGCAGGTACCGGTACTGTTACTCCATACATGCAAATAACAAACAACCCCTCGACGCTTCCGGCTGGAACAATCGCTACTGAATATATTTCTACAGCATTAACAATAAACACAACTTTAAACTCTAATAGTGCAACAGTAACTGTCGGAACAGGATATATACCAGGATTAAGGATAACTGGAACATCTATACCAGCAAATACATATATAACCGCAGTCAGCGGAACTACTATAACAATGAGTGCTGCTGCAACTTTAACTACGAGTCTAAGCGCATCTATTACAGGTTTTAGGCTAGTATGTCCAGGAGGAGGCTTTAATGCAGCGATTCCGACAGGAATTCTTAGTTGGTCAAATTCTTCTGTAACAGCAACCTCCCCCGCTATAACTAATATAGCTACTACATATCCAATTTTAACAATGACAACTGCTACATCCACGACCTGTACTATAGTCTTTAGATTAACAGGTACTTACACAAATACAACAAGAGGCTCAGTTAGCGGTGTTGCTAATTATAGTTTAACTAAATTATATCTAAATGGTACACAGGTTGGAACCGGAAATGTTGCCAACGACGGGTCAGGGACGACCGGACCGGCATATGCCGATTCGTTAAATTGGTCATACGCTCCAAATCCCCTTCGTGTTAATATTGGGAAAGATCCTGCTACTCCAGCTGGTGCTCTTACTAACGGATATATAACCGATGCGAGAATAACTAGATCTGCAGTATACACTACTACATTTACTCCTAGTACAACACCGTTATCGGGGAGTAGTAGTATAATGATGTTAAACTTCCAAAATGGAAAAATTTATGATTCTACCGGAAACAACCATTTAACGACATCATCTGGTACAGGAACTACTCCAGTTTTTATTATATCTAATGTAACATCTAGGTTTGGAGGAGGAGCAATATCTTTTAATGGAACAGCTTTTGCTCAATTACTTAATCCTGATCCTATTAGAATAAGGAATAGTGATTTTACTATAGAAGGTTGGTTTTATTTTAATTCTACAGCAGCTCAAAATCTATTTTCATTTGATACTGGTACTAATGGTGTTGCTGCTATAAATCTTATGCTAACACCCGGCGGATACATCGGATTGAATATGAGCTCTACTGTTGCTCCTAGTACTCCCGTTTATAGTGTTGCTGTAACTAGTACTGCAACTTTGCTATCTTCGCAATGGTATCATATTGCTGTAGTTAGAAGTGGAATTAATGTAAACGTATATCTAAACGGAACATCTATTATATCTGCTACATTTAGTGGTTCGGGATATACTACTACCGGAAATACATATACCTTAGGTGGATATTATTCAACTATTACTACTTTATCATCATTAATGAATGGATATATAGATGAATTTCGTGTATCAAAAATTGCAAGATATACAGGAAATTTCGGACCACAATTTAGGATTTTTCCAGATAACTGAGGAATAAAAAATGATTATAGCAAAACAAAACGAAGATTCGACTTTTACATTAAACGATTATAGAGAAATGTTTCCTACTACTAGTTTTACCGACAGAGGACCCAATGACGAATGGTTTACAGAAAACAACTGTTATCGTGTATCCGGATATAAAGAATACGATTCGCAAACACAGCGATTAACACCGTGCGATCCTTATCTAGAAAACGGAACAGTTTTTACCGTAACAGTCGAAAACATCTAATAAATACCATATGGCTTTATTATTTCCTGCTAGTCCTGCAACTGGTACTGTATATACCTACAATGGTAGGTCTTGGTATTACGACGGTTCTGCTTGGTTAATACAGGGTACATTTGGACCAACTGGACCAACCGGAGCAGGACCCACTGGACCTACTGGACCTACTGGATGGACTGGACCAACTGGATGGACTGGTCCTACATCGACTGTTTCGATCGGAACAGTTACAACATTGTCTCCGGGGTCAAATCCAACTGTAACAGCCGGAGCTGGTACTACACAATATAATGCTGTACTAAATTTCGGTATTCCAGGATCAGCAACCGGCCCTACAGGATCAGGATACGGTGGACTTATACTAACTTCTGCAATCGCACCAACATTTGCAACTCAAACTTTAACTTTTTCTACTAATAAAACGTCTACAGATATGGCATTTTCGGTTGGAACTAGAGTTAGAATTAGTCCACCTAGTACACCTACATACTATATGGAAGGTGTTGTTTCTGCATATAGTGGAAGTAGTATAAGCATAGTTATAACTGATTATTACGGTTCTGGATCTTTTACTACTTGGAATATTAGTGTTGCAGGTGTGCCAGGAACAAATGCTCCAGGTAGATTCTTAGCTATGAATCTCATTTTTGGTTTATAAATAAAGCAACAAAGGATTTAGATTATGGCAACCCCTAACATTATTGGAACATCGACGGTTACAGGAAACATGTTTGGCATTCAAAGCCTACCTGCAACTGCTACATTGGGGTTACCTGCTGTAACACAGACAAATACACTTACTAAAATAGAATCAGTAATATTAACAAACAAAACAGCATCGACTGCTTCTTTTACTATCTATGTAGGAACAAGTACTACGTATGGTTCAGGGATGTATTATGTAGCTTATCAAGTATCAGTTCCTCCTACTACAACATTAGTACCAATTGATCGAACTATGAGTCTATTTTTACCAGAAACATACGGAATATATCTACTTTCAGGAACTGCTAGCGCATTCGATGTTGTAGTATGTTATGAAACTATAACGTAGGAGCGTTAACTATGGCTATGGTTAGACGTAGAGTTGGCGGATTTGTTAGAGCAACAAACAATATTAATCTGGTCGTAACTGGGCATAGTGGAAACAATATCACAATTACTGTACCTTCAGGATTATCAGTTTCTGAAGGTATGATAATTGTTTTTAGTAATAATTTTGGTATTAACTCTACTAGCAATCCTTCGATATATGCAAATAGAATATATTATGTAAGAAATCCTAACCCTAGCCCAATAACTACTACCGGAACTATTAATCTAAGTCTAGCACCGACAGCAATATCATCAGTTGTTTGGCCTGTAAATACCGGAGTAGCAGTTACCGGTATTAGTATACCTGCAGTTGCTGGTGATTCGATAGGTATGACGTATTACTTGAATACTAGTCCGTTATCTGCAGATCAAGTTGTTCCGACACCGGGTGTGTTTAATCTAGCTAAACGAGCACAGATGGTAAAATCAGGTATATGGCCGGAAGATCTAACAAAAACAATGACCGGAAACGCATTAATTGTAGGTGGTGGAGGAAATGGTGGAACATATAATGGCGGTGGTGGAGGAGGAGTATATAATGGATCTGTTTCTTTTAGAAAAAGTATTTGGTTTACTACGGAAGTCGGCGCCGGCGGCGGAACTGCTAGTCGGATATCCGGATACGGGTTTGATTTAACAGCAAATGGTGGCGGAGCTGGAGGTGCAATCGGTGGATCGTCCGGAACTGTAATTTTAAATACAAATACCGTGCTAGCGTCTGGATATGCTGGCGGATTAAACCCTTCAAAAATCCTAAGTAGTTATCAGACTACTAGTAACAATCTTAATCCTAACGTATCTAATCCTAGTTGGAATAATAATTTTTCAGACACTTATACATACAGCGGAAATGCATCAGCAGGTGGTGGTGGTGGTGGTTCAGGAGCAGCAGGCGTTAATGGAGCAGTAAGTCCAGTAGCGCCTGTTACTACTGCTCCGGCTAGTTTTGCTGGAGGAATAGGTGGTTCAGGGTCAGGCGGGTACGGTGCCGGTGGCGGCGCAGGTGGATTTGCTTACAATGTCGTTAATTTTACGAGAGTTTCTTCGTATACTCTTACTAATTATGGAAGAACTAATGGAGCTACCGCCCCGCCGGGATATACAACACAAACTACTACATATGCTTATTCAGCATTTGGATCTACTATTGGCGGCACAGGAGGCGGTGGTGGCAGCGCATCGACTGCAAATTCAGTAACTAACAATTCAATAGCTCCTTTAAACAATAGCAGCACTACAACTTATAACCTAAACCCCGCGATAGCAGGGGGAGCAAATACCGGAGGAGGCGGTGGTGGTGGTGGCTATGCCGGAATTACAAATCCGGTAGGAGAACCGTACTGGGCATATGGCGGGTCCGGACAACTACGAATTACCATACCCGCTGAACGTTATAATGTAACATACCCCTATATTAACAATATGAGTACGACATTGAGCACAACTAACGTAACGTTAACTGGTTCAGGCAGGTTCGCAGTTTAAATAAATATACTCGGAGATAGAAATGACTCAGCTCGACGATGCTAAAACCCAAGTATATGAATATGTAAAAACCATGCTAGGAGATGGCATGATCGATGTGGAATTAGATCCTAA
>Ga0209400_1001976_pt1 | contig 15881 bp, 12 predicted proteins | sample M_130807_EF_Meta_FD_187313 | JGI IMG/M metagenome (GOLD analysis project Ga0209400, IMG submission 187313) | Freshwater microbial communities from Lake Montjoie, Canada to study carbon cycling - M_130807_EF_MetaG (SPAdes) (version 2) | ecosystem: Environmental > Aquatic > Freshwater > Lake... | reverse complement strand
TAATAAAAAAAAAATGAATCAGTTTGTTAGTGTCTCATTTCAATTAGGAGGAAATAAGACTCTTTCCAGAACAGAATCGGGAATGTCCTGCAGATTCAGCCCATCATTCGGGAACAAAGTAGATTCAATACTAAGATCAACAACATATAATAAGTCATTTGCGGCGGCCTGGATGTCTGGGCTTTGTAAATTTGCGCGGATAGTATTAATCACATCTTGATTATTTTCCTCTAGAATAATCTGTGATATCAAACTTTCAGGAGTAAAGTATCTACCCAAAGCCATTACTGATGATTTCAAATGTATAAAATGTAAAAATACTATTTCTTAATTAAAATAAAAAATTCAATTTTATATGATTATTTATAAAAATTAGCTATTTTTGCTATTTTTTATAATTGATGTTTTTTGCCGATAAAGCATAATCAATTCCTTAAGTTGGTATTTAAGATGGCAAATTTGATGTTTTAAATTTTCATTTTGTTTTAGTAAAGACTCAGAATATTTTATTGATGCTAGAAACTTTGCTTTTCTTCTTTCGCGAACTTGTTTTGCAATGATGCATATACGCTCGCGCTTTTGTTTAAGTTTTTGGCAGGTATTAACTAACACTGGCGTATTACCTAACACTGGCGTATTACCTAACACTGGCGTATTACCTAACACTGACGTATTAGTTAATAAGGTATTACCTAACACTGGCGTATTACCTAACACTGGCGTATTATCCTTGCTTTTTTTAGATTTAGAAAGATTTGGAATGCTAGGTATGCTAGCAAATAATTCATCCAATTCGCCATATTCACCCAAATCACCAATGTATCTATATATATTATCAGTATCAGTCATATCCTCTCCCCACTAGTTGCAAATTTCAAATAATTTATTTGGAAAAAATAAAAACATTCAATTTTATATGATTATTTATAAAAAGTGCCATTTAGTTAAGCCTGATTGAATCCTATTAAATGTTGTGAAATCCAGTTGACACCACCATATCATTCCATTGTGGTTCTAGAGTGATGGCACCTGGTTGAATCTTAGTGCGAGTCAAGACAGATAATGCAGACTCTAGAAGGTTTATCTCATCTTGGTATGATAGTATAGGAATTGTGCTTGAAAAATTTGCTAGCGGATTGCGCATAATTGCTTCCAACGTAGCAAGATTACACGGTAGATTTTGATCTATACGGAAGCTAACAAGACTAGACAGACTGATGATTGGCATATCCTTTGCAAACACAAATGCAATAATTCCGTGTAATAAATAATATTCTAGATATATATAAATAAATTTCAATTTTTGTCATAATATTTTTTTTTGTTGTTATTTTAGTTCTAATGAGAATGTGCTAGCATTCGAATTTCTGGCACCCCCGATTTCTTGCCTAGATAAATCTGAGTTAGTTTAGGATATTTGCTATGTAAGTAATTAACTGATTTAAGTGCCTCTGCTTTGCGGTCTTTGCCTTCATTTTGCATACCTCCTTTATTCTTATAATAACGAGTTTCAATACCCACATTATTGAATCTTAAGACGGCACCATCAATAGTATAATGTTGGAGAGTACGTTCGGCATTTTCTTTTTCATCAATGGTGATCCGCAAGTCTGGCCGATGGCGATTAATGATGCCCCAGAATGGACCAACAATAAAACGTAAATCGGTTGTCAGCTTGGGCGACATAAATCGAGCATTGGCCAAAGGATAAACACCCCATAGAAATATACTCTTCTTCTTACATATTTCAAATGCCCTAGTAATAAATTCATCTAAATCAGTTATTGGTTGCATCCGTCGGGTAGATTTGCTAGATTTCCTTGTAGCTTTAGAAGCTCTTATTGAACCTCGCCGAGAAGCTCTGCTAGCACTATGGGGTTCGCTAATTAATTCCATTATTTTATCTAGGTCATCATCCATTTGGACTATATGCGCGCCTTCAGGATAATAATCCATTATGAAATTCCGTTGATTTCGTAATCCAATTACGCCAATCACTAATTTACCATATAATCCGGAAGGAATCTTGGCTTTGTATAAATTATATTGTTCTTTATTGGCGACAAATATGATTATTTTATGTGCAGGGATTCTGTGTCGATGTAATAATGCTAGGGTTTTTATTTGTATTAAATCTGGGCGATTATAACTAGGTATTGCTATTATATAGGATTCCAGTGTATTTTTTTCATTCATAATTTTAGTTTTATCATTATCTTTGGCTTTATCTTTGGCTTTATCTTTGGCTTTATCTTTGGCTTTATCTTTGGCTTTATCTTTGGCTTTATCTTTGGCTTTATCTTTGGCTTTATCTTTGGCTTTTGGGTTAAGTTCTGGAAAAGATACGGTTGGTTTATCTGTGTTAGATAAATCTACTTCCATTTCAGGTATCTCTAGCTCACCCATTTTAATAATAGGTTTTAGATATTTCTCATCGTCTAGAATAGTCGGTTCTTGGAGTATCGATTCTCTAGATACTATATCTAACCCTTGAGATTGAATTATCCTTTTTGATTTGATAATATTTGACTTGGAAGATTTGCGAGTAGCTCTGCCCCTTGGTTCTGGTTCCCGTTCTAATTCTCTATTATGTAATTGTGTTTCTAGAAGGCGTTTGCGGTATTCTTTGGAGCCGATTATTCTTTCTCGTTTAACTTGTTTTTTGTATTTAATATCTTCTACTTTCCTGGCTAGGGAATATACTCTAGACTTATGACTAGATAATTGTCTATATTTTAAAGTCATTACTAGCTTTGCTAAGTTATCTAATATAATTTTCGATTTAATTGTTATTCGTTATGCTTAGAAGAATATAATGCTAGGCTATATGTAATTAGAAAAAGCAGAAAAATAATTAATTATAAAGTTTCTAGACACCCGCACAACCTGCTGATGCTGATGAAGGGTGATTTATAAATCACCCTGAATCTCCTAAAATGCACATGCATTTTAGTGCAGATAAAAGGAGACCTTTAAAGGTCTCCTTGAATCTCAAGTGGCCGTCTGTTAATATCAGGCTCAATTGTAGTTTGCATCCAAGGTGAAACTTTAACTTGAGGGTTAAGTGGCTCGCTGCGGAGTTGACGGTTAGCATTACGGAGAGTTTGGCCGACGGTATTAATACCAATATGGAATCCAGAAGTTAGGAAGTTTTGATCGGCGAGGGAACCTTGTCCGGAGGGATTGACTTGAGCCCAGAGGGAATTAGCATCACGGGGTAGAAGATCTGCGCTAGATAAAACATCCTTAGGATAGCATTCAGAGGGAAGTTGATTCATTGTCATAGGGCTAGGTTGCATTAAACCTTGGGGTTGTTCAACCATACCTATATTTTCACTAGCATCGACATTATATGCTTGGGTAGGCATGGCATTAGGCTGCATACCTGAAGATACACTAACTTGGTCGGAAGGGGCTTGGCTATCGAAAGTTTCAATACCAGCCTTAATAGGAGGTAGCATGGCAGAGTTGGATGAAGCCATCATACGACCAGATGTGGTAGTTGTAGGGCTAGCATTCTTAGAAAAAACAATATAGCCAAGAGCTAGAACACCTAGAAGACCTAGAACTATGAGAACAGTTTTGGCAGTATTTTGCATTTTAAGAATTTGATAAAATAAGTTTCTAGATAACGTAATAATCTATATTACAATTAGATAAAAAGTATTTTATTTTTATTATATTTCTAGATTATATTTCTGGAAAATATTTTTCCGCAATCTAGAATCATAATCTAGAATCTTGAATAAAAAATTTATAAAAACTAAAATAATTACAACACATTAGATTTGCTAGATTTGCTAGATTATGATTTGCGAGGTTTCTTAGTCTTCTTAGTTTTCTTAGTCTTCTTAGACTTCTTAGACTTCTTAGTCTTCTTAGTCTTCTTAGTCTTCTTAGTCTTCTTAGACTTCTTCATCGATTGTATAGGAGTTATAGGATGAATAAGTATTTTAGATTGGCTAGATTGATTTCTAGGAATCATATAATGTTCGACTTGGCCGTTATGTAATTCTGCAACTTGGATATATGGGTTGGTTGAATCATTAACTACTTCTTTGCCTGTTGTATGAACTTCTCCATTATGCATTGAAGACGAATAAGATGATGAAATAGATTTAGAAAACATTATAGGTTTAGATTGCGAAATTGATGTCCTGTTGCCATTTTGCAGTAGTCTAGCAGGTAGATTAATTTCTGATTTAGTCATTGTGCTTCGATTATTAGATATTGTATTTAAAAGTTTTGCTAGACGATTAGATGTATCAGTTGTAATAGGCTTTTTTGGCTTTCTTACTTTGCTCGGCTTGCTAGTATGTTTAGGCTTAGGCTTAGTTCTGGATGGTGTCTTTGTTTGTTTAGATCGGGTGGCTTTGGCTACTTTGCGTGGCATTATGTTAAATAATATGTGATTATTTCTAGATATATAAAATATTTTATTTAGGTTATTAAGTAGTTTGATTGGCTAAGATTGGTATGTTTTAGATTTTCTAGAGTAGATAGAATGAGGTTTAGATTTGCCTAGACGTTTCAATGTATAGTTTTGTATTTTAGATGTTAAATATTTCTTAGTTCTAGTATTTTTGATTGCACCACCATTTTTATTATAATCATCATTATTATCAGCACCATCACCACTACGTCTAGGACCAGGACCATGACCAGGAGCAGGACCAGCACCATCATCAGTACCAGCACCATGACCAGGAACATCATCTGGTAATCCATCTGCTGTAGAGGAAACCGAATGTGCAAAATCTAAAGTATCTATTTCCGCATTACATATTAATTTAATATTTTCTAATAATGCAGAATTATTGGCATTGAATTTTTTAGTTGCATCTTCTTTACTTACATGGGCTTTCATATTAGCAAACATAACAAACATTGCATTAGTTATGGAATTATCTAAATTTAGATAACTATATCCTTCACTTTCATCCTTAGATTGTTTAGTTTTTAATTGTGCTAAGTTTTCTTGACGACCATTTAACTTTTGTAAAAGACTCATTAACTTATAGTCAATCATGCCACCCATTTTTACTGTTTCTTCAAGTATTATACCATCACCGATTTTAGTATTATAGGTATATTTTGCAACATTTTTATCGTAATTTAATAAATTAGTACAACTCGTAGTGTTCTCAGGTTCACCATAAGTATCTGGTCCAGCTGGTGTTCTGGTTCTGGTTCCAGATGCCTTTTTAAGTCCGGAACTAGGTGGCGTCGGTGGTGGTCTTTGGTAAAAATGACACTTAAATGGCCTTTCGACGCCATCAAACTTGCGTTTATTATAATCTTCAATCTTATCCATATTAAAAAGAAAATAATATTTTAAATGTTCTAGTGTTGACATAATACATTCGCCTTGTTCTATTATAAAATTTATGAATTTATAAATTAATATTAAAACCATTGATAAACCAATATAAGGTATTCCTCTTGAGCCTTGTTTTACAGAGTCTAATGTACCATTAGTTATTTTTAAAACATAACATAATAACATCATAAAGTATTTTATCATAATAAATTTAGGTTCAAATACTAAATCTTTAAAATATCCGGTTGGTTTTAATTTTATTTGACCCTGTTCTAATGGATGTGATCCGTCTAATTCATAAAATAATATATCATTATTACAATTATATAATTCTAATATTGTCTCGGTTTCGGTTTCGGTTTCGGTTTCGGTTTCGGTTTCGGTTTCGGTTTCGGTTTCGGTTTCGGATTTAAATTTATATTTAGAATTATTAAATTTTAAATCGAATATTTGTCTTATATTTTCTTTATCTGTGTCATTAAATAATGTTTCCAATGGATCTATTATTGGGGATAGGGATGACTTTTTTTTTAGTAAAACAGTAAAATATACATATTTATCACCTTTTTTTTTATATATAAATTCTTTTAAAAAATATGCTACAATCTTAAGTATTTTATCAGGATTTAGTAACTTAAGTATAATATCATTTTGAGTTCCAGCATTATTTAAAAGAAAATCTTTAAAGGTTTTTTCAGGACGACCGTTAAAAAAAAGGGTTATTGCTTCGGCCATTTTGATAATATATAGTGCTGTTGGAAGGTTTGTTTCTTCTCCAACCAAAAAATTATTTTCAGTTAAATTTTTAGCCATGATAATTGATTCCTTAAAATGATTTTCAATTGGACTTAATGAATAAGCAATGCCAAGTTTAGGTTTTTGTGTACTTGTTTGAGAACCAATGCTACCTGGGACAACACTTCTACTTTTTTTTTTTTGTTGTGCTTGTACTTTATCATCTTTTTCAAATTGTTTACGAATGTCATAGTATTTATTAATAGCTTGTTTTCTGCTTTGAGAAGCAAATCTATCATTACCTATTTTGTTAAGTTTAATAAATGTTTTCTGGTTATTGCGTGGTTGGCGTATTTCATATAATTCTACAAATTGCAGCATGTTTGCACTAAGAAATTGTTGATTTATTCCCTCATGAGTTATTAGGTGACCTTGTATTTCCTTTTCACTTTCTCTATAAAACATATTACCTAAAAACTGTGTTCGAATACGAATAGTATTTTCTGTCCCAGGCATATCAAAAAATATCAAACTACTACCATTACTTAATTTCAAGTCGATCATCAAAAAACTACGGCTACTATTATCATTATTAGGTGTTGCGCATATCGTAAGTTTGTTATATCGGTGAGCTTCTATTTCTTTTAACCTTTGTTTAACATTATTAATAAAATTATCACCATTCTGTATTGGTTTGTATATTTCGTTTTCTCTAGAGTCTCTATTATATTTATATATTTCCTTTCCTTTTGGATATAATTCAAGAAACTCGACATTCCGTATTGCGGTAAGATTATCTTGCATAAATAGTTCTAATAATGATTTTTTATGATTATCATTAGCATCTTCTGGTTTTAATGAACCTTCAATTAATGTATATGTTTTACCTGAACCAGAAAATCCAAATCCAAATATAACAACATTCTTTTTTGCTATTAATTGATCCATTAAGTCTAGAGAACTTTGATCAGGAATAGCTTCAGCTTTATATTGGGTGTCTTCTCCATCAAGTTTTTTAGAACCAAATAAATGTGTATATACATTTACTTGGGTTTCATTAGGTTTATAAACTGCACTAAACGGTCCATACTTTTGTTCTTTTTTACTGTCATCAATACCCACTTTAGGTTTTTTACAATATTCTCCTAATTGTATTCTTTTATCATCATTTACTGTAATTACATTAGCCATTATATATCCGCCTGTTTGTGGTCGATTGTCTGCGTCATTGTCTGAACGGATTTTTACAACAACTCTGCAAGCTTGAAATATAATTTCTTTTAGTTGTGAATATAAATTTGGTAAATTATCTATAAATTTATTCAGTTTTTCTATTTCTTGGTATTTGGCATCATTGTATTTTACTGTTTGAACATCTTTTAAATGATAACATAAATCAAAAATTTCTTTAATATGTGTATCCTTAACTTTTTCACCATTCCGCAGTTTATACTCATCTAAAAATCTTCTCCAAGCGTTCGTATATTGGGGATTTATTTCGTTATTACTTCCAATAAGTTTTTCTTTTAGGTTTGCTAATGGTATAATTTTTTCTTTATGATATATCATCATTTGATCAACTTGTTGAGCCTGGTGTTGCTTTTCAGTTGCGTCTTGTTCTTCACGTCGTAGTCTTTCTTGTTCTTCACGTCTTTCTTGTTCTTCACGTTGTAGTCTTTCTTGTTCTTCACGTTGTAGTCTTTCTTGTTCTGCACGTTGTAGTCTTTCTTGTTCTTCACGTTGTAGTCTTTCTTGTTCTTCACGTTGTAGTCTTTCTTGTTCTTTACGTTGTAGTCTTTCTTGTTCTGCTTCAAGTCTAGCTTGTTCTGCTTCAAGTCTAGCTTGTTGTTCACGTCTAGCTTGTGCTTCTACTTCACGTTTTGCATTCAAGATCCTTAAAAACACATCTAACTTATTCTCATTCAACCACCTTATTATACTATCTAAATTAACATCATTGCCTTGTTGATATAGACTATATAGATAATCTGCTAGTTTGAATAAATTTAAAGTTGTAGGCTGCTGCAAAGATTCTAAATTTTTTTCAGTGATTTGTATCTCATTCCCATTATTATTAATAGCAATCATAATTAAATTCTCTGCAGCTTTGATATCTTCCTCCCTAACACTACAACTATCCGGATCCCCTACTTTACAAACTTGTGCACTTCTTAGTTTATAGTATTCATCTAATATTGGTTGTAAAGTACGACTTTGCTTTTCTACAGGTGTTTTTGTGAATGGTGATTTTTGTATTTGTTCTTTTGCACGATGTTCATATACCTTATCTAAAATAGCACCCTGTGATTGTATCCTTTCTATAGTAGAAAATAAATCACCTGAATCTGGATTGTCTGCTTGTTGTTTTAATTCAGTAATTTGTCTAATAGCATTACCTTTTAGATTCTCATTGTGTTGTGCCCATTCTGCTTGTTCTAACTTTTTCAATCTTAAAATACGAATTGCTTGATAGGCCTTATATAAATTTGTTTTTTTATCCTTATCACCAGATGCTTCTATATAAGCTTCGCCAATTTCTTGTTCTAGACTGCTTAATTTAACATCATCGACAGTTTTATCGCTTAATGCTAACTTTATTTGTTGAATATATGACTGAACTTCTCTATCTTCTTGATTTGCTGATGCTGATGTTGCAATTTGGTGTCTAATATTATTTGAAACTGTTCTCTGTATGGGTGATCTAGAACCACCAACATGTGTGTTTCCTGGTGGTGATGCTAGTGCTTGTGCTTGTGCTGGTGCTGGTGCTGGTGCTGGTGCTCGTGCTGGTGCTGGTGCTGGTGCATAATAACTTAGAGATGGTTCTTCTGTTGGTGCTGGTGCTGGTGCATGATAACCTATTGATGATCCTTGTGAAAAATAACCTCGTGATGATTGTTGTCCTGGTGCTCGTGCTGATGCTGGTGCTGATGCTCGTGCTGATGCTGGTGGTGTTGGTGTTCGTGCTGGTGGTTGTGCTGGTGCCACGATTGACATTACATTTTGCTGTTGTTGAATCAAATTTCCCATATCATCAATAATTTTCTTTGCTTTGACACTAGCAAGAATGGCTGTAATATTAATCTCTAGAATATTGAATAGTTTCAATAGGTTTATCAATATTGCTAAGTTGTTTAATAGGATATCATAATGGTACAAGATGAATTTAAATAAATTTACTACTTCAATATGTTTAATCAAATATAATATTTGCAAATCATAGCAGTTATATAAAATACCTTGTATGCGATTCACATGTTCTTCATCAAAAGGTATCTCTTCTGGAGCACCCGGTGCTTCTGTTGCTTCAGTAATCCGTACCCCATCCATTCTATCCCGTTGTCTAACAAAATTTATAAAACTATCACGCATCATTTGCTCTAAGTGTCCGGCAACATCAATAAATCTTTCACTGTCTATCCCTAACCGAATAATATTCATTGCCGCTTGTTGTTGTTGATATGATAGAGCATTAAATTGTTGAATTATGTTGTCATCAATTTCTGGTGTAAAATTGAAAGTATTATCTTCTTTTCGTTGTATTTTAATAGTAAATTGGGTTCCTCTATTAATAGTAATTTGAATAATATCACCTGGATTAAGATGTTCTGCTAGAGTATCAGTCACCCGTATATTATTTCTAGTAAGTATTATCCTGTTTTGTTGTTGGGGGGCATTTGCAGATCCACCACCTAATTGTAAAAAACCACCCTGTTGTTGCTGTGGACTTGCACTTTGGGATGCTTGGGTTGCTGCAGTTAAAATTTGTGTACTTCGGTCTATAATGGCTTGTTGGTTGGTTCGAAGAGCTTCTAGAACTGGATTGTCTAATAAATTTTTGGGTATATAAACTCTAGGTAATCCACCAATGCGTCGGCGTTTTTGAACTGGTTTGACTTGTGATAACCTACGAATTAAATCTAGAATAGGTTTTATCAAGTCTATTATACGTTTTAAATGATCGAATAAATTACTAAGTTCATTATGTTTATTTATATATGCGCGTTGATGCTCATTACATTTATCCAGGTATGCATTTATGAGATTCGTATTATCTGTTTCTCTTTGTTGTATATTATTTTCTGTAATACTACGTTTTGAATGTAATTTCGAATTAAGGTTGCGATCTTGGTCTGCTGTATTTTTTATATGTTCCCAACCTTCTACATCAATATTGTGTATAAATCTAAATGGGATTGATACATTCTCTGCTTGACCAATAACTCCTCTTACATTCATTGGCAAATCAACTAACCGTATAACTGGTTGTTGTCCTTGTTGATTTATCTCACCCGCTATTTCTTGAAGTTCCCTATTAATTCCATAATAACTCACAAAAGGTAATTGCATAATGCTAGTTATAATATATTTATGTGCGCTTAAATTTGCTAATTTTGTTATTGCATCAGCTACATTTCTATTTATTTCACCCATATCTAAATCCTGAAGCGCTTGTTGTGCGATTAGTAATAACTGCACTAATTGATCTATTCTTCTAGCAGTTCTTACAAAACTGCCATTATCCTGTTGTTCTAATTTAACATATCTTTCCAAAGTTTCAGGCTCGCGGGATACATATGCTAGAGAATCAGCTCGCCGGTCCTCTGCTTCAACCATTATAATATATCTCTAGGATTCTATATACTAACAATAAAAAAAACTAAGAAAATAAAACTAAAAAAATTATTAACAAAACATTATTCCCAAAATCGTTTATCAGCCCAGGCAATCGTAGTTTCCGGATTGGGCATTTGATACCCATTTTCAGGCTTAGGGCTATGTTCGCCAAAAGGCAGTTGCAGTGGGTCTATCCGGTTGTACTTAGTTATGGCGGTGCTAACTAAATTATCGCCCTTGACTTCGTGTATCACAATATTACCATAGCCACGATGATAATTAATTTTTTGAGTTGTATAGGGCAAGTCGCACACGCTAGCATATTTACCTAGATTAGCTTGATTCATTTTATGAAAGATATGAAAGATATAGATGACTAGTAATATAGTTTAATCTATTAATAGCAAATAAAATAAATTAAGGAACCTAAGGTTCCTTAAAAACTTCCTCCAGTTAAATTTTTAATGTTTCTTGGAAGTTCCTCTCTCTTGGAAAGTTCCTCTCTCTCTTGCTCTTTAGAACTAAAGATTTCTTAAAAACTTCCTCTTATTTAAAAATCAAGCTTTTTATTTATTTCTTAGAAACATATAGTAATTTATTACACCACTGAAAACGAAAATGAATAATTCAATGTTATTTGGTTGTGTTATTCTTCTTATATTGCTAGGGATGTTAGTATATATAATCTATACCAGTCAGAAAACTGAATCCACATCCACATCTAAATCCCAGATCGAAGGCTTTTATCCCCGGCGCTGGTGGTGGGGTGGGCACCATGGAACCCGGTGGGCTTGGCGGCGTCCTTGGATGCATGGCTGGGGAAATTGGCGTCCATATGGATATTATCCCGCATATTCCGGTTATTGGAAACAATGCGAACCATCCGGCACCTGGTGCCCTGCTACACGGAGTTGTAATTCACCAGAATGCCAATAAATAATTCACATTTTAGATGTGTTATCTTTTTATCTTTTATCTTTTACTTTGATGTAAAAAAATAAAAAATATCTTCGTTTTGGCTAAAAGATATAGATCCCGTGCAATTCAAAAGACATTAATTTGCTGAATGCGATTAGTTCTTGAATTATTGCTATGTCGCGTTTATCATATTGTAGTTCAAGTGTAGACTGTTTTAAAGCACATTTTTCAATTTCTAGGATATCAAACTCGTTGTGTGGATAAATAGCTAGATATTGATTTTCCATTTTAGTGGCTATAGCAGCTCTCAATAATTTTCGTAAATCAACCCAATTACTTATAAAACAATTATGTCTGACTGCCAAATTATAGACAAGTGTGATCTTTAATAAAATATCACAAAGTATAGAACGTTGTTCTATTGCTAAAGGTGTATCTGCGTGAACTTCACGATTCCAATAATGAAGATACAATTTTGCAAAATTAGTTAATACCACAAAATCGACAAATAAATGGTTTTTAGGTTTAGAAAAATCAGTTGCCACAGAAAACCCAACTTTATCTCTACATGAATTAAACATAGATATCTCCTCTTTTGTAAATTGAACTTTTAGTATTTTATTAACTTTTGTATTTAAATCTTGAGACTGCGCCATTTGTCTTCTTCTGTGTTTCTATGCAAGAAAGGATATTCAATAAAATCCAGTGATGAATGATTTATTTCAAATAGCTTTTAAAACTCAATTTTTATCGAAAAATATCTAAAAAACTATAAAAATTAAAAAAACTATAAAACCAATAAAAACAAATTATACTATCAAGGCATCTATAGCAATATCAATACATCCAAAGCCTAATCAAATATATTCAACTCTCGGGTCTACATTAAATAATGCGTATCCACCATTACTAGCGACTGTTGCGCCGGTCTCTAGAAAATATCCTGCCCGAGTAAAATAATTTATAGTAGCTGGTGGCAAAGTATTACAAAAAATACCTCCATCCCTACCTACCAATCCATCTAATCCAACACTAGCAACATTATTAGTCGCTGTAAAATCTGCGGTAGTATTACTAGTACATAGCACGGTTGTTATTCCACGAGTGCAAACACGACAAGCTTGCCCGCTGCTAGCATTTTCCAAAGCCACACCAAACATATTCATTGGTGTATTATAAGGTGTTGCCCCAGTAAGTGTGGTATATATCATTGGTGTTATTACTACATTGCTGCCATAACTATCTAATCTTACGGATTGGCCTTTTACTACTACCTGTCCTGGTTTTACAGTCCATATACTAGTTTCACCCCAGCCATAATAAGGCGTATCACCTGGAGCATTCTTAAGATAACTTACTGCACCATTGCTATTTTGCATATTCCAAGTATAAGGTACACCTTGGCTTGTAAGAGTGATAACATTGCTATTTTGCGATACCACTAGAGAATTAACTGCCAGATTGGAATTCACTATATTTTGACCTCCAGATATAGCACGGATATTTACATTGCTTAAACTAGCTGCAACATTTGCCTCAGTAGTTGCAAATACCTGACCTAGAGGCACTATTATACCGGGTGTAGCATTTGCAGTAAGATTATTAAAATGCACGGCATTAGTAAAATCAATACCCGGAATACCTTGTGCCCCCACCGTAGCATTGAAATCTACCCAGTTATTACCGTTGTATCCCTGAAACACAAGGGAACCGCCATTGGATGTAAATTGGATTTCACCTGCTAGACCAATATTACTAGTTGCAACACGTAAGGCTAGATTACTAGTTGTCGGGGCGATTTGATACCAACCAGCCGCACCAGTGTCAGTACCATTAGTCGCCCAAGTAGGATTTATATTAATAGAAGGTTGTAATCGGGACATTGGTTTATTCTATATAATGATAAATAAATTTTATTGGTATTATAAACGATAAATAAATTTTATTGGTATTATAAACTATTAGTTAGTATTAAAAAATTATTTTATATTTCTAAAAGTAATTTAATTTAATAGTTATTCAGGTTATCCTAAAAAACTATTTTCTAACTAATATTTAAGAGTATAAAAATGGAGTCTTTACAAGATTATTTAAAAAAGTTTTCGGTTGTCAGTAATAAATTTATTGATGATTTCTTTTCATTATATCAATACAATACTAAAGAAAGTGAATTTGTTATTGATTTAGAAGTTTTAACTAAATGGTTAGGTGCTAAAAAAGGTACAATTAAAGATACTTTAAAAAAATCATATACTAAAAATATTGACTATAATGAAAGTATAATTAGAAATGGTGTAAATGGAAGACCATCAGAACAAGTAATGTTAACACCTGATTGTATGAAGCGTCTTTGTATGGTTAGTAGAACTAAAAAAGCTGAAGATGTTCGTTCTTACTTTATAGAATTAGAAAAACACATCAATCAATATAAGGATGTTATAGTTGAACGTTATTTATCAAATCATACTCCACAACAAGAAAATATTCAAGAAGGTGTTATTTATATACTAAATACCGACCTTAATTTGCCAGGTGTATATAAAATAGGTAAAACTACTGATTTTAAAGCTAGATTAAAAACACATCAATCATCACACGTAGATAATATTAAAGTAGTCAAGGTATATAAAACAACAGATATTGATAACGTTGAAAAATGCCTAAAACAATACCTCAAGCAAAAACAATTCAAGAAATATAAAGAATTCTATCAAGTAGATGTTGATGATATTACAAAATTATTTAAAATTTGTAATAATGCCACTCTATCAGCTAAAAAAGTATTAAACAAGAATGAACAAAAAGGCGGATATTTTATTTATCTGGAAAAGGAATAAAAATATAAAAAATTAATCAACTAAATTATAATCACATATTTTACCAATTATTAGCCCATATTACGCTTTAGATATCTAATATTACATCGTGTTTTGTATATGTGGTTTTAATGTATCTAGCAAACAAATATATTAAAATAATCAACAAATAATTTTTAATTTGTTTTATATAAAAGAATTATATTCTAGAAGAACTATAACAATAAAATAATACTAGCAATAACAGCAATAACAGCAATAACAGCAATAACAGAACAAAATAGTGAGTCTAAAACAATGGAAATTCAAATAAAACATTGTCATATTACTCATAATGCATTGAAATCGAATTCAACTAGCGAGTAGTCGGTAATAATGAAAATTATTAATAATAATTTAGCAAAGCTAGATACTAATGCAAATGAATCATCTAATGGATCATCTAATGGATCATCTAATGGATCAGCTAATGGATCAGCTAATAATCTAGATTTGCCAGAATTGCCAGAATTGCCAGAATTGCCAGAATTGCCAGAATTGCCAGAATTGCCAGAATTGCCAGAATTGCCAGAATTGCCAGAATTGCCAGAATTGCCAGAATTGCCAGAATTGCCAGAATTGCCAGATGATATTAGGCATATCCTCAAAAAAATATTTATAACCTATTTATTTGAGGATATACCTAATATGAAATAATTCTTATGTATTTATGTATTTGTTTTGTATTTGTTTTGTATTTTCTTTTTTTGCTTTCTTATATAATTTCTTATATAATTTCTTCATTTGCAATTCTTTTCATAAAAAGCTTCTGCATCTTTAACTATTTCATCACTGAAACCCCTATTTCGTAGTAATCGTAAAGCCATATGTTTGCTGCTAACTCCGTCTCTAATCTTATAATCTCTAGCAACATTGCCATCTTCCCCAATTTCCACATCAAAATATTTACGTCCAACCTTAAGGTCTTCTAGATTAGCTAACTTATCAAAATGTGTGGTAATTACATTCAAGCACTTATTAAATCGACATAATTGATTGATTACTGCGTAGGCACCACTCATACCTTCTTGATAATTGGTACTTACGAAAATCTCATCCATAATATTGAAACTAAATTCCCCTGCCTTTTCTGCTGCTTGTAATGTCTCTAGTTGTTGATAACACCTATTCATTTCAGCTTGGAAAAGGCTTTCCTTACCTTGACAATCTGGAATATTAAGATACGTAGATATATGTGCAAATGGCGTAAGTTGAAACTCTCTAGCAGGAACTATCCCTATTGTTTGTGCTAAAATTACACACTCAGTTATGGATTTTATATAGGTTGATTTTCCTGAACCATTGGGGCCAGTTATTATAATATTGTTTACTGGAACATTAGATTTATGAGAACTCTTATTCTCAATACCATCTTGTTTTTTATTTTGAAATTCTTCTGGTTTGCTAGGTTCAATAGGTTCCTTAAGTTCCTTAGA
>Ga0209400_1001972_pt1 | contig 15904 bp, 16 predicted proteins | sample M_130807_EF_Meta_FD_187313 | JGI IMG/M metagenome (GOLD analysis project Ga0209400, IMG submission 187313) | Freshwater microbial communities from Lake Montjoie, Canada to study carbon cycling - M_130807_EF_MetaG (SPAdes) (version 2) | ecosystem: Environmental > Aquatic > Freshwater > Lake... | reverse complement strand
CGCCAATACATTTCCAGGCAGCCTTATAAAAGCTGCTACCAGAGTGAGTCATATTAATGTCGTTATATTTCCGATAGCTCTTGACTTGACTGGGGCGTCGTAAATCAATTTCAATATTTTCAGCTGGGCAAATAGATGTGATTAGCTTAGTAGTGTGCTGAAGTTCATCTGCACCAAAATGTAAGGAATGCCCGCCGAGCAAGGCAGCATCAGGATATTTATTTAAGATCTGATAGGTAACTTCAATACTGTCATGCATGAGGTAGTCATCATCATTGAGAATCATGATGAGTACAGCAGTAGAATATTCGATGCCTTTATTTAAGCTTGCCGCTTGGCCTAAATTCGTATCATTTTCTAAAATTATAAAGCGTGATGTGCTGTTATGCTGATTTTCATTAATAAGCTTTTGAAGAGTCTGCAGGCTATCGTCAGGTGATTTATCTACAACAAAAATCACTTCATTTGGGGCGACCGTTTGCTGTTTAATACTCTCAAACATTTCTCGCAAGAACGGAGCATGCCCATAGCAAGGAACCACAACAGCAATAGAAGGATTTCCTGAAGGTCGAAATTGTGATTGATCTACGAACTGCTTGCTCTTAATAAAAGCTCGCATCTTCCTTTGAGATATCTCGGGTCTAAATGTTTCCTTGATACCCTTTCGAAGTTGGCGGTGAAGATTTCGGGCCTTTTGATGTAGAGCAGATAGAGGCATTTTTTAATAATTTAATTTTGCAGAGTTGCTGATTTTTTCCCAATCAATACCGGGAGATAAAAAATCTTTCATGCAGTGAGTAGAAAGTCCTGGAATTGGACTCAATAATTTTCTAGATTTTATTTTCGCTAGTGCAGTAAAAAAATCATGATCTCCACCAGCAGTTTTTATAATTTCAGCATCTTCTCTAAGAGTTTTTGCGGTAACTAAAAATGTGGCACAGGTACTTGGAGTAGTTCGCCAGTGGTGGGTACCACAAAATAATACCTTTGATTGCAAATTATCATAATCGCTGTAGAGATATTTATCGTAGTGATCGTATAAGGATATGTAGTCAATATTTTTTTGATGGTTGAGTAGGTCTGCAAGTTTGCTTACCCAGTTAGTAACATGCAAATAATCGTTTTCTAGTAAATAAATCCAATCATCATCTGAATAATTTTCCTTCAAGACGTGGTCAATGGTATGGTGAAATGCTTTGCCGTCGGACCCACCCTGAAATTGTATAACTTTTATTTTTACTGGTGAATCGCTTTCATGAGACTTCATAAAGCTTGACAGAAAATCATCGTTATACGAAGTATCGTTCCCATCAAACATTACAGTTAAATGAACATTAAGAGGTAACTTCTTATCTGAAAGGGTGCCAACTAAATTTCTAAAGCAATTTTCAATTAAAAACCATTCAGGGCGAGCCTTGGGTAATGGGTTGTAAATATGAACATGACGCACAAAAATATGTACTTTTTTCATAAAAATTTTTTTAAGAAACATAAAAACCTTATTGAGTGACTAAAGTGCTGGAAAAGTAGATTGGAAGAGATGACTTTTGGTGCCAATTTTACTTCAAACATATTGCACCTTTCTTAAGACATGGGGTGATTTCACAAGAATTTTTGAGCTAATCTATTTTTCATATAAAAAGGGCAACCCAATACATTGATACCTTTAAATCTTTAGGTCGAAGAAGGTGTTTTGAGCTTATGCTAAAAATTATCTAGTGCAATAATTTTAGCCTCACAATCTACTGAGTTTTGGGGAATTAAGTTGATCTAATCACTGGCCTTAATTTAAAAAATGACTCAATTAACATGATTTTTAAACCTAATTAGAAAAAATGGCGACAATCCTTATAAATTCAATTACATGCGAAAATAGAGATCAATAAATTTTAGAATTCAGCTGATCAGTATCTTAGTGCCTAAATGCGATTAAAAAATTCAACGGGGTTTGAAACAGAGTCTAACAATGAATGATAAGCCGATTTATGTTACCCAGCCCTTTCTTCCGCCTTTGGAAGATTTTTATGATTATTTAGAGAAAATCTGGGAAAACAAGACTTTAACCAACGGAGGCCCATTCCACCAGCAACTAGAAAGTGCGCTGTGTAATTACCTTGGTGTGAAGCATATTTCTTTGTTCAACAATGGGACAATTGCGCTTATTGCAGCACTGCAAGCCTTAGATATCAAGGGCGAGGTTATTACAACTCCATATTCGTTTGTTGCAACTGCCCACTCTCTTTTGTGGAATGGAATTGAGCCTGTTTTTGTAGATATAGACCCGAAGACTTTAAATATGGACCCCTTAAAAATTTCGGCCGCAATAACTTCAAAAACGACAGCAATAATGCCAGTACACTGCTATGGGCATCCTTGCGATGTTGATGCAATTAATGAAATTGCTGTAGAGCATAATTTAAAAGTCATTTATGACGCTGCCCATGCTTTTGGGGTGCGGTGTCACTGCGGAAGTATTTTAAATCATGGAAATTTATCAGTTCTTAGCTTCCATGCAACAAAAGTATTCAATTCTTTTGAGGGTGGGGCTATTGTTTCTCCAGATGCAAAAACAAAGCATCATATAGACCAACTCAAAAATTTTGGTTTTATAGATGAGGTAACTGTAAACGTTGCAGGCATTAATGGAAAGATGAGTGAGGTCAACGCAGCCTTTGGTCTAGTGCAACTCAAGTATATGGATAGTGTGTTGGAAGCGCGTAAGAAGATCGACCAACTGTATAGATCACTTTTGAAAGACGTAAAAGGCATTCATTGCCTTGAAGATTCAGGAGAGAATCAGGCAAATTACTCCTATTTTCCAATTTTAGTAGGCGAACAATATGCCCTCACCAGAGATGAACTTTATCAAAAACTAAAAAATCATAATATTTTTTCTAGGCGATATTTTTATCCATTGATCAGTGAGTTTCCGATGTATAAAGGGCTATCTTCATCGGCCCCTGAGAATTTACCCATAGCATTCAAAGCTTCCAAGGAGGTTTTATGTTTACCAATATACCCATCTCTGGAGCTAGAGGATCAGATTCGAATTATTTCATTAATTAAATAAATTGAAAAATATTTTGGCTGTCTTTTAAAAATGAAAAATTTTGCAAAAATCATAGACATTGCTGGGTATTTACCAAAAAATACTTTAACTAATTCAATATTGGGGGATTTGTATAAGGGTTGGTCTGCCGATAAGATTTTCGAGAAAACTGGAATTAGTACTCGCCATATCGCTGGACCTGAAGAAACTGCTGGTGATTTGGCATATGAGGCGGCAGAGACACTTTTTGCGCAAGGTAGGGCCAATAAGGCCGATGTGGATTTTTTAATTTTTTGTACACAAGCGCCAGATTACATACTACCAACTACAGCCTGTATTTTACAAAATCGATTACAACTCTCAACTTCTATTGGGGCAGTCGATATTAATTTGGGATGTTCTGGGTACGTATATTCCTTATCTTTGGCTAAAGGATTGATTGAATCTGGAGCTGCTAGATCCGTGTTAATTTTGACTGCAGATACTTACTCAAAATATATTAATCCTCTGGATAAAAGTGTTCGCACTATTTTTGGTGATGGGGCTAGTGCAACAATAGTTCAGGGGGTTGAAAGCACAAAACCATTGATTGGCCCATTTATTTTTGGAACGGATGGTAGTGGTGCTAATAATCTTATAGTTCCCGGCGGATTATTTCGCTTGCCATCATCAGGCAAAACTAGTCAAATCATAGAGGATGAATCAGGTAATGCCCGCTCTGCAGATGACCTTTACATGAATGGTGCCGAGGTGATGAGCTTCTCTCTACGCGAAGTTCCAAAGGCTATAAATAATTTATTAGAGAAGTCGGGATTATCGAAAGAATCGATTGATTTTTTTGTATTGCATCAAGCTAATCGATTTATGTTGCAGGCATTGTCTAAGAAAATGAAGCTGAAAGAGGATAGGCTGCCCATTTTGATGGAGAATTGCGGTAATACCGTATCTTCAAGTATTCCTTTGGCAATGCTTACAATGCAAAATCGAGGAGATTTTCAAGCTGAAAAACAATTAATGCTTGTAGGTTTTGGTGTTGGATATTCTTGGGCTGCATGCCTTTTAACGTATTGAAGGTGGTGATTTATGAGTGAATTTTATGAAGGAATGGCAGAAATTTTTGAGGTTAATGTAAATCAAATTTCTTCAGATTTTGATTTACATGGAGCAGATGCACCTTGGGATTCATTAGCAATTGTTTCAACGATTGCATTGGTGGATGATTGCTTCAATATTATGCTAGATGGCCAATCATTAACTGCGTGTAATTTTGTATCGGATATAGAAGCACTGATTTCATCAGTGAAGAGCGCATAGTATGAAAGCTGAATCAGGGAGGAATATTCATGTAACTGGTTCTAAGGTAGTTGGCGTCGTATCTTGCGTACCTAAAAAAGAAGTCAGGAATGAATACTTCCACTCTACGTTTACTGAGCAAGGAGTTACTGACGTCATTAAGATGATTGGTGTTCAGACTAGAAGATGGGTCGATGATAATGTCAGTGCTGGAGATTTATGTCTTGCGGCAGGGAAGAAGCTTTTAAATGATTTAAATTGGGATCCAAGCACGATTGATGCCTTAATATTTATATCTCAAACTCCGGATTATCGCCTTCCTTCTACTGCGCTAACTCTTCAGCGTGAGATGAAAATTTCACAAAGATGTATTGCCTTTGATATTAACCTTGGGTGCTCGGGTTATCCCTATGCTCTCTGGCTTGGGATGACGATGATACAAAGTGGAGCGGCTAGTAGGGTTCTTCTAGCTGTGGGAGATACTATTAGCAAAATAGTCGATCCACAGGATCGCGCAACAGCAATGTTATTTGGCGATGCTGGATCCATGACGGCAATTGAGTCTGCAACATCCGAGGACCAAGCATTTTTTATTCTTGGGTCAGACGGAAAAGGTGCTAATAATTTAATCATTCCAAAGGGCGGATTTAAGGATTACACTAAAGCGAATGATGCACGTCTCAAGGATAAGAATTCGGCATGTTTATATATGGATGGGGGGGAAATATTTAATTTCACATTAAAGACAATCCCAACATTAGTAAATGAAACGATAGAGTTTGCGGGGCTCACGTTAGCAAGTTATGACTATCTTTTATTTCATCAGGCTAATTTATTTATGCTAAAGCATCTTGCAAAAAAAATTAAATGTCCCTATGAAAAGTTTCCAATAAATATCAATCAATTTGGAAACACTAGTTGTGCATCGATTCCATTGCTGATAACAACCGATTTGAGCAAGAACTTTACAAAGCAAGGCGCACAAGTGGGTATGTTTGGATTCGGTGTTGGATATTCTTGGGCTTCTGCATCTATTGACTTAAGTAATTTAAAAGTAGCGGAGTTAATCGAGTATGAAAGTGTTTGATAGTAGTTGCTTGGCTGGAGAACTTTATTTAATAACCGGTGCATCCTCTGGGATTGGGAGAGCTACTGCGCGCTTAGTAGCCCAATGCGGCGGAAGAGTGATTGTTTCAGGGAGAAACTTCGCTCGTTTGCAGGCTGTGCTTAATGAATTACCAGGAAATGGTCATGATATAGCGCAACAAGATCTCAGCAGCATGGACCTTGTTGCCGAATGGATCAAGAGCCTTACACAGACGCATGGACCTTTTTCGGGGATATTCCACGCTGCCGGAATCGAATTGGTTAAGCCTGTGCGCATGTTAAAGCAGGATCAGCTAAATGAAGTATTTGAAAGTTCAATTTTTTCAGCATTTGGAATTGCAAAAGCTGTCGCTCAACGTGGTGTGATACGAGAGGGGGGTTCTGTAGTTTACATGTCCTCTGTTGCTGGGTCATCGGGTCAGATTGGTATGACGGCTTATTCTGCTGCAAAAGCGGCTATAGATGGTTTAGTAAGATCTCTGTCTTATGAGTTAGCTAGTAAGAAGATTAGAGTTAATTCAGTAGTTGCGGCAGCAGTTAAAACTGAGATGCATGATAGGCTCACAAGAAGCTTGGATGACTCAGCATTGCAAAACTATGAATTAAGTCATCTGCTTGGTTTTGGCGAGCCAGACGATATTGCAAATGCAGTTCTTTTTTTGTTAAGTTCTGCAAGCAAGTGGATTACAGGATCCGCTCTTACGGTGGATGGTGGGTATTTAGCAAAATGAAAAATTCTAGATTAATCATTGTTGGTGGTGGCTCCCTCGGTAGGGAGATCATCAACTGGGTGGCTGACTTATTTGAAAGTGGCGATTTACCAAAACTGAGTGGTTTTGTAGATGACACTGGGGATACGTTGAGGCCTTACGAATATGGATTGCAATATCTTGGTCGAATAGATTCATATGCTCCTAGAGACGGAGATAAATTGATTCTTTGCATTAGCGATCCATTGAGTAAGCGAAAGATAGTAAGTGAATTAAAAAATAAAGGGGCAAGTTTTTTAACTATCATCCATCCTAGCGCCGTAATTGCTAGATCGGCAAAGATAGGTGAGGGAGTGGTGGTTTGTCCGAATAGTTTTATTTCTGCAGATGCAAGAGTTGGTAATTTTGTGACAGTCAATGGATTGTCGAGCGTAGGACACGATGTCAAGATTGGAGACTTTACTACCTTAAGTGCCCATGTTGATTTGACTGGATGGGTAAGCGTGGGCGAGGAGTGTTTTTTTGGGACTAGTGCCAAAGTCCTGCCTAAGGTCATTATTGGGGCGGGGAGCAGGATGGGGGCGGGAACGGTTATTGTGCGCAATGTAAAAGAGCGAACAGTAATGTACAGTCTGCCCTCAAAAAGGCTTAAATAAATGAACTTAGACGAAATATTAATTAAAAAATATTGGCATCCAATAGCTCACAGAAAGGGGTTGCCTAGCTCAGGTGATTTTATTAGATTTAAAACTGTCATTGGAGACGTTGTAGTTTTTAATGATGATGGCGAGATTAAGGTATTTGACAATATATGCCCTCACAGGGGGGCGTATATTTTTAACGAAGATTGTGGAAATCAACCAGTAACTTGCAAATATCATGGGTGGACATTTAAGAATGGGAAGGCAATAGTACCCAATGAATTTGATTTTATTGGATGTCAAGTTAGCAATGCGAAATTGAATGAATACAGGGTTGACTGGTGCGGTGATTTCGTATTCTTCTCTGTTGATCCCATTGATAGTCTATACATGCAGTTGGGCGAAATAGCGGAGATACTAGAGAATATTTCATTCAACATCAGTGAATCTATTGATTACAGTAGTTATGAGTATGAATGCTATTGGCCAATTGCTGTTGAAAACGCATTGGAGCCTTATCATATATCCTTAATACATCCAAATACTCTATCGACCTTAGAGTTATCACAGGGTCAAAATGTATTTCATAAGAAAAATTCAATTTGGTATTCAAGGATACAAAATAACCGAGTTAATAAACGATTAACTTCATTTAATAAATTTTTTAATATAGATTATTCGTATGACGGCTATATGAGTATATTTATATTTCCCTTCTCAATGATTTCATCAACGTACGGGTTTTCTTATTCACTTCAGAATTTTTTCCCCTTGGATTTAGATGGACTTAAAACTAGTTTTACTAGCAGGCTTTATGGAGCGCCATCAAAATCAGATTTACACAATGAGATATTAAAGACATTTTTCAAGTCAACCGCAGATTTGAATAGGAAGGTATTTGAGGAAGACCATTCAATTTGCAAAATAGTCTCAAAGAAATCCTGGTCTCACTCTCCGTTAAAGTTTGAAAATGACTTGGAAATAAAAATCAGTCATTTTCGAAACTCATGTCGCGAAGTTATTTCTTGATTATCTTTTTTAACAATTAGGAGATGAAATGCCTGCTTTAAGAATGCCTGTAGATAAGTTAAATTCATTGATCAAAAACTCTTGTACAAATGAATCAATAGTTGATACTTCTATTCTTAATGAGTTAGGTTTTTTTATTTTAAGAAACTATTTCTCTAAAGAGCTTATTGAAAAATATAGAGAGTTCTATTATCAATACAAGATACATGATTCATTTGACAGAACAAAAAATCATTTAACAGAAGTACGATTTAGTTTGGAAAATCCGCTTGCAGGAATTCTTAAGGAGCTTGAATTTCAGCATCTAGCAAAGCAGTTCTTTCAAGGTAATGTCGGTTTATATAATATAAGAATAGTAAAAAAGGATGCACAGGATATTCTCCCGGTATTCCTTCATCAAGACATTGGTTATCAATATGGATTTTTTGAAAGGTACTCTATATTTATCCCTCTTACAAAATGCTATCAAGAAAATGGTGCCATATCCTTTTATCCAGGAACTCATCAATTTGGATTTTTAGGTGACGCTGGTGAGATTTCTGATATTCTTCCGCCAGAGTTAATTAAGCCCACACCAGATTTATTCCCTGGAGATGTGGTGATAATGAACTCAGCACTTTGGCATAAATCTTCCCAAAATCAAACAAAAGAAGAGAGAGTTTATTTTGATATTCATGTCAATGATGCTAACGACCCTGCCACTAAGGTTGTATTAACGGGATCCCGTTCATCGGAATATGAGTTTGACTACAACCACGATGTGGTTTTCAAAAATTCAAGAACTCAAAGACTAAAGGTGATGTATGCCAAGATACAGGCGGAGACTTAAAAGCCATCAGGATGGTAAAGGGTAAAGCCGATAAAAAATTCTACTTGTGATTAAGAATTTTAGGTAAAACTGCTATTTTTTAAGCCAACTCATTTAGTAGATTTTTTAAAAACGATCTAATCGGCTCTATAGATGGGGGTTCGGTTAGGAGTGATTGTGACTGAAAGGCTGCCATGGCAGTTTTACTGAGGAGCATATTTTCAAGGTCTTGAAAATCGCTCTTAAATAGTGGTTGAAGATTTAACATGGCATTTGGGTTGAAGTCAGTGGCGATATTTTCATCTGCCCAAGTAATTGGAAGACATCCAGAATAAAAGGCTTCAGGAATTTTTTCAGTGTAGTAGCCGGGATAAAGGCCATTCTCAGGACAGAGATTAAAAGAAAATTCTTTTAGAACATCCTTCTTCAGAAATCCACTGGAATGGTGGTCTTTAATTTCTTTGTTGAAAAAGGCTCCAAATCCTTGGGTTGGAACTACTTTTTCTAGTGCTTTAAATAAGGATCCTCTCGGCTCTCTCAAGTGAGAAGAAAGCATTGCACATGTACCCCCTCTTTTAAGGTATTGATCGCCTAGCGGAGACATTAAGGTGCTGATATTTAAAAGTTCGCCATATCTCGGGTTGGTATTGCCTGCGATACCTTCATGAGACCAGTCAAGCATTTCCATCCAGTAAGGAAATCTAAAATGGTGATTAGATTGCACCCCAAGGTCAAATGAGATGGAGTAATCGGCATCAACATAGTCATGCCGCTCATTCTCTTGAGTATGGAAAAGCTTTAGGGGCTCTTGTTTTCTGCCTATACCAAGAGTTTCAATGGATTTGCTCAAAAGCGGCCTGAGCGGTTTAGGGCACCATCTATGGGGTTTTTGGTTTTTCTTGTAGAAAGGCCCAATAATCAGTAAATCGGCTGCATCGGCATTTACCCAATCAATCTGATATCCCAGACTTTGGATAACGATAGGTAGCAGGCTAGAATGATAGTCATGTGGCACACCTTCGGTAGCTATCTTGATCGATTTCATAGGGCTTGTTCAGTGTATGTTTGGGGCTTAATCATCGTAGTTAACCAATGTCCACGGCAATTTTCTAGTGAAGGCGCTTTTAAGTTTTTTCTTAGCAAGATGGTAGTGCAGTTTTCCGCAGGATTTCTCATAGAGAACATTTTCTACGAAATGCAAAAATGAGGTATCTATGGAGTGAATTTCTACAGCGCTCTCAACCAATTTTGTCCAGTCATAGATGTTGTGCGTTGCAGGATAAATTTCAATTACTTTTAGCTTGGATAGATTTTCAATCTTTAGTGAGTAAGTATTGTTTCCGGACTCGGTTCTACAAACCAGGATAAATGGCTCATTTTGTGGGTTGAGTTGTTTGTAAAGGGCTTCTGATTGGGGTCCAGGAGGTGTTGCTGCCTTGCTCCAGCGATACACAAATGGAATGCCATACTCTTCATAAAAAGACTCATCAAACCGTTTGATATCAATATTGTGAATACCAATAGCCTGGTAGGTCGCATTTAAAAAGTTGGCTAGTTGCCTTGCTTCCCTCCCGCTAGTGACTACTGTAGGAAAAACATTTTTTGAGCTTTGGAGCATCCAGGCGATAGAGTGAAAGTACTGGGGTAAGCAAGCAAGGTGATATCGCACATCTGGATTGTTCGTTGCAAGAGTACGAAGAAGGCCGAGACAGATCAGGTTATCTCCCAGCCCAAAGTGAGCCTCTATTAGTACGACATTCTTTTTGCGCCGAGTAAACAAGTGTTTAATGGCACGTTTCAAGTTGGATTGGTGAAAAGCATTAAACATGTCTACTTGGCGTCTTTTTAAATAGAGAAGGAAGATATATTTTAAAGAAGTAAGGAATACTCACCTTAATAAAGTAGGGTTTAGCCCTCTCCCACTTCTCAAAGCTAATAAAGTCATACTCCTTTGAAAGCTCTTCAGCTTTCTTTTGATTTAAGAATGCAACATGGTTTAGTAATGTATTGCCTAGCCGCCACCAGGGCCTATCACTGTAAATGATCTGATCTGGATAGCGATGAGAGATAAATGTTCCTAAGGTTTCATATTCGCTAAAACTATTGGGGGCATCAAAGTCAATTTGGCTTAAAACCGCCTCTACCCAAGGCATTTTGAATTTTTCCTCAAGCTCTCTGCAAAGTTCATTTAGCCAAGATACTTTCACTGGAAAGCATTGAGCAATAAAAGAAAAAGAAACTATTTTATTAAGTCCAGTCAACTTTTGAATCGTTTCAAAATAGGCTGTGTGATTTTCTGTGCTTTTGTAATAGATTAATTTGCCTTCGGAGCTAACAAAGCTGAGTTGATTAATGGGGGCAGTATCGGCATCCCAAATTAAAACGACAGCATCTGACTCGTGATCTTGAATGGCAAGCAGCTTGATGAATTGTTGCAAATACCAGCCAAATTGACTTTTCTTATCTTGGGGTAAGAGCTGTAACAGTTGATCCTTGAATTGCTCTGTATAGCGCGATTCCCCTTCAACTTTGAACTGTGAAGGGGATTTTTTTACAAACTCTTCAATTTCATTATCAGGAACAATGACGCGATATTCTTTCGCTGCAATATTACCCACTATAAAGCCAGAGGTAATCTCCCAAGCTTTAATGTCTTTCAGGCAGCAAACGGAAATCAGTTCGGAAATTTGCAAGGAGATTTCAGGCATAATTTGCATGATAAACCTTAATAAATCGGGCTACATCATGATCTTGGTAACTGGGGGAGCTGGCTTTATCGGCGGTAATTTTGTATTAGATTGGCTATCTAATCCGAGCGCCGAAGGTATTGTTAATCTTGATAAATTAACTTATGCGGGTAATTTAGCCACTCTAGATCCCTTAAAAGCCGATTCTCGTCATGTCTTCATTCATGGCGACATTGGCGATAAAGAGTTAGTTACTAAATTAGTAAATGAGTTTGCGCCGCGCGCTATCGTCAACTTTGCGGCAGAAAGTCATGTAGACCGCTCAATCCATGGGCCTGCAGAGTTTGTGCAGACCAATATTGTTGGCACCTTTAATTTACTGGAGTGTGCTCGTGAGTATTGGGGTAGTCTTGATGTCGCCGCAAAGAAAGCATTTCGTTTTCATCATGTCTCTACTGATGAAGTCTACGGCTCATTATCTGCCACAGATCCTGCCTTTACGGAAACTAATCCGTATGAACCTAATAGCCCCTATTCTGCTTCCAAGGCCGCATCTGACCATTTAGTTCGCGCCTGGTTTCATACCTACGGTTTTCCAGTGATCACCAGCAATTGTTCAAATAACTATGGTCCGTATCACTTCCCTGAAAAATTAATTCCATTAGTGATTCTCAATGCCCTCAATAACAGGCCTTTACCAATCTATGGTGATGGACAGCAGGTGCGAGATTGGCTTTATGTTGGTGATCATTGCTCGGCTATCCGTGAAGTATTGGCAAACGGTAAATTAGGTGAGACCTATAACATTGGTGGCTGGAATGAAAAAGCCAATATTGACGTTGTTAAAACTATTTGCCACATTTTGGATGAATTAAAACCACGTACAGATGGTAAGGCCTATGCTGAGCAAATCACTTTTGTTAAGGATCGTCCTGGACATGATCGCCGTTATGCAATTAATGCTAGTAAGCTTGAGCGTGAGCTTGGCTGGCGTCCGACTGAGACTTTTGATACGGGCATTCGTAAAACAGTGCAGTGGTACCTAGATAATCCAGCATGGATTGAGGACGTTGTTAGTGGCTCGTATCGCGACTGGTTACAAAAGCAGTACAACTAATTCTGAAGACTCATAAATGAATATCCTTGTATTTGGTAAAGATGGCCAATTAGGAAAAGCATTTCAAAAACTATTAGACCTCTCTAATTCAGTAGAGTTGCGTATTCAATATGTCGGCCGCGCTAAATATGATTTGAGTAATTCTGCCGCCCTATCTGATTTTCTGCAGCAATCCAAACCAGATCTTATTATCAATGCGGCTGCATATACGGCGGTAGATAAGGCCGAGGCAGAGGTAGAAATGGCCTTTGCGATCAATGCTAAAGCGCCTGAATTGATGGCTCTTTATGCAGCAGAACATGACGCCACTTTCTTACATTATTCAACCGATTATGTTTTTGATGGCAGTAAAGAGGAGTTTTATGTTGAGAGCGATCTTCGCAATCCATTAGGTGCTTATGGTAAGAGTAAAGCCGCAGGAGAAGAGGCGGTAGAAAAAGTATTTGCCAATGCTACCCAAGGGCAATATGCGATTTTCCGAACAAGCTGGGTTTATGGTGATGGTGGTAATTTCATCCGGACGATTTTGCGTTTAGCAAAAGAGCGCGAAGAGCTTAAGGTCATTGCCGATCAATATGGTGTACCAACGAGTGCAGAATGGTTGGCGCAAGTCAGTTTAAATTTAGTCTTAGATCAGCACCTGAATCTTAGGAAATTTACCTCCGGTATTTATCATGCAGTTCCGGCCGGAGAAACTACTTGGCATGGTTTGGCGCTGCTGGCTGCCCAATCTGCTATTGGTAAGGGCGTACTTTTGAAAGTAGGGCCTGAGGCAATCAAGCCTATTCCAGCGGTGAAATACCCACTTCCAGCCCCCAGGCCCTCTAATTCTCGGATGGATACGGCTAAATTGCGTGAAGCTATAGAAAGCATAGCCGATATGTCAAAATTACAGCACTGTAAGCGTCATTGGGGTGATGATGTTAAGGCTTATGTTGCTAAGCTTGCCCAAGACGGAATTATTTAAAGGCTAAAAGTATGGCGGTAAATCGTAAAGGTATTATCTTGGCAGGTGGATCTGGGACTCGCTTGTATCCAGTTACTCAAGCAGTTTCTAAGCAGTTGATGCCAGTCTACGACAAGCCCATGGTGTACTACCCGTTGAGTACTTTGATGTTGGCAGGTATTCGCGATATTTTGTTGATTTCTACTCCACATGACACACCACGTTTTTCTGAGCTTCTAGGTGATGGTTCGCAGTGGGGACTTAATATTGAGTATTGTGTACAACCTTCTCCCGATGGTCTTGCCCAAGCATTTACTCTGGGCAAAAACTTTGTTGGCAATAGTCCGAGCGCTTTAGTCCTTGGGGATAATATTTTTTATGGCCATGAATTAGTCGATCAGCTAAATAGCGCCGACGACAGAACGGTCGGAGCCACGGTATTTGCTTACCACGTCAATGATCCAGAGCGTTATGGCGTGGTGGAGTTTGATAAAGACTACAAAGCGCTCTCGATTGAAGAGAAGCCCACAAACCCTAGAAGTAACTATGCTGTTACAGGCCTCTATTTTTATGACAACCAGGTTTGCGATATCGCGGCATCTATTAAGCCCAGCGCTCGTGGTGAGCTAGAAATTACGGATATCAATCGTGCTTATCTCGATAAGAATGAGCTCAGCGTAGAGATTATGGGCCGTGGCTTTGCTTGGTTAGACACAGGCACCCATGACTCCTTATTGGATGCCGCGGGTTTTATTGCCACCTTGCAAAAGCGCCAGGGCTTAATGGTGGCTTGTCCCGAAGAGATCGCCTATCGTCAAGGTTGGATTAGTGCTGATACCGTACAACAGGTAGCTACTCAACTGAGTAAAAATAGTTATGGTCAATACCTCAATAAGATTCTGAAAGAGCTTAATAGTTCTGCTCAGCCGGTTTCCTTGTCTGTAAAAAAGGTAGGCAAATGAGCGCGCCTTCTAAGGTGCAGGTAACTCCGACTGCAATTCATGATGTATTGGTCATTGAACCTAAAGTATTTGGTGATGAGCGTGGCTGGTTTACTGAATCTTTTAATGCAATTGATTTTGCAAAAGCGACTGACTTGGATGTTGAATTTGTTCAAGATAATCACTCCTTTTCTCGTCAATGGACTTTGCGTGGCATGCACTATCAGTTGGAGCAAACTCAGGGTAAATTAGTTCGCGTTGTTGCTGGGAGTGTATTTGATGTGGTAGTTGATATTCGCAAGGACTCGCCAAGCTACGGTAAGTGGGTAGGGATTGAGCTTAGTGCTCAAAATCACAAACAACTTTGGATTCCCCCAAAATTAGCGCATGGATTTTTAGTGCTTTCAGAAACCGCTGAGTTTCTCTATAAAACAACTGACTACTATCACCCGCAGACTGAGGCATGTTTAGCTTGGAATGATCCAACGGTGGCAATTGAGTGGCCTTTGCCACCAGGAATTGCGCCCAATATGAATGCTAAAGATGCGTCCGGTCTGCTTTGGGATGCTGCACCAAAGTTTTAAGCTCCTATGAGCAATCTCACCGCTTCCCCAAAAATTTTATTGGTGAAACTCTCTTCGCTTGGGGATGTGCTTCACAATTTACCAATTGTTTGGGATTTACGCTCGCGTCTACCAGCTGCGCAAATTGATTGGGCGGTAGAAGAGGGTTATGTCCATCTTCTTGAGCCACTTTTAACTAGAGATGGATTTAAAGGAATTGACCACATCATTCCCTTTGGCTTGCGTCGTTGGAAAAAAAATCTTTTTAAGCTGTCTACCTGGCAGCAGTTCTTTGCCTTTAAGAAGCAATTGCAAGCAACGCAATATGACTACATTATTGAAACTCAGGGACTTTTAAAGTCTGCACTGGTTTGTGCGCTTGCAGATAAATCAAATAAAGCCGTAGTTGCTGGACTTGCTAATGCTACGCAATTTTCTGGATATGAACCCATTGCCAGATTGTTTTATAAGCAGTGCGTTCAGGTGCCTATTGATTGCCATGCGGTTGATCGTTCGCGCTGGGTCATGTGCTCTGCACTAGATTGGCCTTTAATAGCTCGGACTAACACACCCTTATTCTTTTCAGAATCATTTGCCCAAGCGCTTTCTGAAAAGAAAATAGAGGGCCTACAAAAGCCCTATGTGCTGTGCTTTCATTCAACCGCGCGAGAAGCTAAACGTTGGCCTAATCAACATTGGGTGACTTTGGGGCAAGAGCTGGCTAGTCGTGGTTATCAAGTAGTTTTACCTTGGGGTAACGCTGCTGAAAAGGCAGTTAGTGAAGAGCTTTCTAAGCAAATTCCGAGATCACTTGTATCCCCGGCATTTTCAATTGAAGATGCTTTCTCGGTAATCGCTTACGCTGCGCTCACGATAGGTGTTGATACAGGCCTCACCCATTTAGCTGCGGTATTGGGTAAACCAACTGTGGAGATTTATTGTGATTCTCCTCGCTGGAAGACCGAGGGCTATTGGGTAAAGAACATTTGCAATCTCGGTGATATTGGAAATTC
>Ga0209400_1001969_pt1 | contig 15923 bp, 16 predicted proteins | sample M_130807_EF_Meta_FD_187313 | JGI IMG/M metagenome (GOLD analysis project Ga0209400, IMG submission 187313) | Freshwater microbial communities from Lake Montjoie, Canada to study carbon cycling - M_130807_EF_MetaG (SPAdes) (version 2) | ecosystem: Environmental > Aquatic > Freshwater > Lake... | reverse complement strand
GGCAAAGCCACCATTATTTTCAAGCGAAACCACGCCTTCAAAAAACATACCATCTACATCTTGGCGAAGACTAGATTTAGACACGCCACCCATCACACCATCATTCACAATCCAGCTATCGCGCAAGGTATTAGGGTTACTGAAATCCATATGTACTCCTTGTGCGCGAGATGGTCCTGCCAAACATAATAAGTAAACGCTGCAGGTACAAATAAAGTTTCTTCTTGAGTTCAATTTAGTTAGTGATCATGGCCATATTCTGTTGAGTAGTGTTGCTTGCGGTATCAGACGGCGGCTTTGGTCTGGGCGTCCTACTTAAAACTATTGATCACAATTTGTAGGATTTGCAAAACGAGTAAGAGGATGAGCGGCGATAGATCCAGGGCTCCCAGCTTCGGAATCATTCGTTGAATGGGCCCAAGTAGTGGCTCTATCAAAAGAGAAACAATGTATTGGGTTTGTGAGCCAGCGCTAAGCCACGACAGAATCACATAGACAAATACCAAACCAATTAAACCCGAGAGTGTGAGATCAATCAGGTCGAAGAGGGTGGTGAGCAAGGAAAATACATTAATCGATCCCACAAGAAGGAAGGATAGGATCGCGACCTTGCCAAAAACCAGTAAATAAGCCGCTAAGAGACTAGCTGTATCCAAGAGGCCGATACTGGGTATCACGCGCCGCAGGGGAATGACGATCCAGTTTGTGAGTGGAAACAAATACACTCCAATTAACTTACGTTGCTCTGCCCCAAGCTGAGAACCAAACCATTGCATATAGCAACGCAAGAGACAGGCCCCCGCCACAATTCCTACAACAACGGAAAGTACCAGATTGATGATTTGTATGAACATGATTGGATTGTAGAGGCTGGGCTAGAACACATCCTTTTGCGGGCAATCTAGACCTCTCTGTCATCATTCAGTCTTTTGACCCTAAATCATTGAATTAAATGACTAATCGAGCTGTCATAATTACTTCGAAGGCGATGACTGAACTGTTAAATCGTGCTGGTTGGCTAAGGGGCTCTTAGGACATAAAGACCATTAACAGTTTTATTGCAGTGGGTATTAGCGCCAGTATTTATTTTAAATAAGTAAAAGATATCATTTGAAGTATCACCTGACAGTAGAAGATACATCCAAACCATTACTTTCCGATCGGAGCCTTTATGAACCCCAATGAAAAAGAGATGTTAGAGAATTTTCTGAAGCAATTAAAAGCAACACAAACTGTTCAGAAGGATAGTGAGGCAAACGAGTTAATAGTGGAGAGCACAAAACATCAAGCTGATGCTGCCTACCTGCTGGTGCAGCGTGCTATGGGTCTTGAGCTCGCCTTGCAGGTTGCCCAAAAACAAATAGCCGAGCTTCAAGCCCAAGTAGCTGGTAAATCCAATGCAAGTTTTCTTGGGGATAATAATTCCTGGGGAAGGGCGGCAAGCCCTACGACTAGCAATAATGCAATTTCACCGGCAAGACCGAGTGGCGCACCCGCTGCGCAACCCAGTGCATGGGGATCTGGGATGCTAGGTACCATTGCGACTACGGCAGTAGGTGTGGTCGCTGGTTCCATGCTTTATCAAGGCATTCAGAGTATGTTAGGTCAGCAACAAAGTCCGGCGCAAAGTGACTCGCTTAGTTCAACAGGTAATAATGATATGCACACAGCGAGTTACGACCAAAATCAAGATTTAGCAGATTTTGATAGCGATTTTGGTGGCGATGGCTTTGCGTAAGCACGACTGATTTGCGCCTCGGTTGATTGTGGGCCAGACAGCGTAATTCAAGTAATGCCCTGCTTTATGCGGGGCATTTTCTTTGGTAGCGCAAGATGACAGGCCCTTACAGATTGATGTTATGGTTTTGGAATGAACTGTAAAGAATGTAAATTTTTCTACATTACCTGGGATAAGAAGTTTCCCTATGGATGTAAGGTATATGAAATTAAATCTAAGCTAAGCCCAGACTCTCAAGTTTTGGCAAATACCGGATCAGCCTGCCTAGGCTATCAACCCAAAACTACCAAGACTCGCTAGTATTGGGCGCTGTATGCTGCCGTAACCCTCGGATATCCTTGTACCTTGATCAAACCTTTTTTCAGCGATACTCATTAACTTGAAACTAAATTAAATAAGACCATGCAAAGCATTGAAGAACTCCATCGACTTGCGTGTGAACAAGGACTAGATACCTATATTGACCCTGCGTCAGGATATCAAGTACTTACAAGTCAGGCACACTTAAAGCGAGGCATCTGTTGTGGCAATGATTGCCGCCATTGCCCATATGGGCATATCAATGTGCCCAAAAGTAGCCCTCATAGATGAGGCTAGGTTTGACTCCTTGGTGATTCCGGTTCAGGTTATTCCACTGAATAAGACAAGGACGTCTTAGAGCAAGGCCCCGCGCGCTGAAATGGGCCAAACAGCTTCCACTCGATCCCCTCGAACACATATCAATTCATCATATAAATTGACCGTGGGATCGCAATGACCGGGGACTAGCATTACATAGTCGCCTAGCTTTAATGTTGAGTCTGCAGTCAACTCCAATACACCATGTTCATCCGATGCTTTCAGATATTTCGCATCCGTGCGTTGCCAGATGGCTGGCATACCTGAATCCACACTCGACGCTTTCAAGCCGGCATCGACTACTGCGCGGCCTTGTATGGGATGACTCAGTATCGCTGTTTTAACAAACAATGCATGTTCAAACGGCAAATCATGAGTATCTCGCTGGTTGGCAGCGTAGTCGCGATCCATAAAAATATAGGAACCCGCCTGTACTTCATTAAATAGCTTGGAATCGCGCTCCAGCATGACCGAGCCCGTACCAGCTCCCGTAATACGTTCAACCTTAATCCCCAATTTTTCAATGGCTTCTTTGGTGGCAGCAGCTTTCTCGCATACCGCTGTGATCGCGTTTTGTCTTTCTTGGGGTAGGCGATAGTGCTGTGCGCTGCCATGGTAGCACTGTAGTCCCATAAAGTTTAAGTAGGGCGCTTGATCAATTTGCCGAGCAATGGATACTGTCCGTTCAGTCGATGCAACACCGCAACGCCCCATCCCAACATCTATTTCTATATACACATCAATTTTTATTTGACGTTCATTGCTGGCAAGTGCGAAGGCGGATACCTGTTCTTCGTGATCAACCAAAATGCCAATTCGGGCACGCTTAGCCAAATCAAGCGCATGGGCTACTTTTTTGTCACCGACCACCTGATTCGTGATCAAAATATCCTGCACACCTGCCTCTACAAAGACTGCTGCCTCACTCACTTTCTGACAACAGATACCAACTGCACCCACTTGGATTTGACGTAATGCAATATCAGGGCACTTATGGCTTTTGGCATGAGGACGTAAGCGCACGCCTGTGCCAGATAATGCGTCTTGCAAGCGCTGCATATTGCGCTCAAAGGCATCCAAGTTAAGAATTAAGGCAGGCGTATCGATTTGATCAAGGTGATCGCCGGGGAGGGCTGCTTTCCAAGGTGACATGGTAGGTTTCGCTCTAAATAAACACACATGAATTAATACATCATGAATATGAGATTCTAGGATACTGCATGATGAGATGCTTATTTATTGGTCTGTAAATTGAAGCTTGGCCAAACGGGAATAGAGACCACTTCGTTGAATTAAATCAGCATGAGTGCCGGTTTCTATAATCTTCCCGTTTTCTAGCACCAGAATTTTATCGGCTTGTTTTACTGTAGACAGGCGGTGGGCAATCACCAGAGTTGTCCGACTATCCATTGCTGCCTCAAGGGCTCGCTGAACGAGTAGTTCAGACTCGGCATCCAAAGCACTGGTAGCCTCATCTAAGAGTAATAAGGCGGGATTCTTTAATAAGACTCTTGCAATGGCAATCCGCTGTTTTTGTCCGCCCGATAAGCGAATACCACGATCCCCTAAGAAGCTTTGGTAGCCATCCGGAAGCTTAGAAATAAACTCATCAGCGATTGCGAGCCGTGCTGCAGATAGTACTTCCTCATCCGTTGCATCCATTTTTCCAAAACGAATATTTTCCATGGCGTTATCTGAAAAAATCACAATATCCTGAGGCACAACACCAATCATTTTTCTGAGTGCTTCGAGCGGAATGTTTTGAATATTGATGTCACTAAAAAGAATTGTTCCACTCGTTGGGTCATAAAAGCGTTGCAATAATTGGAAGAGGGTAGTCTTGCCAGCGCCCGATGGACCAACAATTGCGACTCTTTCGCCTGGTTTAATCTCGAGAGATATATTCGATAAAACACTATTTGGATTGGATGGGTAGCGAAACCTGAGATTTTGTATTTGCACCCCAATGCCAGCCGCATTGACTTTGGGAATCGATTTGACGCTCGTAAAATCTTGAATAGTAGACTGTACGTTTAGGAGTTCTAGAAGACGGTCACTTGCTCCAATTGCTCTTTGGGTGTCACCAATTACTTCTGAGATGCCAGCTATGGCACCTGCAACAATCACAGCATACAAAATGAATTGAGATAACTCTCCAGCGGTAATTTGATTGTCCATGACTGCATAAGCGCCTAGCCAGAGAACCAAAATAATGCTGGCAAAGCCAAATAAAATAGCAACAAATGTGAGTAAGGATCTTGCTCGCGTCCGAGTAATAGCTGCATCTAGGGCAGATTGAATCGATTGATTAAACCGATTAATTTCTACTTTTTCATTGGTAAATGATTGAATCGTAGGTATCGCATTTAATTTCTCTCCCGCTAAAGCAGAGGCATCAGCGATCTTATCTTGTGAAGCCCGGGAGAGCTTTCTCACGCGCCTGCCCATAATCATGGTTGGAATGATGGTTAGTAGTAGCGTAGCAAAAATCAGCACTGATAATTTTGGGCTGGTAATAAACATCATGACCAAACCCCCTGCAAGCAAAAGAATATTTCTGATCGCCATCGAGACGCTAGTGCCAATTAATGTCTGGATTAGCACCGTATCGGTATTAAGGCGCGATAGTATTTCACCGCTATGAGTGGATTCAAAAAACTCTGGACTTTGTTTAATGACATGGCTATAAACAGCCGCACGAATATCTGTCGTAATCTTTTCGCCTAACCATGAGACCATATAAAAACGAAGAGATGTTCCTAATGCCACTAAGCAGGCAACAATAAATAAGATTAAAAAAGTCTGATTGATTTGGTTGTCACTATTAGCGTTAAAACCTAAATCGATGATCTGCCTAAAGGACAAGGGGACGGCTAAGGTTGCGCTAGCAGCGAGTATTAAGCTAAAGATTGCTAAAACAAATTGCTTTTTATAGGGCCTCAAAAAAGGGAGGAGCGCCGCTAAGGTCCGAAACCCACGGGGATTAGTCTGGTTGCTCTGCTTAGTCATTCAATAATCCCAAGTTATGGCCTATGATAGTCCACTTAAGTCTGTCTAATGCGCACCAAACCCCTTTGTTTAGATGAATCTTTAATATCCCTTGCGTCGACATTTGATCTCATTATCATAGACATCTTTCAATAAGTAAGATCACCATTTATTAATGCCATGCTCATAAATCGCTTATTCTCCATTGGTCTTACTGGCTTTGTTCTCGCAAGTATCGGTGCCTGTTCTTCTACTAACTACGGTGATGACCAGTTTCAGCTTCGCATGGCAACACATGGCAAAGACATTATGTGGATCCCAACCAAGGTGGAAACCACCCATGAGATGCTGACCCTGGCTGGAGTGAAGTCGACCGATATTCTTTATGATCTTGGCTCGGGTGATGGCGTCATTCCAATCGAGGCTGCTAAGCTGTATGGTGTTCGTGCTTATGGCATTGAGTACAACCCAGATCTTGTAGCGCTTTCGATTCGTAATGCACAGCGCGCTAAGGTACAAAACTTAGTCAGTTTTAAACAGGGCGATATCTTTGTTGAAGACTTCTCGCAGGCAACGGTTCTGACCTTGTTTTTAGGAGAGAGTCTCAATACCCGATTAATGCCCACGATCTTAAAGATGAAGCCTGGGACGAGGGTAGTTTCTAACACCTTTCGGATCGAGTCATGGATTCCCGATCGTGAGATTAAAACGCGTTCGGGCGAAATGGCTTATTTATGGATAGTCCCAGCTACTATTGATGGTCCTTGGGTTATGAGTGGCTTACCGAAAGGAGATAAAGCCAATTTAGTAATCCGACAAAAGAAGCAATTCTTTGACGGCTCCATTAACACGATTAATCGAAGAGCGATTTATTTTGAAGATGGACGGATTACCGGTAATCAAATCGAGTTTGAATTTAAGGATGGTGCTAGCTCATATACTTTTAAGGGACAGATAAGCGCAGGGCAGCTGATTGGCATTTTAAATAACGACCCTAAGTTACAAATCGTTGCTAATCGTCCAGGGAAAGTCTCTCAATAAACTGTTGCAACACGATTGTGGTTCTATAAGCACTGACCAAGAAGTTTCTTAATGGAGCGCTTCTCAAACTCGGGTTGGACTAATTTACGTCGTTGGCGAACGGATTTCTCAAGAGACTTGTAAAATACAGGACTTGTTTCTGCTTGCAGTATGAGAGCTGCTAGAGTCTTTTCATCGCCAACGGGGTAATAGCCTGGATAGTCATCTCCCAGTAAGCCGCGATTACCAGAGATATTCGATGCAATCACTGGGACCCCAATGGCAATTGCTTCCGTAACAACATGCGCACCACCTTCCATCAAGCTCGTGATTACCATCAGATGGCTCCGAGATAGAATCTGCATCGTCTTCGCATGGGTTTGCTCGTCAAGCCATTGATAGCGGGCTAGATGAGCGCTGTACTGTTTTGCCAGTGTTCGCATTTCAGGACTCATCGCCTTACCCAAGTGCTTAATCTTAACTGTGCTTGAGGCCGGTAAAAAGGGAAGGGCACGCGCAAGACAAAAAGGATCTTTTTCAGGTCGCAGATGACCAATAAGACTAATCAAGAAATTACGTTTTGGAGAAGTTTTTCTAGCAACTCCTTTAGTGGACTGATAAATAACTCTCGTCTTTGTCAAAAACTCCTTCGGAATTTGATCTAAAGAGGCTGATTGCAAGACAACAATATGGGAGGCGAGCCGCATCGATTGTTGCACCTCATCATGAGAGGCCATATCGCGATAAATATCGGTACCGGTCATTACCAAAATGACTGGTTTATCAGGAAATTGCTGCTTAAAATTCAATATAGATGAATGACTACGATATGCATGAAGGGCAATGAGTAAGTCTGTATTTTTCCTTGACCAGGATTGTGTCAATCTTGATTGATAACCCAAGCTCTTAAGAAATCCTTGCCAGCGAAGCGCAGTAATACGATTGCCATGAAGACTCCCAAGGGGAGCGGGGGTGACGATCTCTATGGATGGCTTAGAAGAATGCATATGCTTACTAAGGAGTCTGCCATAGTTGGCAGCAATGTGCCCAGTTTTATAAAAGATGGCATAGCCTGAATGCCCAAATGCTCTTCCAATAAATGTTAAGTAATGCTTAGGCCCCTAAACTTTTCAAATAGTAATACCAGTTCACCTGTCTTTGGATTAGCTCATGATAGACAGACAGCCAATTTGATTTTGGTAAGTTCATCGTAGCTTCTACATCACCATAAACGTTTTGAGCAATCAGTCCATGCTTTTGGCATAGCTTGCGAATAGCGTAGTTCTCGACAATGCAATGCATGATCAGTTTTTTGTATTGACGATTTTGTGCCCACATAAGTGCTTCGCCTAGCATTTGATCAGCTATGCCCATTCGGCGATATTCTTTTTGAATGATGACCCCAAACTCAACCGTATCCTCATAACTAGCAATATGAATGACACCCACCCACTTGTTATCAATTTGCGCCACCAAGAAATGATGATGGGCAAGATCTTTCTTAAACTTACGTATCAGACCATCAATACCTTGAGGGCCAAGACCAATGCCAAAGTAGGCTCTTAAGGTAACGGGGTCGAGGCTTTTGAGCCAAGACCCATACTTACCAATATGTGACTGAGATAAAAAGCGGGTGTAGACGGTCACGTACTATGACCCAATTGGGTAATTTTTCTTATTTCTGAGAAAGTAAGCTAGACGTGCCTCAGACCAGGCTTCTAGGACACTTTTGATAAAGATAAATACTTTTTTCATACGATTTCCTTTTGTAAAGGGTTGATTAAATTAGGATTTAAACTCTTTTTGAGGGTTAACCCTAGATAGATAGTACGCCTTATTTATGAATGCTGCATGACAGCAATTTCTTTACATTTACTGGGGGCTTTTGAGTTCACAGTTGCTTATATGGTCTCAAGCTTCATGGTGCAAGGGTAATATGGCGTTATGGATGATCCGGTTTACAAGCGCCCCCCAGCAAAGGCTCAGAATCCCATTCGGTATGAGCTGCCTAGTCTTGAGCAAGTGAAAATCAATCAAGAAAAAGAGTTATTGGATTTGGCGCAGGTGCGTTATGGGATTCGCGGGACCGAGGTCACCCTAAGTTTTCAGCCCCTTGGTATTTCAGCGGATATGAATGAAAACGCGATCTTTCGTAGATTAATGGCGATCCCCGAACACGAGCGGGCTGATCAGGTGCTTTATGCATTGGCTACCGGAAAAACTCATGCTGCGATCGCAAATCGTGTTTTAGCAAGCCTTTCATTAATTGCGCGAATGAGAGCTGAATAAATTTCCTACTTCGTACTTAATTAGAAAGCGTACTAATGACCATACCAAGCAATTATCAGGAACTCCCCGCCGATCTCCCCATTCCAGTCGATGACGGAGCTACTCGTCATTTAATTGGAATGAGGCTCCCTGATGTTGCTCTACAAGCCACCAATGGAAAAACGATCAATCTTGGCGAGATCAAAAAGAAATTGGTGATTTATTGCTACCCCATGACAGGTCAACCTAATGTGCCACTACCTGAGGGCTGGGATCAAATACCTGGGGCAAGGGGATGCACACCGCAGAGTTGCTCTTTTAGGGATCATTATCAAGAGTTAGGTGATCTAGGTGCAGAGGTCATTGGATTGAGTGTTCAAACGACCCAGTATCAAAAAGAGATGGCAGACCGTCTTCACCTTCCTTTTCCAGTGGTGAGCGATGTGCAGTATGCGTTTCAGAAAGCCCTGAATCTACCAACCTTTGAAGCGGCTGGCATGACTCTTTTAAAGCGCGTTACGCTGATTGCAAATCAAGGTGTGATTGAAGCAGTGCACTATCCTATCTTCCCGAGCGATAGCGATGCTCCCTGGGTAGTTCAGTACTTGAAGACGCATGCCTAGAGCGGAATTAAGGAAAAAGGAGCATCGATCCCAAAGGGGGATACAATAATTGTGGTTATTGTCCGTTGCCCTAAAAAGGAGACCCATATGTTACTAAATGACTCAATGAGTAATCTTGATAAAGCCATGAAAATCGCCGGTTTTGCTGGCATGGTGATTAGTATTACCGTGGCACTGTTTCTAATCTTTTCAGCAAGCGCTCCGCAATCTAAAACAGCTGTTTTGCTATTTTCATTCGGTGCAGCAGTTGCCCTTAGTTATTTGTCGTTTGCAATCAAACCAAAGTCCAGAAAATAAATCATTAAACCTAATGCTTGAATGGCTCCGCAGTGGGGCCATTTTCTTTTCTAGAGACCAATTACCCCCGTGAAAACTGAAACAAGAGGAATGCTGATTGGCTTTATTGGTATTTTTATATTTAGCCTAACCTTGCCGGTTACCAAAATAGCAGTCCAAAGTTTTAATCCTTACTTTATTGCATTTGCCCGTGCTGTTCTTGCAGGGCTCTTGGCGGCGATCTATCTATTCAGTATCAAAGCAAAATTACCTAGCGTGCGTGAGCTACGCCAATTTGTGATTGTGGCCATTGGCGTGGTATTTATCTTCCCGCTCTTTATTAATTTAGCAATGACCGAGGGCGAGGCCTCGCATGCGGGGGTCATTCTGGGCATCATGCCCTTAGCAACCGTGATAGCGGGGGTGCTCCTATTTAAAGAGCGCCCATCCTTAGGGTTTTGGGTAAGCGCCCTGGTTGGCTGCTCCTTAGTCGTGATTTATGCCTTTATCAACAGTCAGGGGGGGATTCAGTACACCGATTTCTTACTCTTAATTGCTTGTCTAGCCAATGGGATTTCATATGCAGTTGGCGGTAATCTATCGCGCACCATCAATGCTAAAGAGGTGATCTCTTGGGCCCTGGTGATTGCGCTACCAATTAATGCCTTGTTTAGTATGCTGACATTTGAACCAAGTTACTTACAGGCAGACCTCGTGGCGTGGTCTAGCTTTCTATACTTGAGTATCTTCTCAATGTTTATTGGATTCTTCTTTTGGTATGGCGGTATGGCAATTGGTGGAATAGCACGCGTTAGTCAAGTGCAGTTATTACAACCATTTTGTACTCTTCTTGCCTCTGCTATTTTGGTCTCTGAACCGATTACTTCGATCAATATTATTTTTGCAAGTCTGGTGATTGCAACCGTTATGATTGGCAGAAAGATGCTTGTAAGGCGCGGACCAATTGTCAAGTAAAAGCGCTTAATTTAGAACCAGATTATGAAATTACCCGCAAATTCAAGCCAGCAAAGGCTCAGATTGGGATAAAAGTACAGTAAAAATGAGGGATTATCCTTAGGGTTAGCCCCTTGTTTTCAGAAGAGTGATGTAGCAAACTTACTGCATTATTAATTGCGGCCTTATAGTAATTGGTAATCATTGCTGGTATGACTCGGATTTTTGGGCTGTCATGACAACTCTTTTTGTAGCAGATTTTTAATTGTTTGTTTAAAGGAAAAATATGAATAAAGCTGAACTAGTAGAAAAAATTGCTGATGAAGCAGAACTTTCAAAAGCAAGTGCAGAGCGTGCCTTAAATTCTGCAATTGATAACATTATCAAATCAATAACAAAAGGTGACTCCGTTCAGTTAGTTGGTTTTGGAACATTTAGCCAAGGAAAGCGTTCTGCTCGCGTAGGTCGTAATCCAAAAACTGGAGAGGCAATTAAGATTGCAGCTTCAAAGACTGCTAAGTTCTCTGCAGGTAAAGCATTTAAAGACTCAGTAAACAAACGCAAGTAATCAGTTACCCCTGATTCCTAAAAGGCCGCCTACCAGGCGGCTTTTTTGTGCCCTGCAACATAAAATTGCCATAAAACCCCGTTCTTAAAGGCTTTCCTGAGCTAGAATCAAGCCATGCATGTATTTATTAGGCAAAAACTAGTCCACTGTGCTGTGATCGTATCCATTATTTTTGGGTGCTCGGTCCAGGCGGCCACTCCTTCCTTTCAAGAGGATTTGGATGATTTTGAAGAAATTCAGCTTGTCGATCAAACACTCGTAGTAACAGAGCGCTTTGAGCCACTCATTATCTTGTGGCATAACGAAGATCTTGCCCAAACGTTAATCGTCACCAATACGCTCGCAGATGATATCGAGCTCATCACTATTTCACTAGGTAATCGCAGTTCATTCCTGACTGTTCCCTTAAATTTATATTCGCATTATTCAGACTTTATCCGAGCTGGCCATATCTGGTCAGGTCAAGCACGAGCACCCCCTTACTTTTCTTAAGTAGATTATTTTTTTGTAGAGATCATTCTCTACTTCCTTAACCCTTGCTCGGGGGATTGATTGTGTTAATTGTTTATCCAGTGCCTTCTTGGCTCTTTACTTGAGATCTATGCATTTGTTCTTAAGACTACTTTCTTGCTTTGTGCTGCTTTATGCAGGCATCGGGGCTAGTCATGCTCAGCCTAGCTCCAAGGAAATGGACTTAAGGCAGTTGTGGAATGAGCTGAAGATTAGTAATCCTCAACTGAGTGCTTTGCGCGAGAGTTATTTATCTGCTAAGGCAACGGTCCCGCAAATCGCGGCACCCGCCAATCCTCAACTTGGTCTTGTTTGGTCAGGAATGCCCGCAAATTCTCCGCTTGCCTTGGGGGCGGCTAATAACAATATGAGTGGTAATAACTCAATTTCGATTGCTCAACCTTTTCAGTTCCCAGGAAAGAGGGGGCTCGCTGCTGAAATTGCGGATACTTCAGCAGAATCTCTATTAGCCCAGAGCGAATCTAATTATTTGCAGTTGGGAGCACAGCTTTCGACGCTTTACTACAGTGCCTTATCAGCACAAAAGCAGTTACTGGTTTTAAAAGAGATGATTACTCGCTTTGAGTTGATTAAGAATGTGTCGCGGGCACGCTATGCCAATAATGCCGCCGCATACGTAGAGTTCTTGAATACTCAAGTGGCCCAAAATGCAGCGATTGCAGAACAATTTAACCTTGAGAAGCAACTGCAAATTGCCTATCGCAATATTAATTTGTTAATTGGGAGAGACCCTCGCGAGAAGATCGCTTTATCCGGAAACATACAGCAAGCGATTCGTAATGTGCCCACCTTAATCGAGCTTGAGAACTATGCAGAGTCAAGCCATCCTTTGTTGCGCAGCTCACAACTAGATCTCGATGCAGCTCGCAAGGGGGTGAGTTTGGCCAAAAAAGCGTACTTACCGGATTTCCAGGTGATTGGATCTTCGTATACACCACGCGGACCCTTTGCCCCTAATAATGGCGCCTTGTTTTATCAGCTCGAGTTCGACATCGTCATCCCTCTTTATTTCTTTATGAAAGAAAAATATGGCGTCGAGCAGGCGGTGCGTAAACAAGCGGCAGTCGAGGCGACTAATATATCAACGCGGCAACAGATTATTTTGGGGGTCTCAAGTTCATACACAGTGTATGAGCAGACTAAAAATCGGATGCAGTTCTTACGGGATAGCCAACTACCGCAGGCTGATGCTGCCTACAAAGTCGCCTTGACGCAATACTCAAATAATGGGCAGGGCTTTAATGATCTTTTGACAGCTCAAAATCAATTACGAGTATTGCAAAGCCAATTAACGATTGCAGAGAGTGATCTGTTACAGGCCTATTCAGTCTTAATGGTGTCAGCGGGCCGTGAGCCCTTTTAGGAATTCATGTGAAACAACACTTCAATCCCAACCTTATTCGATACTTTAACCAGTTGCTTGAAGCGTTATCTAGCAAGTTAAAGAACGCACTTGACTATTACTGGCAGTTATCTCCAGAGAGTCGATATCGTTTACGTCTAGCCGCCTTTGCCTTTGGCATTTTGGTAGTTGGTTTTACGGTTGGGCGACTCACCACCGTTAATCGGGCTATCAAAATTGAGCAACAAGAAAAACAAATTGCGGTGGATCAAACCGGCGCAATGTCTTTAACCCTTCCTGGGGTGACCTTAAATCCAGAAATCTATCGTTTTGAGAAGGCAACGCGCCAAGCAGTACCCCAAGAAATTAAGGTCCCAGGCCGTCTGGTCTTCAATGCTGAAAAAGGAAAATTATTAAGTGCTCGTGTATCGGGAAGGGTAGAGCGTATTTATGCCTTTGAGGGAGCCCCAGTACAGCCTGGAACCCCTGTGATCGAACTCTATAGCCCCGATTTCAATTCAGCTCAGCAAGAGTTTTTATTAAGCTATCGCACAGTTAAGATTCTGAGTGAGACTAATTCCTTAACAAACTTGTTTGCAGATGCCAAAATTACCCAAGATGCTGCTGCCAATCGTCTTCGTAATTTGGGATTCTCAGACGGCGATATCTTAGCGCTTGAGCGCAGTGGTAAATCTCAGCCTAATCTAAATGTCCGCTCTACTATTTCAGGAGTCGTTGTCAAACGCAATGTAGAGCCAGGAGCCGTTGTGAACAATGGTGATCCACTAATGTTTATGGCTGATCCCAAGGCCTTGTGGTTTGCAGGAAATATCTTTGAGCAAGATGCCCGCAACATAGAACGAGGGCAAACGATGAAGATTCATTTTGAGGCCTTCCCTGAATTAGAGATTATTGCGAAGGTTAATTACATAGCGCCGACCGTAGATGCACAGACCCGTGGTCTTTTGATTCGGGCCGATATTGATAATCGGGATGGTTCTTTACGCCCAGATATGTATGCTAATGCCAAACTCCAAATCGGTAGTGCACAAGCAATCGTAGTTCCACAAACGGCAATTGTGCGAGACAAAGATCTTCGCTATGCCTTTATTCGAACGGGGCCAGAGAGTTATCGTCGTTTGGTTGTAAAGGGCTACGACCTTGATGGTAAGCGCTATGCCATTACCGAGGGGGTCGAGCCAAATGCGGACATCCTGATTCAAGGGGCAGTCCTCTTGAATGAACGTTTTACTAAGCAGGAGTAATAGTGAATCTTATTACTTCCTTGGTGAGAGGTGTGATTCATAAGCGGGCGATTGTGCTTTCCGCTTGCTTTCTCTTGTTAATCTTAGGCATATTAGCTCTACGCTCTCTACCCATTCAGCCGTATCCTGGTGTTGCGCCTTTAACTATCCAAGCAATTTCTCAATGGCCGGGGCGAGGAACAACCGAAGTAGAGCAGCAAATAACCATCCCAGTTGAAAATGCTCTCGCTGGAATCCCTGGAGTGCAAACGTTTCGTTCCGTCTCTCTCTTTGGTTTATCCGTTGTTACGCTTAAGTTTGATAACTTTACCGATGCATTTAAGGCTAGACAGATCTTTATTGCCAATCTGTCTAAGGTCGATTTCCCTGCTGGCGTCGTATCGAGTATCAGCCCAGACTCCGATGCAACGGGCGAGATCATGCGCTATCAAGTTACCTCTAATCATGCTGATTCAATTCAATTAAAGACTCTGCAGAACTATGAGATTTACAAGGAGTTAAAACAAACTCCTGGTGTGGCTGAGGTATCGTCGTTCGGGGGTAAGGTTCGTCAATATCAAATCATTGTTCGCCCCGAATCTCTTCAGGCCAAGGGCATTACTCTTGCTCAACTTGTTTTGGCAATCTCAAGCTCTAATACCAATACCGGCGGTGGCTTATTACCAAGCGGGGAGCAGCAGTTTGTGGTGCGCGGGGTAGGTCTCTTAAAGAATGTGCAGGATATCAAGCAGGTTGTGGTCTCCAACAATAATGGCATCCCGATACGGGTTGGGGATGTTGCCGAGGTCAAGATTGGGCATGCTCCTCGCTTGGGGATGTTTCAGTTTAATGATCAGTCTGATGAGGTAGAGGGAATCATCTTCCTACGACGTGGTGAGAACGCCACGGAGGTCTTGGCTCGAGTGCGTCAGCGGATTCAAAATCTCAATGAGCACGTCTTGCCCCCAGGTATTGAGATCAAACCTTTCTATGATCGACAAAACTTACTCGACATCACTATTGGCACAGTTGAACACACTTTGTTTTTTGGGATCTCTCTCGTATTGGTCGTGTTGTATGTCTTCTTGGGTAGTTTTAGGGCCGCAGCAATGGTTGCAGCAGTTATTCCATTGGCGTTGTGCTTCTCATTTATTCAGATGGATTTATTTAAGGTACCTGCCAACTTGATCTCATTAGGGGCAATTGATTTTGGTGTGATTGTGGATGCGGCGGTCATTGTGACCGAGAACGTGATGCGCCATCTTGAGGATGGGAAGAAACGACTTAATCAAAGTATTGTGTTGGCTATTAGCGAAGTACAGCGCGCCATGATTTACTCAGTTTGCATCATCATCGTTGCCTACTCCCCATTATTTTTAATGGGTGGGGTAGAAGGCATCATCTTTAAGCCCATGGCATTTACGATGGGCTTTGCATTAATTGCTGCAATGATCTTGAGCCTAACCTTTTTGCCGGCGATCATGTCACTTATTTTTGGCGACAACTTTCACCATAAGCCACCTAGCTTTATTACTGCAGCCTTAGCTTGGTATAAGCCCATATTGCGCAGATGGATGGATAAACCACGGACAGTGGCTGCAGTCTCAGTCTTTATTTTGGCTCTGGCCTTATTAAGTACCACGCGATTGGGGACAGCCTTCCTGCCCACCTTAGAAGAAAACAATATTTGGTTACGTGTAACCCTTCCTAATACAGTCGATTTAGATTACTCGGTCAAGATCGCAAATCAGCT
>Ga0209400_1001968_pt1 | contig 15932 bp, 14 predicted proteins | sample M_130807_EF_Meta_FD_187313 | JGI IMG/M metagenome (GOLD analysis project Ga0209400, IMG submission 187313) | Freshwater microbial communities from Lake Montjoie, Canada to study carbon cycling - M_130807_EF_MetaG (SPAdes) (version 2) | ecosystem: Environmental > Aquatic > Freshwater > Lake... | reverse complement strand
TTCAACTGTTTCAATCGAGACGTTGTATTTTGCAAACACATTCGCAATCTGAGCAAGCACACCAGGTTGGTCTGAGACCTCCAAAGTAATTTGGTACCTAGTCTTAATTCTTGAAATCGGAAGCACTTCTAAATCAGCATGCACAGAATCGGCAAGCCCAGGACCCCCTGCTACGTGTCGTTTTGCTGCTGAAACTAAATCACCCATAACCGCTGATGCGGTCTGAATGCCTCCTGCACCGGCACCATAGAACATCAATGAACCAGCAGCTTCCGCTTCAACGAAGACTGCGTTGAATGCACCACGAACTGAGGCAAGTGGGTGCTCCAACGGAACCATCGCAGGATAAACGCGGACAGAGATTCCCTCACCGCCGTTATCCCCATCGGCCGCAATTGCTTCACAGATAGCCAATAACTTAATAACATAACCGTCACGCTTAGCAGCAGCCATCTGCTCTCTTGTGATCTTGGTAATACCCTCACGGTAGACCTTCTCAAGCGGAACTTCGGTGTGAAAAGCAAGATAGGCCAAGATAGCGGCTTTTTGAGCGGCGTCATATCCTTCAACATCCAAACTTGGATCTGCTTCAAGATAACCAAGGTTTGTGGCTTCAGTCATCGCCTGCTCTAAAGTCAAACCAGCTGAATCCATCCGGTCCAAAATGAAGTTTGTTGAGCCATTGACGATTCCCATGATGCGTTTGACTTTGTCGCCTGCAAGGGATTCACGAAGTGGTCTAATGATTGGAATTGCTCCAGCAACAGCCGCTTCAAAATACAACTGAGCCCCGACCTGTTCGGCGGCATCAAATAATTCCGTGCCGTGGCTGGCAAGCAATGCCTTGTTGGCGGTAATAACATCGCTACCGGAATTAAGTGCTTGAAGGATAAGTGTTCTAGCTGGCTCGATGCCTCCCATCACCTCAATAACAATGTCTGCGCCAAGAATCAATGCATCTGACTCGGTGGTTAGAAGTTCTGCAGGAATCTCATAATCCCTGGCTGCTTTCTTGTCTCTAACAAACACTCCGGCAAGCTCAAGCTCAGCACCAACACGGGCAGCTAACTCATCTTTATTTTCGATAATCAATCTGGCAACCTGAGAGCCAACTGATCCTGCACCTAGTAGCGCTATTCGTAATGGGCGATATTCAATCATTTGAGAACCTTCGTCTCTGTTCTGTTTAGTCTGGCATCTCTAGCCAGCAAATCTGTTTCTGTCTCTGCCCTAACCAGGAGAGTCGACTGTCCATTTTGGACAGCTACCACTGCAGGCCTAGCCAGGTAGTTGTAATTACTCGCTAAGGAAAAACAATATGCACCTGTTACCGCTACCGCAAGAAGATCATTCGGACTGACATCGGCAGGCAAGAAGGCGTCCCTGACCACTATGTCCCCTGACTCACAGTGCTTACCCACCACTCTGGAAATCACAGCCTCTGCTTCTGACTCTCTGGAAGCTAAAGTCACGGAGTAATCAGCTTCATAAAGTGCTGGCCTAGCGTTATCACTCATGCCGCCATCAATGCTTACGTATCTTCTTGATGCGCTCTCTTCAACAGTCACATCCTTGGTGGTTCCGACGTTATACAAAGTAATCCCTGCAGGGCCAACAATGTATCGACCTGGTTCAAAAGCTAGAGCCGGAAGTTCAATTCCATATTTCTTGCACTCTTGTTCGACAGTTTCAGTTATTGCAAATGCGATTTCTTCAATCTGCATCGGCTTATCAATTTCTATGTATGCAACACCAAAACCGCCACCCAGGTTGAGCTCTGGAACGGGACCTGATTTCAACAACTCAGCATGAAGGGCAACTAATCTTTTAGCAGCTTCGACGAATCCCTCAACTGCAAATATCTGTGAACCAATGTGCGAGTGAAGTCCAAGGAACTGCAGATGCTTATGTGATCTAATGTTGGCAACTACTTTAGGAACATCAGAGATGGCGATACCAAACTTCTGATCTTCGCGAGCAGTCGCTAAGTACTCGTGCGTGTGAGCGTGAACACCGGTGTTAACTCTTAGCCTCACCGGTTGAATTCTGTCCTGAGCACCAGCTGCTGATGCTATACGCTCTACTTCAATTTCACTGTCAATAACAATCACGCCGACACCGGCGGCAACTGCTCTGCCTATCTCACTGTGAGATTTGTTGTTGCCGTGCAAACCAATTCTGTTTGGTGCAATTCCGCCAGCTAGAGCAACCGCCAACTCTCCACCAGATGAAACATCGATAAATAAGCCAAGCTCATCAACCCACCGAACAACCTCAGAGCAAAGTAAAGCTTTGCCAGCGTAGTAAATCTTGGCTGAAGTGCCATAACGAGTTGCGGCAGCAGCGAAGGCTTCTCTGATTCGCTTAGCTCGGCCAAAAAAGTCCGTTTTATCTACAACATAAAGAGGTGTCCCGTACTCACCTGCAAGATCGCCGACAGATACTCCACCGATTGATAGTTGCCCCTCGCTCTCACGCTTGGCTGTTGCTGGCCAGATATCTTTGGCTAGTTCGTTCAGGTCATTTGGCTTTGTGAGCCAATCAGGTGCAAGTATTTCCCCCACGATTACATCCGCTCCGGCGCACTGACGCCTAAAACACGAAGCCCATTTGCTAAAACTACAGATGCTGCGTTGTTTAGCCACAACCTTGTCCTATGCACAGACTCAACTGGTTGATCTGCAAGAGGAGTAACCCGACAGTTGTCATACCAACGGTGATATGCACCGGCAACTTCTTCCAGATACCTTGCAACGAGGTGAGGTGCACGCTCTGTTGCCGAGTGTGCCATCACCTTTGGAAGCTGAGCTAATTTAGCTAGCAATTCAGATTCACTTGGATGGGTTAACAGTGCCGGGTCAAATTCAGAATCATCAACACCGAGAGAAACTGCGTTGTTGGCAACCTGCTTCGTTCTAGCGTGCGCATACTGAACGTAGAAAACTGGATTGTCATTTGTTTTCTTAGAGAGCTGATCCAGATCGATATCGAGCATCGAGTTAATAGATGATCGGGTGAGTGCATACCGTGCTGCATCGACACCGACTACTTCAACTAAATCTTCCATGGTGACGACAGTTCCTGCACGCTTGGACATTCTCACTGGTTCACCATCCTTGACGAGGTTCACCAATTGTCCGATGAGAATTTCAAGGTTGATCCCAGGCTCATCTCCAAAAGCGGCACACATCGCCATCATTCTCTGCACGTAACCGTGGTGATCGGCACCCAGCATATAGATTGCCCGATCGAAGCCGCGTTCACGCTTGTCTAGGTAATAGGCAAGATCTCCAGCAATGTATGCAGCTTCGCCGTCGCTCTTGATTACCACTCTGTCGCGATCATCGCCAAAGGTAGTTGAACGTAACCAGATAGCGCCATCTTGTTCATAGATGTGACCTAATGTTCTAAGTCTTTCGATTGCTCTCTGCACAGCACCGGATTCGTAGAGCGAATTTTCATGGAAGAAAACATCGAAGTGAACACCAAACTCCTCCAAAGATTTTCTTATCTCGGCAAACATGAGGTCAACACCAGCCGCTCTAAAAGTTTCAGCTGATTCAGCATCTGGAAGTGTTGCTGCATCTGGATGCGCGGATAGCACTTGATTGGCAATCTGGTTAATGTAGTTACCTGCGTAACCATCTTCTGGTGCTGGTTCATGTCTTGCGGCTGCAACTAGTGACCTAGCAAAACGATCAATTTGAGCGCCATGGTCGTTGAAGTAATACTCTCGAGTGACAGTTGCTCCCTGAGCTTCGAAAATTCGAGCAAGTGAATCTCCAACTGCAGCCCAACGGGTTCCTCCAATGTGTATTGGTCCGGTTGGATTAGCAGAAACAAACTCAAGGTTCATCTTCAACCCGGCAAGATCAGATCCAGTTCCAAAGGTTTCGCCAGCTTGAACTATCTGCTTCGCAATTTCTCCAGCTGCAGCAGCACTCAATGTGATGTTGATAAAGCCAGGACCGGCAATGTCGACTTTCTCAACCCCCGGCTCTTTCGCTAGTTCAAGCGCAAGAATGCCTGCAAACTCTCTAGGGTTAGCAGCCAACTTCGATCCCCACTGCATTGCAACGTTGGTTGCCCAATCTCCGTGGTCGCGGTTCTTTGGTCGTTCGACGGTGATTTCAGTAGGTAATTCAAGCGCAGGCAAAACACCTTCATTCTGCAATCTGTGCAGGATAAGCAGAATGCTCTTGGAAAGATCTGCGGGGGTCATTTAACTGCCTTTAGTTGGTGGGGATTCAGCCGCGCCGCTCTGCGTAAGACTATAAAGGCAAGTTTACCTAAGGCGGGGCCGATTCCTAAATGACCACGATGATTAGAGCGTTACTGGGCCTGTGGTCTCTCGGACAACTAACTCCCCCGCCCAAAGCTGCGAAGGTAGGTTTTCGGGTGAGGTTTTCTCTAAGAAGGAAATCAGACGTCTGGCCGCCGAATCTCCCATTTCAAATGCAGGTGGGCTAATTGTCGTCAGCCTTGGTGAAGTTGCGGAAACGAAGCTCTCTGGGGTGGCCATAGACAATAGCGATAGCCTGCCGGGAACAGACACTTTCATGGTGTTTGCTTGCTGCAATAGCCCGACCATCGCTCCAGGATTGAGGCTTATAACGGCAGTGATCTCGGGTTTTGGCTCAAGAATATTATCCAGCAGTTTTCTACCATCATCCGGCTCTGTGCTACATTCAAAGTTCTCTATGGAGACCCCATACTTTTTAGCACAACTCTTCATCGCTGCTTTAGTCCTAGTCAGCGCTGCAACTACTGCCGATTTGCTTTTCGTCTTTTCGGTTAGGAAGGCCACGTTTTTATGTCCAAGGCCAGCGATGTATTCAATTGCCTTATCGGCTGCTGTTTCAAAGTCACGGTCAGCAAATAACTCGTCACCGTGGCTTGAACTTGTGCGGCCAATCAACGCAACGGTAATTCCGGCAGCCTTTAGCTCTTGAACGCGAGTGTCTTCCAAGGCCACCTCCATCAGAATTACTCCATCGAGAAGCCCTGATTTAGCAGTTGCGATGACCTCCTCAACACTTCGATCTAGTGCCGGCCACATCACTAAGTGATAACCCAATTCCTGTGCTGCTTGAGCAGCTCCAAGCCCGTACTCAAGGTCAACGTGGGCGACACCTCGAGCGGCTGTCGGAAATAGCAGTGCAATTACTCTCGACTTACCCCCAGCTAAAGCTTGAGCCATTCGATTTGGGCGATAGCCAAGATTGTCCATGGCAGCCTGGACCCTTAGCTGAACCGGAGCCGAGATTTTTCTCTTGCCAGTTATGACGTAAGAAACGGTTGCCTCAGATACCCCTGCAAGTTTTGCAACATCGGCTCTTGAACTCATTCTTAGCTCCATTTTTCGGTTGTTATCTAAATGTAATAACACGCAACTAATTTTTACTAAAACTAGGATTATTCTTTTTTGTAGTTTACGCGTGTAAACAAAATACGCAAAGACTAACACTCAGATTGCAAGCAACAGTTTGCAAACAAAATCACCTAAGGGTGAAACTACGAAAGGTTATTAGGTTGAAGGTAAAGCAAATTTCTGCAGTTGCTGGTGCAATTGCTGCTTTGACTCTTGGACTCGGTGTTGTGGTTCCAGCTCACGCTGCCGGCGTACAAGAAATTACTGTTTGGGCAATGTGTTCAGAAGCAGGCGAGATCGCTGCCGCTAAAGAGCAGGTTGCAGCGTTCAATGGGTTCTACGACGAGCAATACCACGCCACTCTTACTTGCAAGGCGGATATGGGAACTGCAATCAAGTCAACTGCTGCAGCATCACTTCCAAGCGTTTTTGAATTCGATGGTGAGAACCTCGCTGCATACGTTTACGCGCAAAAGCTACACCAGCTTGATGGTCTAGTTCCTGCATCAGTATTCTCAAACGAACTTGTTTCGATTCAGGCTGAAGGCACATACAAGGATGGCCACAAGTACTCTGTTTCACAGTATGACTCAGGTTTGGGTCTTTACGGAAGCAAGAAGAAGCTGGCAGCAGCTGGCATCAAGGATGTTCCAACCACTTGGAAGAAGGCATGGACTGCAACTCGTTTCACTGCTGTTCTAAAGGCGCTTGCGGCTAAGGCTCCTGGTAAGAAAGCCCTTGACATCAAGGAAAACTATGGAATGGGTCCAGGTTGGCCTGGCTACGCGTTCACACCGATTGTGAACTCTGCCGGTTTCCAGATTGTCACAAACGGCAAGGCTGTCGGCTCACTGGACAACACAAAGGTTGTAAATGCTCTAAAGACATTTGCATCTTGGAAGCAGTATGTTGACCCTAGCGCTGACGACAAGGCATTTGAAAATGGTCGTGTCGGTTTGGCATGGGTAGGTCACTGGCAGTACCCTGCATTCAGCAAGAAGCTTGGCAAGGACCTAGTGGTTCTTCCTCTTCCTGATTTCGGTGCTGGTACAAAGTCAGGCCAGGGATCACACAGCTGGGCAATCGGTAAGAACACTTCTGGCACCGAGCTAGCAGCTGCAAACGTGTTCTTGCAGTACATCATGCAGGACAAGTGGGTCTTGAACGTGACCGACCAGAACGGTGCTGTTCCTGCAACAAAGACCGCTCTAAACAAGAGCGTTAACTACCGCAAGGGTGGCCCGCTACAGCTTTACGCTGACCAGCTAGCTGCATCTTGTGGAACTGCAAAGCCGACCACAAAGTGTGTAACTGTTCCTCGCACAATCAGTGCTGCTTGGCCAGTTATTAACAATGCGTTCGGTACAGCAGTTCAAACAATCTGGAATGGTGGCGACGCTAAGACTGCACTTCACACTGCAGCTGTAACCATCGACCAGGACAACGCTGACAACAGCGGGTACTAAACCAGTTGATGAAGTAGTGGGGTCGGGCAGGTCCCGACCCCACTATTATTTTTTTGAAATCAAACAAGGAAAGTGACTATGGCTAAGACCAGAAAAAGTAAGTTTGGTCAGGACAACCTAGCGGGAATACTCATGTCTTTGCCAGGAGTAATTCTGTTGACTCTATTTGTGATAATCCCATTTGTTACCGCAATTGTTTTGTCATTTTTCAGTGTGAACTTCAACATGGTTCAAGGGCCGAAATTTTGGGGTTTCGAACAGTACAGAAGAATCCTGTTCGACGAGGTGTCAAGCCCAATTTTCTACAAAGCCCTGATGAACAACTTCACCTTTGCTTTGATTGTGGTTCCTGCTCAGACTGGGCTTGCAGTTCTTCTGGCAGTGATGTTAAACGCGAAACTTAAAGGGATAGCTTTCTTTAGAACTTTCTTCTTTATGCCAGTTGTATTTCCGATGTCATTGGTGTCAATTATTTGGGCACTGATGTTTAGCCGCGACTCTCTCGGAATGCTTAATGGGCTTCTTAATTTGGTTTCCTTCGGTTTTATTCAGCCAATTGACTGGCTGGGAGATCCAAACATAGCCCTACTTTCTATCGCACTGTTATCAATTTGGGCCGGCGTTGGGTTCCAAATGGTTATTGTTTTAGCCGGATTGCAAGAGATCCCAGTGGAGTTATACGAAGCTGCCAGTTTAGACAGAGCTAACTGGTGGCAACGTTTTTGGAATGTAACCATTCCGGGCTTACGTAACACATTGATTTTCGTAACAATAATCACAACCATATTTTCGCTGCGCCTTTTTGACCAAGTCTTCATATTGACCAAAGGCGGGCCAATAGATGCAACCCAAACAGTTATGTATCAGGCTGTAACTTCTGCTTTCATCGAAGGGAATGTTGGTAGGGGCTCAGCCATAACAGTGATTTTTGTTTTGATTATTATTTTCATCACATTGATCCAAAGGCTAGTCCTCAGACAGAATCGAGAAGTTCAATGAGTAGCGCAATTGAAAAGCAGGCTCAAAGAGAAGTCATGCGTCGAATTAGGCGCAGTCGCTCACCAAAAAAGGTCATCAAGACCGCCTTGCACTATGCCTTCCTCACTGTGGTGACCGCTATCTTTTTCGCTCCAATCGCATACATGCTTATTGGATCTCTGAAGCCAACCTCAGAGGTGTTAGATGGAATAAATGGGTTTGCCCTCAAGCATCTCTCGTTTAGTAACTACTTGCAGGTCTTCGCCACCTTCAACGATGAATCTATGGGATTCCTTTGGCGCTTTTACGCTAACTCTATATTCGTCAGTTTCGTAATTGTTTTTGGTGGGCTGATAGTAAATTCAATGATCGCCTACGCCCTGGCTCGTCTGAGATGGAAAGGTAGAAATGCGGTTCAGGTTTTAGTTGTCCTGCTCGTTATTTTGCCTTTCGAAGCTATTGCAATTCCACTCTTTTATCTGCTTCGAGATTATAGAAATACATATTTCGTTCAGTTCTTACCTTTTATTGCTAGCGCCTTCTCCATTTACCTCTTCTACACATTCTTCATCGGTCTGCCACTTGAAATTCAAGAATCTGCTCGCATCGATGGCGCGAACGCTTGGCGTGTGTTCCGTGCGATCATCGTTCCGATGTCTAAGCCTGTCTTTGCGTCAGTGACAATCTTGTCTTTCTTGAGCGCTTGGTCATCGTTCCTGTTCCCCTTGATGATGGTGGATAACCCCCTCTACGTTCCATTGCCTTTGGAAATTCAGGTTTACTTCACTCAACCCCCAACAGATTGGGGGCCGATCTTTGCCTTTGGAGTCATTTTGGTGATACCAGTATTGGCAGTGTTCTTGCTATTCCAAAGATGGTTCATTCAGAGCGTGGCCGCATCTGCAATCAAAGGTTAGAGTGCAATCAAGCCTCTGGTTGGATCTGCCGTAACGGCTATTGGGTCGCTAAGCTCGCCAACGAATTTGCCATCGACCACATCCCAAAAGCCAATCAGATTCCACTTACCGAGCGCATCTTGGACTAGTCGTGACGCGTATAGACCAGGTCTCTGAAACCAAACTGACTTGCTGAAATCGACACTGGTCAATTCGGGGTCAACGACTAATGAGTAGACTCCCCCAGGTTCTTGACTTTTGCGTTCCGGGGAAAGCCACTGTGACCCACAGCAGAAAAGCAATATTGGAACTCCGTCTACTATTTCAAATTGAAGAACTTCGATCTCGCCAAAGCCTTGATTCACAGCATTTAGCGGTGGCAGTAAAGACCACTTTTTCAGATCGTTGCTAACTGCGCGACCTGCAACTCCACTTTGCCCATATTCTCCTCCTCTGCCACGAGCAGTGAATAGCATGTGCCAGTTATCTGGGCCACTTGGAAGCTTGAATAGCCAAGGATCTCTAAAGGCTTCATCAGGCCAGACAGCGTCGACTAGGGTCGAGTAATGCTCCCCTGAGGCTCTTAGCGGCTCATCTGCGTCTTGTTTAGTCCAAGTAATTAGATCTGCAGAGGTGGCGTGTCCAATGCTCTGAATAGCCCCTGAATCTTCACGGCTTGTTCCGGTATAGAACATATGCCAAAGACCATTATTCTGAATCACAGACCCTGTCCAGGTTGTCCAAGAATCAAATGTCCGCTTCGCAGCGCTTGGTTCAGATGGGGTTAATGCATCCGGCAGCACTGTCCAGTTAGTTAGGTCTTTGGAAACAGCATGACCTACTGAGACATTTCGATGTCTGCGATTAGGGTCCAGTAATCCTCGGCTGGCTTGAAGGTAGAAGACGTGAAAATCTTCGCCATCTCTAACAAACCATGAGTCCCAAACCCATTGACCAGGCAACTTCAAAGCCATGAAAAACACCAACCTTCTGCCACTAATTTTACCCGCTGGTAGTCTGGGTATATCTTTGAGCCCCCATAGCTCAGGGGATAGAGCACCGCCCTCCGGAGGCGGGGGCGCAGGTTCGATTCCTGCTGGGGGCACGTGAACATAAACGACATAATCCACCCTGAAGCACTCCTCCAATCCCTAGGCTCTTGGGCGCTAGTAATTGCTGCACTGATAGTGATTGCTGAAACCGGGTTGCTCTTGGGGTTCTTCCTACCAGGCGATTCACTGCTATTCACTGTTGGATTGCTGATTGGCGGTGGAGTTATCCCCTCTCCAATTTGGTTGGCCTGTTTGGTTATTGCAGTCTCTGCCGTCATAGGTGATCAGATTGGATATTTCATTGGGCTAAAAGCAGGACCGGCTATTTTCAAGAGACCGGATTCCAAACTCTTCAGCCACAAGAACGTTGAACGAACTCAAGCATTCTTCGCTAAGTATGGTTCTAAAGCGGTCATCTTTGCCCACTTTGTTCCAATCATGCGAACATTCATTCCGGTCGCTGCTGGAGTTGGCAAGATGCCATACAAGTACTACCTGCGAAATAACTTTATTGGTGCATTGACCTGGGGACTTAGCGTTCCCTTGGTTGGCTATTTCCTAGGAAATGTAATCTTCATCAAAGATCATGTGATTGTGGTCACGTTAGCACTGGTGGCTGTTTCCTTCATCCCAGTGATAATTGAGGTAGTTAGAGCTAGAGCTGTTTCAAATACTCAATCAAAGAACTAACCGCTTGAGCACGGTGACTTATAGCGTTTTTGACTTCTGGTTCTAATTCAGCAGCCGTAACATCGAATCCTTCAGGGATAAATATCGGGTCATAGCCATGACCGTTAGTTCCTCGTTCTTCAAAGGCAATGCTGCCAGGCCATGTGCCTGTGAAACAGATTTCTTCCTCAGCAGTAACCAAAGCAATTGTGCAGACAAATACTGCCTGACGGTGTTCTTCAGCAATGTCTTTCAACTGAGCTAACAGTAAGCGTCGATTTGCAATATTGTCTTTTGTTCCAGACCAGATTGCAGTAAAGATTCCAGGTGAACCTCCAAGTATTTCGACGGCTAAACCAGAGTCATCAGCTAGTGCTGGTAATCCAGTTGATGCGAATGCCGCTCTGGCTTTGATCAGAGCATTCTCGACAAAACTAATTCCATCCTCAACTGGCTCTTCACCTTCGTATCCCGCTAGCTCAAAGCCATGAGGTTCAAGAATTGCTCGAAGCTCTGCAACCTTGCCCTGATTGTGAGTGGCTAAGACAAGTTTCATGAATTTAGTGAATCGCTTTGGTAGCGAGTAAGTTCAGCGGTACCGAGCAGAGCAAGATCCAGGAGCGAATTCAGTTCTTCTCTGTCAAAGGCAGCACCTTCTGCAGTTCCCTGCACTTCAACAAACTTTCCAGAACCGGTTACCACAACATTCATGTCAGTCTCTGCTCTAACATCCTCGGTGTATGCCAGATCAAGCATTGGTTGACCATCAATAACTCCAACTGAAATAGCAGCAATCGAATCGATGATTACTTTGTTCTTCGCTGGTATATGTCCCTGCGCAATTCCAAAGTTGATCGCATCAACTAGAGCAACATAAGCACCTGTGATGGCTGCGGTTCTTGTTCCTCCGTCTGCCTGCAAGACATCGCAGTCGATAACAATTGTGTTCTCACCCAATGCCTTGAAATCAACTGCGGCCCGAAGTGCTCTACCAATCAAACGTGAAATTTCATGAGTTCGACCGCCAACTTTACCCTTGATTGATTCTCGGTCGTTTCGATCATGAGTTGCTCTTGGCAACATTGCATATTCAGCAGTCACCCAACCTTCGCCCTTACCAACTTTCCAGCGTGGCACTCCCGGAGTGAAAGAAGCGGTGCATAGAACCTTGGTTGAACCAAAAGAAATAAGTGCAGAACCTTCCGCATGCTCACTCCAGTTGCGTTCGATGCTTACTTTACGTAATTGGTTGAGTTCTCTTCCATCTGCTCTAGTCACTTGATTCCTTCTCTAGTTAGTTGATCTGTTCAACGCTTTGAACTTCCGGTCCAAGGAACCGTTTAGCTAATTTGGCAAAAGCGGCTGCGTCACCGGTTGCTTGAAACCTGAGTGTTGGAGCGGAAAGGTCTCCCCTGAATAACCCGTGTTCCGAAATAGTGCGATAGACATCTTTAGCGGTTTCCTCGGCTGAGGAGACCAAAGTCACGCCATCACCCATGACATAGGACAGCGCACCGGTCAAAAGAGGATAGTGAGTGCAACCCAAGACTAATGTGTCACATCCTGCTTGTTTGATTGGTGCAAGATATGTTTCAGCTAGGGCAATAATCTCAGGCCCACTGGTGATGCCTCGTTCGACAAAGTCGACGAACTCGGGACAGGCTACAGTCTCTAGCTGAAGTGAAACAGCAGCAGCGAATGCATCGTCATAGGCTTTAGAAGTTATTGTCGCAGTAGTTCCAATAACTCCAACTTTTCCATTTCTAGTGGCCGCTACAGCTCTTCTTACTGCCGGTTGAATCACTTCAACTACAGGAATTCCACGCCCTTCTGTGTATCTCTCTCGAGCATCTCTGAGCACAGCAGCTGATGCAGTATTACAGGCAATTACAAGAACTTTCACACCTTCGTCAACCAAACGGTCCATGACCGCTAGCGCAAGTGTTCTAACTTCACTTAGTGATTTAGGACCATAGGGAGTATTAGCGGTATCGCCTAGATAAATGATGGATTCATTTGGAAGTTGATCAATGATTGCTCTTGCGACAGTAAGACCCCCGACTCCAGAGTCGAAAATCCCGATAGGCGCATTATTCACTGAATAAGTCTATTGGCGAGTGTTAGTCCTGGCCTGAAGAGTCCCCCGACTCGTTGCTTCTCATGCCTTCGTATATCTCTTTGCACTCAGGGCAGACGGGGAACTTCTCCGGATCTCTAGAAGGTACCCACACCTTGCCGCATAGAGCTACAACGGGAGTCCCCATCACGGCAGACTCAACAACTTTGTCCTTTTTGACATAGTGCGAATAACGCTCGTGATCTCCTGGCTCGAGAGGCGCAAGCTGAGGGTCAATTATTGTGATTGGACTTTGCTGACTCATAACTATCCGATTATGACCTAGCAACATTCCGAACCGCTTCAGCGACTCGTTGGGAAACATCAGCATGGAACACGCTAGGAACAATATAAGAAGCATTAAGTTGTGAAGGCTCAACGCAATCGGCTAGCGCTTTAGCTGCTGCCAGCAGCATCTCTTCAGTGATAAGAGTTGCTCCTGCATCAAGGAGGCCTCTGAAGAAGCCTGGGAAGGCTAGAACATTATTGATTTGGTTAGCAAAATCACTTCTACCAGTTGCTACTACGGCAGCATGAATAGCTGCTTGGGCTGGATCAATTTCTGGATTGGGATTGGCAAGGGCAAAGACAATGGCTTTAGGAGCCATCTTTGCGATGTCCTCTGCGACCAGCAAATTACCAGCAGACACTCCGATAAATACATCAGCGCCAACAATGGCATCTTTCAAAGTTCCAGTCTTGCCCTCATGGTTTGTGGCCTCTGCTACCCAACCTAGAGAAGATGTTGGATCGATGTCATCTCTACCAACGTGAATAATTCCTGTTTTATCGGCCACCGTTGCGTGGCGAAGTCCAGCTGCGAATAGAAGTTTCAGCACTGCAGTTCCAGCTGCACCAGCTCCACTCATGACGAGTTGAACATCTTCAATTTTCTTACCGACTACCTTTAGGGCATTTCGTAATGCAGCTAAACAGACAATAGCCGTTCCGTGTTGATCGTCATGGAAAACAGGGATGTCTAATTCAGCACGAAGTCTCGCTTCAATTTCAAAGCATCTAGGTGCAGAAATGTCTTCTAAATTGATTCCTGCGAAAACTGGGGCAATTGCTTTTACCGTTCTAACAATCTCGTCGGTATCTTGAGTATCTAGACAGATTGGAAAAGCATCAATATTTGCAAAGCGCTTGAAGAGAGCAGCTTTACCTTCCATGACTGGAAGAGCTGCCAGCGGACCAATGTTTCCTAAACCTAGAACAGCTGAACCATCTGTCACAACAGCAATGGTGTTTCGCTTGATGGTTAGCCTTCTGGCATCGCTTGGATCTTTAGCGATTGCCTCACAGATTCTTGCAACCCCTGGGGTATAGATCAGTGAAAGATCATCTCGGTTTCGAATTGGCAATTTAGATTCGATAGTGAGTTTGCCGCCGAGGTGAGCCAAGAATGTTCGGTCTGAGACTTTACCGACAACTACCCCTTCAACTTTTCTAAGACTCTCGACAATCTCATTGGCATGATCTGAATTAGTGCACGCACAGGTAAGGTCAACACGCACTCGCTCAGCATCAGAGTGATTTACGTCTACCGCGGTAACAGAGCCACCCGACAATTCAATGATTGAAGTTAGCTCGCTGACTGCAGTGTTCTTAGCAGGAGCTTCTAGGCGGATAGTTATTGAGTACTGAACTGACGGCACCATTGACATATATGTAGTCTGCCACGAGTATTTGCCAAATAACTAACTATTTAGCTGAAGCATCTCCCAAAGTAGCGGTAATGTCCAAGGTCTGGTTACCCCTGATGACTTTGAGAGTCACAGTGGCAAATGCTTCCTTGGCCCTGATCGCCGCAGTCAGCTTAGAATAACTATCAATGCTCTGACCGTCGCAACCAATAACAATGTCCCCAACTTCCAATCCTGCCTTTTCAGCTGGACCGCCAGGCGTTAGTTGCTGAACTTTAGCTCCGACTGTGAAAGAACCATTTGCATCCGAGCTTGGAGCATCAGTTACCAAGGCACCTAGTAACCCGTGGCTTACTTTGCCATCTTTGATCAATTGACTTGAAATTCTCTTGGCTACGTTTGAAGGAATAGCGAAGCCGACACCGATGCTTCCAGACTGGGAAGAGGTAGAAGCGGCCGAAGCAATTGCCACATTGATTCCGATTAGTTGACCCTTGTCATTGATTAGTGCTCCACCAGAGTTACCAGGGTTGATAGCAGCATCTGTCTGAATTACGTCTAGGTTTACCGGAGCAGCGGTGCTGCCTGAATTCCAAAGTTGCAGGCTTGAACCTCCATCTTGGCGAACCTCGGCAGAGGCTACCTGAATTGTTCTGTGTAGTGCAGAGACAACTCCGGCCGTGACGGTTGCGTCGTAACCAAGTGGAGCACCAATTGCAACAGCAGAATCACCAACATTTATGTTAGAGCTGTCGGTGAATTCAATCGGAGTGAATCCAGTCCCCGAAGCCTTGATTACTGCCAAGTCATTAGTTGGATCAGTACCAACCACAACAGCTCTATAAATCTTTTCAGAGCTTGTCTTTACTTCAATTGTCACTTTAGATGTTTCCCCATCGATGGTAACCACGTGGGCATTGGTGAGAATGTATCCATCGCTGGAAAGAACGACTCCAGAACCAGTTGCACCAGAACTAGATGAAGAGACCGAGAGAGTAACAACTGATGGAAGTGCCTTAGCAGCAGCGCCTGTTACCCAGTTCACGCTGCCAGCGTTATTGACAACTACCTGTTGAGTGGTGGACATAAAAGGCAAACCGCCGCCATAAGCTGAAATACCAAAAACGGCACCTAAAACTGGACCTAAAATTGCTACCAGCAAGATTGCTAGCAGGTTTGATTTTGCTCTTTGAGGTTTTTGAATCTGCAAGTTTTCTTCTACCGGAATCTTGATTGGATCTCCCAAGAACTGTGTGTTGTAGTGGCTCTTGTTTTCAGACATATTCTTTTACTCCCAAATTGACGTGCTCTTGATGCAACAGTATGCAATCAACGTCATAAGTTTATGAAACTCGGCTGAGAATTTTCTGAAGGTCAGCATCCCCAAACAGTTGATTTCGGTGCGCAAGGACCGCCAACGAGTCGAGGTATTTCAAGTGGCTGAGTTGGCGGCTCAGGCAACTGGTTAATTCGAGCTGAAACTGGCAGAGCGGTCATGACTATGTTCGGAAGCACTCTGCGCCAGTTGGTGATGCCAGTGAATTTATATTCTGCCGAGAAGCCGGCTTTGAGGTTAGCTTCCAGAAGTCCTGAAACATTGGCCTTCCACTTTATTTTCGCCGAGCTAAAGGACTTCTTGATTGGCATCAATTGCCACGAGAACGTGGCAGGTGTAAAGCGCACCTGTAGCGGCAGAGTGAGCAATGTGCTTTTGATGTTTTTGCTAGTTGCACTTGAG
>Ga0209400_1001967_pt1 | contig 15934 bp, 23 predicted proteins | sample M_130807_EF_Meta_FD_187313 | JGI IMG/M metagenome (GOLD analysis project Ga0209400, IMG submission 187313) | Freshwater microbial communities from Lake Montjoie, Canada to study carbon cycling - M_130807_EF_MetaG (SPAdes) (version 2) | ecosystem: Environmental > Aquatic > Freshwater > Lake... | reverse complement strand
CAATCTGGAACTCCAGCAAAGACATTTCTTCTTCCTCGCCCGCGGGCGAGACACCAGTAATCTTATCTGTTGCTTCTTCTATCTGCGTTGCCTCTTGGTCCACGCTAGATTCTGCTAAGTCAAGATACTGACCTGACACCACCGCCTTGCGGTAAGCATTGGTGGACATAGGAATACGGTGCGTGATCCGCTCACAACGGCTCATGACGCTTGAACCGTGATAGGGGATGTACAAGTTATCCGGTAATACCAGAGGACTGACCATACGGCCTAGACTAGGATCGTAGTAGACCTTTTTGAATGCCGAGCCGCCGTAGCCAACGTAGTACAGCAGCTGATCAAAATCAGGCGTGTACTCTTGCATCTCTGTTGTGATTTCATAGTTCATGAAATCCTTAACGCGGACCGCTTGCATAACCTTTTCACGCGTCTCTTTGCCAAGCACCTGTGTACGTACAGGGCCATCTGATGGCATCAATTCTTTTAACGCTTGTGCTTGAAACTGCACTACCGACTCTTGCAGCATTGGATGAAATACGCCAGACGATCCCTTAAACGGCTTAGTACGCTCTTCCATGGTCAAGCCAAGAAGCTCCATACCATCGCTGTACATCTTTTCCCACTGCTCACGCGATGACTTGTCCGCTTCAAACAACGCCATCAAGTTATCCGAGATCTGGGACAACACGTCGTCAGGAAGTATCTCTGCTAAGTTAGCATCATAGCCAACCTCTTCGTCCTCACCTTCGCCAAGGCTGACCGTAACGCCACCTTCCTCATCGAGTTCAATTTCGACATCAGGCATGTCTTCTAGTGCGGACACTTCAATATCAATGTTGCCTGTTGGCAGGCTCTCGCTACGATCTATCGGCATAGTACTTCCTTACTTTGTAAAGGATATTCCACTGTCTCTCAACAATTGTTTGATTGAGGGAGGAATATTATCTGGATTTAATTTGTTAATAAGTTCTTCAACCTGTGGAACAAACTTGTCTGGAACTACGTTGCCCGTAGCAGGGCCATTGCCATAGAATTGTGGAATACTGTTTTTCAGCGTCTCTGCTTTATTAGTGACGTATTCTACGTTAGTCATCAACTGGTTGTTCTTGTCGTACAGGCCAAACAACCTAACTTCGCCGTTATCTATAGCAGTACGGCCCTTGGACAAGCTGCCATACGATCCGGGTCTTGCATACCCACCAATAGAATGACCTAATAACTTACCCTGAATGGTCGCAGCATCTGGCTCTGTTACTTCACGCCACATAAAACCTTGCTTATCCGCAGTAGTAAATGGTTTTGTGCCATACGTAGTTACTTTTTCTGGAACAGCCTTACCAGCAGAAATCAACTTCTCTGCTTGATTAGCATAACCAGCAACTTCGTTACGTACTTTGTCTAGTTGAATAACTTTATTCAACATAGTTGGTACATCCATGCGCTCTAACTCTTTTGCAGGTAACTGCTGCATCAACTCATGCATTCGAGTCAGAGTCATGCCCAACAATCTAGGAGGACTTTCCACATCTAAAACAGGAGCCGCTCCTTTTAATGCCATGATGCCTTGGCGTGAGTCAAAAATATTTTTAACACTACCGTATAGCGATGGATATTTCTCCATATACTCCGGAGTAATTACCTCCGTTAGTCTTTCCGGCATCATTCGCATGATCTTCTCTTCATACACCGTAGAGAATAATTCTGGATTAGCTTTTAACTTGGTACGTATATCAGCCACTGCCTTAGATGCAGCTTCTGGCGACAACTTAGACGAATCTTTTTTAGCCAGACGCAGCAACATAGAATCAGGGATAATATTTGGATTACTCTTCATTTGTTGCAAAATAGCTGAACGCATCTCATCAGAGGCAAGCATGTCTGACGCATAGTCCCGCGTATCTAATTTCTTGTATGATTTAATTTGTGTGCCTTCATCTAATTGTTTTTCAATTAGTTTCATAGCAGTGATGTCACCATCACGCGCTGCTTTAATTAACGCCTTTGGGAACATCTCCTCTAACGGAGAATCTTTAGGTATCTTTATCTTGCCGCTGATTAATGCTTCGCGCACAGGGTCAGAGATACTACCCGCTTGCTTTTTAAAATAGTCTCTAAATTTTGTATCAAAGAATTTATTTACTGACGCATACTGAGGATCAGCCCGTGATTCAAACAACTTTGCAAGAGTGCTATCAAACCTAGAGATAGGCGCTTCAATCATTGACTTGACCGTTGAGAACTCCCCACCTGCTGGGCGGACAATATTAAACGGCTGGGCAGCAGGAGCAATCTTACTCATGATGCTCTCCACTTGCGGACCCGATTCCTTCAGTCCTTTCATCATTGCTTTGGCTGTACCACTAACAGCAGCAGGAGGAATAGGTGGTGGCAAGTACGTACCTAAATTTGTAAACCGTTCCGCTTCTGTTGTTGGCTTTGTTAAACGCTGTGGGTACTTAGCAAGTAACTGATCGGTGGTTGGTAAGCTACGCAAGCCACGTATATCAAACTCTTGACCGATATCGCCAAATGTTCCGGGGACCGCGGCAAGTGATCCACGCACTAACGACTCCGCGTTAGATACGCCTTCACCATAAATCTTCTTCAATACATTCATCACCTCACGCGCATTAGGCACTTGGAAGTTAGACATCGCTGCGCGTGTGTCAGCAGTGATTGGGCCAGAGTCTGCTACTTCTCCGTAGATAGGAGAACCATTCTCGCGGTATACCGGACCACCTTGTGCATAGCCAGCATAACCGGGCATCAACTCACGAGGATCCAACGTGATATCCACGGGCCTGCCACTTTCACCAATGAACGCATTACCAACACGGCTAGGCAAAGTGGCCCTACCTACTATTGTCCCGCCTTTTTCTGATTGCAAATCCATTGGATTATTTAACGTATCTACTAGGATTGTTCCTAGTTTTTCTGCTGTATTCAAACCTTTGTAAGCAGAACTTGGACGTTGACCAAGTTCCGTTGCTAAATCATCTTTAAAATCGTACGTATCTTTTACTTTAATGCGACCATCAGGCAGCGTCTCATAGACAAAGCGTCCCAACGTATTACGTATCGAGCCTTCCTTAGACAAGGTGCTATCACGAACACCTGATAGATATCCCGGATAATCCATGTAGTTCACACTACCGCTACCTGATTCAAAATGTTTTTTTTCTGCTGTTGTTTTTTCTTTTGCTTTTTGAAAAGCTGGATTAGCTCCCATCATTTTTTCAAATAACTGATCAAGCTTTATATCTTTTTCAGTAGGCATATAATAACTATTTAGCCCTAGTGCTTTTGCTCTATTCTTCCTTGCCTTACCAATGGTATCCAATATCTGACGCAACTCAGTTTCACTGAAATCTTTTTCAGTGATAGGCCTACCTGCCCTATCTGCCTTGTCCATCATTACTGTATCTAGGAACGTGCGTAACTGAGCGGGGACCACAGCTTGTTTAAGCTGTTTCAACATATCTGACGCAGACGCTTCTCCGCCTCTAGCAAACCTACTAGCGTAATTTAAGCCAACATTATCCCTACCTATGTTAAGACCTATGCCACTATTACCATCCATCCTGCTCAAGTTCACTGACTTCTGGGCAGGGGAATAACCTATCTGGTAATTAGTATCGCCATTTGCAATATTTGCATAAATATTAGCAACACCTTCTTTGTTTAAATTTATTCCAGCTTTTTTAGCGAGCTCTAAATTCAATAAAAATTGTTGTGCAAACTTTGGCGGCAGTGATTGCATGTACGTACCAATCAATCGCGCATCCAAACCTTCTGCTACCTGCCCACCAACCATTCCCTGCAATACGTCTTTATTGCCAGATACGGATGAATTTAGATAATCTTGCATATCCCTACTAGCGGAACTACCTAGTTCAGGCAAAGCTTCTCCGCCTTCAGAAAACAATGCAGGCATCGACAGATTAAATTTCTCTGGATCCTCCATTACATCGTACGTTAACTGCAACCTACGCTGTTTATCCTTGGCTGCAGCTACCGCTGCTTGCGCTTGCTCTATTGTCTGCGTTGGTGCTGTTGGTGCGTTAGGTGCGGTTGGCGCAGTACCAGAAAAATCACCCGGTGCGTCCCCCGGCTGCGATATATCACGATAATCCCCTTGGCGGATGTAATAACCTATTACATTACCAAGCTGTGGGATCTTTCCGTATTCACTTACATTTATGTTAGGCGTATTTTGTGCAAGAGATCCAGCTTTACCAATAGCGGCTTGATATGTACCACCTTTGCCTTTGATAAAAACAACAGGATTGTCTCCACCAATAAAGGAAGACTTATACTGATTTGCCTGATCATTGTAAGCATTGATCTGGTTGTTGTAATCTTCTACCTGCCTTCTATACTCTTCCGCCTGAGTATTGTATTCATTCAACCTATCGTTGTAGGAGTTGACATCGTTGTTGTACGCCTCCAACGCCGACTGCGCTGACGCTACTTGATTCTTTACACGTGACGGAATTAATGCAGACGGCTTGTATGGTATGCCGCCAAAAGCTAGTCCTTGCACAACATCTCCGCCATTAGCATAGTACCTATCCTGCTTGCGCTGCTCCATTTGCTCATCCGTTGGGATAGGCATCCTAGCAGTATCACGCGAACTTGGGATTTCTGTGCCCATGCTGCTGTACAACTCATCCAACATTTTACGACTAGGAGAATAATTTAATTCGTCCGCACTATTAGGACCGCGACGTTTCCAATACGCACGAGCATCCATTTCCTCGACTTTTTTGAGGAACTCCGCTTCCTGCTCCGGAGTAGGATTAGGAGGCATCTCAGGTATATCATCAAATGACATATCCGTTGGGAAAGGAATAGACGGATCCCCGCCCTTAGACATCTGCACAGGGGCTGTCTCTTCAAACGGTGACGCATAGGAAAGTTTTATATCCCCCAGCGTTGACGGCACTAGCTCATTGCCTTGCTGCTCCGCAACCATATCTGCATACTTCTCTGCTATCAATTCCTCGTCATCATCCTCCGCCGAGTCCGCCAGAGATATCGCACCTAATGCCGCCTGATAGCTGGGCCCGAGGCTTGCCAACAAATCCCGGTTCATTGGAGGTGCGGTTGGATTAGCTGCTGTTCCGAGGTCCACGGTCCGCGATGAAGGCTTCTTGCTAGTAGCTTCGCGCATCATGTCCTTGGGCGCTTGCGGCATGGGCACAGGAGCGCTGTTGTCTGCAACTGTTGTAGGCTTAGGCGCTCCAGCAAGGGGCTTTGCCATTTTAGTCTGAAGAAAGTTCATTACATCCGCTTGCTTCATCTTCTTCAAAAAAGGATTAGCTTCTAACACGTAGTTAGGAACTATGTCCTTCATTGGTGTATCTTTGTCTGAGCTAAATACTTTATACGCCAATGGGCCAAAAAAGTGCAAGCCATAGACTTCTTTTTTATTAGGCTCTACGCCATACTTTTTAAGATATGAATCACGGCTAGCTGCAATTACCTTAATGCCCACACGAATGTTTTCATCAATGTCGTTACGTAGCTTAGAATCTCCACCAAAACGGTCCCACGTGTCATCTACTATTTGAAATAGACCACGGGCCGACGAAAGAGTATTTTTAGCCTTATTGCTAAATTCGCTTTCTACATTAGCAATACTTAGCGCAATATCAGGGTCAATACCCGCTGACGTTGCGGCTGCACGAATTTTATTTTGGATGTCTTGCAGTGATGGGGTGTTTTGTTCCATGGTCCGCGGCCCGTGAAAAGAATGTCGTTAAGCTACCATACCCCACCCTTTTTATCAATAATACTCGACCTTGGAGTCGATAACCTCTTTCTCTTCGTCGTCATCATCGTCCAACGAAATAAAGTTACCTTGTCTAAATCGCATCAACGCCATAATGGTCGCATCCACTTGGTCATCGTGACTACCATTAGGGAACGCGGCGCACTCCTCCACTAGGTCCTGAGCAAACTCCTCATCCTCCGGATACCAGACCATGCCTGATTCCAAGATAGGAGCGACAGCGTTCGCTCGACTTACTTTGTCTTGACCAGTTCTGCGACCACCGGGTGAGTACATCGTCACAGGAATACCCATCTTCCTCATCTCATGCTGCAACGGAGTGCCTGTGGCTTTCGCCTCAATCAACACACTGTCCGGATTCCAATACTTGTACTCGTCCTTGGCAATACGTTTCAATTCAGGGAAGTCCCAACGACCTTTTCTTACTGCTAATAGAATTAAATTAGGGCCAGAGTCAGCAGATGGACGGAACACGCCCCACGTTGCGATGACGGAGAAGTCAGCCGTCTCCTTTTTGGAGTAGGCCGTGTCGTATGTTTGTATGAGATAGCTGCATGACGGCGGCTCGTCCTTCTGCCATCTGCGCCACCAATCGCGCTTTAGGATCGCACCATCATCATTCGTCGGTTGTTGCTGCCACTGCGCGTTCCATTTCTTCAAGCCAATGGACATCTTGACTTTTTCAAGCTCCTCAAGCGCCCAATATTCGGGCCACAAAGGGTTGCCGCTCGGGAGGATCGCAGGAAACTCTAAAATCTCCCACTGGTCGCTCTTTAATTGTCCCTGCTGGCGAAGTAATCGCCCTGACAAATCGTCGGTCTTCCACCGAGTGTTGATAACAATGATGGAACCGTTCGGCTGCAAACGCTGACGTGGACCAGACGTATACCATTCCCACGTGTTCTCCATAGCGGTATCAGATATGGCATCCTGTTCATCCAAGATGTCGTCCAAAATAATGATATCACCACCACGGCCCGTCATCGCGCCGCCCTTACCAATAAAAAAGGCTTCACCGCCTTGGCTCGTGTTCCACCGTCCTGCGGCCTTGGAGTCAACAGAAAGTTTGGTGTCAGGGAACAACTCGATATATCGCTCGTCCTCGACAAGATTTCTAATCATCCTACCAAAGCGCTGTGCTAGTTCCGCGGTGTGCGATCCCACAATCAGTTTACTTTGTGGCAACTTCCCCATCAAATAGGCAGGAAATAAATAACTGCCCATCTGGCTTTTTCCGTGGCGCGGGGGCATCGCGATCATCAGGCGTTTGCACTTGCCCGCCACAACGCGGTCCAAGGCTAATGCAATACGTCGATGGTGCTCCCCAACAATCATCTCAGGCCACACGTATTTGCAGAAGTCTAAGAAAGCAGTGGTGGCCTTGTCTCGCGCTTCGAGGAGCGAGAGCCGGAGTTCTAGGCGTAATCTTTCCGCTTCAATGTCTTCAGGTTTCATAATTTATTAATATACACCCCCCGTACGGGTTTTACAAATGAAGGGGGGTGTTTATGGGGAAAGGTCAAGTATTCAAGATGTATTTGTTTGGCAAAAACAGAGCGAAGGCCAAGCCTGAACAGAACGGGTCTGATTATGGCCCTACCCCCTATAAGGAACCTAGTCTATCCGGCCCTCCGGGCCGCGCAAAGGCAACAGCGTGCGCGGCCCGGACCGAGTCAAGTTGTAAATAAACAACAGTCAGTGATGGGCGGCGGCGGGGAGCGGTTATTAGCTAGGCCTAGGCCTAGCTAATGTCAAGCTAATAATATCTATCGGGGCTCGCGCCCCGATAGTCTAGGTTAACTGGTCTCGGCTACCTTGGCCTCGTCCAACATTTTATTGTGCAAGTCGCGGGCTGTCTTGGCCTCGATCTCAGTTTCGTAAACGCCGCGATGTACTCCAATGCGGATCTGGCAGTTCTTTTCTTCCAGATAATGGAAGCTTTTATTGTAGTTCTGGTCGCAGATATATTCCATGCGGCGCAACTGTAGCATTTGTCCCGCGATCAACGCCAGTTGATCGTCCTTCATTGAAGGTGGAACCGCGTAGTAAGTGCCGTCGATCTGAATAAATTTGTAATCCATGGTGCTATCCTTTCTAGGTTATATCGCATCGATTAATGCGATGAAGTAATTATACAGGGCGCATGCGCCCTGTCAACTAATTAATCGACCTCAATACTAAAACTCATATTGCGGACTACTTCGGTAATTCGCTCGTCAATGCGATCTAGATTATTATCAAACCAGTTCTCTAATCTATCGTCAACGGTTCGATCTATCTTACGATCGATCGTATCGCCCAGCCTCGAGATTTGCGCTGATACAATGTCTTCGATTTGATCGTGCAAACTGGGCGCACCAGTGGCGGGATAGTCCGCCACTTGCAGGCCGTCAGAATTCACAAGTACCTCGGCGGGCGGCTCTGGCAACTGCGCCGCGGCGCTCGAATCGGGCAACTCCATTATCTTATCGGCGACGGTATTCAGTGCCACATAAAACGCGGTGTATACCGCAGCACGATCGACGCTGTCTAACTGTTCGATCGTGGCAGTCGCATGATTGAGCGCCTGCTCAATTGTGTCGCGCTTCGCGAAAATACCGCAACGAATCGATGCGGCTAGCATTGCTTTTGCTGTCAAGTCAGTCATCACATTATCCTTTCTAGGTTGTGTGGCATCCGTCGATGCCACAGAGAAATTATGACAGCGCCGAGCGGCGCTGTCAACTTATTTCTGGTTGTCCTTATAATAATCTATCCACGCGTCAATAGTATTCCAATTGACGCCGATATTAGCATCGTGGTTTTTTTTAATCAGCTGCAGCACTTGCCGCGCTTCGTTATCCGTCAATGAGCTGTCAACTTCCTGCACGTCAGACATATGCCAAGAAATTACAATTTCGTCCGGTAAATTTTCCATAATTTTTTATCCTTTCTAGGTTGATCGTTGGTCAGCACCAACGATTCAATATTATCGCTAATCGGAAACTATTGCAAGTTTTTCTTTTTCCGCGGCGCAAGCGCCGCGGTTCGCGGTTCGCGGTTCGCGGTTCGCGGTTCGCGGTTCGCGGTTCGCGGTTCGAGCACCGCGGCACACCCTGGACGGTTCGAGCACCGCGGTTCGAGCACCGCGGGCAGCGCTGCAGGTTTCAAGCGCCGAGCACCGCGGCTCGCGGGGCAGGTTTACACATGTAAAATTAATTCCGATTATTGACTAAAAAGCGGGTAATCTCAGAGAGAAAACCCGCTTTTGTGATCATAACTTAACTGACTAAGCGGTCAGTAACTCTAAAGCTCGGTTTTTAATAGCGGATCCAGTGCCGAACCAAGCGCTCTCGAGGCGGGTATTGTCCGAGCGGCCTCGCTCGTGGTCAACTAGTTGCGTGACAGCGTTAAGCATTTCCCAACGCGAAGCGGATACTCCCGCGCTGCGTAACAAGTCAGAACCAATTGAGCGGCCTTCAAATAATTCGATCACCCGCTTGTATGCCCGCGTATCGACAATGTCAAGTTTGCCAGTATGGTACGGCTTCAATAGTTCCTTTACGAATAAGTCAGCATCACTAAAGGACATATTCACATGTGCAAGCTTGCGTGATTCGATCATGAAACGCTCGAATTGATTCGCAACGATACCTAATTGCATGCGCACCGCGTCCGCATCGAACCGCTCGCTATGCAATACGCGAACCGCTGACTTTATATAACCCTTGTCTAGCTCGTCACTGGTGCTATTCACTGCTGGCGTGATTGTATTGTTACAGACCACGCGAATCGCTGTAAATTTTGCGATGGTTGCCATCGTGCCGTCGTAACTAGTTCCGAGCAATAAATAAGGCTTGACCACGTCACCGTCCACAACTTCCGCGCCGTCACCTACACTGGCAAGCGCCCAAACGCGGCGGCCTTGTGACAATGCGCCCGCTGTTTCCATCTGAAAACCGCCGAGATCTAAAAGCTTTTGAAAAAATCCCATAACTTCCGCGGGCTGGACGGTTCTGTAATCCTTTGAAACTACAGCAAGCGCCGCGCCCGTATCGCTACGGTGTAGCACTTTGCGATCAGGCCAAACTTGATACCCTGATACCGCGGGGGTTTTATATTCTACTAAGCTCTCGAGCACTGTATAACCTAAGCCCGCTTCCTGCGTCCACTGCTCAATAGTTGAGTTAGGTGTCAACACCTGCCCAAGGCCATGCCATGGTGTCGCGTTGACGTAAGCAATCGCGGCGCGTCCGGTTGTTTCATCTATCATGTGAGCCATTTTTCTATCCTTTCTAGGTTTATAAAATTATCGATTCGCTGAATCGACAAACAAATAATAGTCTATTCTCGCGAAATTGTGTAATTGATTTTTTCTATTAAGAATCACTTATCAATTTCTATTTCAATCGAAATAATTTCTTTATCGCTAATTACTTCGTGGTCGCAATAATACCCATTGCCGCTACTGGTCGGGATTGTAATTTTCGCCGCCTCTTCTAATGCCGCTTCGAAATTTTCGGCGTTAATTACTGACCATGCCTGCACCTCGCAGAGCACAACGTGCCGTACCTTGTATTGTTTCATTTTTCTATCCTTTCTAAGTTATTTATAATCTACTGCATCGATAATTATAATTAAAACGATTATCACCGCAATGACAATGAACATTATGCCCCCATTGACGCAGCAAAACGGTTTTTTAGGGAACCATGCACAATTATAGTTACACTTGCTTTCTTGCTATCAGTGCCGCCACTGCAGGCCATGCATGTATCGCACGTCAGCCGTTTATTCATTTCAGCACTGGCGGGGCATTTCATCTCGTGACTGAATTCTAAACTGCCGTCCGCGTCTCTAACTCTAAATGTCCTCCAGCCGTCCATTTTAGCAATCGCCGCTTCCTTCGGCGTATCAACTGAAGCCATGCACCACTGTTTAACGTGGTCGGCTTTTCCGTTTTGCCACTGGTGCGTATAACCAGTATGCGATTCAGCGCCAGATAATAGCGTTTCCCAGACATAAGCAGGAACCGCCGCCGGATCCCCATAAGTGCCTAATCTTATTTTGCGCTTATGTGACGCAAAGGCCGCGTTAATTATATTGTCCGGATAAATTCCGCGAATAACGCCGTCCATCACTGCCCGCGGGCCCTGCCCTAAATTGACGTAACACGAACCGCCTAAACCGCGGCGGTGCTTACAATCGCCACATACTGACACATCGTCGAGCGCTTTTGCGCTCTCTACTGGGCTTTTGCCATTGTCGGCGAGAATATAGGTCTGAACCATATCCCCCGTTTTGCTGTTCGATGATTTGCCAGTGATTGCCACGACTACAATCGGCTTATCGTCAAGTAATGACGCGCCGCGGTAAATAATATATCCACTTGGTTTTTTCATTTTCTATCCTTTCTAGGTTTTGCTGTTCACATCCAGCACGACAATTATATATTTTCTAGCTAGAAAATATAATTGATTTTTTCTATGGTTTTTCTATCCCCAATAGTAGGTTTTTTAGTAACAGCCAATCAATTGCATTACTTTCCCATTTGATAACAGGCTGTACGCGCAGGCCTTGCGCAAGTAAATCATCGCACTGCCCCCCATGGTAAAGAAAAACTATTGAATTTCTTTTTCCAATAGGCAAATGCTTTACCAGCACAAAGGCTGGACAACCATATAACCAATGGCGATATAAAAATGATATCTGATGCGGGCGCAGGTGTACTTTAAGGCCGCGTTGTACAACCTTATTTTCCAAAAAGCCAATTTTTCCGGTTCCTGCTCTATCCGCAATGACCATATCAGGGAAACCCAAATTAGCTACAGACTCCACGCGGGATATATCCACGTCCGGCAGGTGGTCGCGGATAAAGTCAGAGAATACCGATTCAGGCTTCCGCGCCACTGTCCCTGTCCATCTCAAACACGTCAAGCGGTGGCTCTTCCACTGGCGAAACGAAGGCAGGATCCTTATCCATGTCCATACTCGCGATTACAGCCCCTGTGTGCGCATCAATTAACGCGGTAGGGGGTGGGCCCCCATAAAGCTTTTTAAGCTCGTCTAGCTTGCGCTGGACCTCTTCCTTGCTCATTGAATCGATAGTGCCATGCCTGATTTCTTTTCTTTCGACGTAAATCGTGCCCAAAGCCTGCCCGCGGCGGTATTCCGCCTGCACTGCAGCCGCATATGCTCCGGCCTCTAGCGCCTTGTCTCGGATCGTTTGCAGGTCTTTCATGTGGCGTTCATAGCTGGTGTTGTACTTCGAGGCCAGCTCTGCCCTGTACGCCTGTATCGCAGCGACAATGTGCGGATTGATATCAGGATTAGTCAGCTGCCACGCCATCACGCTAGCGCTGGTCGGCTTATACCCTGCACGAATAGCCGCCTCTTTCAATGTAACCCTGCCGTCCCCGCTTACGTACTCCTGCACGAACTTCCAATGCTTAGGGGTCAACGTCTTTTGCTTGCGTAACGGGGCAACCTTGGTCGCCATCCTGTTCGCGGACTTCTGCTGAATAACAGGAGGGACGTTCCATACGTCCTTTTTTGTCATTACCCAATCCTCCACAAACGCCAGCCGTCATCTACCCTTCGCAAGGTGAATACCCATTCAGGGCGATGACGCTTTGCAAAGCGCACTGCAGCCACGCGGGCAGAGGCTGCTCGACGTTCCTCTAGGAACAATATGCTGTCGCCCTTATCCATATCCTCGAAAGGATATTGACACCGCGCCTCAGGTATTTGTACATCGTGATCAATTTTAATCATAGTAACGCCCTAACTCGAAAACCAAAGGATACCAAGCAAAAAGGCAAGTGTCAATGTAACAATGCATAAACGCTGACAGCTTCTGGAATCAAAGTGGCCCTATAGTCTTTTTTTCAATGAAATTTTTATTTTTTTTTCAAAAAAACATGCTCGCGGGTCCCCCCTGAAAATTCCCATATAGCACTGATTTTATTACATATCAAAATAGATACGTAATGTTAACGTAATGCTCAAAACCCGCATGTACACTAGCTTATTACGGCATTACGTCTATTACGTCAAATTTCAAAAATATTTTTACTTTTTCATTTCTTAGTGAAAAAAGTTCTATAGGAACCCCTCCAAACATATAAAAACCCGACTTTCTATTACTTTTCTGTCTAAAGCCCCGCGGTCCTCGGCCCTCGATCCCTCATTATCCCTCTTGCGCAATCCCTAAAACTAAACTAATATCACCCCTGTACTACCAATAACAGGGCACACAAAGCCTTAAACCACGTAACAACCAACAGAAAGGATAGCAAAATGGAAGAGAAACCTGTAGAGAAAAGCCTTGTTTACCGCTGTGGCGGGTGTGGCTATTTAGAGATTGAGGACGAAGTAAAACGTGCTAATGACCCGTGGTGCGCGGACAACGGTCCGATTATGTACTGTGGCGAATGCCTTGAAACAGACAATATGTCGGTGGTTGAGGTCCCTGACGAGGTGTATGCAGCGTTGATAGCGAGGCCCTTATGAGCAAAACGAAGCAGTATTGGGATTACATCCCGTCATATCTGTATATCGGCGGAGGCGAGGACGAAGACGAAGTGGAGTTAGATTGCCTGTTGGCGGTCAGCCATATCATAATAAAGAAACCTGATTATTCCTGTAGGGATAGTGATGTAGATTATTATGGTTTTAGGGAAGTAGAGTTTGACGTGTTGCATATGGATAAAACGCCTGCTCCTGAGATTTTAGCCAAGGCGACGAAGTGGGATCGTGAGCGGTGGGAAGAGCAAATCTATGAGGCGTATGCCGATTGTGAGGAGGGTTGATGGTAAAGATTACCGATGGTAAAGATGAGCACGAGTTTTCGTCAGAAGAGGCACTAGCGTTTCTGACAAACATGCTGGTGGAATTAGCGTTCTATCAAAATGTCCCGATCAGGGTACTGATCACAGGTATCACATTGAAGTATGAATTGATGGAGAGGGCGTATCGCTTGGCGGGGCCCAATGATGAGGTGCACTAATTTACTGCGCAGTAAATATTATTAGAAAGGAAATGCCATGTTAGTAAACGGTCGTTATGTAAAAGAAGAGCCTCCCCAGATTGGGGCGTTCTATTTTCATAGTCGTAGTGATGAGATCACTCCAGAGGAGGAGTTTGCTCAGAGCTTGGTAACAGGTTGGGATGATGTTGGTCAGCTCAGGGTTTCTGATTTAGTAACGAAGGTATTACTACTATTTAAGAGAGGATAAGGCGATGAAAAAAGGGCAGGGTAAGAAGGAGGTAGAGCCGCATGTAGTGTTGGATGCGGTAAAGGATCACTTGAAGATTGAGACGGACAAAGAGTTAGCGAGGATTCTTGGGGTGTTGCCTAGTGGCGTATCCAAGCTTCGTAAAAAGATCCATGGTAGCCATAACGGTGTGCCTGCGGAGTGGATTATTGCAATCCATAAGGCTACTAAGTGGCCTATAGATCGGATTGAATTGTTATGCAAGGAGGCTGTGTATGGTTGAGTCGTTTGATTACAAAAGAATATTGAAGTGGATCAACGATGCGTGGGCCAAGTCACTTGTTGCTGTGATCTTGTTCTTTGTAGGGTTAGCTGTTGGGCAGGTGCAGACAGAGAGCCGTGTGGTGGGGGATTGCAAGTACGCAGGAGCCTTTCGTGTTGATCATCAGGCATTTGTTTGTCAGAGGAGAATTTAATGCCAACAAGCCAACGAACAATTATTCTTAGAGATACAACTATTCATAATGAAATAGATGAAACGGAGCGGTTGGTTTTATCTACGTGTTTATGGAATGACGGGACAGAAATTCCTGAAGATTGGCATTCTACCCGTGGGGAGTTTATGGAACTAAAAATAGAATTTAGTATTCAAAGCATCCTCGACGATATGATTTTTCTTCATCGCCTTTATTTTGGTGAGGACGACAAGAGTGATGAGATCTGGCTAGATTTTAAAGATGAAAAGCTGATTGATCTATACAAGCAAGAGTTACAAAAAGGTATTGATAGGCTTAATAAAATTCAATTTTTGGAGGACAGAGTATGTTGAAAGCATATCCAAAAGATCCTAAGGATCGTTTTATGGACTTGCGGGATTACTTTGCAATTAGGGCCATGCAAGTACGTATGCCACAGATAAGGGAGCTGTACATAGATGGGAAGTTTGAGGATTGGGAGGGTGAAGCAATACCCTTCCTTGCTAAAGACGCGTATGTCATTGCTGATGCGATGTTGAAAGCAAGAGAGGAGTCATCACAAAATGACACAAAGTGACATTGACCAGTTAACACTGCAGGCAGCTTATTTGAATGGCATTTTAGCGGAGCGCGAAGCGTGTGCGAAGTTATGTTTTCAGATGTGGAATGAGTGGATGGATAACGAGTCCATAAGTGAGCTTAACCGTCCAGATGCAGAAGATTGCGCTCACGCTATCCGCGCAAGGGGGCTAGACAATTTAAACAAAGAAGCTGAGAAGAATGGAGAGGAATTATGAATGAAACCACTTGAGATTTTAGCAGTTGCGTTCTATATAACCATAGCCATGTTTTCTTTGTACTACGGCGCAAAGGTTATTTTAGGAGAGCGGCAGATCATGTGTGGCGTGGCAGAGATTAGTCCAGACTTCAGCGCAGCAGACCGCATTCGGTGCAGACAAATAAGGGGGCATAAATTATGAGTGATTACGACATACACAGCTGCGGTTACTACTGCGATAGACATGCTTGCATTCTGAGGCAGCGCGATGAGCTGAGAGATAAATTGTTTTCAGAGCAAGCCGTCAAGACATATTCAGGTGGCAAGCCGAACTATACGCAGCCGGAAGAACCAACAATTGACGGCTGGCCTTTGTGGTCAGGGTTGCCGCCAATAAAAGTACAAGATAAAACTTTTGAGGAGTTTGCGCAAAGCTTTGCACAGAGTGCGCAGGTAATTGGCATACCAGAGCGCGAATGGCATGAGCTAACTGACAGTGAGATATCGTTTATTAAAAATAAGTATGGTTTTGGTGTAAATATTTTTAGTTTCATGAGCGCGGTCCGTGAGTTGGAGAAGTGGTTAAAGGAAAGAAACAGCACGTCCGAAAGGAATGTACAAACTTCGGACAACAAATCCGCAGAATCCTCACAACCGTAAGGAGAAAAGTAATGGGAAAGATGAAGCAGCG